>Ga0247823_10003739_pt1 | contig 12255 bp, 13 predicted proteins | sample 13C_PalmiticAcid_2_FD_192426 | JGI IMG/M metagenome (GOLD analysis project Ga0247823, IMG submission 192426) | Soil microbial communities from agricultural site in Penn Yan, New York, United States - 13C_PalmiticAcid_Day30 | ecosystem: Environmental > Terrestrial > Soil > Agricultural land...
GGTGATGTTGCTGCGATCCGGCGTGTCGTCGGAAGACCTGCGATCGTGCCTGGGGGCGTGGCGCGCGAAGGGGCTGTGGCTGGGCCCGGAGCGGCGCGGGGGTCGCCGGGGTTCCGGCTGGCGCGGGACATGGCGGAAGCTCAACAGCGAGCCGGACGCCTATCGCGCAACCAATTCGGCGCGGCAGCTGGACGTCGACGTCATCGACGGGGGAACGGACAGAACGATCCGTGTCTTCACGCGTGCGGGCAGGCCGCTGCGTAAATCGGAGCGCGCCGTACTGGAAAGCTGCGCTCGCGCCGCCGGGTAATCAGGCCGCGCGCAGCGTGGTCATCTGGAGCCAGGAACGAGCCTGCTTCTGCGCTTCGATGATCTCGCGCGCGGACATGTCCTCGGCCACCTCGGCGCGCATGTACGGTGCGTGCGCGCTGCCCTTGAGCGCGGCGATGTTGAACCATTTATGCGCTTCGATCAGGTCGACATCGATGCCGGCCGCGCCGCTCGAATAGACCATGCCGAGCTCATAGGCCGCGTCGGCGCTTCCGCGCGCCGCGTCGGCCAGCCGGCTGTCGATCAGGAACTGCGCGCTCTTAAGACTGTTGCCCATGACATTGCCCCACTTTTGATCTGTATCCTCATGGGATGCAGCCTGCGGCACTCATGGTAACCAAAGCGTTAACGCTGTTTTCGAGGTGTTCAGACAAGCCGAACCGGCTGCGGCGCTGGTCCGCTCCCCACTCGGCGACCCAACGCCAATATTCTACGGGTTATCGGTCCGGCACCGCGTTCAGCGGATTCTAGCTGGCCTCGACCGGGATGTTGTCGATCAGGCGCGTACCGCCGATCCGCGCGGCGGCGAGCAGGCGGCGGGGCTTGTCCGCGACGGGCGCGCCCAGCGTTTCGGCGTCGACCAGCTCGACATAGTCGATCTCGAACCCCGCCGCTTCCAGCGATGCGCGGGCGGCGGTGAGCGCGGCTTCCGCATCGTCGCCCTTCTCGATCGCCCTGGCGGCGACACCCAGCGCGCGCGGCAGCGCGACCGCGGCGGCGCGATCCTCGGGCATCAGATAGACGTTGCGCGAGGAGAGGGCGAGGCCGTCATCGTCGCGCTGAGTGGGCACGCCACGTACATCGATGTCGAAATCGAGATCGGCGATCATGCGCCGGATCACCGCGAGCTGCTGGAAATCCTTCTCGCCGAACAATGCGATATCGGGCTTCACCTGATTGAACAGCTTGGCGACCACCGTGGCGACCCCGTCGAAATGGCCCGGTCGCGCGGCGCCGTCGAGTGGCTCGCTGACCCCGGCGACCGCGATGTTCGTCGAATGACCCTCCGGGTACATCACCTCAACCGGGGGCAGCCACAGCAGATCCACGCCCGCGTCGCTCAGCAGCCGCGAGTCGACCTGCTCCTTGCGCGGATATTTGGCGAGATCCTCATTCGGACCGAACTGCTTGGGGTTGACGAAGATCGAGACGACGACGCGATCCGCCGCCAGCTTCGCTTCGGCGACCAGCGCCATATGTCCGGCGTGCAGCGCCCCCATGGTCGGCACGAACGCAACCCGCTCTCCGGCAGCACGGAATCCCGAAATGGCATCGCGGAGGTCGGGAAGCTGACGGACGGTTTGCACGCGCATGAGGCCTTGGATATGGACGGAAGCGCGGCCTTCTATGGGGGGTAGGCCCAGGGATCAATCAAGGAAGTTAACTGGTGGGCGAAGCGTCGAACCCGTTGCATGTGATCGTCTTTGCCAATGAAAAGGGCGGGACGGGCAAGTCCACCACCGCCGTCCACACCGCGATCGCGCTGGCGGCCCGCGGCGCGCGGGTGGGCTGTCTCGACCTCGATCATCGTCAGCGCACGCTGGGCCGCTATCTCGACAACCGGCGCGAGTCGATCAAGCGCAGCGGCCGCGAGCTGCCGATGCCGCGCTACGAGACGCATGACGGCGAGAGCAACGAGCGCTTCTCCGAGGCGCTGGAGCGGTTGGGCACGGACAGCGATTTCCTGATCATCGACACGCCGGGCCGCGACGACAAGTTCGGGCGGATCGCGATCACCAATGCCGACACGCTGGTGACGCCGATGAACGACAGCTTCGTCGATTTCGACCTGATCGGCCATGTCGATCCGGACACGTTCAAGGTGGTGCGGCCCAGCTTCTATTCGGAGCTGATCTGGGATTCGCGCAAGCGCCGCGCCAAGGCGGACGGCGCGACGATCGACTGGGTTGTTCTGCGCAACCGCATGCAGCATATTGAGGCGCGCAACATGAAGCGCGTGTCGGAGGCGATCGACCAGCTTGCCAAGCGCGTCGGCTTTCGCGTCATCCCGGGCCTGTCCGAGCGCGTCATCTATCGCGAGCTGTTCCCCAAGGGGCTGACGATGCTCGACGCGCGCGAATTCGGGCAAATGGGCCTCGCCCATGTCGCCGCGCGGCAGGAGCTGCGCGAGATGATGGCGGGGCTGGCGCTGCCCGAAACCGCAAGCACCATCCCCGTCTTCGCATGAGGCCGCGGCCGTGATCTGGAAGTTGCTCGCCGCGGTCGCGGTCGGCTGGCTCGGCTGGCGGATGTGGCATGGCTGGGGGCGTCCGCTTCCCGGCACGCCCCGTCCGGCGCCGGTCCCGCCCGCGCCCGCCGGCCCCGATGCCGACGCGCGCGCCATCCTCGGCGTCGGTCCCGACGCGGGACCCGAGGAGATTCGCGCCGCCCATCGCAGACTCATCACGAGCGTCCACCCCGACCGCGGTGGCTCGCCCGAGCTGACGCGCCAGGTGAATGCGGCGCGCGACAGGCTGCTTCCTAAAACTGGCGATTGAACTTTCCGCGCCGCTCGCGAATTGGGCGGTTATCGAATCACCGGAGGCATCATGACGCATCGTTTCGATCCGACCTCGCTTCGCGAGTATGACATTCGCGGCATCGTCGGAAAGACGCTGGGACCGGACGACGCGCGCGCGATCGGGCGCGGTTTCGCGACCCTGCTGCGCCGCGCGGGCGGGCATCGCGTGGCAGTGGGCCGCGACGGCCGCGTTTCGTCGCCTGCGCTTGAGGCTGCGCTGATCGAGGGGCTCACCACCTCGGGCTGCGACGTCGTGCGGGTCGGCATGGGGCCGACCCCAATGCTCTATTATGCCGAGGCGATCCTAGAGGTGGATGGCGGCATCCAGATAACCGGCAGTCACAATCCCGGCGACTATAACGGCTTCAAGATGGTGTTTCAGCACCGCCCCTTTTTCGGTCAGGACATTCAGGAGATCGGCAAGCTTGCCGTCGCGGGTGACTGGGACGAGGGTGAGGGAACGGTCGGCGACGCCGATATCCTCGACGATTATGTCGGGCGCCTGCTCGCGGGATATTCGGGCGGAACCTTCCGCATCGGTTGGGATACCGGCAACGGCGCCGCCGGCCCGGTGATCGAGAAGCTGGTGAAGCTTCTGCCGGGTGAGCATCACACGCTGTTCACCGATGTGGACGGCAATTTCCCCAATCATCATCCCGATCCCACCGAAGAGAAGAATCTGGCCGACCTGCGCCGGCTGGTCGCGGAGAAGAATCTCGATTTCGGACTGGCTTTCGATGGCGACGGCGACCGGATCGGTGCGATCGACGGCGAAGGCCGCGTGATCTGGGGCGATCAGCTTCTGTCCATTTTGGCTGAGCCTGTTCTGCGCAAGGCGCCCGGCGCGACGATCATTGCCGATGTGAAGGCATCGCAGATGCTGTTCGACCGTGTCGCGGAACTGGGTGGCCAGCCGCTGATGTGGAAGACTGGCCACAGCCTGGTTAAGACCAAGATGAAGGAAACCCACTCTCCGCTGGCCGGCGAGATGAGCGGGCATATCTTCTTCGCGCAGGACTATTACGGCTTCGACGACGCGCAGTACGCCGCGGTCCAGCTGATCAACGCCGTCCACCTGATCGGCAAGTCGCTGACGCAGATCCGCGGAGACATGCCCGCCTTCGTCAACACGCCCGAAATGCGTTTCCAGGTCGATGAGAGCCGCAAGTTCGCGGTGATCGATGAAGTGCTCGACCGGCTCAAGGCGGCGGGCGCCGACGTCAACGACACCGACGGCGCGCGCGTCAACACGCCCGACGGCTGGTGGCTGCTGCGCGCGTCGAACACGCAGGATGTGCTCGTCGCGCGTGCGGAGGCGCGCAGCCAGGAGGCGCTCGACCGGCTGCTCGCGCAGATCGACGCGCAGCTCGAGGCGAGCGGACTCAAGCGCGGGCCTCAGGCCGCTCACTGACGTCGTGCGGGATTTGGGGCTGGCCGAATCGCTTGCATATGCCCACATGGGCACATGGCCGCCCAGCCCCAGATCATCCGCGTTATCGACCTAGAGACCACCGGCGAGAAACCGCCGGCTCATGCTGTGTGCGAGATCGGCTGGCAGGATGTCGCGCTCGGCGCTGACGGGCGCTGGGAATTGCAGGGTGAAGGCGGCAGCCGGATGGTCAATCCGGGTCGTCCGATCCCGCCGCTGACCATGGCCATTCACCATATCCGCGACGAGGATGTCGCCGACGCGCCATGGTGGCACGATGTCGCGCGCCCGATCCTCGATCCGTGGCCGCGCCGCGTCGCGCTGGCGGCGCACCGGGCGAGCTTTGAGGAGCAGTTCTGCACCCCCGCGCTGACCCGCGGCGCCGACTGGATCTGTACCTATAAATGCGCGCTGCGGCTCTGGGCCGACAGCCCCGGCTTTTCCAATCAGTTCCTGCGCTACTACCGCATGCCCGAGGGGCTGGAGCATGAGCGCGGCCTGCCCGCGCACCGGGCCTTCCCCGACGCCTATGTCACCGCGCACCATTTGCGCGATATGCTCAATACGGTCAGCGTCGCGCAGCTGATCGAATGGTCGAAGCTGCCCGGCTTGCTGCCGCGCGTGCGCTACGGCCCCGATCGCGGCAAGGAATGGAGCGAGATCGATGACGATTCGCTCGACGCCTTCCTTCAGGATCGCGATCCCGATATCCGCTACACCGCGCAGGTGGAGCTGGAGCGGCGGCGCGGACACGGCCGCCTCGCGCGGCCGGAACGCGAGCCGCTGCTCTTCTGAGGCACGCCTGAAACTACGTGCCGGCTGGACGCAGCGGCATTCCCTATTAGTATGACTATATGTTCAAGATCGCCTTTCGCGCGCAGGCCGCGTTCGCCCTGACCTCGCCTGTCTTCGCCGTGGCCGCGACGCCGCAGCAAACGCCTTCGCCGGTGCTGAGCAGCGGTTTCACCTTCGCCACCGCGCCCTATCCGGAAGTCCATGCCTCGACCATCGTGGAGACGCGCGCGGGAACGATCCTCGCCGCGTGGTTCGGCGGGACCAAGGAGCGTAATCCGGACGTTGAGATCTATGTCGCGCGCATGTCCGGCGGCGCGTGGCAGCCCGCGGTCAGCGTAGCCAGCGGCGTCCAGCCGGATGGCAGCCGGCTCCCGACGTGGAATCCGGTGCTGTTCCAGCCGAAGAATGGCCCGCTCACCCTGTTCTACAAGATCGGCCCGAGCCCGCAGAAATGGTGGGGTATGGCCATCACCTCGACCGATGATGGCCGGACATGGAGCAAGCCGCGCCGTTTGCCCGAGGGGATCCTCGGCCCGATCAAGAATAAGCCGGTCGAGTTGGCGGACGGCAGCTGGCTCTCCCCGTCGAGCACCGAAAAGGAGGGCAATCGCTGGGCGCTGCACTTCGAGCGTAGTGGCGACGGCGGCAAGACGTGGCAGGCGAGCGCACCGGTCGAATCACCTGAAGGGATCGACGCGATCCAGCCGAGCGTGCTGTTCCACAAGGACGGGCAACTGCAGACGGTCGCGCGCACCCGTGAGGGCGTGCTGGCGACAAGCTGGTCGAAGGATGGCGGGAAGAGCTGGTCGGTTCTCTCGGCGATCGACTTGCCCAACCCGAATTCGGGAACCGACGCCGTGACGCTGGCCGATGGCCGGCAGCTGGTCGTCTACAACCACAGCGCTCACAGCCTTGGCCGGCCGAGCAAGGGTTTCCGCTATCCGATCAACGTCGCGATTTCGGACGACGGGGTGCGCTGGCGCAAGGTGCTGACGCTGGAAAGCAAGCCGCTCGAGGCCGGCTATGCCTATCCCGCGGTGATTCAGGCGCGCGACGGGCGAGTCCACATCACCTATACTTGGGACCGTAAGCGCATCCGCCACATCGTGCTCGATCCGGCGCGTCTGCCGAAGGGCGACTGGGCGGAAACGGATGCCGTGACCGGCGGCTAAGGGGCAGCCCCAACCACCGGCCACGGCGACGCGCGGTCAGTATTCGATCCGCGTCGTCTTGATCTGGCGCTTGGCGAGGTAGGTCTGGACGCTTTCGCCGCCGGCAAGATGCCCGGCGCCGACCGCCACGAACACCACGCCCGGCTTGTCGAGGCGAGCCTGAATCCACTCGGCCCAGCGGGCGTTGCGGTCGGCGAGCAGAACCTTGCCGACCTGCGGCGCGGCCTTGAGGCCGTCGTTCATCACCGCGGCGAGTCCGTCGGCATCGCCCTCGCCCCATTCGGCGACCATCTTGTCCAGCATGGGTCCGGCTTCAGCCAGCTTGTCGACCGTCTCGACCAGGTAGGCGATCTGCGATTCCTCCGAAAGCGAGTCGAAGAAGCTGAACTGCTGTTCCATCGTCTCGAGACCGGAGATGGGCTTGTTCGCCGCCTTGGCCGCGGTGTTGAGCGCTTCCTCGACGCCGCTCTTGGGGTCATAGCCCAGCCGGATTACCGACAGCATCGACATCTGGACCGCCGCCAGCCACGGATCGAAACGGTCGATCGCCGCTTGCGGCAGGCCGAGATCGGCGACCGCCTTGGCGAAAGCGGCGCGCTTATCGGCGGGCAGCTTCTCGGTCAGGGTGGGGCCGGTCGGGTTGAAGCCGTATTTCATGATGAGTGGCTGCGCCGCCGCCGGATCGGGCATCACGCCGATCTCGGTGACCAGCTCGCCGCTCTCGTCGAACGCCTTCTTCACCGCCTCGTCGAACCACGACAGGCCGGGGCGCAGGATGTGGATCGTGCCGAACAGATAGATCGTCGTGTCCGCATCCTTGACCACCCACAGCGCCGGATCCACGTCCTTGGTCGCGGCCGCCGGAGCCGGCGTCGCGGGGGCCTGCTGAGCGAGCGCGCCGGGTGCGGCGAAGAGGAGTGCGAGCGCAGAGCCCGCACGCAGGAACATATTGGTCATTCACGCCTCCAGATGATCGGATTGAAAGGGATTCAGGGCCGCAGCTTCTTGTAGCCATAGGCCAGCAGCATCGCGGCCATGGTCGCGACGAAGATGGTTTGATGTTGCGGTTCGGACACCAGCCCGCCGCGCCACCAGAAATACCAGGTGGCATAGCCCGCGATGTAGAAGTTGAGCGCGATCGCCGACGCCCATTGATTGTCGCGCCGGTCGAGTTCGTCGGTGGCGAGATGGTAGCGCCATCCGCCATAGCCCAGCGCCCCGAGCAGGATCACCGACGCGGCGATCGCCCAGCCGGCCGGAATGCCCTCCATGAAGCCACCGCCATCGACCTCGAACATCGCCGAGAAGAAGCCGAGCACCGCGCCCGCACCCATCAACCCGCCGATGATCAGTTGCAGCCGCAGCTTGCGCGCTTTCGCCGCGGCAAGGCCGTCTCGCGGTTCAGGCCGCATCACCGTCCTCATCCTCGAAAATCTCCTCGATGGGCAAGCCGAACAGCCGCGCGATGCGGAAGGCGAGCGGGAGCGAGGGATCGTATTTCCCCGTCTCGATCGCGTTCACCGCCTGTCGCGACACGCCCAGATGGCCGCCAAGCTCCGCCTGGCTCCAGTTGCGTTCCGCGCGCAGTACTCGCAGCCTGTTTTGCATCCCGTGTGTCAGTTATCCGTGACGTTATGTCGTCTATGGCTGACTATATGTCATGGACGCATGACATATGTCAAGCGGCCCTGACACGCGGAATCGCGGTGACGAGTGCCGAAACAAATGTCCCGATGCAGAGCTGATAAGGGAAGGCGAGGCCTGTCGGACCGATGACGAACGGCTGCAGCAGCAGCACGGTCATGAATCCGGCAGCAAGACCGGCGATCACCGACAGGCTGTTGCCGCGCTTCGTGAACACCGCGACGAAATAGACCCCGAGCAGTCCGGCATAGGCGAACACCATCACCTGCAGCGCGAATTCCAGTAGCGGCATGTCGGTATGCCGCTGCCAGTAGAAGCTGAGTACCGCCATGCCGAACATGGCGAGGCCGACCAGCGCCATGCCCCAGCGCCCGGCATGAACATAATGTTTGGGGCTGGCCGCGCCGCGTCGTTCGCGCCACGGCTTGTAGAAGTCGCTGATCATCACCGACGACATGGCGTTGAGCGCGGAATTGGTGGTGGCGACGGCCGCCGCGGTGACGCCGATCGTTACCAATCCGCGCAGCCCCGGCGGCACCTGCGTCAGGATATAGTGGACGAAGACGGTGATCTTCTCGCCGGCGAAGCTGGTCGCCGCCTGATTGTCCGCGCCCATCAGGTCGGGGCGGTTGTAGAAGATGTAGAGCAGCAGGCCGATCGTCACGAACATCGCGATCAGGGGCACGCTGGCGAGTTGCGAGTAGATGAGGCCGCGTGCGCCGGTCTTCGCGTCGGGGCTGGCGAGCAGCCGCTGGGTAGTGTCCTGGTCCAGCCCCGCATTGGCGACGTTGAGCAGGAACAGCCCGGTGAAGATCGCCAGAACGGTGAAGGGCTTGGCCAAATCGGTCGAGAAATCGAGCAGCCGCAGCTTGTTCACCCCCTCGGGCGTCATGCGCAACGCGTCGATCAGCTCGCCGTTGGTGGCGGGGATCGACAGGCGCAGGAACACCAGCACGGCGAGCGCCGACCCGGCATAGATCACGAACTGGATGAGGTCGTTCCAGATCACCGACTTCAGGCCGCCATGGAAGGTGAACAGGAAGCTGACCAGCATCACGGCGGCGGCGGACAGGATGATCGCATGCGCCTCGATGCTGCCGAACGCGACCATCGCGATCGCGATTGCCGCCAGATAGACGCGCGCCCCGCCGGCCAGCACGCGGCCCACAAGGAACATGCCGCCCGCCCAATGTTTCGCGCGGGCGTCGAATCGTGCTTCCAGCAGCTCGTACACCGTGGTCGCGCGCAACGCGTAGAAGCGCGGGATCAGCACATGCGCGACGAAGAACGCCGCAAGAACGGGTGCGATCACCGCGCCCAAATAGCTGTAGTCGCCGCGATAGCCCTGATCCGGCGCGCCGAGGAAGGTCGCGGCTGACTGTGTCGCGGAGAGCACCGACACCGCCGCCAGCCATGCCGGCACCGTCCTCCCGGCGAGAAAATAGTCGCGCGCGTCATCGGCCTTGAAGCGCGAGAACAGCCAGCCGCCGATCAGCAGCACGACCACGTAAAGCCCGACCACCAGCCAGTCGAGCGGAGCGAATTGCGGGTTCATTCCAAGTGTGTAGCAGAGCTTTTTGCGCCGTCATCCGCCATCTGCGCCGGAACGACTCCCGCGCTCGCGCTTTGAATCGGCTACGCAACGACGGAGCAGCATCATGGCCGCGCGCGCCTATTGGCAGGGGCAGATCCGCCTCGCGCTCGTCTCGATCCCGGTGGAGATCTACACCGCGACCAAATCGGGTGCGCAGATCGCCTTTCATCAGGTCCACGAACCCTCGGGCAAGCGGATCAAATATGAGAAGGTCGTGCCCGGCATCGGCCCGGTCGACACCGATGAGATCATGAAGGGTTTCGAATATGAGAAGGGCGAATATGTCCTGCTCGACCCCGAGGAGATCGAAGCGGTCAAGCTTGAGTCGAAGAAGACGCTTGAGCTGACCCAGTTCGTCGACGCTGACGAGATCGACGTGCTCTATTACGAAAAGCCCTATTTCGTCGTACCCGCCGACGATCTGGCCGAGGAGGCGTTCGTGGTGCTGCGCGAGGCGCTGAAACGCACGCGCAAAGTGGGACTGGGACAGCTCGCCATGCGCGGGCGCGAATATGTGGTGAGCCTGAAGCCCTGCGGGCGCGGCATGGTGCTGGAGACGCTGCGCTATGCCGATGAGGTCAACAAGGCGCAGGGCTATTTCCGCGACATCCCCGATATCGAGCCGGACGCCGAACTGCTCGGGCTTGCCGAATCGCTGATCGAGAAGAAGGCGGGCAAGTTCGATCCCAAGGATTTCCACGACCGCTATGTCGATGCGCTCCGCAACCTGATCGAGCGCAAGAAGAAACAGAAAAGCAACCGCCTGATCATCGAGGACAAGGAGGGGCCGGAAAAGCGCGGTTCCAATGTCGTCGACCTGATGGCGGCGCTCAAGAAGAGCCTCGAAAAACCGGGCGCGGCGAAGAAGCCCGCAGCGCAAACCGCGGCGAAGAAGACGCCCGCGCGCAAGCGGGCCTGAGCGGATGGAGCTGAACCCGCCGCTTGGGTTTGCCGCGGTCGGCTGGGATCCCTGGCTGCGGCTGGGCGGGGCGATGGTCGCCGGCCTGCTGCTGGGGATAGACCGCGAGGTGCGGGACCACCCCGCGGGAATGCGCACTCACGCGATCATGTGCTTTGCCGCCGCGCTGATCACCCTCTCGGCGCTCGTGCTCTACTACCAGCTCGGCGGAGTGCATTCGAAGGCAGACCCGCTGCGCGTGATCGAAGGGACCGCGGCGATGGCCGGGGTGATCGGCGGCGCGCTGATCGTCTTCTCAAAGGGAGAGGTCCAGAACCTAACCACCGCTGCACATATCTGGCTGGCCGCCGCGATCGGAATCGCGTTCGGCGCGGGTCTCTATCCGCTCGCGGTGATCGGCACGGTAGTGTCGGTGGTGTTGCTGTCGGTGTTTCGCTGGGTTGAGCGCAAGGCGTTCGATGAGAATGGCGATGACGCGGAGTAAGCCCGCGCCCGACCCGCTCGCCAAGTACAATGCGATGCGCGACTTCGCGAAGACCGCCGAGCCGAAGGGGGAGATCGCGAAGGGAAAGGGCCGCAGGTTCATTGTCCAGAAGCATGACGCGACCCGGCTTCACTGGGATTTCCGGCTCGAGCTGGACGGGGTGCTCAAGAGCTGGGCGGTGACGCGCGGCCCGAGCCTCGATCCCGCCGAAAAGCGGCTGGCGGTGCGGACCGAGGACCATCCGATGTCCTATGCCAGCTTCGAGGGCACGATCCCCAAGGGTGAATATGGCGGCGGCACGGTGATGCTGTGGGACGAAGGCGAATGGGCTCCGATCGAAGGCAAGAGCGTGAAGGATCTGGAGAAGGGGCATCTCCATTTCATGCTCCGGGGTGAGCGGATGAAGGGGGAGTGGCTGCTGATCCGCTTGCGCCCTCGCGGCAAGGAAACGCGCGAGAACTGGCTGTTGCGTAAGATCGAGGACCGCGATGCCGGGGCGACCGACGAGCTGGTCGAGACCGGCCTCACCAGTATCAAGACCGGCCGCACGATGCAGGAGATTGCGGAGGGGGTAGCCGCTGATAAACAGCTGTCCGGGAGGCGCGCTCAAATGCGGAAGCGGGCCGGAACGCTTCCCAAATTCCGCCCCCCGCAACTCGCCACGCTGGTGGACAGCGTGCCCGCCGGGAACGGCTGGCTGCATGAGATGAAATATGACGGCTACCGCACGTTGATCGCGGTCGGCAAAGGTGGACCCAAAATCCATACCCGCACCGGGCTGGACTGGACCGGCAAGTTTCCGGGAATCGCGGAAGCCGCGCGGTCGATCGCGGCGGGATCGGCGCTGATCGACGGCGAGCTGGTCGCGTTCAAGGGCGACAAGACCGACTTCTCGACCTTGCAGGACGCAATCTCGGGCGGCGGCGAGGGACTAAGCTACTTCGCTTTCGATTTGCTCGAACTGGACGGCAAGGATCTGACCGGGCTGCCGCAGCTCGAACGCAAGGAGAAGCTTCGCGCGCTGATCGCGGGTGCGGATGAGCGCATTCTGTTCTCCGAACATGTGCTCGGGGCGGGCGAAAAGCTGTTCGATGCGATGTGCGGCGCGGGGCATGAGGGCGTCGTCTCGAAACGCGCCGATGCGCCGTACCGGAACGTGCGGACCAAGGCGTGGCTCAAGACCAAATGCACGCGGCGGCAGGAATTCGTGGTCATCGGCTGGACGCCGAGCGGCGCCAAGGGCCGCGGGTTCCGTGCCTTGCTGCTGGGCCTGTATGAGGACGGCGTGCTACGCTACGCGGGCAAGGTCGGGACTGGCTTCAGCACCGAAACCGGCCACGCCCTCCGCGAGAAGCTCGACCGGATCG
>Ga0247823_10003740_pt1 | contig 12255 bp, 10 predicted proteins | sample 13C_PalmiticAcid_2_FD_192426 | JGI IMG/M metagenome (GOLD analysis project Ga0247823, IMG submission 192426) | Soil microbial communities from agricultural site in Penn Yan, New York, United States - 13C_PalmiticAcid_Day30 | ecosystem: Environmental > Terrestrial > Soil > Agricultural land...
GAAGAAAGCCGCCGCTCGCCGGCTGTCAGCGGCGTTACACCGAGATCAAGGCCGGGCGGCTCGCGGCGGCTTTCTTCGACTGCTCCAGCTCGCGGACCTTCAGCGCCATCTCCCAGGCCGTCACGTAATGCAGCCGCAGGTTGGGGTGCTGCTGGCGGTAGGCCGCCAGTTCCTCGTGGAACCGGACCATGTTCGGGCCCAGCCATTCGTCGATGTTGCCGTCGTTGCAGCCGTGCGTGTGGAGCTTGATGAACAGCTGATCGGGGCGACCGGCGACGTGGACCGCGGCCTGCCGCCACAACTGAAACCGCCGCATCGTCATCGGGCGGCGGATCGTGACGTCGCCGTTCTCGACGCGGGGAATGACGCAGAACTTGCGGGATGACCAGTCGGGCAGCAGCGGCCCCTGGATCATCAGCAGGTGATCCTTCGGCGCGGGCTTGCCGGCGACGGCCCGGATGCCGGTGTCGTGCGACTTGCAGCGACCCGGCCGGTCCTGGGCGTAGTAGATCGAATTGATCGTCTTCGTCTGCGTCGGGCTGGGGGCGGAGGGGAGCGTGAAGTCAGCGTAGCAACCAGTCTTCAGCAGGACCGTCAGTTCCTGGTCGACGCCGCACAAGAGTCCGTCCGGGCGCGAGTTGCACAGCGACCAGTTGCCGTGGATGAAGCCGTAGACGATCTCCTGCGTTTCGGGATCGCGGCGGAGGAAGCCGTGGCGGTGGAACAGCGTGTCGCGGAACCGGGCGAGCTTGTCCTCGAGCGATGCGGCCGTGTCATGGTCGTGATGCAGGTGAACGTCGACGTCGCCGTAGCCGGCTTCGCACAGCGGCTTCAGGGCGTCGAGGTAGTCCGGGTGATACTCGTCTTCCGGGAAGAAGAACGTGTGCTGGGGCGGCCGGCCGTCGGTGTCCTCGAAACGCCCGTAGAGCTGCGGGTACTCCCCCTGCCACCGGAGCACCTTCTCAACGGAGACGGCGTGCGAAGGCTTGTCGCGTTCGGGTTCGTAGTGATCGCAGACGGCGAGGTAGACGTCGACCGGGGCGTCGTCGTCGACGCGGGGCGTCCGCTCGGATGGGAAGTAGTACGACCCGATCCAGTACTGCATGTGCCGCTGCCGCAGCGCGAACCAGATTGCAGTCAGCGCGACGGCGAACAGGACGGTGACGATCGTCAGGATGATCAGGAATGTGTTCATCGGTGCTCAGACTCCGTTCGACAGGACCAGTTCCCGTGATGCGCTCTGGTGTGAGACGACGAGATCGGACATGTCGTCATCGTTGCGTTTCTCGCCCAGGGCCCAGGCTCGAAGACGCCGGTATCGCTCGGGGCCGAGCAACTGCTTCGGCACGTCGAGGGCCTTGCGACGCCAGCCGGCCGCTCCCAGGTCGCCATCGCACCAGCGGAGGATGGCGTCGGTCGTGGTCGTTGAGCGCACGGCCACGCGGCCGATTCCGCGGTGGTCGGGCGGAGACTGGTTGAGATGGGGCTCCGAGGTGAACACGAGCGAGTAGCCGCATTCTTCGGCGATTCGCAGGACACGCTGGTCGAACGATCCATTGGGAATCGAGATCGTGTCGACCGTGCGACCGACGATGTCTTCCAGTTCCGCCCGCGAGTCGCGAAGTTCTTTCTCGATCTGTTTCGTCGTGCCTTCCGCCAGGAACGGGTGCGTGACGGTGTGCGAGCCGATTTCGAACACGTCCCTGGGCAATTCGCGAAGCAGCGCTTCGGACGCGAACAGCGGATGTCCGATCAGCCCCGAAGTCACGAACACGATCGCGCGGGCGCCGGCCGCCTCGAGAATCGGCCCGGCTTCCTCGAACGTCCCGGCCCAACCGTCGTCGAACGTCACGAGAACCTGCGGGCGGGATGGCTTCGCAGAGACCGGCTTCCGGAGGGCATCCGGGTCGAGCAGCCGGTCGCGTCCGATCGCTGACGTCTGCTCCGAGAACTGTTCCGTGGTGACCGCGTACGACTGGATCGACGGACCGAGCTGCGCGAACGGTCCGTCCGCCCCGAGCTGATCGGCGCGGCAGACGTTGTGGTACATCAGGCAGACGAACGGGCTCACAATTCGACTCCCGATTCGCGGATTGCGTCGACGTCGTAGGCGCTGTCGACGAGCGGATGGCTCTTCACTTCCATTGCGTTGCGGGGTGAGATGACCTTCGAAACCGTTGCCTGCGAGCGGTAGACGACGCCGTCCAGCAGGTCGGCCAGTTCGTTCGCGAGCCGTTTCCGTTCGAACCGGGTGATGTCCCAGATTCGTTCGTCGTAGGTGACTCCAGCCGTGTGCCGTTCCGTCAGCTTCATCAGTCCGGCGGCGACGGTGGCCGGGTTGGCGGGTTCGACCTGGATCGTCCCCGGCAGGCCGACGGTGACGTCCCACAGGTCGCCCCGCGGAGCGACGACGAAGATCGGCCGGCGGGCGGCCATGTACTCGAACGTCTTGGCGTTGATGATGCGGTGCGTGGAGGGTTTGTCAGCGTTGATGAGGAGCAGGGCGTCGGCGTCGTGCATCAGGCGGACCGCTTCGTCGTGCGCCATGAACGGCTGGCGCACCAGGTTGATCGGCGATCCGTTCAGGCGATCGAGTTCGGCTTCCTGTTCGGACGTCCGCCGGCCGGCGATGACGAGTTCGAGGTTGGCCGCGAGTTCCGGCTGCTTTTTCGCGAATGCGAGTGCGCCGTCGATGACGGGCCCGATCGGGTTGAGGTTCCACAGCGTGCCGACGAACGCCAGGCGGCATTTGTCGACGCCGTTGCCGTAGTCGATCCGTTCGGCGTGATAGCTGTGGGCGTCGAAGTCATCCGGATCGAAACCGTTGTAGATGAATCGCGACCGGGCCCGGCTGCCGGCCGCTTCGGCCGTGAGTTCGAGTTCCTTGGCGCTGGACGGGGTCGTCGCCAGCAGGACATCAGCGGCCCGCACGGCGGAATACTGCATCCGTTTCTGGATCATGTTCGAGATCCAGCTGTGCTGTTTGTTTTCCCAGTAGGCGTTGCTGATGCCCCATTCGTCGCGGTAGTCGAGAATGAGCGGCAGCCCGGACGATTTCGCCAGGCTGGCCCCCAGCATCAGCGATGAGAACGGCGGGCCGGTGGCGATGATCGCATCGTGCGGCGTCTCGCGGAGCAGCTTGCGGCCTTCGCGAAGTGCGGCCGGCCGCCAGAGGATCTGCGGATCGGGTTGCAGGAGCGTGTTGACTGCACGGCGGGCGATCTTCTTCGCAAGACGCTTCACGCCGCCGAACAGGCCTGCACGCTGAGAGTCGCCTGCCCCGACGGCCGACTTCACGGCGTAGCTCGGTTCGAGCGTCGTCGCGCGGCAGACGACAGTCGAGACTGGGACGTCGCGGCGGAGGCTGCCGTCGTGCAGCGGCGTGGAGGGGTTGGCCACGGTCAGCACCGAGCAGTCCCAGCCGAACTGCGGCAGGTACTTCACGAACTTCGTGACGCGGTGTACGCCGACTCCGCCGACCGGCGGAAACAGGTACGACACGAACAGCACGCGGCGGTTCGGCAGTTTGGAAGTCGGGCTCGTCATCCGACGGCCTCCAGTTCTCGGACAGCAGGTGCAGATTGGGGCGATCGCGTCAGGATGCGGGTCACTTCGGCCGCACAGTCATCCCAGCTGCGGGCCTCGTAACGCTGGGCTCCTTCACGGAGCCGCCCCTGCAGGGACGTCGCCATCGCTTCGGCGAGTTCACCGGCGTCTCCCTTGCGGGTCAGGATCGACCAGGAGGGATCGGCGATTTCGGAGATGCTGCCGACGTTGGTCGAGACGAACGGCGTGCCGCAGGCGAGCGATTCCCGCAGGACGTTCGGCAGGCCTTCGGAGTCGGAACTCATCACCGTGACATTGGCCGCGCGGTACCACTGGGCGGTCTGCGAGTAGGGGACGGCGCCGACGCAGTGCACGTTGTCTTCGAGCCCCAGTTGGTGGATTCGCGACTCGGTGTTCGACCGCAGTTCGCCGTTGCCGACGAGGGACAGATCGAACTCGGTTCCCTTGTTCTTCAGGAGCTTGCAGGCGTCGAGCAGCAGGTCGAGCCGCTTGATGTCGACCATCCGGCCGACCCACAGGAGCATCGGCCGGTTGAACGACAGTCCCAGCGTGCGCCGGGCGGCCCGTTGATCACCGGTGTGGAACAGATCGGGGTCGACTCCCTGGTACATCACGTGGACGTTGTCGGGATTCGCGCCGAGGTCGAGGACGGCGTTCCGCAGGCCTTCGCTGACGGTGAAGACGGTCTCCGATTCCGACAGGACCCGCCGCACGAACGGCCCGCGACCGGGCCGATGGGGCAGGATGAGGGCGTCAGTGCCGCCGACGATCGTGGCGGCCGCGGCGCCGGTTTCACGAGCGGCCCGCAGTCCGGCTTCGCCGTCCGGATGGGCCCAGTAGCTCAGGACAACATCAGGCCGGGCCCGCTTCGCCTGAGCCAGCACGGTGCGGCGACTCGACTGCCACAGGATCTTGCCCGATTGCTTCTGGGTCAGCTTTGGTGCGTACCAGTAGCAGGGATATTCGGCGGTGAGGCCGGCGTCATGGACGTCGACCCCGGGTTCGAACGACTTCCCCCGCAACTTCATCCGCAGCACTTCCGGCCACGGCCGGGGTGAGCAGATCTGGACACGGTGAGCTTTCGCCAGCGAGCGGCAGAGCGCGAGGTTGTACGAGCCGCGCGTGCGATTCACGGCGTCGGGGAAGGTCATGCTGAGGAACAGGAGGTTCATGTCTCGAGACTTACACGGTCAGTTGGGTGCCACTGGCTTCGCCAGTGCGATTCGCGATGACGCTACGATTCCAATTGCACTGGCAAAGCCAGTGGCACACTTTCCTCTCCAATCACTCTGCGATGGACCTCTGAAACGCTTCCGCGAACGACAGGTGCGGCGACCACTTCAGCCGCTGCCTGGCCTTCGCGTTCGTGAACCGCAGCGGCTTCCACATGGAATCGCTGCGATAGCGGGTGATGACGCCGGGCAGCTGTCCTTCGGACCACCGGCTGTAGCGTTCGTACAGCGACGACAGCGGGCCGATCGCGCACTGCGGAATCCACAGCGACCTCACCCGCTTGCCGGCTGCCCGGTACATGCGGAGGACCGATTTCCCGTTGGGGAGTTCGTCATCGAGGACGTTGAACGCTTCTCCGACAACGTCCGGTTCGAGCGCCGCCTGCCGCATCGCGGTGGCGACGTGGTCGACGTAGACGTAGGGCAGTTGCCGTCCGCCGCCGATCCGCAGCATCCGTCCGCCGACCTGCAGCCCGATGCGATTGCTGAGGGCTCCACGGCCGGGGCCGTAGATGACGCCCGGGCGGATCACGACCAGCGGGAGGCCGCGTTCGCGATGGGCTTCCCACGCCGCCTGTTCCTGGACGACTTTTGAATAGGTGTAGGGATCGCGAAGGTGAGCGGCCTCATCCACCGGGCACGACTCATCGAGGACGCTGTTCTTCTTCAGGCTGGCCGCGCCGTACACACCCAGTGAGCTGACGAGAACGAATCGCTTGACCTGTTGCTCGATGCAGGCGTCCATCAGCCGCCGGGTCGGGACGACGGTGTTCAGGAACATGACGGCCGAACTGCCGGTGAGGCCGGCCGCGGCGTGCAGGACGACATCGATGCCGTCGACGGCGGCCCGGCAGTCGGCGGGATTCATCAGGTCGCCGCGAACGATGTCGACCTGCGGCCAGAGAGCGTCGCCAACGAACGACCGCAGGTCATCCGTCTTGCTGGACGCCCGCAGGAAGCAGCGGACCCGCAGACCTTCGCCGGCGAGTTCACGGACGAGGCGGCGTCCGAGGAAACCGGCTGCGCCGGTAACAAGCATGTTCATCGGGCGACCTCCAGTTCGCGCGGCGCTGCGTTGACGCCGTTGCCAGCGTCGGTGCGGGAGTTGGCCGGCGAAACCGACGCTGGCAGCGTCGGCAACGAGGCTTTCGACGAGAAAACATCTCTCGCCCGGGCCGAACCGAAAATGCGGTCCATCAGCTGGGTCACCCGGACGATCTCGTTCGGCTCGATCGGCGGCGACGTTCCTTCCGCGATTGAGGCATAGAACGCTTTGCTCAGTCCCTTCAGGCCGGCGAAGTAATGGATGTCGGCCTTTACGAACCGCCACAGGTTCTTGCGCAGGTTTCGCCCGGCCTGACGCCATTGCTTCCAGGGTGTCAGAAGCTTGGCGAAGGCCCCCGGCGCCTTGGCGGGGCCGACGCTGCGGATGACCTGGCCGTCGAAGTCGACTTCCAGTGCTCCGGTGGTCCCATAGACGCGAGTGACGCGCTGGGAGGGAATCGAACTTGAGAACGTGAGGGTTCCCGTGACTGTCTGTCCACGGAGCACGACGTTGAGCTCCGTCGGGAAGTCCAGCCCCGGCCGACGGGCCCAGTCGGCGATGACCGTCGGCTCGGCGTCCATCAGGAATTCGGTGATGCGATAGAGCGGATGCGAGATCGTGTTCTGGAACAGTCCGCCCGGCAGCCGCCGGACCCAGTGCCGCGGATCGCCGGCCACCTGCGACCCGAACTGGCCGCTGATCGGATAGCCGAGGATTGATTCGACGTGCGTGACGGTCCCGATCTCACCGCGGGCGATACGTGATTTCAGGTCGAGCCAGGCCGGGTCGAACAACTGGTCGTGTCCAACGGTGATTTGCAGCCCGCGCTCGGCCGCGATTGCGACGAGTGTTTCCGCTTCGTCGGCGTTCTGGGTGAACGGCTTCTCGACGTAGACATGGCAACCGGCCAGCAGGCACTGCCGGGCGAGTTCGAAATGCGTATGGGCCGGCGTGGCGATGTGGACGACATCGGGCCGGACCTCAGCCAGCATCGTGGCGAGGTCATTGTAATACGCCGGTACGTTGAATCGGGCGGCGGCCTGCATAGCGAGGTCACGGAGGGCATCGCAGGTCGCGACGACCTTCGCGGTCCGCAGCTTGGCGATTTCCTGCAGATGGGCGTCTGCGATCTGGCCGCAGCCAACGAGGGCGACGCGAAGCAGCGTAGGAGTACAGCCTTCAGGCTGCTTGATTTCGCGAGACGGCCGACTCATCGCCGCACCCCCTTCGCCGCCAGCAATTCTTCGTACAGCGTCTCGTAGCTGGTCACCATGGGACGCACATCGAAGTTTCGTTCCACCCGAGCCCGTCCGGCCGCTCCCATCGCGGGCCACTCCGCGCGCCGCTCGCACATCCGCACCATGGCGTCGGCGAGCGCAGCCGGGTTCTCGGCCGGCGCGAGGTGTCCGGTGACTCCTTCGTCCACAATCTCCGGGCTGCCGCCGACGGCCGTGGTGACCACCGGCAGGCCGACGCTCATCGCTTCGAGAATCGTCAGCGAGATCCCTTCCGTCCGGGACGACGCCACATAGAACCCGGCCTGCGTGAGCAGGGCAGGGACGTCCCGTCGTTCGCCGAGAATCGTGACGGTGTCGCCCAGATTGAGTTCGCGGCTGAGTGTCTCAAGGGCCGGCCGTTCGGCGCCGTCGCCCACCATCAGCAGTTTGAATTCCGGAACACGCGACTTCACGATCGCTGTGGCCCGCAGGAGCGTCGCGAAGTCTTTCTCGCTGGAAAGCCGTCCCACCGACACCGCCGTGCACTGGCTGGCCGGGCCGACGAACTTGAACCGGGAGACGTCGATCCCGTTCCAGATCCGGCCCATCTTCGAGGCCGAGGCGGGGTTCTGTTCCCGGCAGACCTCGAGCGAGTTCTCCGAAACCCCGAGGATGCGATCGGTGAAGTGATTGGCGATCGTGAACAGCAGGTGGTCCTTCCACTTGCTGCCGGAACCGCGGCCGTGCTGAGTGTTCAGGATGACCGGGACGCGGGCCGAGACGGCGGCCAGCGTGGCGTAGAAATGCGGGTAGGTGTTGTGCGTGTGAACGATGTCGATGGATCTGTCGCGGAAGAGCTTCTTGAGCGATCGGTAGATCTCGCGCTTGCCGGTTTTGGGGAACCCGAGCGAACGGACGTGAACGCCCAGGGCTCGCAGGTCGTCGGCCGGCGGGCCGCAGTCGGTGAGCGACACGAATTCGAGCAGGTAGCGGTCGCGGTTGGTGAGCCGGCCGAATTCCACGAGCAGCCGTTCCAGTCCGCCGGTCCGCAACGACATGCTGACGTGGCAGATGTGAATCGGCCGGGTTGCGGCGCGCGACTTCACCACGGCGGCCGATGAATCGGCGCCGGCGGCGTTTCTGGGGGGAGCAATCAACGTAGCGGTCGTCATGAGCGCGCGGTCGCGACAGGAAGTTTCTGGGGGGAGTGTTCCGAGGCGCGGACCCCGGCGTCTGGAATCGAGTCGTTGTTGTCGGTGGCGGCGGCCGGCGACGAGACGGTGGTCTTCCGGGGTCGCAGGTTTTTCACGGCCCGCAGGCAATCGATCGCCGTGTTTCGAAGCGTGCGTCGTCGCCAGGTGGCCCAGGTGAGTTGCTGAACGTCGGTGGAGAGGTTGTCCTTGTGCCGCTTGTCGCCGACGAGGAAGTCGTACGCGCGGTAACCTCGCTCGGCCGCCTGCGAGAGACAGAGGAAATGCGTGACAAGGCCCGGGCTCGGCTTCTGTTCGAACGAGGCAAACCCGGAGAGGTAGTCGAGCATCCGACCGCGATCGACGAGCAGCATCAGGCAGCCGACGGTTTCCCCCTGGTGCCGCGCCCGGAAGAGGACGACCTTCTGGTCATCGAAACCCTGAACGAGCAGCTGCCGCTGGAAGGCCTCGAACCGCTCGCTGGCAAAGGCCCCCGGCTGGCCGCTGCCGATCCAGCGGGCCTGATGCAGTTTCACCAGCTCGCTGAAAATGTCGTCAGCCTCTTCGAGCGTTGCGGCCCATGTGGTTTCGATCGTCTCGTACTTCCGCAGCAGACGCCGCAGATTCTGTCGCGTGCTGCGGCCGAGCAGCTCAATCGGCTCCAGCTTCGCGGCCCGGGGTTTCTCGAGATCGAAGTACTTGCAGTCGCGAGATCGCGTCTCTGAGGGAGCAGTCGGCCAGTTCCATTCCTGTGCTTCCGCGGCCGGCCAGCCATCAACCCGCACCTCGTCGGCCCCACGCTGCTGTTCGAGCCACGCCTGAATCGCCGCGACGAGTGCCGAGCGGTGCGAACGATCGGCCAGCAGGCCGTTGTATTCCACGCAGACTGAATGCCCCAACGGTTCGCCGGCCGTGCCGACATGCAGGGTGCGAATCGGTACCGGGCCCGACTTCTGGCCGACGCCACGAGTGATGAGCGTCGCGCCGACCGTCTGGCCGCCTTGTTCGGCGGTCAGGATCGTGGCCGGAATGAGGTCGCGGTAGACACGGAGCCAGGTCGACGTCCACAGGTGCGAGCACATCAAGGGAACGTCGCCGACGCGTTGTTCCAGTGCCCGCCATTCCTGCAGTCCCAGGTCGAGATCCGTTCCGGTCCAGGCGCGCACGACGAGACCCGCGGCCGGAGAACTCCGGTCGACGATGTTGAGGTCAGCGGCGCGGAACGATCGGGTCATGAAAGGAACTGCGAAAACGTGCGGACAAGATTGCGGCGGAGGTCGAGCACCGGACGCGGAGCGAACGTCGTCAGCCAGCGGACCGCGTTCTTGCGATCGGCCCGGTGCTTGAGCGACTCCCTCAGGTATGTCCGGGCGCCCTTGAGGTCGCGGGCGTAGAGCAGGGCGATCCCGTATTCCTCGTAGATCGCCGCCAGCTTGGCTTGGAGCTTCTTCGGATCCATCCCGCTGAACTCGGCCACCTTTTCGGCATTGCGAGCGGCACAGCGGGCGATCTTCCAGTAGTTCGACGACAGGTTTCCCGGAGCCGGCGTGTATTCGACGAGTTCGTCCTTCAGAAAGGCGAACCGGGTTCCGCGGGCTGCCATCCGCAGCCACAGGTTGTAGTCCTCGATCCCCAGGACGCCGCGGTCTTCGTCGAAACCGCCGATGCGTTCAAAGGCCTCGCGGCGGACGACCGAGGTCGACAGCCCGATGTAGTTGTGACGCCACAGGTCGTCGAATTTCAGTTCGAACTCGACGCAATCGCGTTCGAGCGGATCGACGACGTGGCTGAACACCACGTCGATTTCGGCCCGCAGCATCTGCGGGCGTTGTGTTTCCAGTTTGCGGGGCCGCCAGGCGTCGTCGGCGTCGATGAAGGCGATCCAGTTGCCGCGGGCTTCCTTCACGCCGCGATTCCGCGCCGCGCCGGGGCCGCCGTTTTCCTGGCGGATGACGATCGTGCGGGGATCGACGCTCCTGGCGACGGCCGAGGTGTCGTCCTGCGAGCCGTCATCGACGACGATCAGTTCAACCGGGGTGAGCGTCTGGGCCCACACGCTTTCAATGGCGCGACGAATGAATCCGGCCGAGTTGTAGGCCGGCATCACCACGCTGATCTGGGGAGAGTCTGCAGTCATTTCCATTATCCGAACCTCGCGAACATCCGGACGAACGCGAAGCAGCAGGCCAGCATGCCGACGCTGCACATCACCCACCGCTGGGCCACCAGCGTGTCGAGCGCGATGATCGGCGCGGGCTTTCGGCGATGAAAACCGGCCAGGTTGATGTACGCCGCGGCCACGCCGACGATCATGTAGGTCGGCGGCACATAGCAGCGAGACAAGGTCGCCATGCCGGTGCACCAGGCCGCCAGCATGCCGGCGATGTAGGGCATCATTCGCTTCAGTTCCGGGTCGAGCAGTTCGATCCGGTCCCGTTTCAGCCGGTAGAACGCCCAGGCCGCAAACAGGAAGCAGCCGAAGAACATCGTTCCGCCGAGGAACCCGAGTTCGACGTAAGCGTGAATGTACGAATTGTGGGCGGCCAGACCGGCGACTTCGCCGTACTTGCTCTCACCGATTCCGAACGGCAGCCGCATCGATTTGAGCTGCGCGAGCCCATCGGCCCACAGCTGGATACGCTGCTGTCCGGTGCCGCCGGAGATCTCCATGTTCCCCTGCCGGCCCAGCGCGACCGGCACGGCCGCGGCCCCCATAGCTCCGATGACCGCCGCGACCTTGCCGCCGTACTTCACGGCCAGCCAGGCCATGCAGCCGACGCCGAACGCCATGATGCCGCCGCGGGAGTGCGTCATCAGCACGGCGTGAGTCATCAGGCCCAGCGGGGCCAGCCACAGGTAGCGGATGCCCGCCGATTTCGGGTCGGCGAGGAAATACAGCGAAATGATGGCGGTGACGGCCGCGAGCGACGCCAGGTCGTTCGGGTCGTGAAACATGCCAAGACCGCGAAGACGGAAGACCCACACCGGCAGGCCGTCCGGCGTTTCACCGCTGAGATCGGTGACGTGTCGCAGTTGTTTCGGAACGTTGTCGGGGAGGTCTTTTTCGACTTCGCGAACGGCGAACAGGTCGGCGCGTCCCGACCATTCGGCGACGAAATCGTGGTAGTCGATGACGCTCAGCAGCACCATCAACGACGAGCAGATGACCGTCAGCTGCAGAAACTGGCGGAGCCGCGGGACCGAGTTCACGACGGAGACCAGCATCAGGAAGTACAGCAGCACCTTCACCATCTCGAACACCCCGGCGCCGGCCAAAGCCAGCTGCCCGTTTGTGAGGTGTGATGTCGCGATCGAGGCCGTGAAGCCCAGCATGCACAGGTTGATCGGCTGCTGGATGAGGGTGTCGACGCGACACTGGTTCCAGATGCCGCCGATGCCGGTCACGATCGCCGCGATGATCAAATAGAGATAGACCTGAATGTTGCCCAGCGCGGGGAACAGCTCCGCGGGGCGAACGAACAGGGCGGCGTTGGCGAGCAGGAACAGGAAATACGCCATGGATCAAACGGGTCGCTGGCGTTCGACACGGGCGCAGAAGCGGAGCGGCCGCCCGGCGTCCGGTCGAACGTGCAACTCTAAGTCGCGGATTGGATCGGCCTGTCGTTTCCGGACCACATTGATGTCGCCGGAAGACAACGAGGGCAGCCTGCGCAAGCCGTAACGGCGCGTTGCGGTCCGAAGACATCGCTTTTGCGGGTTGGGACGACCGCGGGGCCTGCGCGACCGGCACAACCGTTCTCACCGGCGAACGCGATGCGACCGCTTTTCTCGACGGGGCGCGGCGCTACAATGCGTGCCGCATCGTCACCAATTGTTTCTGAATTCCGCTGATGTCACAGACGCCCGCCGCTCTCGGTTACCGCATGCCCGCCGAATGGGAGCCCCACGAGGGGACTTGGCTGTCGTGGCCGCACAAACTGGAAAGCTGGCCGGGGGCGTTTGAAGAGGTTCCGGGCGTCTTCGTCGAGATCACCCGCTTTCTG
>Ga0247823_10003741_pt1 | contig 12252 bp, 5 predicted proteins | sample 13C_PalmiticAcid_2_FD_192426 | JGI IMG/M metagenome (GOLD analysis project Ga0247823, IMG submission 192426) | Soil microbial communities from agricultural site in Penn Yan, New York, United States - 13C_PalmiticAcid_Day30 | ecosystem: Environmental > Terrestrial > Soil > Agricultural land...
CGTCCTCCAGCTCCCCCTCCCCAACCAGCCCCTCCTTCTCCAGCTCCCTCAGCTTCTCCTGCCCGCTGATGAACATGGTCAGGTCCCGGTTCATCTCCTTGAGTTCCTCATTCTCAGCCCTGAGCTGCTCGACCGCCTGGACCGTCCCCTCCGACTCGCCCTTGAGGTGCTCGATCCGCTTCATCAGCCCCGCGCTCACCTCCTTCTCCTCCTGCAGCGCCTTGCCCAGGCTCCGCGCCAGCTCCGCCGACTTGGCCGCGCGCGTCTTCTCGCGCGCCACCTCCCGCTCCAGGGAGGGCACCGTCTCGTTCTTGAGCACGCGGTGCTCGTCCCGCAGCGCCGCGAGCTGCTTGAGCGCCTCGGTCGCCTGCGCCGACGCCGACTCGGCCGCGGCGGAGGCCTTGGCCGCCTTGTCCGCCGCCTTGCTGACCATCTCCTCAAAGTAGACGCGCTGGCTCTCGAGCTGGCTGGTGAGGAGGTGAGTGTACTCCATGCCGATGTTGTCAAGCTTGGCGCGCGGGACGACGTCTTCTTGGGCGGTTCCTCCGGGCGGCCCCGCGCCGGGCTGCCGCTGCTCGTTGGCGTTGTTACGTGGCAGCTCGACGATCTTGCCGTCACCCTTGTCGCGGATCAGCCGGTGCACCCACATGTCGCCTGCGTAGTCCCAGACGTGCTGTGTTTCGAGCTCGAGGCTGAAGCTGTGCGCCGTCAGCTTCCAGTGCTCCTTGGCGTGTCCTCCATTGTAGCGCCCGCAGCCGACGTTGCCGCAGATGAGGCAGATCCAGAGGTCGTCGGTGCAGTTGCAGTTGTTGCAGATGTTGGCGACACCGGAACCAAAAGGCTGTGAGTAGGGATTATTTGGGTCGTAGTTCTCATGATTGGGCTTGGGGTTGGTTGCCCGGCAGACGGGGCAGCCCGAGCCTTTCCACGTCTGAAGACACGTGCAGTGGAAAACGTGTTGGCACAGGATGGTCATCAGCCCGGTCGTGTCGTCCATGCGCTCGAGGCACACAGCGCAGGTAGGGAGCTCGATGAGGTTTGGAGTCGGTGGCGGGAATGGTTTGAGCGAGTTGGCCATGGGGGAGGTGGGCGAAAAATGGTCGTCGTTGCCCTCGGATTGCTTTCTCTGGGTGCTGGTCTGGCTGGGTGTCTCGACTGTGATCGACTTGATAAACGTGACATGGCAGATCTCAGTCTGTTCAAATGGTCAGCATTGGAACAACACAAGTTGACAGCCAGCTACTCACCTCCACACTGTCAAACGGCTTCCCGTCAAACTCCTTCCTCCACTCCCTCGCCCTCCGGTAGTCCCGAAATTTCATCAAGACCATGTATCGGTTCATCCTGCTGGTCATAACCATCCGGTAATGGCTGACGTACCCCCTCCACTTTTCGCCAATGAACCCGAGAAAGTCGCTCGGGGACATGTAACTGGGAACCGCCGGGATGCACAGGATCGTGCCCTCCTCCTCACCTCCGCTTCCTTCCTGGCCCTTACTATTCCCCTCCCCCGGCCCGTCCACCGACTCCGGCACCTCCTTCAACGCGCTCTCCTCATCCCCTTCCCTGTAGAGATGCACCACCCCCCACCCAGCCTCCGTATTCTTCGTCCCGAGCGGGACATACCGCGCCTTGGTCGCCAGTCCCATACCGCCCAGGTTCGGCCCCAGGCTCGCCGCGGGCGTGGCCTCGCCGCCTCCTCCCCCTTCCAGTTTCCCCGCCATCTCCTCCTCAACGTCGTGTCCCGCACCACCACTGGTATCACTACCACCAATATCAAAACTCTCAATCCTCACCCTCCCAAACCTCCAGTCCCGCACCGCCTTCCCCGGCCCAATCCCGTCCGCAACCCCCGGCGGCGGCGACCGTTCCGTCCGCTGCGGCCTCTGCCTCTCACCGCGCCGCACCACCCCGGAGCTGTTGCTGTAGCTGGCGCTGGCGCTGCCTCCGCCTCTGCCAAGCCCGCCGTTCTCAACGGCCTCACCAGCAGCCCCTGACCTTGATCCTCCTCCCCCTGCGCCCTCAGCAGCAGCTACAACAGTAGCAGTAGGAGCCACAAGAGTCCCGGTATCGTGCGCCCTCCCCCTCTGCGCGCCACAGTCAATCACCCTCGTATTCCCCGCAGCCGCAGCGTACGTGCTCGCGCGCCGGCGGTCGTCGCTTCTGCTACTGCCGCCGTTGCCGTGGTCGCCGTCCGCGTGGCGGTCGTCGCCGTTGTCGTCGTGGAGGCCCCACTGTGCCCAGCGCTGCGGGAGTTTTGGTTTCGGCTTCACCTTCGACGTCGTCGACGTCGTCGGGCGTTGTTGTTGTTGTTGGCGTTGTGGCTGCTGCCTTAGCGGATGGGCCGGCAAGTCGTCAAAGATGCTCGCGCCCGGCGCGGGGACCCAGATATCGTCGCGGGTGGTCTTGCTGGCGCTGTTGCCTGCGGCGGCGGTGGCAGTTGGATCGGGCGTCGCGTACAGCTCGAGTTTGAGATGGTAATAGTATGGTGGCATAGCAGCAAGGTTGGTTTGTGCATAGGAAGGGAGGTCGCTTTGCCGTCAACCCAGGTCGAGCCAGGCCTTGTGATGGGCGGCCCAAGAAGGCGGGTTGCAGAGCTGCAAAATCTAGGCGGAGCTGCTGCGCAGGATGATGTGGGTGGATGGAAGAGGTGGCAATATTTTTTTGGGAGGGGTCACGGAGGTAAAAGAGGTTCTGCTTCTCGAAGCTTGCGGGCTCGTCCGGCAAGCTGCATTCTGGACCATTCGTGCATTTCTTGTTCAGTCGTGCGTTTTAAAAAAGGACGGAGATGGAGAAGTTTCTCGGGTTCTCCATCCACATGCAGTTGCAGCTTTGGGGCTGCTCCGAAAACGGATGTCCCCACCACGTCACCACTTACAGCTGGAATTGAGAAGGAGTCGACACATTTCACTTCACACAGCAGATAGCACAGGTCGAATTTTTGAGGGCAGACTCAACCGAGCCCACTGGTATCTTCATATTCGTGTCATCATGCTAGAAAGCCCAAACCATGCGGTCGCCTTTGGCTGACCGTCCCAGAACCGCTAAAACATCGCCTCAGCCTTTGCCAACCGCTTACTGGCCACCACGCAGACGCAGCACCAGATGGAGTGTGCTCTCCTTCTGGATGTTGTAGTCGGACAGCGTCCGACCGTCTTCCAACTGCTTGCCCGCAAAGATCAACCGCTGCTGGTCTGGGGGAATGCCCTCCTTGTCCTGGATCTTGGACTTGACGTTGTCGATCGTATCCGAAGACTCCACCTCGAGCGTAATCGTCTTCCCCGTCAGGGTCTTGACGAAAATCTGCATGCCACCACGAAGACGGAGCACCAAGTGCAGGGTGCTCTCCTTCTGAATGTTATAGTCGGACAGAGTCCGACCATCCTCCAACTGCTTGCCAGCAAAGATGAGACGCTGCTGGTCGGGCGGGATTCCCTCCTTGTCCTGGATCTTGCTCTTCACGTTGTCAATCGTGTCTGACGACTCGACCTCCAATGTGATCGTCTTTCCCGTGAGGGTCTTGACGAAGATCTGCATGCCACCGCGGAGGCGGAGGACAAGGTGAAGGGTGGACTCCTTCTGAATATTGTAATCAGAAAGAGTGCGGCCATCCTCGAGTTGCTTGCCGGCGAAGATCAGGCGTTGCTGGTCAGGCGGAATGCCCTCCTTGTCCTGGATCTTCGACTTAACGTTGTCGATCGTGTCCGACGACTCCACCTCGAGGGTGATAGTCTTGCCGGTGAGGGTCTTGACGAAGATCTGCATACCGCCACGGAGACGGAGGACGAGGTGGAGGGTCGACTCCTTTTGGATATTGTAATCCGAAAGGGTGCGGCCGTCCTCAAGCTGCTTGCCGGCGAAAATCAGGCGCTGCTGGTCGGGAGGGATGCCCTCCTTGTCTTGGATCTTCGACTTGACATTGTCGATGGTATCGGAGGACTCCACCTCAAGGGTGATGGTCTTGCCGGTCACTGAAATCCCGAGTTAGTACCGATGGTTGCAAAGTCGGTCGCCGACCGACGGCGTTGGGTGGCGGGAAATGCGACTTACGAGTCTTGACGAAGATCTGCATGTTGGGCAAGTGTTGTTGATGGTCTTGCGTGCTTGAGTGGTCGTTGGTATGATTCTCGATGGGTGCCTCTCGATGGCGGAGCAAGAAGGTGGATGATGTTTGAGGAAAAGAAGGATCCGGGCAGGAGAAGGAAGTTGGGAAGGGTTAAATAGCGGTTGGGCGAGGTAGGTTGGCAGTGGCAGCCAGGCTGCCGCCCGGAGCGGGGTGGCTGTGAATGCGTCAGGAAGGCGCAACCGCCGCCAAGTGGTCAATGCAAAGACAGAGAAGTGGAGCGAAACGCCCAGAATGGGCCAGTCAGGCGGATACGACAAGTGGGGCAAAGGTGACAGCCTCGCCGAACGGGCCTTTCTTGCCACTTGCAGAAAGCTGAATCAGCAGGCAAATAATGGCCAAACCGTTCTTCAGCCTTCCTTGAGAATAGGAGAATGGCACAAATGGTTCTCCTCTCATTGTGAAGTCTCTGCCTCCGCCTTCTCTCGAGGTTGGGCGCCTGGCCTCCTCACCACCACTCCGCCTTTGCCGAGCCACCCCGGCCCCTGTCGTCGCGGCCTCAGCTCCTCCCCCGCATTTTCCGATAAGCCTGGCTCGGCCGGTGACGTGGTCGGCAACAGTGCCAGTTTGCAACCGTCGGCGAGGCCGTGGAAATCCTCATCTTCAATTTTGAATCGGAGGCAGAGGAGTGGCCTCAGCTTGCCGCTTCCGCCCCTGACAAACTTCGGGCGACAAGAATCCGTGGTCAGCAGAACACGTCCAGTCTTCAGCCGCCGCCTTCCGTGCTCCCCTAAATGGTCACCTGAGGCCAGACCAGACGAGACCAGACCAAGGCCGGGAGGGGCAAACATATCGCTCGCCTGCACCAATTCAGATCAGTCAACCAGGGACAATCTTGCGCGATCAATGAATGCTTGACTTTCTTAGTGGACTTGTAGTTATCGCGCGACTGTCCTCCCGTCGTTCGCATCCCGTCCTCGGCTCTCCTTATCGCGTTGCTGTCTCCTGGCTCCACTGCCCATCCCCACGCTCCCCAAGCACCTCAACGGCCGAACCTCAGCTGAGGACAGCAACAAAGAGGCATCACGCGAATCCCGCAGCCCGCAAGGTGCGATTCCAAGGAGATGTCATGCAGCAAAGTTGCGGTGTAACTCAACGATAACTTGCTTGATGCACCACGCCCGAAGCGACCATACTATCGCCAGATCGCGCCATGCTGCAGCCGGGAGACGAAAGCAGGCGCTGGTCTTCTGATCGACGTCATCGCCCACCGCGTTTGCCAAGGGGGGTCCACACAGCAGCGCGCTGCCCCTGTCAATCAGCCCCTGTCAATCGTTTGGAGCTTCCGAACACCGCCGTTCTCAGGAAAAGGCCATCCAGCATGAAGCTGCAGATCGCGAATGTCTGCATGGCTTTCTTCCCCAACTCAGCTGACCGTCGGTATGTTTTCAGGGCCACCACTTCCTGACTGCAATAACCCGCTCCTGCCCAACACAAAGACATTTCGGCGCTTACCATCTGACCCTACTCATCAACCTATTCCATTCCCCTCCAGGAGACCCTCCCCGGAGGTACTCAGATCTGTCGCAAGTCCATGGCTGAATAATCACCAATGCATCACTGCAGCTCAGAACGTGGTAAGTCTGGATGGACTGCAGGGCATGGTGCAAGATCCCGAGAACGCCCGACGGCGGAGTTTCCCAGATCAGCCAGCCCACTCCTCAGTTCGAACAAGTCCAAGTGTCAGTCTGCTCGACAGCCACGGAGCCCTTGGTCACAAACCAGTCGGTGTATTTCCTGTTCACACCCAAAAGCCTCAAACAATCGTTCAAACTCGACTCAATTAACCGCATCGACTATCTCAATCCCCGCAACTCAACCACTAGCACGACCTGCTCCCCTCAGACCCGCACCTCTCAAACAATGCCCCGAGACCCCATGCAACAAAAACCAAACAAAAAAACAGCTCTTTTTCTATATGCTCTGCATTTCATCTTCATAAGCGCGTAGCGTGGCGTGGCATGGCATGCGGAGCATTTGCGAAATGAAAAAAGAGAACAAGAAACGAAAATTCGTCTCTCGAGAGCATTTCCCATCCCGTCCCGTTCCTCAATTCCATGCGCCCCCTCCTTCCCATCCCGTCCCTTGCTTGTTTCCCCTCTGATCGCCATCCATGAGCAGAGCATGAACGGCATACAAGATCGTCGGTGCTGTGTGGTGCTCTGGGTGCGTGCGTGTATGGGTGTGTTGTGTGTTTGCGTTTGTGATGGTTGTGCGTGTTGTCTAACAGTCATCATAAAAAAAAGATAAGAATAAATGTTTTGTGTTTGGTCATAAACCGTAACTCAATGCCTTTCCCGTCGTGACAGACGTCAGTCATTTTTCCGTAGCAGCGTGGTCCCGTGGGGGAAGCCAGCCCTGTAGTGAGAGTAAAGAAGAAGTGAAAAACAAAGATTGTAGCGAGAGTCGTGGCAAGTGAATAAATAAAGCAGATAACATGATGAAAGAAAAAAACACAACGCCGTCGCTCAGCAGCAGGCCCAAGATCAAAACACAAAATATGAAAATTAAAACAGGAATCGTAGCCCTCGCAGGTTGAAACGGAAGGGTATATCCATCCACAACAACGGGGTATCGTAATGGAACAGTATGCCGCAAGAAACAGAGGCGGAACCTAGTTGGACCGGATGACCAGCTTCGAGAGAAGCTTGTTTGATAATGAGTCAAAGTCGTAGCGGTCAAACTTGGATTCGGAACGCGTCCGCAGGTAGGCCTCTGTGTGGTGGGTTAGGACTGGTCCGGTCAGACAACAACAGGGTTGTTGCACTTACCATGCTTGATGACATGCTGGCGCACTTCGGTCATGGCCTCGCAGACCGCAGGATTGTTGTTGAGCAGCTGGCCGTGTCTCCGGGTATCCCACTCGGTGAAGGCGGGCAGCTTCTGCGAGATAGCATGGAAGAGGCCGACAATGACACCGACAGGCACCGTCTCCATGTCGGTGCAGAACTTCTCGACGGCGACCGGGTCGGGAACACGGTAGTGGCAATCGAACTGAATCTCTTCCCAGACAGCGAGAAGAATGGAGGCAAGCATGAAGATGGTGGGCCAGTTCTTCAGGCGCTCGCCGCTGTAGACGCTCGAGTAGAGAGCCGACAGCTCCTCCAGGATGTCCTTCTGCAGCTCGCGCCACATGTCGGCCATGGCACACTTGATCTGGAAGTTGATCATGACGGGGGCGACAACCTTGCCGTAGTACTTGGAGTCCTCGTCGTCGATCTGGCCTTCCAGCGGCTCTTCTGTTTGCGGCTGCTCGACCATGGTGATGTGCAGGGTGAGATTGTAGGCCACGACAAGCTTGAGCGCCTTGCGGATGACAGGGAGCCTTTCCTTGGTGTAGAACCGATACGCTGTCTTGAAGATATCGGTAATGAAAGGCGTCCCTTCAAAGTGGTCGTCGATGAACTGCTCAAAGCCTTCGTCGATGTGCTTGTCGAGGTACTCGTGGAGAGCCTCCATCGAGATACCTTCCTGGCCAACATCGAGCCGCTCGGTGCGGATCTCGAAATCGATGGGTTCCTGGTCTTGAAGGGTCGACTCGACCCAATCAACTTGGAAGCAGCTCTCATCCGCCACGTAGACCTCGCGGACCATGACCGGCAGGCAGAAGCCGTAGCCGTGCGTGATCCACATGAGCGTCTCCTTTTGCGCGAAACCCTTGACGTTGAAGACAGACATGCCGCGGCCCAGATGGCGCTCGTAGTCGGCCTTCCAGTCCTTCATGAAGTAGCCAATATCCTTGATATCAATCCGCGTGCAAGGAACCTGCCACAGGCGGGCGTGAGACGGCTGGCAACCAGCACATGGCTCGCCCTTGTCGCACGTCTTCTTGAGGAACTTGCAGCGGAGACAGGCCCTGAGCTTCCGGATCTCACTGGCCTGTTTGCGCTGCTCTGGAAGCAAGGGGCCGCGCCTCCTGCCCACCTTCTTCTCACCGGTACCGTCCTTCTTTCCTGTTGACGTCCTCCGGATGACGGATTTTGTGGCCTTGGCAATGGGGCTCTTTCTCGTCCCCGAATTCCGCCGCGCCGGAGGCGAGGTCGACCCAGAGCCGCTGGAGCCAGTGGCAACGACAGACCTGGAGGTGGCGACGGTCTTGATGGGCACAGGGGCCACGGCAGTAGTAGGGCTGATAAGCTCCGTGGAAGTCGATGGGTGGTGGTGGTGATGGCCGGGCGAGCAGTGACGATGGTTGCTTGTCGGGTCGACAAAGGAATCCGAGCCTGGAGAGAAGGGAGAATAGGGGAAGGTGACCTCCTCGTAGCTGCCAAACTCGAGCGAGTTGGCATCCGACGTCGACGAGTCCGAGTTGTTCCTCAGATGGAGAGTCTGGCTGGGGTTGAAAATGGCCTGGTTCTGGGAGTGCTGTGTCTGCGTGAAGGTGTCGACGCTTGGGTACATGTCAACGGCCGTCCACCCATTGTCGCTGCTGGAGCCGAGCGACAGGACTTCCAGAAAGGTCCCCGTCGGAGAATGGCTCCCAAGACTCCGCACACGGGGGAGCCCATCGGTCTGGTAAGTGAGGGTCGGATCGAAATCCTGCCAGTTCGCCATGCTCGCTCCCCACTGCATAACCCGGGAAGCAGGATCAATCGGAGACATGGTGGTGAAGGCCGGCTCCATTTGGAGCCCAGCCTCAAGCGTGGCCTGGGTGGTTGCGGGAAGGTACTCAATCGGAGCCGGCTGGAAGTTGGATGCGTAGGGGTTGAAGGTCATCAGCGCGGATTCCTGGATGAACTGAGAGAGGTCCGCGGCGGGTTGCTGCTGAGCCTGCATGGGGAGAGACCAATCCGGGATGAGGCCCGAGGGATTTGGGTGCGCGGCGGTATGATATGGCGAGGGCTGGTGTTGAAGGGGGCTCGACATGGTGCTGCTGTGGTGTCCCGGTGAATGGGCGCTCTGGTCGTCTGGGGAGGAAGGGGTCCCGCTGGCCGAGTTGGGCGAGTGGATGGACACGGGCGCGCTCACGGTGCCCGTCAGATCGAGCGGCAACCAGCTCGTCACCGGGCTCAAGCTCTGGCGGCCCGGCTGCGACATGGTGGTCAGGGCGGTCGAGGTGATGTCCTGGGCCGGCGCGGCGGAGGTGACAGCGGGATACGAGTAGCGATCGCGAGGGTCGAAGACAAGCTGCTCCAGCAGTACGGCTTCCCCCCCAGCGGCGTGGAAGTCGTAAGTCATGGTGCCAAAACCAGGAAGGCAAAACAAGGGGAAGGGTCGGTCAAAAGGGGATTGGAGGATATTCGGAAGTATTGTAGCGCCGGGTGTTGGCGACGAGGGGGACGGACACCGCTCTTTCTGTTCGATGCCGAGTCGGTCAAGAGGGGTTCATGACAAGCGTCGAGCGTTCCTGGGAGGTTTGCTGCGTGGTTGCGGACGAAAAGAGGCTCCGCCGAGGCCGGGTCCTGCGCCTTCGTCTGCGTTGCTGGCGAGAAAGGGAAAGGAGGCGGCGCGATAGTCTGGGGAAAGCGTGCGGGAGGTCCCCCTTCGGGCGTTGCGAGGAGCTGGAGAAAACGCTCGCTCTGGTTGCGCGGAAGATCGCTGGAGCGGTGCTGGAGTGCTGGACGGGGCCGGTGGAGCGCAGCGCTGTCTCCCCGCTCCAGTTGCCGCTCCTTCTCAACTCGCTCCCGTCGGTTGAAGAGGCGGTGAGAGTGCGTCCAAACCCCGGTCCCGGGGCCCTCGCTGATTGGACCCTGGCGGCGCGGGACAAGCACGCAGTGGGCGGGCGCAGGGCCCCGCCATCCAATCACCAGCTGCAAGGGCTTGCCGCTAGTGGTTGAACTGGCAGTCCGGGATCGTCCAGGTCACGCCCCGCCGCACTGTGTCAGGACCTCCTGCCTGGTTTCCCAGCCTCCAGTGCCGGCTGACATGGCTGAAATGGAGACACGGGAACTGCCCTGGGCTGGCGAGACTGACTTGCCAAAATGTTGTGGGATGAGCCACCGGTGGCGTTCTGGCGGATGGTTTTGGGACCGACCCTTGCGAAGCCGGGCAGCAGGGCCACAAAACCCTTCTCAAGAAACAAATTGAAGGGAGCAATTCAAACACCATGTTGGTATCAAAGAACCAACCCAGTACCTTATCGTTCTATCTTGGTTATGACTCGAATGTAATCCAATCTTGGGCTTCCATGGCCACTGACTCTGACCCGGTTGGTTCGGGTCTTGCGTTGGAGCATGCGAGACCTTCAAACCCACAAATCCAGGTTTTTGCTGGTGGGGCGGCTTCACCCGTCAGACCACACTCCCTGGATCTTCGACGGGCCGAGGCGGTTGCCCCTGAACGACATAACAACGCAGAGGAAGGACATGTGCGCTCTCGTGATGTTCCTGGCGCGGCATTTGCAGCGAAGAGTCGACAAAAACTGGAGCCCGCTGTGCTTCGCGATGAAGCGCAGTGTGGCGAGACGCAACGGCTTCTGTTACATGGCAGACACCAGCTTTGTTTAACAGCGTCCTGCACGATGGCACCTCGGCTTCTGCCGAATCAATTCTTCAAGCCGCCTCCCCAATTGGCGGCTGAATGTGGCTGCGGTTGACCTGGTCATACCACAGCACACATCCCAACCATGCTCGCATCCGCCTCGTCCCCCTTTAACTGACTTTGGCTGAATCCTACTAGAGTGTCCAGATGCGGGTCGCTTGTCTCCAGCAGAGGTTGTCCTTTTGAGCTTCTAGTTACCTGTACGATCCCTTCGGTGGAACCTAGCAGAACATGCCAAGCTTGGAAGCTGCCACAATGGAATTCAGCTGTCGTCCTCCTGTGGTTGTCAAGCATCATCAAGGGCAGTCGTGGGCATCGTGTTGTCTATGTAACAAAAGAAACTCGACCCCTCTCAGCATGCAACGTCACGCCGTCTCAAAGTCCCTGGGTTGCACTCGGCTCGGGGGTTAATGTTTCGGAGTACTGGCCGAGTGCCTGGTCTCCGTTTTCTCACTGTGTGCCGGCTTGATCTGCGCCGGGCACACCCATGTTTTCTCCACACTTATCAGATCCCTCCCGGTCCGGAAGCGGGACACAGTCAGCAGTTGGCTTGCTGGACCCTGAGCTTCAAAAAGTCAATTCATACACGCTCACCAGACATTCCTTGAATCGTTGAGGCCCAGGGCAGTTGAGCGTCCAGCGCGTGGAGATGTCAATTGACCCAGACTCGACTCATTGTCTTTGGGGTTTGCTGGCTTCTCTGGCGTGGCCCCTAATCAGGCCTTGGACACCACTATGGACCTTGCCGGGCCGGGCACCCTTGCTGCTCCATCATGAAGCCAAGGGAGATGCAAAAACCCGGCCAGGCGCGCTTGCGCCTTTTCAGACAAAATACCACCACTTCCCCCCTCTCTGCGCGGGGGTCTCGAACACCAAGCTCTGCACAAAACTCCACTGTCTCCCTTGGGATGTCGCCACCGCTCTCACATGCGGGATGCCACTCAGGGGCTTTCGTCTTCATCCTCTGTGTTGAGGCCAATTGAAGGGGAAAGGCCGATGCTCAGCATCAATATTGTCAAGCAGAGCCACGAGATAAATAGGATCGTAAAGGGATCGAGACCCCAGCCGCCAGACCCATTAAAGGGACCAACGATAGGAGGAGAGTCTGCCACAAAACACACCACAGACACCAGGCACGCATGCGCCGTTTGCTGACGTGCTGGCTGCTGCCGCGCAACGGCGGCGCCCCACCATCTGGCAACCCCCCAATCAACCCAGCGGACGCGATAACCATTCTTGCGGACGTGTCTGCTGGTTGGGGTGGCTCAGGTCAAGTCCAATCCAGACTCGGCCTGACCCCTCGTGGTTCGGCCGGAGGAGCGCCCGGATCCCGGCACTCGCATGCCTCTCGGAGCCTCTAACCCTAAACTAACCCCGGCCGCAGTTTACCGCCCGGGCTTTCTGCGCTCCAGCCCGGCCCGGCTTCATCAACCCAGCGGTCCAGATTTCGGGCTAGCGCCTATCCGTCTGTCAATGGTTAGCAGCTTGGGGCTGGGTTAAGCTGGTTCGTTCGAGCTTTTCTTGGACTTTCTTCCCTCATTCGTATCGTCTGGTGGATGTCTCAAAACCCCACCAGGTGGAGGACGATCTGCGGGCCGATCTGACCTGCCGGCAGCGTCGGTAGCTCGATCGGTTTGGATCCTGAGATT
>Ga0247823_10003742_pt1 | contig 12251 bp, 8 predicted proteins | sample 13C_PalmiticAcid_2_FD_192426 | JGI IMG/M metagenome (GOLD analysis project Ga0247823, IMG submission 192426) | Soil microbial communities from agricultural site in Penn Yan, New York, United States - 13C_PalmiticAcid_Day30 | ecosystem: Environmental > Terrestrial > Soil > Agricultural land...
AGCCCAAGGTCGTTGCTGCTGATCGCGTCGCGGTGCTTGAACAGTTGCAGCACGGTTGCGCCGCTCAGCGTCGGCAGCGCAAGGAAGAAGCTGAACTCGGCGGCGGTCTTGCGGTCGACGCCGAACGACATCGCGCCGAGGATCGTCGCGCCCGAGCGGCTGACGCCCGGGATCATCGCGATGCACTGGACGAGGCCGATCAGGATCGACTGCCGCGTCGACAGCGCGGCGACGCCGCCGCTCTCCTTCGGCTTGGCGAAGCGTTCGACGAGCAGGATGGCAAATCCGCCGATGATCAGCGCCCAGGCGACGACCACGGCATTTTCGAGCAACAGTTCGATATAGTCGCCGAGCGCGAGCCCCAGCACGACCGCCGGGAAGAAGGCGAGCAGCAGATTGCGGACAAAGGCGATCGCCACCGGATCGCGGCGGAAGAAGCCGGTGAACATGTCCCAGAACAATTGCCGGTACAGCACGACGATCGCGAGGATCGCGCCTGGCTGGATCGCGATGTTGAAGATCGCCCAGCGCGATGCGTCATAACCGAGCAGCTCGGTCGCGAGGATGAGGTGGCCCGTCGAGGAGACGGGCAGGAATTCGGTCAGACCCTCGACGATGCCGAGGATGATGACGGTCAGCCAGATAGTCATCAGTGCGAGGCGAGCTGTGCAAAGCGGCCGTGACGGCGATATTGGACGAGCCAGTCGTCGGCGACCGACGCCAGCGAGGTTGCGGTAACGCCTAGTTCGGTCAGCCCCGCGGCGCCCTCCGCGACGACATTGTCATGCTGCAGCATCAGCCACTGGTCCTTGGTGATCGGCGCGCCGGGCGCCCAGCCGAAACCGGTCGCAAGCGCCGAGGCGGCGACGTCGGGGACATCGACGAACAGCGGCTTGCGCCCCGTCGCTTCGGCGATCCAGCGCAGCAGTTCGGCCATGGTCAGCACCTGCGGCCCGCCGATCTCGAACGTCTTGCCCACGGCCTTGTCTTCCAGCGCGGCGACGACCGCGTCGGCAACGTCGCCGACATAGGCGGGCTGGAACTTCGCGCCCGGCGCGATCACCGGGACGACGGGCGACATGCGGATCATCGCGGCGAAGCGATTGATGAACTGGTCCTCGCGGCCGAAGATGATCGAGGGGCGCAGGATTGCGGCATCGGCAAAGGCCGCGCGTACCGCCGCCTCGCCATCGCCCTTGCTGCGGCCGTAAACCGATGCGCTGGCGCGATCGGCGCCGATCGCCGACACATGGACGAGCGAACTGGCGCCCGCCGCCTTGGCCGCGGCCGCGACATGCCCCGCGCCGTCGGCCTGCACCGCCTGCATATCGTCGAACGCACCGGCGAGGTTGATCACCGCGTCGCTGCCCTGCACCGCGCGGAGGACGCTGGCGGGGTCGCGGACGTCCGCGGCGACGAACTGCGTCTGGCCGAGCCCGCCCAGCGGTTTCAGGAAGGTCGCGGCGCGCGGTTCGCGCTGCGCGATGCGGACGCGCGCGCCGCGCGCAAGCAGCCTTTGCACGACATAGCGGCCAAGGAAGCCGCCGCCGCCCAGCACCGTGATCAATTGTCCGTCGAATTTCCGCATCGCGTCCGCCTGTTGTCGATTCTCTGGCTGGCGCGAGGCGCGCCATGCGCGTTCCCCATGCCGCGAAGCGGGGAAGGGGGCAAGGGCCGAAGGCGGCCCTGCCATGCCAAAGCGGCGCCTTTGCGATAAAATGTGCATCGGTTGGCGCGCCGCGGTTGACAAGCCGCTAGGCGCGCCGCTAAGCGCCCGCTCCTACCCCGTGCCCAGATGGCGGAATTGGTAGACGCACCAGCTTCAGGTGCTGGCGATCGCAAGGTCGTGGAGGTTCGAGTCCTCTTCTGGGCACCATTTGTTCTTCCGGGGACGTCCAGAGGCGTCTGCGGAAGCGCTAGAAAAACCTAGCTTTTTCTGCTATAACTTCAAAATGAAATCCGCCGGGATCCGGGGCCGTTCGAGGCGATACCCTGACCCGTCCATCACCCTTTTGGGTGTTTTTGATGGCATCCTGCCGGCGCGATGGACTGGAGTTTGCACCGTGGCGCTGACGAACAGGATCGTGAGGGAAGCGCGGCCAAGAGAGAAGCCCTATAAGCTTGCCGATATGGACGGCCACCTGCTGGTGCAGCCCAATGGCAGGAGGCTGTGGAGATGGAACTATCGCTATCTGAACAAGCACAAGACCGTTGCCTTTGGAATTTGGCCGGATGTCGAACTGGACGAGGCGCGGCATCTTTTAGCCAAGGCGCGAAAAACTCTTGCTGCGGGGAACGATCCCTCGGCGGAAAAGCGCAAAGAGCGTGCCGCATCGATCGGCGCAGCAGCCAACACCTTCAAGATAATTGCGGAGGAGTGGGTTAAGAAGCAGGAACGAGAAGGGCTGGCCGAAATCACGCTGGAGAAAATCCGGTGGCTGCTCGCCAAAGCTTATCGGTCCATTGGCAATCGTGCGATCGATGAGATCGGAGCGCAAGACGTGCTCGCTGCCCTACGCAAGGTAGAAGCCGAAGGTCGCTATGAAAGCGCTCGGCGCATGCGTAGCGTGATAAGTCGTGTGTTCCGCTACGCGATTGCCACCGCGCGTGCCCAGCGTGATGTCGCTGCCGATTTGCGGGGAGCCCTCATCACCCCTAAGCCCAAACACCTGTCCGCAATCACGACTGCCAAAGAGGTCGGTGCGTTGATGCGGGCGATTGAGGGCTATTCAGGCCACGCGATCACGCTGCTCGCTCTCCGGATGACTCCACACGTGTTTGTTCGGCCTGGCGAACTTCGGCAGGCGGAATGGGACGAGTTCGACATCGAAAAGTGCGTCTGGTCGATTCCGGCGGAGAAAATGAAGATGCGGCGTCCCCATCGCGTGCCGCTGTCCAAGCAGGTCATGGCAATATTGGAGGAGCTTGATGCTCTGACCGGTGACGGGAAGTATCTATTTCCGTCGTTCCGAAGCCGGTGGCGGCCGATGTCGGAGAATAGCATCAACGCGGCATTGCGGCGCTTGGGTTATAGCCAAGGCCAAATGACTGCCCATGGTTTTCGGGCGACGGCCGCAACGTTGCTCAACGAAATGGGAACCTGGTCGGTTGACGCAATCGAGCGCCAGCTCGCCCACCAAGAAGGTGGCGTGCGCCGTGCCTATGCGCGCGGCGAATATTGGGAAGAGCGGGTCAAGATGATGCAGCACTGGTCTGATCACCTCGATGTTTTGTGCAAAGGAGCGCAGATCGTGACCGGCCGTTTCCCGAAGCGCGAGAATGCGGAATAGGAGTGGGGGTGTTCCCTAGCGGCCGCTTTGCGCCCGATCTCAGTCGTAGCCGTTTGCGAGATGGCTGCCCGAAACCTGCCGTTCGTGCAGATCGACGCGAGCGGTCGGCGATGCGCTTGATATGCGCCGTTCAAACCGACCCATTTCGCCACTTGAAAGCAGACGTGCGTCGCAGAAACAATGGCTGGCAGGATTGCACTCGACCCTGTCAAAGTCATAGTCATACGTCATCGGCGACTGCTCGGTCTTTGCAAGGCGACCATAGCAAGGGAGTTTTCAAGCTGGCATTACGTTTTGACGATCAGATCCCATCAATGGGAGCGCAAAGCCTTCAATCAGATCGATGCGAGCACTTTGTAGATTTCGACCATCGCAAATGTATCGAGCCCGCAGTACGCCCGCAGTTCACTAGCAAGACGCGCGCGTTCGGCTTCTTCCTCAGCGTCGATCATTTGGAGCCACGCCTCCATTGCTCCGGCGCCGTCATGCACTACCTCATCGTCATACCTCAGGGCGGGGCACAGGACTGGAAGCACCTTCTTGATCGAGGTCGAGCCTTTGAATTGGATATCAACATAGTCGCTCTTGAACGGGTCCATTAGATCGATAGTCCGTTCGTTCAGCTGCATTAGAAACTCCGCCTTGTCCGGCAACAGCTTCGCCATGCGGGTGTTGCAGCTGTTCTCGAAGGACTTGTTCCAGCTGACGATCGTCCCGGCGCCGGCGAAGCTCGCTTCCATATGCTCGACAAGTCCGCGTTGGCCGCCATGTACCGTCGTCAGATACTCGAAATGCTCCAGCGTCCCGTCTGCATGCAGCCTGTGCAGTGAATATTGCACCGGTATCTGCTGAAAGGGGCCGTGGTTTGCAGCATAAGGCACAGCTGAACCAAAGGTTTCGTAATCGTAGAAGTGCAGCGGCCAGGCACAATCGGCAACGAATGCCCTGATCGCCATCTTGTCGATAACCGGCGCCCCTTGGAGAGCTGCTGCGTGGACGGGAATCTGCGTGGCGGTCAGTTCGTCCGGCCGAATGTCGCCAAGCGCCAATCGTCCTTCGGTGCGAAACTGCTCCACCTTCTTGGCGGAAATGCGGGGGAGGAGATAGATGGATAGCTCCGGGATACCCGGATTGAAGTGATCGAAGGCCGCGCATCTCTTGTCGACGCTGCCGAAAGCAACGCAAGTGCAGCCCGCCTCGTCGATCGCCTCCTGATTGAGGAGTGCCAGTGCCTCCTCGATGGCCAACGCAATGCCCGGAAGTCGCGCTTCTACCTCGTCGGTCACGTCGACGATTGTCAGTAGCTCTTCTGGAACGATGTCGGCTTCGCGGACATATTCGCTGTTCAGATGGACCAAATAGCTCCTGTTTATCGCTTGGCCCGACGCGCGCGCGGTGTGAACCTGAAATGCGGTGTCGGCGATATGGTCGCGGTCTGTCGTGACCTTGATCGAGGTAGAGCCCTTGATTTCGAAAATGTCGATCGCGCCACCTTCGATTCTCCGCACAAGATCGGCGCGGGCATAGAGGTTCGGAGTTTGGAAGACGCGTTGAAATTCGCACTCCGCGGCATCGGGCCAATTTGCGACAAGCCTTCGGGCTTCGCGCTCAACGGCATAGCCATCATTCATCAGCATGCGATCGAACGCCGACGGCGCAGGCCAGTCGATCGCATCGGGGCGTTTGGCCTTCAGCCAGAAACTCTTCGCGCAATGCTGGAAATCGAGAAATTGAGATTTGCTGAGCATCGGTCCCCCTTCGGCTCTAGGCAATCATCCTGCTCCATTCGCCGGAGATCAAGGCAGGCGGGCCAGAATGCCGGATCCCACGCCGGGCGGCATGCCGAGCGCCGGACTTCCATCCATCGTCGCCCGCAAATCGTCGAGCAGGCTGGGAGCGTGAAATTGCACCCCTATCAGGTCATCGGAACCAGGGCGGGGGTTCTGTACCGCCTTCGCGCGATATCCTATCAGATGGTCTACACCTATATTGGCTGCCTGAAGGCAGAGCCCCCGGAGATAAAACCGGCCGTAATTGCTCTCGGCCAACACTTCGGGCGCGTTCACCGGCACTTTCGCGGGCTTGCCCTTCCGATCATGATATTCAGCGAGATAGGGATTGGCGCGTAGAGCCGCCGCGAGCGACACATCATCGCCATTTTGGCACGCAGTCAGAAGCAAGTCTTTCCAGGCAATAATGCCCGCGGCACTAAAATAGGTTCCGGCGTACGGTTCGCCGTCATGGTGCACCTCCGCGACCATAAAGCCCCGCACCGCATCGCTCAAATCCACATATTCTACGGCCATGATGCTCCCCCATTAATATATCGACACCCGATCGGCCTTGCCGACGCAAGCGATTTCTCATTTGCCATTCTATTTTTCATTTGCCGTTCTAGACGCGAAAGGCGTCACGGCTAAGCCATATTTGGAATTTATTCGGTCCATATCGGAACAATTCATCCGTGCGCACGGGGCGTGATTATCATTTACATGAGGGAGACATCGGATATCCCATGGTCCTTGAACAGGGAGGGGTATCCATGGGTCTTGTCGAATGGGCGGGAAATCAATCCGCCTGGGTTGGCGACAGTCTGCGCCGTATCGCCAGCGCCGCACATTTCAGTCTCAGCGAACAGGATGAGGCCGATATTCTTGCACGCGTGCGTAGCACAGCCGTCGGCGGCGGAGTAGCCGTTCCGCTGTGCCAACCGATCGGTGCGGCGCACCTTCCGGGCGCAGCCACCGCAGCCGACCGCGTCGTACTCTCTGAGATTGGCCCCGTTCAGCATGTCGACCGGCTCGCCGAGGGCCAGGTGCTCCGGTTCGCAGGCGACGGTATTACCCTCGTCTTCGGGGAAAATGGGAGCGGCAAGAGCGGCTATACAAGGATAGCCAAGAGATTTTGCCGCAGCATCAGCGCTGACGACCTCAAAGGGAACGTATTCGCATCCGCCGCGCGGCCGATGACGATCCATGTCAAATATCGCGTTGGCTCAACCAATGTCGTAGGCCTCGACTGGACGCCCGATATGGTAACCCCAGCCGAGCTTCGGCAAATATCGGTTTTCGATAGCCACAACGCTCGGCTCTATGTCGATCAGCAGAACCGGATCGCCTATCTTCCGGCCGAAATTGCCATTCTAGAGCAGCATGGGGCTCTCTGCGAGAAGCTGCAATTGCAGCTCACCAAGGAAGGGGCCGAGTTCACTGCACGGCTGAAGCCGGGGCTGCCCACCGGCTACACTCAAGGCAGCGTTGTTGACACACTTCTTGCACGGCTCGCGCCAAAAATGCTGTTGCCGGAGCGACAGGAGATCGAAATTCTGGCGAGCCTCAACGAGGACGAGGAAGCCGAGCTCGTCAGAATTGAGCGCGAGCTTGCCGATGATCCGGTGGTCTTGGCCCGACAGCGCAGGACGGACCGAAAGGCGCTGGCCCGAGTGTCAGACTATTTCAAACAATTTGATGAAGGCCTGTCCGACACCGTCGCATCGCAGGTCTCCTCGTTCCGGGAAGAAGCCGCGACCGCTGCTAACGCCGCATCCCTCGCGGCGGGCGCGAATTTTGTGAACGAGCCCTTGCCCGCCGTCGGGGGTGAGGCTTGGCGGCTGCTTTACGACGCTGCGCTCCGCTATGTCGCGTCCTACGACCCGCTGTCGCTGAAATTGCCCGATCAGCCCGGCGATGCCTGCCTATTGTGTCAGCAGCCACTCGATAGCGAAGGTGCGAACCGGCTCGCGCGCTTCAACGCTTTCATCTTGGGTGAAGCGACTCGCCGCGCCGACGAGACACGCGCCGCGCTTGTCGCTGCGGCGGAGAAAATTGGCGCGCTGGCGCTCCCTGACGTTGATGTGGTTGCCGATACACTCGCTGGTTTTGCAGGTTCGACGAGCGAACGCCGGACACTCCTTGATGCGATACTCGCTGCGCTTGCTACCTATGAACAGCGCAAAATAGGCTTATTGGCCTTTGCAGCTGACGCGGCAGCTACCGTCGGCGCGCTGCCTGCCTCGCAAACCGCGCAGATCGATGCAGAAATGGTCGCGCTTGAAGTCGAAGCCGCCGCGCTCGATGCGGCAGCGGCGCACAGCGCCGTCATCGACGCCAAGCGGCAGCGTCTGGCGAACCTCAAGGACCGGCGAAAGCTGGGACAGGATCTCGCAATCGTTCTGCAACGACTGGCCGATCTGGCCTCGCTGGCTGCGGTCGCGGCTTGTCAAGCGCAACTCGCAACACGCGCAATCTCAGGGCAGGTCAGCAAGCTTCGCCGGGAGCTCGTCACAGAGAAGCTGAGCGAGCGCATCCGCGCCGAAATTGAAACTCTCGATCTTGGCCATATTCCTTTCACATTCAACGACAGCAGCCAGCAGGGCAAGAGTCAGTTCGGCGTCGGTCTTCAGGGCGTGACGGGCTATAAAAACAACAGGATATTGTCGGAAGGCGAGCAGCGCGCTCTCGCTCTAGCCTGCTTTCTCGCCGAAATTGGTGACGATGACGCGAGCTATGGCCTGATCGTCGATGACCCAGTTTCCTCGCTCGACCAGCAACGCATACGCCGTGTGGCCAAAAGGCTTGTCGCAGAGGCGACGCGAGGCCGCCAGGTTATCATCTTCACCCATAGTCTCGTCTTCTTTAACGAAGTCGTCGCCGAAGCAGCGAGGGTTGGCTCTAAAGCGCCGCTTCTCACCAATATCATCCGCAAAACGGAAGCGAGCGGATTTGGTGTCGTGGAGCAGAATAGCGAGCCATGGATCGTGCGCGGCATCAACTTACGCATCACTGACCTCAGAACACGGGCCCACGCGATGGCTGCCGAGACTGGGCTTGACGACGACGCACTTCGACGGCGTGCCAAGGATTTTTATTCGGATCTTCGTGAGTCATGGGAGCGAGCAGTTGAAGAGGTTGTTCTCAACAAAACCATCGAGCGGCTCGTTCCCGACGTTAAGACGCAGAGCCTCAAGGGCGTTGCGGTCAGCGATGAGGATTATCGGACGATATTCTTTGCCATGAAGAAGGCGTCCGAGCGTTCGGGCCACGACATGGCGGCGGGGCGTGACATACCCGTGCCGACGCCAGCCGAGATGCTGGCTGATGTCGAAGAACTTGATGCATTTCGCCTCGATTACGTTGGTCGGCGAAAGACAATTTCCGCGGCGCGGAGTGCCATGGAAGGCCCTGTGAAGGCCGAGGTTCCATGAGCGGCGGTACGGCCCAATTGTTCGACCTCAATATCGAGAAGATCTTGGAGGCCTGGGACAATGCGCACGCGGTGCGTGAACTTATCGCCAACGCCCTTGACGAGCAGGCGCTGACCGGAACGTTGGATGTGACAATCTTGAAGGATGAAGTTGGCGACTGGATTATTCGCGATTTTGGACGCGGGCTCCAGTATCGGCACTTCACCCAGAATGAGAATCCCGAAAAGCTGCGCGCCACGGGGAAGGTGATCGGAAAGTTCGGCGTCGGCCTCAAGGATGCTATGGCAACGCTTGATCGCAATCACGTCAAAGTCGAAATCGAATCTGCCCATGGGATAATCACCCTCACCCAGCGAGGGAAACATGGCTTTGGGGATGTAGTAACGCTCCACGCCGCCGTTGCGCCGGCGCGCGATCCCGGATTTTGCGGCACATCGATACGTCTCCGCGGTCTCGCCGACACCGACATGGAGCGCGCCAAGGGCTATTTCCTGCGGTTCGCGGGCGATCTTGTTCTGGAGGAAACGCGGATCGGCAAGATCTTGCGGCGCGAGGACGGTCCGGCGCGCATCTATGTCGTCGGCCTACTCGTCGCCGAGGAGGAGAATTTCGCATTTTCCTATGATATCACCAGTCTTACCGAGCCGATGCGCAAGGCCCTCAACCGCGAGCGGACCCATGTCGGACGCACCGCCTATGCCGAGCGCGTCAAGGCGATGTTGCTCCAGAGTCGCAGCAGCGAGGTAGCCGACACCCTTGCCGATCAACTGACCAAGCTCGCGGAAGGGGCCGGCGCTGACGAGATCGCTTGGAAGGATGTTGCCGTCCACGCCTGTCGTATTCTCAACGCGGACGGTAAAATCCTCTTCGTCACGGCGTCGCAGATGTTCGAAAATGCCAGCGCCATCGACCATGCGCAAAGTGATGGATTGCGGATCGTCACCATCCCCGAAACGATCCGCGCCGAAATCATGGGCAGCCATGACGTGAACGGCGAGCCCATCAGGGATCTTGGTGTCTATCAGTCAGAGTGGAACGATAGCTTCGTATTTTCATGGGTTAAGGCAGGAGACATGTCGGCCGCCGAAAATGCGGTCTTCGTGCAAGCATCTTCGGTCGCGTCGCTGGTGGGAGGAGTGCCGGCGCATGTCGCAGGCATCAGGGTCAGCAGCAGCATGCGGCAGGATTTCATGACCGGGCATGACGCGCTTGGTTTATGGGATTCGGAAACGCGCAGCATCGTCATCCGGCGCGATCAGCTCGGGTCGATCGATCAATTCGCCGCCGTGCTTCTTCACGAGATCGCCCATGCCCGAAGCGGATACGATGATGTAACCCGCGATTTTGAAAATGAGCTGACCCACATGCTCGGCCAGACGGCATCCGCCGCTTTGTGCAGCGCTGGGCATGGCTTTCCCGCCAACGACGCCGAGCAGACCCCGCCAATAGTGCGCCGCAAGCGGTTCTTCGGACTATTCTAGGACCGTGGGATGTCAGCCGCTGATCGCGGCACCCTCATTTTCAGGTTGGCGCAGCGGTCGTTCGCGGTCATGCCCGTCTTTCACTGAACGGATAGCGAATGCGGATTCTTCACACCAGCGACTGGCATCTCGGCCGCCAGTTTCACGGCTTGCCTCTCGACGCGGATCATGACGCCTTCCTTGGCCAGCTCGAACAGGCGATCACCGATCACCAGCCTGACCTCCTCATCATTGCCGGCGATCTCTTCGACCGCGCCAGCCCGCCCCAAAGCGCGCTGACGCGCCTCGGCGGATTTCTACGCCGGATCACAGATACCAGCGATATTGTCATCGTCATCATCGCGGGTAATCATGACTCGGCTGCGCAAATCGGGATGCTAAGCGTGCTAGCAACCGGGAACCGCACGCTTGTTCGCGGACCGCTCGATGCCGAGGAGCGCCCGCTCATCATTGATCAAGAGGACGGACCTGTCGCGGTGTCGGCGCTGCCCTTCGCCTATGAGTTCGCAGCGCGGGCTTGTTTCGGAGATGATGAGATCGCGTGCCCCGCTGATGTGATTCGCGCGCAGCTCGATAGCGCGCGGCGCTTTGTCCCAGCCGGTGCGCGCTGGATTGTTGTCGCGCATGCCTTTGTCGATGGCGCGTCGACCAGCGACAGCGAACGGCCGCTTTCGCGTGTCGTCGGCGGGATCGAGACCGTCCCGGCAGAGACGTTCGAGGGCGCGCACTATGTCGCGCTCGGGCATCTCCACCGACCGCAAGCCGTTGGCGCTCCCCATGTCCGATATTCGGGCGCGCCGTTGGCGTTTGGCTTCGACGAGGAGGGACAGGAGAAATCCTTCACGCTCGTTGAAATGGACGCCACCGGCGCGGTCGAGATCAAAGCTCTATCCATCCTACCCGTTCGCGGCGTTCGAACCATTAGGGGAAAACTGGCAGACCTGCTCGCAGCGCCCCGCCCGTCCGACGATTTCATGCGAGTCATTCTGACCGACGACGCACCGCAAATCGATCCAATGAAGCGTCTGCGCGAGATTTATCCCAATGCGGTTCAGCTTGGCTATGAACGCGAGCGCCGCCCTGCAGACGCGCGGCAGGAGGCGCAAGGCGCGGCTGAAACGCCGCGTCAGATCGTCTCCGATTTTCTAGGTTTCGTGCGCGACGAACCGCTGTCCGATACCGAGGCTCTTCTCGTTGAAACTGAACTCGCGGCTCTCGCGCTAGAGGATGGTGACGCATGAGGCCCGTCAAGCTCTACATCACTGCTTTCGGGCCCTTCGCTTCGACCGAGATCGTCGATTTTCGGGAAGCCACTGACGCCGGCCTCTTTGGCATTTACGGACCCACTGGAGCCGGAAAATCATCTATCTTCAACGCGATGACCTTCGCCCTGTTCGGCGAGGGCACGAAGCGTGAGCAGCCCATCGCAACGATGCGCTCGGCGCATGCCGCGAGCGACAGGCTTACCGAGGTCGCGCTTTTGTTCGAGCTCGGCGCGCGGCGCTATCTCGTTCGCCGTCAACCCGACCAACTCCGCCCAAAGCTGCGTGCCGAGGGAGAAACCGCGCATGCACATGCCGCCTGGCTCTTCGATGTCACCGATCTCGACGTCGACGATGTGTTGCCGGACGGCGGCGGCACCGTCCTCGCCGAACGAAAGGTCGGCGATGTGCGTCAGCACGTCGAAACGCTGCTCGGCTACGGTCCTGAACAGTTTCGGCAGATCGTCTTGCTGCCTCAGGGGCGGTTTGAGAAATTCCTCCTCGCCGACAGCAAGGATCGACTGGATATCCTGCGCGATCTGTTTGACGTCTCTCTTTATCGCGGCCTTACGGTGCGTATGAAGGAGGCCGCCGCAACGGCGCGCCGCGATGTCGAGGACAGCCGCCGGGCCCATGTTGCCGTGCTGGCACGAGAGGGGTTCGCGAGCAGCGATGAACTGGTCACAGGTTTGGAGACCGCCAGTGCCCATAGCGAGGCGCTGGGAGCGGAGGCCGCCGCGGCCGATGGTCAGCGAGCGTCCGCCGACGCCGCCTATGCGGCGTCGGAAGCGCTGGAGAAACGCTTTGCTGAGGCTGAAGCTGCGGCCCGGCAATTGGCCGACTTGCAGCAGCGAGGGCCAGCGTTCGAAGAGCAGCGCTTGCGCCGCGACCGGGCCGAGCGGGCACGCCGGGCGGCCGATCTCGACGTGGCCGCGACGGCCGCCGAGCGCGAACATGCGGAGGCCTTGAGCGGGCGCGGTGAAGCGGAGCGTGCAGCAGAGGCGGCGGTCACGCG
>Ga0247823_10003743_pt1 | contig 12251 bp, 7 predicted proteins | sample 13C_PalmiticAcid_2_FD_192426 | JGI IMG/M metagenome (GOLD analysis project Ga0247823, IMG submission 192426) | Soil microbial communities from agricultural site in Penn Yan, New York, United States - 13C_PalmiticAcid_Day30 | ecosystem: Environmental > Terrestrial > Soil > Agricultural land...
CCCGTGATGGCGGCAAAACCTGGAAACACCTGAAGACCCTCCTGCCTAAGAACAGGAACCGTGAAAGATATGCGGCTTCTTATGCTATCATGTATACCAGGCTGGGCAGCCTGCTGGTAACGGACACGGATTCCGATGGCGGACATATTTACCGCTCAACAGACAAGGGCCTCAACTGGCAGGACATGGGCGCTGTTTCACAGAATGCCCTGTACCGGCTGGAACGTGTAGGCAATGGAATTGTGGTGAATGGCTGGCAGGGAGTGGTATACAAGAGCATCGATGATGGTATCACCTGGAACAGGATGCAGCAGTTAACAAAGGCCGCATTGTTTGCCACCGAATACATGGGCGTTAGCAACCTGTTGCAGGCCGATCAGAATGGGACCGTGTACCGCAGCACAAACCTGGGGTATGTATGGGATTCAGTGGCTACCCTGGATGGCGCTGCCGATGATTTTGTGAACGTAGCTTATGGCGCGGCTTTCTATGGGACCTATACTTCAAAGAAGCAGGTATACATCACCGTTAATTATGGAAAAACCTGGTATTCACTGGACACATTGCCAACAGTGGCGGGCGATTGGCTGGATCATGGGATCCGTGTGGAAACCGCGGACTCTGTGATCACCCTGTGGGGCACCAACAAAGGTTTTATAGTACGCAAGGCATTCCATAAAGCACAACTGGCCGCTAAGGTGGAGCAGTGGACGGAGCATGCTGCTGTTGAACAGGGGCCAGCTACCAACCTGCTTTCAGGCAATGAGATCATGGGAAGCCTCGTGGATGTGAATGCATTGAACGAGCCGGAGGATATCCTGGTTCAGAATGGCTTTGCCTATGTTCCCTGCCGGGATGGGAACAATGTAGCGATCATCGATTGCAGGAACCCCGAAAAGCCTGTGCTGGCGCATAGTTTAAAGGATAAGGATATCCTGGATGCATTCAGTGTGGCCATAACCGGGAACTACCTCTATGTGTTGTCCATGACCAATCATATGGTGAGCGTGTATACCATCAATGACCCATACAAGCCTGCTAAAGTAGCCAGTATTTCAGTGGGAGGGCAGGGGAACTATCTTCCTTTCTACAGATCGGATTATACCCGTCTGCGGAAGATCGTCATCAAAGATGGCTATGCCTATGTGACGCATAGTTCCGAAAGCAAAGTCTATATCCTGGATGTGCGTAAACCTGCTTCGCCGGTGATCGTCAGCAGCTTTCACACGGGAGATGGTGCGTTTGCAGCGCTGGTCAATAAAAATGTTCTTTACCTGGCGGGTTATGGGCCTGGTTCATCGGTGATAGCGGTAGATGTTTCAGATAAAACGAAACCGGTGATTACGGCAAAGCTCATAGATTCTGTTACGATGAAAGGCAGCTGCGCACTGGCCATCCATGGCAATCATTTGTACATGACAGCTTACAATGCCAGCCAGGTCTGGAGTTTCGATATCAGTGATCCTTTATTGCCAAAGGCAGTGCAATCCGTCAATGATCCGGGGATGCGTGGTCCGGGAAGGATCGCATTTTACGGGAACAAGGCCTTTGTGCTGAACTCGGTCAGCAATTCAGTGGCGATGCTGGAAATGCAGCCTGATGGCAGGATGCAGGTCAAAGGATTTTTGCTGCATCCCTTGCTGAAGAGGGTATATGGTATTGCAGTGGATAAGGATATGCTGATGCTGGCAGGGAGGGAAGCAAAGAGTTTTATGATCCTGGACCTGAAGAAGATGGTAAGGTAATAATTACTTAGCGTGTCGCCAGAGGCGACGGCATAAAAGTCACTCGCCGGGAGGCGAGCGACTGGCGCACCCTGAGTAAATTTTACTTGCTATATTTACGCCTTATGATCAACACGGAAATACAGGCACTGGCTAAGAAACTCTGGGATTATCACCTGCTCAATCAGGCATTGGATAAATCTGATTGCATTCTCGCATTGGGCACACATGACCTGCGCGTAGCTGAACGCGCCGCAGAGCTGTACCTGGAAGGATACGCGCCATTGGTTGTGTTTTCCGGTGGACTGGGTAAGATCACGAAAGATATCTGGTCAGAATCAGAAGCGGAGCGCTTTGCAGCGGTGGCCATCAAAAAAGGCGTACCGGCGGAAGCCATTCTTACGGAAAACAAAAGCACCAATACCGGGGAGAATATCCTGTTCACGCAGCAGTTGCTGAAGGAGCAGAACCGGGAAGTGGAAAGTTTCATTGTGGTGCAGAAACCATATATGGAAAGACGCAGCCTGGCCACTTTCAAAGTACATTGGCCGGAAAAGAAATTATCAGTCACGTCTCCACGTGTTGCATTTGAGGATTATGCCACGGAAGAAATTCCCATGGAAACTTTCATTAACAGTATGGTGGGCGATCTGCAAAGGATCAGGGTTTACCCGGAGAAGGGATTCCAGGTTTACCAGGAGATCCCCGCTGAAGTCTGGTCTGCCTATGAGCAACTGGTAGCCCTTGGTTTCGACCGGTTCGTCATAAAATAATGTTCACAGCTCCGATTGAATGTTCATCACACTTAATAATTACATAAACTTGGAGGCGGCTACGCAGAGTGCATAGGCTACTACTTTTGCACCGTGAACCAACCTGTATGAACCCCAACGAGGATCTGGAACTATTTGAAAAGGTTAAACAGGATGATATCCCGTCATTCAATCTCTTGTTCAACAAATACTGGGAAAAGCTCTATGTATTTGTGTATAAGAAGCTTCAGTCTGAAGACGATGCCAAGGATATCATCCAGAATGTTTTTATTGCTGTTTGGATAAAACGGTGCCAGATAGATATTCAGACCACCCTCGAAAACTACCTCTTCAGTGTTACTCGTTACCATTTACTTTCTTTCATAACACAATCCATCAGGTCCAGACAAAAGCAGGATCTGCTTCTCTACACAGTGCTTCCAGGTTTTGAAGAAACGCTTACTCCCAAGCAGGCGCAGCAACTCGATCTTCTCCTTCAGGAGGAAGTGGATAAGCTCCCAAACCGCATGAAACAGATCTTCAGAATGACCCTTGATCAGAACCTCAGTGTCCGCGAGATCTCCCTGCAGTTGCATTTGTCTGAACAGAGTGTTCGCAATCAGCTCAATGCCGCTATTTCTAAAGTGAAACTGGGGCTCGGTGAGTCTGTTCTTCTTGCTATTTTCCTCGGTCAATTCTAGTATAAACCGGCTTAACAATTTGGTAACCTGAACAGACAGGTTAAAACAATTCATTTCATACACATACAGTCAGGAATAACTGTATGAAACTATCTGAACTTGAATTGCTGATCAGTAAATATCAGTCTGGTCATGCTTCCGAAGAAGAAAAGGCCATTATCGACAACTGGCTTCAGCACAATCCCGATGACCGATTAGCAGACCCCCGGAAGAGACTGGAGCTGATTACTGCTATCTGGGGAAATATCCATGCATCCATCAATCAGCCGGCTGCCGCAGAATCTCCTGCTGTAGTGAGGTCTATTGGATGGCTTCAACGGAAATATATTTTCAGGGTGGCGGCATCCCTGCTGTTTGCAGCTTTGACAGGCATAGGCTTCTACTATTTTGCAAATCGCAGTACTCCTGTACTACCACAATATGCAACTGTAACGGCCAGCGACGCTGCCGCCATGGAGCATATGTTGCCTGATGGCACAAAGGTCTGGCTCTTCCCTGGTTCAGCCATTCAGGTGCCGGAAAATTACAATGGCACAGAAAGGCATGTAATGGTGAAGGGGCGGGCCTTCTTCGATGTAAAGCAGGATATATTAAAACCTTTCTTTGTTAATGCCGGTGACATGCAGACCCGTGTTATCGGAACTTCATTTGAGGTGAACACCCTGCTGCTACAAAACCCTTCTGTTGTGGTAAAAAGCGGTCGTGTGGCAGTTTCGTGGCGGGGTAAAGAGCAGGTTCAGTTATCACTCAACAAAAGGATCGTCTTCAATATTTCAACCGGCAGCACTCAAGCTTCTGTTGACAGTGTGAATGCCAATGCGCTCTGCAGCTGGTGGAGCGGCGCTTTCAATTTTGAACAGACCCCATTGACGGACGTGTTGCAGAATATCGGCCAATGGTATAAGACCGGGATCGGTTTGCAGGGAGATAAATGGAAAAAAGAAAAACTGACTATACAGATTGAAACAGATCTGACTATCGGGGAAGCCATGCGCCTGCTCTGCGAAACGATCGGCGCGAAATACAAAATGAAGGGTCAGGAAATCATCATTTACTGATCAGGTAACAGCAATACAACTCAACACAACTAACGGCAGAAATCATCACCATGCGGTACAGCAAATTTATCAGGTGTTTTGTTTTCATTCTTCTTTCAGGGCTCGTCTCTATGCAGGCATCATCTCAGCAAACAAAAAAGATCAGTTTGCCCAAAAATGAAATGTCCGTAGCAGACATCACGAAGGCTATCACCGCCCAGGCCGGATTCAGATTTTCTTTCGGGAGCGAAGTGATGGAGAAAATGACCGGCATCGTAAAACTCAAAGTGCTTTCTCTTACTGTGGGAGAAGCGCTGGAAGTTATCCGCGAACAGACCGGCATTCAGTACAGCATCTTTTCAGCCGAGAAGATCATCCTGAAGATGACAAACAAAACGGAATCAGAAAAACAGGCAGCAGACAATACCGGGATGGTGATCATTCAGGGTATTGTGCTGGATGCGGACAAGGGTTTTCCATTGACAGGTTCCACCATCACTTCCAGTGATACCAGAAAGGCAACATCTACCAACGAGAATGGGCAGTTCTCTATCAGGTTGAATGCCCGGAACAGCCTGCTGATCATCAGCCATGTTGGCTATGATCAGCAGGAGGTGGTCCTGAACGATGAGCATTTCATCACCATCAGGTTATCATCTTCCAGGAATAAGCTCAGTGAAGTAACGGTATCGGCCGTGCGTAAAAGTAATACCGATGCGTCCCTGCTGAGCGAGCGTAGGAAATCGGCAGTGATCTCTGATGGTATCTCTGCTCAGCAGATCGAAAGAACGGCCAGTATTACCACCACACAGGCTTTGCAGCGTGTGACCGGTGTAAGTATCACTGATGATAAGTATGTGGCCATCCGGGGTCTTGGCGACAGATCTGTGATCGCTGAGCTCAATGGCGCCAGGCTTTCTTCTGCAGATCCTGACCGCAGCACCGTGCCGCTTGACCTGATCCCTGCGGGGCTGCTGGATAATATCACCGTGTATAAAACATTGTCGCCAGACAGGGCTGCCGATGCTGCGGCAGGTATCGTGGAACTGAAAACAAAATCCATTCCCACCAGGATGACGCTGGATGTGGTGGCACAGGTGGGTTTCAATTCGTCCATCGGTTTAAATGGGCAATACAATGGGTTTTACAATGATAATCCCGGCTTCTGGGGGCAGCAGGTAAAAAAACATAGTTTGTCGAAAGATTTTCTGAGCCTGAGCAATCAATATCCCGGAGGGCTGGTGCAGATGCAGGAGCTTTTCATTCAAAGCCGCAACAATCCTGCCCTGGCGAAGGAAGCCTATCGCATCAATAATATCATGCAGGGCTTCGATCCGGTACTCACTACCACTTACAAGAATGCAGGCCCCAACCAGGTTTATGGCATCACCTTTGGGAATTCCTACCCTGTATCCGGCAAGCACAAGCTGGGTGTGATCCTCAGTGCCAACTATTACCAGCGCTATGAAGATATCCATGAGGCGGAGCGCAACCAGTACAGTCTGTACCAGGGTGTAGTAACTGGTTCTACGAAAATATTCAATCAATTGCAGATCCCGGCCTTCATCACGCCAGCCTTTCCGAGACTGGGGCAGTATATTTCTTATAAAGAGAATACAGGCAAACGGACTATCAACTATGGTGGGCTGGCAGGTCTCGCGTATCAGTTCAATCCCCGTCATATCGTGCAGTTCCAGTTTGTGGGCAGCAGGGGTGCGGAGGCAATAGCCAGCAGTCTCGCAGGGCAATGGATGAACACAGGACTGAATTATCCTGTGTACAATACCATCCATCAACTCAAATTAAGCCATCGGACATTTGATACGTATAATCTTCAGGGTGAACACAAACTCCTGGAAAAAGAATGGAGCCCGAGAATCACCTATAACCTGAGCAATTCCAAAACAGTGCAGGATGAACCTGATTTCCGAAGCAGTAATTATGCGCATATGCGTACGCTAACGCAGATCGATCCCAATGGCGCAGGCATCGGCACTGATGTGTTTGCTTTTGTAACAGGCCTTACGCATGGGTTGGGCAACGATTATACACAGGCCATTGTAGCTGATCCAAACGGCAGGCAGTTCAGAAAACTGAAAGAAGACAATTACAATGCTAAACTGGATCTGACGCAACCATTCTCCATTAATGGTTTGCAGCAGGTGCTCAAGTTTGGCGGAGCCTTCCTGAAAAGGGACCGTGATTACCGCGAGAATGTGCTGGGGTTACCGGGCAGCAACCTCGGCGGCGGCGGTGACCTGCTGAATGCTGTGAAAGGAAATATCAATCAGCTGGTGTCTTCACAATACATTGGTTTGAAAGGCCCCGGAGCCTATGATAATGAAGGCCAGCCAAGGGTAGGAGGTTTTCTTTATCAGATCAGGAAATCCCCCAATAATTACACCGGCACTTATGAAACACGCGCTTTTTATGGAATGGCCGATATCCGCCCGGCTTCTAAACTGCGTATATCCGGTGGCGTTAGATTTGAATCCACGATCATCAAAGCAGCGGTGGATACCAATAATGTATTCCTGCCCCCAACGTTCAATGCGGCATACAATATTCCCGGCGTGCGGGTCAGAAATATCACTGATAAACCATTCTCCAATTATACTGTGAATTACAAGCCTTATTATTCTGCCAATCTGACCTACGCCATTCGCAGCAATATGAACCTGCGACTGGCTTACAGCACATCACTGGCCAGGCCTGAATTACGCGAGCTTACCAATATCTATTCTTTCGATCCCTTTCAGTTTGCAGTAGTGGGCGGAAACCCTGATCTCCGTAACCAACTCACCAGAAGCATGGATTTCCGCTGGGAATGGTTCACGGCGCCAACAGAAGTGATGGCGGTATCGGCATTTACCAAGAGCATCGAAGACCAGTTGCAGAAAGTGTTCAATTATCAATCGCAGGGCAATCTGTCCACTTCCCCTGAATTCCCATTGATCAATTTTCAGAACGACCCCAACAAGGGACGGGTGTATGGATTGGAGTTCGAGTTGCGGAGAAGCCTGGGTTTTATGGCTCCGGGCCTGAAGTATTTTTTCTTTACCGGTAACCTGATGCTGGCCATGAGCCGTATAAAAAAGAACCCGGAAAGATTGGCCGCCTCACGCACCAATGACCGCCGTTCACCGGAGACCAGTCCGGTTTTTGAACAGGCCCCCTATTCCTTCAATGCAGGACTTGACTACAACAATCCGAAAAGTAAAACATCCGTCACAGCCAATTTCAATATCGTTGGCGCAAGACTGGTGCAGGTTCAGTTGGATGGTACGCCTGATATTTTCGACAGGCCTGTACCGATCCTTGATCTTGTATTTACGCAGCAGCTGGGTGAAAGATGGATGCTGAAAGGGTTTGCCAAGAACCTGCTGGATCCTGAGTACAAACAGGTGTATACCAATGCAGGCAATAATGGTAAGTATCATGGTAATACATATGTGTACAGGAAATACAAACGTGGTGCTGAATTTTCCCTGGGCCTGTCCTGGAGGATATTGTAAACAACAATCTTAACAAATATAGCGTCATGCTTTTAATCAGGCAATATCGAACCCTTCAATACTTCGGACTGCTGTTGATCTTTACGGTGCTGGGATGTGGCAAATCAAAATTCAACCAGGAGTATTACGAAGAAAACCCGCTTACACTCACCGGTTCCAATATCAGGTTATTCAATTTGAGCCAGCACGATTTAGGTATCACCGTCAACAATACCGTACTGGCTAAACAGAAAACCAATGTGAATGATGAGCTCCAGGTATCGGCAATCGGCAGATTGCTTTTTCCTGATGGGATCTGGAAGAACCAGGCAAGTTTCACCATTCCCAATGCCCTGCTCGATAAGGCAGGAGGAGCCTGGCTTTCCCTGCTGCCTGTTAGTGCGCCTTTCAGGTTCAGGGATACTTTACTGGTGAATGATCCCGTGAATCCCCAGGATATTTTCCTGCTTCCCGGCGGTAAAGTAGCAAGCTTCAGCAGGAACAACACGCCTCCGTCAAAGCCGCAGAATTTTAAGATCAGGATCGTGAATATAGGTAACCTGAATACTGAATTCAATTCAGGAGGACCTGTTTCACTTACTTACTCGGATGGCAGCCGGGTGGATGCGAAACTCAACGGTATCACTAATGGACAATCCTCTGAATATGCTGAGATCCCTTTCGGTACCTATCAGTTCAAATTGTTTGCAGGTGGCAGCAATCCTGATTATAAAAGACAACTGGTTACTGAGAATATCATATATGCCTACAACCCCTGTATTCCCGGCGCATTGCCACAGGAAGGTTTCATGCCACCACTGAAAACCTTCAAGCCCGGCGGTGTGTATACCGTCATGGTGATCCCTGCTATTTTCAATTATGAAGTAAGCTGCAATGGCGGAACTTCTTTCCCGGAAGTGCATTATGCAAATGCCTACCAGGTGATCACGGATCTCGATCCCGGGGTTAACCTCAGCTACGCCCGTATCCATGCAGTGAACACGATTCCCGGCAGGAAGATCATCATGAAGGATAATGGAACAACAATCGGAGAGGAAGCGCTCAGTTATGTCGGTGATCTGTTCCAGACCAAAGCCCTTCCTGTAAATTATCTCACCGTTGTTCAGGGCTTGCATACTATTCAGGCGCTGGATGAAACTGGTACAAAGCTGGCAGAATTGCAGATCGATATCTATCCCTTCGATAATCTCACTTTCTGGGTCCGGGCTGATGTTAGTGGAAAAACAGAGATCGTATTCACTTCAAATGATATGACCAGCTCTTTTTATAAAACCGGTATTGCTCCCGGTGAAGCGCCGGATGACGGTACTGATGGAGAACGCAGAAGAAGGAGGGTCAATTATGCCTGGCAGAGCAGGTTCATGAATTTCTGCAATGAATTGCCTGCGGTGAATTTCTCGAATGATGGTCAACTTTTTCTTCCTATGTACCTGCATCCTGATACGGTTCGTCCACTGGATGCTTATACAAAATTGTCTCCCGGCAAGGTTCCGCAAAGAAGTTCCTCCGTGATATTCAGTCTGCCCAATATCGGAGCGTTGCGGGAAAACGGGCAGCCAGATCCATCGTCGCTCGGAGAAGCTGAATACTTCCCGCCAGCGATCTGGGTGAATGATGCCGAAGGCGGACAAATACCCGGCCTGTTGCTGACGGATATCCTGCCCATTCAAAGTAAAGTCACCTATTTAAGCAATGATGCTCTGTATTCCACCACCACCAGGAGGCCGGTAGCTGAAAATGGCGTATATACAACCGCGTTAGTTGGTGCAGGGGCCGGTAAAAAACTGGTGGTGATCAAACATAATAAATGACAGCCGAATGAAAAGAATAACAATATATATCGGTTATATTATCCTGTTAGTGCCGGTTTTTTCCGGCTGCTACAAATACAAGGAGCCGGAGATGGAGCCCGATGCGGCTTATTTCCGCGTATTCAATTCAGTTTCCACCTCTCCGGATATCATTCAGGGTGGCAATATCAGTACTTTCTTCACTTTTCTGATGGACCCCGAGACTGATGAGAAAGGTATTCCAGTGAATGCAACCGTTAAGCAGGATTTCTTTACCACGCGCGAGCTGTACAGCGCTTCATATCCGATCAACTCGGGTAACAGTTCCGAAGGTCATTATGTAGTGGATTTTACAGGAAGGAAAATCTTCAGCACCACACCAGTGAACTTCGACTACCCAGGTAATGCAAAGGTGCTGACTGCGCCTGCCATTAACGGATTTGATATGTCTGCCTGGGCGCAAGTTAAGTCCGGAAAGCACCGGATCGTTTTTGTGGTGCGCCCGAAGAATAATATTCCCTTCACTGATTTATCCAAAGAGATCAGGAGCCAGGTTGTGATCGATACCACGGTGAACTATGAAAAAGGTGAAGTATATACGATGCAGATCCTGCTCAGGAATATGGACAAAGCAGAGTATGGTTTGTATATGCGGAGGGAAAAATTTGTGCAGGAAGCTTTCGAGGATAACAAGATCTATGTTGGTTTTGTGAACCTATCCGGGCAAAGGCCCAGACTGGCAGATCTCGGCTATTACAACCTGTTTCCGGATAAGGTATCTATCAATTACAGTTTTTCCACCTACCAGAATGCACCCACGAGTGAATATACGCCACTGCCTGGTTACAACCGGAATTTTTACAGCACGCTCGCCACCCGGATGGACACCAGTATCAGTTTTATGACGCTTCCCTTATTAGGCAGGGATGCATTTTTTGAGAAGGATACCCTGCGGAACTATTTCCGGGTAGATGACCGTAATCCGTTGAAAGCACCGGCTACCCTGCCTTACGCAGATTTTTATTTTTCCGATGGAGAACGTCCGGGTGGGGCTGATGGTTTGTTCAGGATGCAGTGCCTGGCCAATCCTTCAGTTCTCAATACATACCGTTACGGCCCTTTCCAGGGGGCCAGGAGTGGAACAAACCTGATGCCTCTTCTGAACCAGGTGGTGAATGCCAACGGTAAATACCATATCTACGGTACGCTGAACATTATGGAAATAGTTTACAACAAGGTTTACATGATGCAGATACAGCGTGCCATAAACGAAGTTCCTAAATGATAACAGCATGAGATCATCGATAAAATATACGGCCGCGATCACCCTGTTGCTGATAATGACGGGTTGCATTAAAGAAGACGGGATTCCGCCGAAGGACAGTAACTATAGCAGTCTCCGGAACCTGATAGCCAATAATTTCTCCTTCAGTTTATGGTATGAAGCCATGCAGCAGGCAGGGGTGGATACTATACTGGATAATAGCTCTAATGGGTATACGCTTTTTGTTCCGGATAACAATGCTTTTGCAAAATCAGGTATTTCCCGGGATAGCCTGCGCAGGATCAGTGCAGCTGAACTGAAAAAAATGGTGCAATATCATATCATGACCGGCACCACCATCAGTGCCGGTATTCCGCAAGCACTCAATTACGGGTATACCGCCCTGAACAGCCAGCTGCTGTACACCTCTACCAACCAGGTGGATACAGCACTATATATAAATGGGGTTGCCGTATTGCAAAAGGATATCATGGCAAAAAATGGTGTGATCCATGCACTGGGCCAGGTACTGACCCCGCCACCTCCCACTGTGCAGGATCTGCTGACGGCTGATCCCAATTACAGTTGTCTGGTAGCCGGATTCAGGAAGTTCGGGATCTGGGATGAACTGAGAAAACCGGGCCCGATGGTGGTGCTGGCGCCTACCAACGACGCTTTTGCCGCACATAACCTGGATGAAGCCGCTATCGAAGCCATGAACCCGGCTGAATACCGCAAGGCCGCCTTCAGCGCCTATTTGATGGACCCTGTTTTCTTTTTTATCCCGAACGTATTCATGGCACCGCCGGCGGGGCCTTTCATTCAGGGTGATATCTACCTGCTGCTTGAAAGGGGCAGTAACGGAAGTGACCTGAGAGTAAAGGCTGTGCCCTGGAATTACAGGAGTGTGGAAATGCAGAACAGGAGTATTTTCTATGGCGACTGGGTGAATTTCCCTTTTACCAGTCCGGGTAAACTGGCTGCCAACGGAATTGTACATCAGGCCATGGATCTGTACATGATCCCGGACAGTGTCAGAATTAAATAATAGCACTATGTATTCAATATCGATCATCAATAAATTATTGCGCTGCTGCAGCATTGTGATGCTGACGGCAGGGGCAGGTTGCATCAAATCATCAGACTCTGCCATCGGCAGTTCCGGGTCCCTGAAATTTGAAGGAGGCGATCTCAGGAAAGCCATCGGTACTGTTGATAGTTTCAGCCTTTTCAACCAGGCGTTGGAGAGAATAGGCTTTGCAGAGAAGCTCAGCAGTAATAATGCTTATACGATTTTCGCTCCGGGCAATGAAGCGATGAAGACAGTGGGCCTGGATGCAGCAGGCATGCAAGTCATACCCATTGATTCGTTACGCAAGATCATTATGTATCATATCCTACCGGGGGCCATCGACAAAAGATCGCTGGAAGGTCTGCCGCTCACGAGATTCCTGCAAACCCTGAGACG
>Ga0247823_10003744_pt1 | contig 12249 bp, 10 predicted proteins | sample 13C_PalmiticAcid_2_FD_192426 | JGI IMG/M metagenome (GOLD analysis project Ga0247823, IMG submission 192426) | Soil microbial communities from agricultural site in Penn Yan, New York, United States - 13C_PalmiticAcid_Day30 | ecosystem: Environmental > Terrestrial > Soil > Agricultural land...
CAAGCTCGACGCGTTCGACATCCAGTTGCTCAATCTGTTGCAGGCCGATGCGCTGGCGACCGCCGAGGAGCTTGCGCGCGAAGTGCCCCTCTCCGCCTCCGCCGTTACGCGACGCGTGCGGCGGCTGCGCGCCGAGGGATGGATCACGGCGGATACCGCAGTGGTATCGCCCCGGCTGAGCGACCGGCGGCTGCGCGCGCTGGTCAACGTACAGGTCCATGAACATGCCGAGGAACGCGGTATCGCCGCGCTGCGCGCGAAGCTGGCGGCGGTGCCCGAAGTGCAGATGATCCTCGACGTTGCGGGCGTTAACGACCTCGCGGTGCTGATCAGCGCGCGCGACATGGCCGATTACAACGATCTGGCCGAGCGGCTCTTCCAGAACGATCCGGCAGTACGGCGATACGAGACCGGCTTCGTCAAACGGGTACATAAGCAGAGCGCGGCGATCCCGCTGCGCACGGAGGATTGCGACTAGACACAACCGGGGAGGAAATGATGAACAAGAATTGGCTGACCCTGCCGCAGCTTGCGGGCGGCGCGGATCTGACATTGCTGGCGATGCGGCTGGTGGTGGGCGCGTTCCTGATCTTCGGCGTGTGGGACAATATCGTCAGCGCCGATCGGATGGCCGAGTTCGAGAAATTCCTGACCATCAAGGGCTTCGCGATGCCGGGGCTGATGGCTCCCCTGTCGGTCTACGCGCAGTTCCTGACCGGAGTCGCCTTCATCGCCGGATTCGCGATTCGCTGGGCGGGTCTGATCTGCTCCTTCAACTTCATCGTCGCGCTGGTGATGGTCGATGCGCCGCTGGGCATCCGTCCGGCCTTTCCGGCGGCGGCTTTAGTGGTGATCGGATTGCTCTTCGCGACGATCGGCGCGGGGCGTTTATCCATCGATGCGATGATCTTGAAGGGGCCGCCATCCTGAAGAGGATGGCGCGAGTGACGGGGCTCGAACCCGCGACCTCCGGCGTGACAGGCCGGCGCTCTAACCAACTGAGCTACACCCGCTTAAGTCCTGCGCCGAAGCGCCTTCCCTTGCGAGAGCGCGGCAACTAGACGGGGGGTTCGGGGCTGTCAACAGCCCTTTCGCGCGCATTCCCGGGATTATTTTGCGTAGCCGGAGGTAACGGGCTTCCGCCGGCCACCAGCGTGCCATGCTCAAACAGGAATCCGGCGATGTCGGGCTTGCCCGCAGCGTTGAGCACGGTCTGGAAAATGATCAGCAGCGGCACGGCCAGCAGCGCACCCGGCGTGCCCCACACCCATCCCCAGAAGCTCAATGAGATCAGGATCATGATCGGATTGATCGTCAGCCGCCGCCCGACGATCAGTGGAGTCACCACATTCGCCTCGATCAGGTGGAAGGCGATCATGATCCCCGCGGGCAGCAGCGCGGTCCAGACATCCTGATAGGTCATGAGCCCGCCCAGCGCGAGCAGCATGGCGGCAAAGATCGGCCCCAGATAGGGAATGTAGTTGAGCAGCGTGACGATGCCGCCCCACATCAGCGGACTTGGCATCCCGATCAGCCACAACGCCCCCGCGACCAGCAGGCCCAGCGTCACGTTGATCGCGGTGATCGTGCCGAGATAGGCCGAGGTATCGTCGACCACGTCCTGAATCACCCGTGCGGTCGCCATCGCGCCACCGAAGCTCGTCCGGCTGGTGATCGCCTTGCGCCGCAGCCGCGTCCAGCCCGACAGAAAGAAGTAGATCACGAGGATCGCGAAGAACATCTCGATGAACGCAGTCGGCGCAGCGGTGGTGACAAATTCGAGCAGCGAGCGCGGCGGCTCGGCAGCCGCGCGGGTCGGACGAATCGGGCTCTGCGCGAAATCCTGAATCGTCTTGTTCACGAAGGTTTCGAGATTGGCGTAGAAGTCGATCAGCGGCCTGACGTTCGACTGGATATTGTGGATCCGTTCAGGGATCGCGCTGAGCCAGCCCCAGGCGGGCACGACGATCGAGACGATCGCAGCATTGGCGGCGGTGAGAAACAGCAGCACGCAGATCAGCGAGGCGAGCGGTGCGGGCACACGATGCCGCTCGAGCCACTCAAGCACCGGCACGAGGGCAACGGCGATGACCAGCGCGGCAGTGAGCGGCAGGAAGAAGGCCGAACCGGCCTGCAGCGCGAAGGGAAGCGCGAGAAACAGCCCTGCGCCGATCATCAGCGTAAGCGCGGCGATCAGCCGGTCGCGGCGGTTCTCCGCCTCGGTGCTTACCGCGGGCGCAACGACCGGCTGAAGCGGTGGCGCGGGATATGACACCGCCCGGGTTTCCGCTTCCTCTCCCCTGCCCGCCTGTTCCAAGTTTCGTCCGCCTTTCAACGGCTTTCTAGCGTGATTTGCGCGGCTTGTAATCCCGGCTAACGTACCCGTCATGGGAGAGAAGCTACTGGTCATCGACGAGGGGACGACCTCGACCCGCGCGATGCTGTTCGCGCCGGACGGGACACCGCTCGCAAGCCAATCCGCCGAACTGACGCAGCATTATCCGGGGCCGGGGCTGGTCGAGCATGACGCCGCCGAAATCTGGGAGAAGACGCAGCGCTGCGCCGCCGCGATGGTCGAAGCCGCAGGCGGTGCCGATCAGATCGCCGCGATCGGCATCACCAACCAGCGCGAGACGGTGGTATTCTGGGACAAGGCGACCGGCGAGCCGCTCGCGCCCGCGATCGTCTGGCAGGACCGGCGCAGCGCCGCGATCTGCCGCGATCTCAAGGAAGCGGGCGAGGAAGCCGGCGTGCAGGCGCGCACCGGGCTGTTGCTCGACCCCTATTTCAGCGGGACCAAAATCGCCTGGGCGATGGCGAACTGGCCGCAGCTGAGCGAAGCGGGCGACCGGCTTGCGATCGGCACGATCGAGAGCTGGCTGGTATGGAAGCTTACCCAGGGCCTGCACATCACCGATGCGACCAATGCCTCGCGCACGCTGCTGATGGGGCTGGGCAGCGGCGGGTGGAGCGACGGGCTGATCGATCTGTTCGGTGCGCCCCGGCCTGCCCTGCCCGAAATCGTCGATTGCGCGGGCCGCTTTGGAGAGACGACGCTGTTCGGCGGGTCGATTCCGATCTGCGGCATGGCCGGTGACCAGCAGGCCGCAACGATCGGGCAGGCATGCCTGTCGCCGGGCGATACCAAGGCGACCTTCGGCACCGGCGCGTTCGTGCTGACCAATGCAGGCGAGCGCCAGCCCACTTCGAGGAACCGGCTGCTGTCGACCGTGCTGTGGCAGCTCGGCGGGCGGCGCACCTATGCGATCGAGGGGTCGGTGTTCGTCGCGGGCAGCGTGGTGAAGTGGCTGCGCGATTCGCTGGGGCTGATCGCCAACGCCGCGGAGACCGAGCCCCTCGCGCGGTCGGTTCCCGACAATGGCGGCGTCTATTTCGTCCCCGCCCTCACCGGCCTTGGCGCGCCATACTGGGAGCCGGAGGCGCGCGGCGCGATCAGCGGGCTGAGCCTTGCGAGCACCAGAGCCCATGTCGTCCGCGCCGCGCTGGAGGCGATGGCGCACCAGAGCCACGACCTGAAGGCCGCCTTCGCAGCGGACGGCGCCGACTGGTCGAGCCTGCGCACCGACGGCGGCATGGTGGAGAATGACTGGATCGCACAGGATCTGGCAGATGTGCTCAACGTAACCGTAGAGCGGCCGGGTCTTACCGAGACCACCGCGCTGGGCGCCGCGATGCTGGCGGGCGTAGGGTGCGGGATGTTCGCGGGGCTGGAAGACGCCGCGATCATGCGCGGGACGGTGGAGAGGTTCGAGCCGAAACTCGATGACGCCGGGCGCCGATCCCGGCTGGACGGGTGGCGCGCCGCCGTCGCGCAGGTGTTGCCGGGCCACGCGGCCTGACCGCATGAAATGTCTCCGCTTCCATCGCGGCTATGCGCTGCTGGCCCTGCTGGTCTTCGCGATCGAAGTGCTGATCGCACTCTATGTGCGCGACCGGTTCGTACGCCCCTATCTGGGCGACGTTCTGGCGGTCATCCTCGTCTATCTCGGCCTGCGCGCGGGGCTGCGGATCGGCGTGATCGCCGCCGCGGCCGCCGCGTTCGCGGTGGCTGTCGCCGTCGAACTGGGCCAGCTCATCGGCATCGTGCACCTGCTTGGGCTATCCCATAGTGCCCTTGCGCGAACGGTGTTGGGGATGGGGTTCGAAGCATGGGACTTCGTCGCCTATGCCGCAGGCGCGGGCATTGCTGTCGGGGTCGAAGCCCTTCGCCCACGGCGACGCCAGGCCGCACCTTCCTGAGGAGGACGCTAGGCGACGCCGGCGCTACGACACCAGTCGCTCAGTACACCCTCGATGTGGGTGTGCACATCGCCGTCGCGGGTGAAACCCCACCAGATCAAACTGCCCTGCCACAACCGCGCCATCTGCCAGCCCAGCCGTTCGGCATCCTCAAGTCCGGCGGCGAGGCGGCGGCCGAGCGCCTGCGCGAGCGCCCGGCCCCAGGTCAGTCCGCGGGCGCGCAGCACCGGATTGCGGAAATCCTCGCGTAGCAGGAGCAGGCCATCGGTCAGGTCGTTCGCCGCGGTTTCGGCCGGGGTCAGGTGCATCAGCAGCGCGATCGCGCCGCCCGGCGTTGCCGGTTCCTGCGTATCAGCTTCAGCGGTCGCACGATCGAGCAGGTCCCATGCATGCAACAGCACCGCCTCCACCATCGCTTCACGCGCGCCGAAGCGCTGGACCAGCGTCGCCGGCGCCAGCCCGGCCGCCTTCGACGCCATCGCGAAGCTCAGCCTGTCGGGCCCTTCGATCCTGAGCGCCGCGAGCAGCGCGTCCAGCACCCGCTCGTCCGAAATCGTCTTGCGCCGTCCCATGGATATTTTATGAACGATCGTTCGTTTATTGCCAAGGGAGTATCTCGATGGCGCGGATTCTGGGTTACATCGCCGCCTCCCTCGACGGGTTCATCGCCACCCCCGACGACGGGCTGGACTGGCTGTTCAACTATGACGGGCTCGATCTGGGCGAGCATGACTATGCCGCGTTCCTGAAGGGCATCCGCACCGTGGTGATGGGCCGCGGCACCTATGACTTCCTCGCAAGGGACGACGGGCCCTGGCCCTATTCCGAACAGCGCGTGCGGGTGGTCACTTCACGGCCGATCGACGCGCCCAAGGGAGCGCTGGAGACGCGCGGTGACGTCGATGCCCTGATCGCCGAGTTGCGCGCGCTCGACGATGGCGATGTGTGGATGCTCGGCGGGGGGCAGTTGCAGATGGCATTCCTCGAACGCGGCGCGCTCGATGCGATCGAGATCTACGTCATGCCTGAGCTGATCGGGGGCGGAAAACCGCTGTTCCCGCCGACCGGCTTTGCCGCCTCGCCGCGCCTGCTCTCCGCCAAGGCGCTCGATCGCGGCTGCGTCCGGCTCCACTACGCCTTCGAGGGCTAGGCCGCAGCCTCCTCGGCAAACAGCCCCTTCAGATCCTTTTTGAGGATCTTGCCGTTGGCGTTGCGCGGGAGCGTATCCTTGGTGAAGCGGATCGCGACGGGCACCTTGAACCCTGCGAGGCGATCGCGGACCCATTGCTGCAGTTCGGCCTCGCTCGCCTGAGTGCCGGGCGCAAGGTGGACCACCGCCACCGGCTCCTCGCCCAGCGTGCGGTGGGGGATGCCGATCAGCGCAGCGTCGGTGACCGCCGGATGCGCGTAGAGCACGTCTTCGACCTCGGACGAGTAGATATTCTCGCCGCCGCGGATCACAATGTCCTTGGCGCGATCGACGATGAACAGGAAACCCTCCTCATCGACCCGGGCGAGATCGCCGGTGCGCACCCAGCCGTCGCGGAAGGTGGCGGCTGTGTCCTCGGGCTTGTTCCAATAGCCCTTCACGATCATCGGCCCCTTGGCCCATAGCTCGCCAACCTCGCCCACGGGCAGTTCGTGCTCGCCTTCCGGGTCCATGATCTTGAGATCGGCGACGGGTACGGGCGGGCCCGCGCTGGTCGGGCGGTTGAGATAATCCTCCGCCGAATTGCCAGTGACCGTCGCCATCGTCTCGGTCATGCCCCAGCCATTGCCGGGCAGCGCGCCGAATTCGGTGTAGATGCGCTTGACCAGCTCGGGCGCCGATGGCGCGCCGCCATAGGCGATCGCCTCGAGGCTGGAGAGGTCGTAATTGGCGCGCGCGGGGTGCTCAAGCAGCTGCCAGGCGATGGTCGGCACGCCGCCGGTCAGGCTCACCTTCTCACGCTGGATGATCTCCATCGCCTGCTCGACATCCCATCTGCGCATGAAGATCGAGGTGTGGCCGGCGAAGACCGACCCCATCAGGCTCGCCGAACAGGCGGTGACGTGGAACAGCGGGATCACCATCAGCCCGACCTTGGGGGTCAGCTCGGGCGGCATCTCGCCGCGCCGCAGGAACGCACGGATCGAACCATAGCCCGCCGAAAGGATGTTGGTGAGGAGGTTGCGGTGCGTGCCGAGCGCGCCCTTGGGGTGGCCGGTGGTGCCGCTGGTGTAGAAGATCGTCGCATCATCCTCGGGCTCAAGCGAGGGTTCGGCGGGCAGCGGAACATCGGCGAGCGATGCCCAGTCGTTGGGCTTGCCGATCAGATCCTCCAGTTGCCGCACGCCCTCAGCAAGCGCGCCGCGCGGACGGCTGACCAGCACGTGCCTGAGATCGGGCAGCCCCGGCAGCACATCGGCGAGCCGGTCGTAGCGCTCGCCATCGGTGAACAGCACGCTGCTGCCCGAATCGCGCAGGCCGTAGTTGAGCTCGCCGGCGGTCCACCAGGCGTTGAGCGGCACCAGAATCGCGCCGATACTGACCGCCGCGAAGAACACGACCGGCCATTCGGGCAGGTTGCGCATCGCGAGCGCAACGCGGTCGCCCTTCTTCACCCCCATCGCGCGCAGCTGTGTCGCGAGGTGGGCGACGGCGCGAAAATTCGCCTCGAAGCTGACGCGTTCATCCTCGTGGATCGTGAACAGCCGGTCGCCATGCATGCGCGATGCCTGGATCAGCCAGGCGAGGTTGGGCGGGGCATTCTTCCATATGCGGGTTGGTACGCCGCGGATCTCGACCTCATCCATTTCGAACTTCTGGCCGGGGGCGGTCATCAGCGCCTGTGCTTGCCCTAGCGTCATCTTCGGCCAGTTGGGGTCGAGCGGGATGATCGGTTCGGCGGCCACGGCACACTCTCCAGCGTTGTTGCCGGCGTCTGGCCAGCTTTGTTGAATTTTCGGTTTGGCGATTTCACCGACCCGATTTTCAGGTTATTCTTGATTCATATGCCGCCAAACGCAATAGGGAAGCGACAGGTGGGGCAAACCGCCGGAAGCAAGGATTCGAACTAGAGGTATGGACGCTGCCAGCTTCGCACCGCCCGCCGCGACGGGCTTCGACGCCGACCGGCTCGGCGCGATCGATGCGTTCATCAAGGCGCGCTATCTCGACACCGGCCTGTTGCCGCATGCACAGCTGCTGATCGCCCGCGACGGGCGGATCGCGCACTTCAGCCACCAGGGCACCGCGCGCGAAAATGGCGTACCGGTCGACGAGACCTCGATCTTCCGCATCGCGTCGATGACCAAGCCGGTCACCTCGATCGCATTCATGCAGCTGGTCGAGGAGGGCAAGGTCGCGCTCGACACGCCGGTCCACCACGTCCTGCCCGAGCTGAAAGGCGTCGGCGTCTATAATGGCGGTGGCGCGGGCGTGCCGTTCGTGACCAAGCCGACCGCCGAACCGATGCGGATGGTCGACCTGCTGCGGCACACGTCGGGCCTGACCTACAGCTTCCAGAACCGCAGCAATGTCGACGCGGCCTATCGCGCCGGCAAGATCGAGAACTGGTACGGCAACCTCACCCTCGACGAATTCGTCGCCGCGCTGGGCAAGCTGCCGCTCGAATTCTCGCCGGGTGAGGCGTGGAATTATTCGGTGTCGACCGACGTGCTCGGCGCGGTGGTCGAGCGCGTCGCGGGCATGCCGCTCGACCGCGTGTTCGAGGAGCGCATCTTCGCACCGCTCGGCATGGCCGATACCGGCTTCTGGGTACCTGAGGACAAGATCGGCCGGCTGACCGATTGCTGGACCCTGATTCAGGGATCGCGCGTCATGTATGACGAGGGCGCCAAGTCGGCCTGGAGCCAACGGCCGACGCTGGTTTCGGGCGGCGGCGGGCTGGTTTCGACGTCGCTCGACTATCACCGCTTCGCGACGATGCTGCTGAACGGCGGCACGCTGGAGGGGGTGCGGATCATCGGGCGCAAGACGCTTGAGCTGATGACGCAGAACCACCTGCCCGGCGGCGGCGATCTCGCCAGCCTGTCGCGATCGCTGTTCAGCGAGACCAGCAACGCCGGCACAGGCTTCGGTCTCGGCTTCGCGGTCAACCTCAGCCCGGCAAAGTCGATGATCCCCGGATCGGTCGGCGAATATTATTGGGGCGGAATGTTCTCGACCGCCTTCTTCGTCGATCCGGTCGAACGGATCACGATGGTGTTCATGACCCAGCTTTCGCCGTCGGGCGCCTATCCGGTCCGGCGCGAGCTCAAGACGATGATCTATTCGGCGCTGACATGATTTCGAACCCAACCCTTACCCCGTCATTCCCGCGAAGGCGGGAATCCATTCAGGGCTAATGTTCCGGCAGGATCCGCAACCTCAGCGCCAATGGATCCCCGCCTTCGCGGGGATGACGACCAGAAGAAGGAAGTACAGGACCAATGACCTCCCCCATCACCACCGAACGTCAGGGCGAGATCCTCGTCATCACTTCGAACAACCCGCCGGTGAACGCGCTCGGCGCGGCGGTGCGGCAGGGGCTGGACGCGGCGATCAAGGAGCTGGCGGGCGACGACAGCCTGAAGGCCGCGGTGATCCGCTGCGACGGCCGTACCTTCTTCGCCGGCGCCGACATCACCGAATTCGGCAAGCCGATGCAGGAGCCCGCGCGCCCGGGGCTGGGCGACCTGATCGAGGCGAGCGAGAAGCCCGTCGTCGCGGCTGTCCATGGCACTGCCCTTGGCGGCGGGTGCGAGGTCGCGCTGGCGTGCCATTACCGCATCGCCGTGCCTTCGGCGAAGTTCGGCCTTCCGGAAGTGAAGCTCGGCATCCTCCCCGGCGCGGGCGGCACGCAGCGGCTGCCGCGCGTCGCGGGCGTCGAGTTCGCGCTCGAGCTGGCGACCAAGGGCGACCCGGTTTCGGCCAGTGCCGCCAAGGACGCCGGGCTGGTCGATCGTCTGGCCGGTGAGGACAGCCTGACCGCCGACGCGATCGCCTATGCCAATGAGATCGCCGCTGCGCGTCCCCTGCCCCGCACCAGCGAGAAGCCGGTGACGGTGGAAGCGGGCGTGTTCGACGCCTTCCGCAAGACCAACGCCAAGCGCTTCCGCAACATGGACGCCCCGGCCGAGATCATTGCGGTGATCGAGGAAACGGCGGGCAAGCCCTATACCGAGGGCGTGCAGCGCGAGCGCATGGGCTTCATGAAGCTGATCATGGGCGCGCAGAGCGCGGCGCTGCGCCACATCTTCTTCGCCGAGCGCAAGGCCGCGAAGATCGACGACGTGCCCGAGGACACCAAGCTGCGCCCGATCAAGCGCGTCGGCGTGATCGGTGCCGGCACGATGGGCGGCGGCATTTCGATGAACTTCCTGTCGGCAGGCATCCCGGTGACGATCGCCGAGATGCAGCAGGAGGCGCTCGACCGCGGCGCCGGCACGATCCGCAAGAATTACGAGGCGACCGCCGCCAAGGGCCGGATGACCGCCGAGCAGGTCGAGGGCGCGATGGGGCTGCTCAAGCCGACGCTGAACCTGGACGACCTCGCCGAATGCGACCTCATCATCGAGGCCGTGTACGAGAATATGGACGTCAAGAAGGACATCTTCGGCAAGCTCGACAAGATCGCCAAGCCGGGCGCGATCCTGGCGTCGAACACCAGCTACCTCAGCATCGACGAGATCGCGGCGGCGACCAGCCGTCCGGGCGACGTCGTGGGCATGCACTTCTTCTCGCCCGCCAACATCATGAAGCTGCTCGAGGTCGTGCGCGGCGCCAAGACCGACAAGGACGTGCTGGCGACGGTCATGGATCTGGCCAAGAAGATCAAGAAGGTCGCTGTCGTGGCGGGCGTCTGCTACGGCTTCATCGGCAATCGCATGCTGATCCCGCGTCAGATGGAAGCGATGAAGCTACTCCACGAAGGCGCGACGCCGATGCAGGTCGACAAGGTCCATGTCGAATTCGGCATGCCGATGGGCCCGTTCCAGATGAGCGACCTCGCCGGTGTCGATATCGGCTGGCACCGCGACCCGACCCGGATCGAGAATATCCGCGACGCGCTCGCCGCCGAGAACCGCTGGGGCCAGAAGACCAAGGCGGGCTTCTACGACTATGACGACAAGCGCAATCCGTCGCCGTCGCCGCGCGTCGCCGAAATCATCGAGGAGTTTCGCACCAAGACCGGCACCCCGCAGCATGAGGTGACCGACGAGGAGATCATGGAGCGCACCTTCTACACCATGGTCAATGAGGGCGCGAAGATCCTGGAAGAGGGCATGTCCCAGCGTGCATCGGACATCGATGTCGTGTGGATCTATGGCTATGGCTGGCCTCCCTATCGCGGCGGCCCGATGTTCTGGGCCGATCAGGTCGGCCTCAAGACCATCGTCGCAGGGCTGGAGAAGCACGGCTTCGAAATCTCCAAGCTGCTCCGCGACAAGGCCGAGAGCGGCGGGAAGTTCAATGGCTGACCTGGCTGTCCCGGCACCGCATCGGGCGACCGATGCATGGGCCGGGACCAGCGCGCTCGGGATCGCCGCGGCCATCGCCGCCGGCGAGACGAGCGCGCGCGCGCAATGCGAACTGGCGATCGCGCGGATCGAGGCGGGCGACGCGGCAATCAACGCCGTCGTCGTCCGCGATTTCGCGCGGGCGCTGGAGGCTGCGGACCGAGCCGACGCGGCGGTTGCGCGCGGCGAGCGCCAGCCGTTTCTCGGCGTGCCGATGACGGTCAAGGAAGCGTTCGACGTCGCCGGGCTGCCGACCAGCTGGGGCTTCAAACAAGCGCGAAACAACATCGTGACGAGCGATGCGGTGGTCGTGCAGCGGATGAAGGCCGCGGGCGCGATCATTCTCGGCAAGACGAATGTCGCGCCGGGCCTCGCCGACTGGCAGTCGGACAATCCGGTCTATGGCCGGACCGCCAATCCCCACGACCTGAGCCGCACCGCGGGCGGTTCCTCGGGCGGGTCGGCGGCGGCGCTCGCGGCCGGGTTTGTGCCGATCGAGATCGGTTCGGATATCGGCGGATCGATTCGCGTGCCTTCCGCCTTTTGCGGCGTGTGGGGGCACAAGCCCAGCTACGAGCTGATCGACAGCTATGGCCACCGCTTCCCCGGCAGCGACGGAGCACCGCTACCGCTCGGCGTGGTCGGGCCGATGGCGCGCGATGCTGCGGACCTTGCCGCGATGCTCGATATCCTCGCGGATACGCCGCTGCCGCGGGCCGGACGATTCCTTGACCCAAGCAGCAAGCGGTTGCTGCTGCTCGACCGCCACCCCGCAGCCCCGACCGATCCCGCGATCCGCGACGCGCTCGACCGGCTCGACAGGGCGGCTGGCCGCGCAGGCATCCACATCGCGCGGTCGAGCGACCTGCTCCCCGAGCTTGCTACGCAGCATCGCGCCTATTGCAAGATGCTGGCGATCACCTTCGCACGTGGCGCACCCGGGCCGAACGGTCAGGCCGCGAGCCTGTCGGACTGGTTCGACCAGCTCGACGCCCAGGCGCGCAACCGTCGCGCCTGGGGCCGGCTGTTCGACGAATTCGATGCGGTGGTGACCCCCGCCAATGTCGTTACCGCCTTCGCGCACCGCGACGATCCCTACAACGACCGCCGGATGACCGTGGACGGGCAGGACACGAGCTATGACGCGCAGCTCGTCTGGGCGGGCATCGCCACCTATCCCGGCCTGCCCGCCACCGCCTTTCCCGCCGGAACCACCGCCGATGGCCTGCCCATCGGCCTGCAGGTGATCGCCGATTATCGCGACGACCACCGCGCCATCGCGATCGCCGACCTTCTCCACGGAGTGCTGCAATGAGTGAGCTTGAGAGTTTCCGCGCCGAGACGCGCGCCTGGCTGGAGGCGAACTGCCCCGCATCGATGCGCGAGCCGGCGCGCAGCGAGAAGGACACCGTCTGGGGCGGACGCGACCAGTCGGCCCTGACTCCCGACCAGAAGACATGGATGGACCGCATGGCCGAGCGCGGC
>Ga0247823_10003745_pt1 | contig 12243 bp, 10 predicted proteins | sample 13C_PalmiticAcid_2_FD_192426 | JGI IMG/M metagenome (GOLD analysis project Ga0247823, IMG submission 192426) | Soil microbial communities from agricultural site in Penn Yan, New York, United States - 13C_PalmiticAcid_Day30 | ecosystem: Environmental > Terrestrial > Soil > Agricultural land...
GAATGATGCCTATCGTCGGGTGACGGCGACGGGGCGATTTCAGCATGATCGCGAGACGCTGGTGCAGGCGGTGACCGATCGTGGTCCCGGTTATTGGGTTCTGACCCCCCTCGAAACACCGCACTTCACGTTGCTCGTCAATCGCGGGTTCGTGCCCAAGGATCGGCGCGATCCGGCGGCGCGGGCCGCAGGCAATGTCACGGGCGCGGCGACCGTAACCGGACTGTTGCGCGTGACCGAGCCCGAAGGCGCTTTCCTTCGTTCGAACGATCCGGCTGGCGATCGCTGGTATTCGCGCGATGTCGCGGCGATCGCGAAGGCGAGGGGGCTCGGCAATACCGCCCCCTATTTCGTCGATGCCGACGCCGCGCCGAACCCCGGCGGCTATCCCGTCGGCGGACTGACCGTAGTGCGATTTCCCGACAATCATCTCGTCTATGCGCTGACTTGGTTTGCGCTTTGTGCGCTCAGCCTCTTTTTTGCCTGGCGGCTGTGGCGTATCCGCGATTGATGACCAGCCCGAATATCCTGCCAGCCGCACCCGCCCGAGCCCCCGCCGGGCGCCGCAACATGACGCTGCTGATCCAGCTGCGCTGGATTGCGGTCGGGGGACAGCTGGCGACGATCGGGATCGTCAGCGGGCCGATGGGCATATCACTGCCGGGCGCGCCCCTGCTCGCGGCGATCATGGTGCTGATTGCGATCAACTTCGCGAGCATCGCCTTGCTCCGGCGCGGACGCGCGGTGACCAATGCCGAGCTCACCGCGGTGCTGCTGTTCGACGTCGCGGCGCTCGGCTGGCAGCTGCATCATAGCGGGGGGCTCGGCAATCCGTTCGCCTCGCTCTTCCTGTTGCAGGTCGTGATCGGCGCGATCCTGCTGACGCCGCGTTCGTCATGGGCGATCGTCGTTGCGGCATTGGCGGCGCTCGCGGCGCTGCGCGTCGACCCGACGCCGCTCGTGCTGCCGCCCGCCTATGCGGCCGATCCGATGGAGCTTTATCTGCAGGGCAGCTTCGTCTGTTTCCTGTTGATTGCCGTGCTGCTCGTCGCCTTCGTCACGCGGATCAGCCGCAACCTGCGCGACAGCGACGCCGCGCTCGCGGCGAGCCGTCAGCGCGCGGCCGAAGAGGATCATATCGTGCGCATGGGGCTGCTCGCATCGGGCGCGGCGCACGAACTCGGGACCCCGCTGTCGACGCTGTCGGTGCTGATCGGCGACTGGAAGGCCGCGCCGCGGCTCGCGAAGGATCGCGAGATGCAGGAGGATCTCGCTGACATGGATGCGGCGGTGCAGCGCTGCAAGGCGATAGTCAGCGGCATTTTGATGTCGGCGGGCGAGGCGCGCGGCGAGGCGCCGCAGCTGACGACGATGCGCGCGGCGTTCAACGAAATCGTGTCGCACACACGCGCGGTGCGCCGTCCGGACACGGTCGAATTCAACGACCGCTTCGGTGCCGACGTCGCGATCGTGTCGGACCCCGCGCTGCGCCAGGTCATCGGCAATGTCCTCGACAATGCGGCCGAGGTGTCGCCCGACTGGACCAGCTTTACGACGTCGCGCGACGGCGACATGCTGGTGATCGAAATCGCCGATCGCGGACCGGGGTTCAGCGATGAAATGCTGGAGAATTTCGGTCAGCCCTACCGCTCGACCAAGGGGCGTCCCGGCGGCGGGCTGGGCCTGTTTTTGCTCGTCAACGTGCTGCGCAAGCTCGGCGGCGGCGCCAGCGTGTCCAATCGCGACGAAGGCGGCGCGCTGGTACGGATTTTCCTGCCCATTTCGTCGCTCGCGCGCGAGAGCGGAGAGAAAGCATGACCGAGCAGCGGCAATTGCTGATTGTCGAAGACGACGAAGCGTTCGCGCGGACGCTGAAACGCTCGTTCGAGCGGCGCGGCTATGACGTGCAGGTCGCGCATAGTCCCGAGGAGATGGACGCGCATTTGAAGACTTTCCGGCCGGGCTATGCGGTCGTCGACCTGAAGCTCGGCAGCGCGTCGGGGCTGGCGTGCGTGCAGACGCTGCGCGCTTCGGATGCGATGATGCGGATCGTCGTGCTCACCGGCTTTGCGAGCATCGCGACTGCGGTCGAGGCGATCAAGCTCGGCGCCTCCTATTATCTCGCCAAGCCGTCGAACACCGACGATATCGAGGCGGCGTTCGACCGCACTGACGGCAACGCCGAAGCCCCGCTCGATGCGCGCCCGTCCTCGATTAAGACGGTCGAGTGGGAGCATATCCATCAGGTGCTGGTCGAGACCGACTTCAACATTTCGGAGACCGCGCGCCGGCTTGGGATGCACCGGCGCACGCTCGCGCGAAAGTTGGAAAAGCGGCAGATCCGCTAAACCGCAGCGCCGCTATTTCTTCTCCACCAGTTCGCGCGTCAGGAAGCCGTGGAGCATCGCGGCGCGCACCGCATCCTCGGCATGGTCGGCGCCGACCGAATGGCCGCCCTCCAGATATTCGTGATAATAGACGCGGTTGCCATTCTCCATCAGCCGCGCGGCAAATTTGCGCGCGTGGCCGGGGTGGACGCGGTCGTCCTTGGTCGAGAGGTAAAGGAAGATCGGCGGGTATTTCACGCCCTTGCGGATGTTATGATAGGGCGAATATTTCGACAGGAAGGCCCAATCGCCGGGCACATCGGGATCGCCATATTCGGCGACCCATGAGGCGCCGGCGAGCATCTTGTCGTAGCGCCACATATCCTTGATCGGCGAGCCCGAGATCACCGCGCCATAAAGGTCGGGGCGCTGCGTCATCGCCGCACCGACGAGCACGCCGCCGTTCGAACGGCCCGAGATCGCGATCTTGCCTTTCGCGCTGACCCCGGTCTTGACCAGATCCTCGGCGACCGCGTGGAGATCGTCGAAGCTGTTCTGACGCTTTTCGCGCAGCGCCGCCTGGTGCCAGGCGGGACCATATTCGCCGCCGCCGCGGATATTGGCGAGGACATAGGCGTTGCCGTCCTCGACCCAGAACAGGCCGAGCGGGCCGGCGCGGTACGGCTGGCCGGTGAGATAGCCGGGCGTCTGCGCGGCGCGGAAGCCGCCATAAGCGTGGACGAGCGCCGGGACGGGGCCGGTCGAGCCCTTCTTGCGCGCGATGAAATAGGGGATCTTCGTACCGTCCTTCGACGTCGCGAAGCGCTTTTCGACGGTCATGTCCTTGGCGTCGAAGGTCGCGGGCAGGCTCTGCACCGCCTGCGGCGCGGCGGTTTCGGATACGGCGTAGAGCGTCGGGGGCATCAGCATCGTTTCGGCCGACGCGAAGATAGTGTCGCGCTTGCCGATCGTGCCCGCGATGTTGACGGTGGCGTTGGGGGTGAGGGGCACTTCCTTCTGGCTCCAGCGACCATTCGGCTGGTCGCGGCGCAGTGCGAACAGCTTGCCCTCGACATCGTCGAGCGCCTTGACCCAGAGGATATTGTCGGTCGCCGAAACATCCTCGATCGCCTGCGCCTTCGTCGGCGCCATCACCGGGATGATCGGCACCTGCCGGTCGGCCGCCATATCCTCGAGCGATAGAGATATCAGCGAGCCGGCCGGGAAACCTCCGCCGAAATCCTTGTTGAGAAAGACGATCGCCTGGCCGCCGAGCACGTCGCGAACGCTCGCGGTGTCGGGAATGATCGTCGAATGATAGCTCTCGCCACTGACGCCACGGATCAGATAGTCATTGGTGTAGAAGGTCTTGCCGCGGCTGATCATCGGCCAGCGCTTGTCGCCATCGACGAGCGCGAAGACGTTCATCCCGACATCTTCATGCTCGCCCTCGGCCAGCGTTTGGGCCGAGGCAAGCGGCGTGCCGCGTTTCCAGCGCTTGACGATGCGCGGGTAACCCGAGGCGGTCATGCTGCCTGCGCCATAGTCCGTCGCGACGAGCAACGTGTCGGCGTCTTCCCACGTCACGCTGCTCTTCGCCTGCGGCAGGGTGAAGCCGCCATCGACGAAGCTTTTTGTCGTGCGGTCCCATTCGCGGACGACATCGGCGTCGGTGCCGCCGGGGCTCACCGAGACGAGGCAGCGCTTGTAATCGGGGGCGAGGCAGTCGGCGCCGTGCCACACCCAGCTCTGCTTCTCGGCCTTGCCGAGCGCGTCGACGTCGATCAGCGTCGTCCAGACGGGCTTGCCGGCAAGATAGACATCGAGCGGGCTTTGGCGCCAGATTCCGCGCGGATTGGCGGCGTCGCGCCAGAAATTGGTGATCGTGTCGCCCATGACTTCGCCGGGTTCGGCGATCTGGCGGTCGTCGTCGAGAATTTCGCGCGCGCGCTTGCGGTCGGCCTCGAAACCCGGGCGACTGGCGATCAGCTTGTCCGTGGCCGCATTTTCCTTTTTGACCCAGTCGAGCGCCTTCGCGCCCTCGATATCCTCGAGCCAGAGATACGGGTCTTTATCCTGCGGCGCGGCCGCAGCGACGGCGGTGATGGAACAGCTGAAGGCAAGCGCGGCAAGGCTGGCGCGGATCATTCAATAGTCTCCCCTGGGGCGTGGAGGCGCTGTGCTAGCAGCATTAGACACCGGAGGGGAAGAAGGTGGTTGCAAATGCAACCTCGTCATTGCGAGCGAAGCGAAGCAATCCAGAGCGGTTTACGCACACTCTGGATTGCCGCGTCGCTTCGCTCCTCGCAATGACAAGGGAGTTACTGGTCGATGATGATCGTGCCCGGATGATGCTTGTCGAGATGCTTCTTGATGATCTTGAGATTGCGGGTGTTCGAACGGAAGAAAAAGTCGAACGCGTCGCCGACGAGCGGGACGGCGCCGAGCGCGGTGTCGACGCCGAGATTGCCGACCATGCGCCAGATCTTCCACTTTGGCATGCCGAGGTTGCGGGCTTCCCAGATCAGATAGGCGCCCATCGTCGCGGCGATGACGTCGCCGACGACGGGAACGAGGCCGACGATCGCGTCGAGGCCGACCGGGCGGTTGATGCCGGGAATGATAAAACTGCGTTCGAGCAGGATCTCGAGCGTCTCGACGCGCTTGCGCAGCGCCGCGGGGTCGTTGCGATTCGAGATCAGCGCGTCGAAGATCGCGTCGGGATTGGGCGGCGAAGGGGCCATTGGGGTCCTTTCAAAAGCGCTCGAACTTGCAGCGCCGCTGTATTAGTTAGGTAAGGCAATCACATGATTCAATGGGTGCTGCGCGCGGCCGTTGGCGCGCAGACCCGTGAGGCGCTGCGACGCGACCGACCAGCGGAGCGGGGTCGCGAGCGGGATGAAGGGGGCGTAGCGGCCGAGAACCGCTTCGGCCTCGCTCACCTGCGCCCGGCGCTGGCCCGCGTCGACGTTGCGCATCGCCCGATCGATCAACTCCTCGGCCTCGCGGTTGCACAGCGTGTCGCGGCGGCACGACAGGCGGCGCAGCGCCCATAAAGCGTCGTCGTTGGGCGCGACTTCGTCGATCAGGCGAAGGTCGGCGGTCGATGCCATCGGGACACGCTGGCTCGGCACGTCGATCGCTTTGAAATCGGCGGACACATAGGCGAAGAGGATGCGGCCGCCGGGGGTGTCGGGGACGGCGATGCGCAGCGGCTCGATGTCGCGCCCGGCGCCGCGCCAGGCGTCGACGGCGCGCTTTGCCTGCGCGATCCGCGACGCCTCGTCATACTCGGCCCAGACGGGGACGAGCGGCGCGGGGCCGCCGTCGCGGGCGTAGAGCGCGGGGCGGAGCGTCACCTGCGGCTGCCATTCGGACAGGCCGAACGCCTCGATCAATCGCTCGCGCCGGATCGCGCGGACGAGCGCGTCGCGGTTGGCGTCGATCGCGAGGAACCCCTCGGCGCGGACGAACGACAGGCCGAACAGGCCAGGGACGGGGTCGACGACGAGGCGCGAGCGGCCGATGTTCGACGCGGCGAAATAGGGCAGGGTCGAAAAACGGCCGCCGACGACGCCATCGGCATAGCCGTTCTTGAAGCGAGCGAGCGCGCCTGCGGGCGAGGTGCCGGTGAGTTCGATCGACGCGGCGGGGTCGTTGGCGGCGGCTTCGGCCGCTTCGGGATCCTCGGCGAGCGGGTCGGGGACGGGCGAGAGCAGCACCGCACGCCCGATCTTGCGCGCGCGCATCGGGCCCCAGCCCATGCCCTTACTGACGATCGCCATCGACGGCTGGGCGAGCAGCTCGAGGATTGCGGGTTGCGGCACGGCGAGGCGGATTTCGATCACCGTGTCGGTCATCGCCTTGATCGTCTCGATCTCGGGAAAATCATCCTTCAGGACGTGGCGACTGGCGGGCGCGAGATAGGATCGCAGGATCGCCGCGACATCCTCGGCCGTCACCTTGCGCCCGTTCGTCCATTTCGCTTCGCGAAGGCGGAAGATATAGCTGCGCCCGTCGGTGGTGACGGTCCAGCGGTCGGCGAGGCCGGTGTCGATCTGTCCCTCGCCGTCATAGCTCACCAGCCCCTGCGAGGTCGCATCGAGCAACGCGGCATTGGCGGCCGACAGCTCGCCGCCCAGCGGCGTCGCGGCGGTGTTGAGCGCGCCGATGGCGGCGATCCTGACCGGGCCGCGCTCGCCGAACAGGCCGCAACTGGCGAGCGCGAACGGTAGCGATGCGGTGAGCAGCAAGGTGGCGGCGGGACGGACGAAGCGCATTGCGCAGCATCCTAGGACGGCGCGCGGCGCAAGGCCATGCCCTATATCCGCCGATCAGCCGCCGACTGAAACGAGACCCTGCAGATTGTCCATCGGAAGGAGGCCGGTCGTGACCTGCTGGCGGCGCGCGATATTCGTCGCGACCAGCGTGTCGATCTCATAGACATCGACGCGGCCCTTGAGCCCGACGAGCTGATAGAGCCAGCGACCGTCCGCGCTGATCGCCATGTCGGAAAACCCATCGGCGTTTGCGAGCGGGCTTGTCGCCGTGGGATCGACCGCGATCCCGCTGGCCACGATGCCATTGACGCCGCTGGCCGAAATGCTGCCGTCGGCGTTCAGCCCGTAACCCGATATCGTCGCGCCTGCCGTGGTGTTGACCCAGAAGGTCGAGTAGATCGGCGAATAGACCAGGAAACCGGCTTGAATAGGGCCTGAGGTCGTCGTCGGGCCGAGCATGAAATCCTGCGAGCGCGGAAGGAAACTGCCGTCGGCGGCGATTTCCCACGTCGAGACAGACGCGGTCTGGACCGTCGCGAAGGTCGCAGAGGGGACGCCGGTAGACGAGACGGTCCGCGCTTCGGCGGCAATGGCGAATTGACGCCCGCCTGCTGCCCATGTTTCGAGCCCGATCGCATTGGGCAGATTGCGGCCCGCAGCATTGCCGATCTGTGTCGACATCCCTGTTCCCGCCGGTGTCGCGGCGAGCGTGCCATCGCCTTGAATCCGGAAGCTTGATATTTCGGCTGCGGTTGGCTGGGGAAGCTGCGGCGAAGCCGCGTTGAGTGACGAGACGAGGAGCCAGCCGCCATCGGGCGTCACCTCGAGATTCGCCGGACGGCCGCGCAGGCTGGACGAAAAACCCGCGATACGCGTCAGCGCCCCGGTCGCGGGATCGAACGTCATCGCGGTGATGTTGCCGCTCTGGTTCGGCGGCGCGGTGAAACTACCATCCTCGTCGGCATTGGCGACATAGACGACCCCATTGCGGTAGGCGAGGCTGATCGGCGCGGTGCCGCCGCTCGGTTCGACGTCGACGCGCGACAGGCTGTAATCGGCATTGATCCGGAAGCTGGTGACGTCGTTCGACCCCGCGTTGACGACCAGAAGGAAGCGGTCGTTCACCGCGATAATCGAATCCTCGGCGATCAAAGAGTTGAGACGCGGAGGGGTCGACGATGCGCTCGCGCGGCCGGTTCCGCCCGTTTCATAGGCATCGAGCGGCACGAGCGTCCCGTCGGCGCGGCGGCCAAAGCCGACCACCCAGTTTCCGGCAGGGCCGTTGTTGTTCGTCCCGGCATAGACCGCGCCGACATAGGTCGCGGGTGGCGGGGGCGGAGGTGTCGGTGTGGGCGTCGGCGCGGCCGGCGGCACGACAACCGCACTGCCGCCGCCCGATGAAGAGTCGCCGCCGCAAGCCGACAATGTCAGCACAAAGGCGAGCGTGATAACCGGTGTCTTCAAGATTGGATGGCGTTGCATAAATCACCCCGTCGGCACGCCCTGTGTCTTGTCACGAGGGGGCGGGCGGGGCCATGATGAAGAACCGATGATTCCACGATGGTCGGAAGGGGGCGTGACGAACGTGTCGATTGAGCCGCTGAACCCGAACAATCTGGCGCCGCGCCCGGATTTTGCGCTGGGCGGCGCGACGATCAGCCCGTCGATGCGGACCATATGCGGCGCGGCGGGCAAGGCGGTCGTCGAACCGCGCATGATGCAGGTGCTCGTCGCCATGGCCGAGGCGCCGGGCCGGCTCGTCACGCGCGAAGACCTGTTCGTGCGGTGCTGGAATGGTGCGGCAGTCGGGGACGACAGCCTGAACCGTGCGATTGCGGGACTGCGCAGGGCGCTGAGCATGGCGTCGGGCGACGCGCTGAGGGTCGAGACGGTTCCGGGTTCAGGCTATGCGTTGCTAATCGCCGACGACGGCGAACGCATCACGCATGCGATCGATGCCGGCTGGCAGAGCTGGAAGCTTGGCGCCCCCTTCGTCGACGAACCCGCGCTAGCGCAGCTGCGCGCCGCCGCCGCTGCCGCGCCGTCGCGCACCGATGTGCTCGGCATGCTCGCGCTCATCCTGCGCAACGGCGCCGAATATGCCGACCTCGACCTCTGTCCAGAGTTGGTCCGCGAATGCGAGAGCGCCGCGGCACGCGCGCTGGCGATCGACCCGAAACAGCATCATGCGCGCGCCGCACTGATCGGATTGCCCCCGCTGTTCGGCGACTGGATCGCGCGTCGCCCGAAACTACTCGCCGCGCTGGAGGAAAGTTCCGACAATTTCGTCGCGGAGCATGATCTGTGCATGCTGGAAATGGCGACGGGGCGGCCACGCGCCGCGGCGGAAATCAGCAGCCGGCTGATCGCGATCGAACCGCTCGCGGCGACGCTGCATTACAAGCAGATATACCAGCTTTGGTCGACGGGGCAGGACGCGGCGATGGACCGCGTGGGCGACCGCGGCATGACCCTGTGGCCGCGACACCCGGCGATCTGGTTCGCACGGCTGTGGAGTCTGGCGTTCACCGGCCGCGTCCGCCAGGCGGTCCAGCAACTTTCGGTCGCATCGGCGCGGCCCGATGTGCCGCCGCTCGCGCTTGCGACGCTCGAATTGACGCTTGCGTCGCTCGCCGAGCCTGATGACAGTGCGTTGCACGCGCAAGCGGTCGAGCGCAATCTTCGGTCGGCGGAGCAGGGGCCGGCACAGGGGCTGGCGGCGGTGATGCACCTCGCCGGCCTGCGCGAACCCGATGCCGCACTGCGCGTCGCCGAAGGCTATCTGCTGCGCCGGGGCCCTGTGAGCGTCGGCGTCCACAAAACCGCATCCGATCCGTCGATCACCGACCAGCATCGCCGCGTCACGCAGATGCTGTTCCTCCCCGTGACGGCCGATCTTCGTGCACACCCGCGCTTCCTGCCCTTGTGCGAGGAGATGGGGATGGCGGCCTATTGGGCCGCGGCGGGCGTGACGCCCGATTTCCTGACTGGTGCGGACGCCGGGACTTGAACCCGGATATCCAGAGGATGGCAGATTTTAAGTCTGCTGCGTCTACCGATTTCGCCACGTCCGCACGGTGAGTGGATCAAGCCGATGGGCCGATGGAGGTCAAGCGCTGTTTGGCGCTTCACGCCGTCGGGCGGCTCGGCTAGACGGCATGCCATGACTCCAGTCCTCGAAATTTCCGGCCTCGGGAAAACCTATAAAAGCGGTCACACAGCGCTGAGCGATGTCGACCTCACCATCAACAAGGGCGAGATTTTCGCGCTGCTCGGGCCGAATGGCGCGGGCAAGACGACGATGATCAGCATCGTTTGCGGGATCGTGACCGCAAGCGCGGGGACGGTGACCGTCGCCGGGCACGACCATGCCCGCGACTATCGCGCCGCGCGGACGATGATCGGGTTGGTGCCGCAGGAACTGCACACCGACGCGTTCGAGACGGTGATGGCGACGGTGACTTTCTCGCGCGGGCTGTTCGGCAAGCCGCGCGATCCCGCGTTCATCGAGCAATTGCTGCGCGACCTGTCGCTGTGGGACAAGCGCGATTCGAAGATCATGGAGCTTTCGGGCGGCATGAAGCGCCGCGTGATGATCGCGAAGGCGCTGAGCCACGAGCCCGAAATCCTGTTCCTCGACGAACCGACCGCGGGTGTCGATGTCGAGCTGCGCCGCGACATGTGGAACATGGTGCGCGGGCTGCGCGAACGCGGCGTTACGATCATCCTCACGACGCATTATATCGAGGAAGCCGAGGAAATGGCCGACCGCGTCGGCGTGATCACCGGCGGGCGGCTGATTCTGGTCGAGCAGAAGGACGAGCTGATCAAGAAATTGGGGCGCAAGACGCTGACGCTCAATCTGGTCGAGCCGCTTGGCGCGATCCCCGACGAGCTGGCGCAGTGGAAACTCGCGCTCGCGGGCGAGGGCAATGAGCTGGTGTATGAATTCGACAGCCGCGCCGAGGCCACCGGGGTTCCTTCGCTGCTGCGGCGGATGACCGACATCGGGGTGCAGTTCAAGGATCTGCATACGCGGCAAAGCTCGCTCGAGGATATTTTCGTCGGGCTGGTGCATGAATCGAATGGCGCGAAGGGAGAAGCCGCATGACCGCGAACTGGCGCGGCGTGCGCGCGATCTACGCCTTTGAAATGGCGCGCTTCGGGCGCACCTTCTGGACCAGCCTGATGCTGCCGGTGATCACCACCGCGCTCTATTTCGTCGTCTTCGGATCGGCGATCGGCAGCCGGATGACCGAGGTCAGCAACGTTCCCTATGGCGCCTTCATCGTGCCGGGACTGATGATGCTGACGATGTTCACCGAAAGCATCAGCAACGCGTCGTTCGGCATCTATATGCCCAAATGGACGGGGACGATTTACGAGATGCTGTCGGCGCCGCTGTCGCCGCTGGAGACCGTCATCGCCTATGTCGGCGCCGCGGCGACCAAGTCGGTGGTGATCGGATCGATCATCTTCGCGACCGCGCATCTGTTCGTCGACGTCCAGGTCGCGCATCCGCTGTTGATGGCCGCCTTCATGATCCTGATGGCGGTGACCTTTTGCCTGTTCGGTTTTATCATCGGCATCTGGGCGCAGAGCTTCGAGCAGCTTCAGGTAATCCCGATGCTGGTCATCTATCCGCTGACGTTTCTCGGCGGCGCTTTCTACTCGCTCGACATGCTGCCCGCGGCGTGGCGGACGATCACGCTGTTCAATCCCGTCGTCTATCTGATCAGCGGGTTCCGCTGGACCTTCTTCGGCAAGGGCGACGTCGGGATCGAGGTCAGCATGGGCGCGGTGGCACTGTTCCTGGCGCTGTGCCTGGGCATTATTTTCTGGATGTTCCGGACGGGATACCGGCTGAAGAATTGAGGCCGGCCAAAAAATGCCGTCATTGCGAGCGTAGCGAGGCAATCCAGGGCGGTCGACGCCGACTCTGGATTGCCTCGCTACGCTCGCAATGACGAAATTTGGATCGCGCTTAGCCGTTGAGGCGTTCGCGCATTTCCTTGCCCGGTTTGAAATAGGGGACGTTTTTCGCCTTCACGTCGACGGCGGCTCCCGTTCGGGGGTTGCGGCCGGTGCGCGATTCGCGCGAACGGGTCGAGAAGGCGCCAAAGCCGCGGAGTTCGACACGGCCGCCCGCGGCGAGCTGGTCGACGATGGAATCGAAGAAAGTGTCGACGATGCGCTCGACTTCCTCGAGACGCAAATCGCTGTTTTCGCTAGCGATCTTTTGAACCAGTTCTGACCGGATCATGGTGCTTCCCCTATTATATACAGTCACGCATTTCCCGCCGAAGCAGGCAACCGGTCGTTGCCGGTCCATTTTTCGCGTGAGACCCCTCCCAACGCGCGGAGAAGGTATCATGAATCACTGTCCGGTCAAAATATATCACCGAAAGAAAAAGGCCCGCAGAGGGACACTCTGCGGGCCTTTTGTTTCGCGTGGACGCGGAAGGAGGAATTAATCCTTCTTGCCGGCCTTCAGCGCTTCGCCGAGGATATCGCCGAGCGACGCACCCGAGTCCGACGAGCCATACTGAGCCACAGCCTGCTTCTCTTCGGCGATCTGCATCGCCTTGACCGAGAAGTTCGGCTTTTTCGAGCGGTCGAAGCCGATGACCATCGCA
>Ga0247823_10003746_pt1 | contig 12242 bp, 11 predicted proteins | sample 13C_PalmiticAcid_2_FD_192426 | JGI IMG/M metagenome (GOLD analysis project Ga0247823, IMG submission 192426) | Soil microbial communities from agricultural site in Penn Yan, New York, United States - 13C_PalmiticAcid_Day30 | ecosystem: Environmental > Terrestrial > Soil > Agricultural land...
AGCCGTTTCCGCGAAATGGCACGATGATTGCTTTTGGTCTGCTGAACAAGCGGAACCAATAGCCATGAACGCAGTCAACAATCCCCGGGGTTCGACCCGCATCGCCGCTCCCGTGATGGATGCGGTGCAGAATGCGTCGGCGCGTTCGGGAATCGATTTCGACTATCTCGTCGACGTTGCACGCGTCGAAAGCGGCTATAATCCGACTGCGAAGGCGTCGACGTCGTCGGCACGCGGACTGTACCAGTTCACCAAGCAGACCTGGCTCGCAACGCTCGACCGCCATGGCGCGAACCACGGCCTCGCCTGGGCCGCCGATGCCATCGGCCGCGATGCGTCGGGCCGGCTGACGGTCGCCGATCCCGCCCTCCGCCAGCAGATTCTGGACCTCCGCGACGATCCGACGGCGTCATCGAACATGGCGGCCGCGCTGACCGGCGACAACCGCGACTATATCGAAAGCCGGATCGGCCGCAGCGCCGAGCCCGTCGACCTCTATCTCGCACATTTCCTGGGGAGTGGCGGCGCCGCCACATTCCTGACCGCACTCGAAACCAATCCCGACCAGCCCGGCGCATCAATGATGCCCGAGGCCGCGGCCGCGAACCGGTCGGTCTTTTACGCCCCCGACGGAAGCATGCGCAGCCTCGCCGAGATCCGCGAACGCTTTCGCGTGAAGCTCGAGGACGGCGGCAAGATCGAAAATATGAAACCCTTCGCCCCCGCCGGCTGGCACGCTGAGGCGAGCAGTTCGAGCGGCCTCGCGGGCGCCGGTGGCGGGCGGCCACCCCTACAGATGATGGATATTCAGCCTATGCCCAAAAAGCTCTCGATGGGCTTTGCCGCCGATGCCTATCGGCGGCTCGCGTCGCTTTCGGGAGGCGCGGCATGACCGGCGGCTTCAATCTGGCCAACATCGGCCGCATCGCCGGCGTATCGGCGCTGCCCGCGGGGATGCTGATCCTCGTCGGGCTGATGGTGATCCCGGTCTCGCCGCTGATCCTCGACATCAGCTTTGTCGCGAACATCATGATCAGCCTGCTCATCCTGATGGTCGCACTGCAGGCGTCGAAACCGCTCGATTTCTCGGCCTTTCCGACCGTGCTGCTGCTCGCGACATTGTTCCGGCTCGCGCTGAACGTCGCCTCGACCCGCGTCGTGCTCGTCCACGGCCATGAGGGGACCGCGTCGGCGGGCCATGTGATCGAGGCGTTCGGCCAGGTGCTGATCGGCGGCGACTATGTCGTCGGCCTGTTCGTCTTTTTCGTCCTGATGATCATCAACCTGATCGTGATCACCAAGGGCGCGGGCCGCGTGTCCGAAGTGTCGGCGCGCTTCACGCTCGACGCCTTGCCCGGCAAGCAGATGGCGATCGACGCCGACCTTAACGCCGGGCTGCTCAGCCCCGAAGAAGCCAAGGCCCGCCGCGTCGAAGTCGCGACCGAGGCCGATTTCTACGGCTCGATGGACGGTGCGTCGAAATTCGTGAAGGGCGACGCCGTCGCCGGCCTGCTGATCCTGTTCGTCAATATCGTCGGCGGGTTGATCCTCGGCATCTTCAGCCATGGGCTTTCCTTCTCCGAAGCGGGCAGTACTTATGTCACGCTGGCGATCGGCGACGCGCTCGTCGCGCAGATTCCGGCGCTTTTGCTCTCGATCGCCGCGGCGGCGATCGTCACCCGCGTCGCTTCGCCCTTCGACCTCAGCGGCCAGATCGGCAGCCAGTTCGCCTCGCCGCATATCTGGATGGCGGTCGGCGGCATCCTCTTCATCCTCGGCCTCGTCCCCGCGATGCCGCAGATGCTGATCCTGCCCGCGGCCGCGCTCTCTTTCGGCATCGGCTGGCAACTCCGCCGCAGCGCCGCCGCGGTCGCCGACCTGCCCGAACCCGCCGCCCCCGCTCCCGACCCGTCGCTGATCGAATGGGCCGACGTCAGCGACGCGAGCGCGTGCCAGCTCGAGATCGGCTATGCGCTCGTCACCCTCGTTGACGAGCGCAAGGGGTCGCCATTGATGACCCGCATCACGGGCATCCGCCGTCAGCTGTCGAAGGAACTCGGCTTCGTCGTACCGCCGGTGAAGGTCACCGACGACCTGTCGCTGCCCGGCAACGTCTATCGCATCTCGGTCGCGGGAGTGATCGTCGGCGAGGACGAGGTCTTCCCCAACGAGATGCTTGCGCTCGATTCGGGCGACCTGGTGACCAAGGTCGCCGGACGTCCGTGCAAGGATCCGACCTTCGGCCTCGACGCGCTGTGGATTCCGAAGGCGATGCAGAATGACGCGATCGCCGCGGGCTATACCGTCGTCGATCCGGCTACCGTCGTCGCGACGCACCTCAACAACAGCATCGTCGGCGCCGCCGCCGAACTGTTCGGCATCGACGACGCACAGGCGCTGATCGAGAATCTCAAGGTCCATTATCCGCAGCTCGCGCAGAATCTGAGCCCACAGGGCTATTCGCTGCCGCGCGTCGCGAGCCTGTGCAAATCCCTGCTCGTCGAGCGCGTGCCGCTGCGCGATTTCCGCAAGATCGCCGAGGCGATGGTGGCGCTGTCGCCGCAGCAGCTTGGCGAGATCGACCTGATCGAGGCAGTGCGCCAGCGCATCGGCGCGCTGATCGTCCAGACGATCGTGCCGAGCCGGATGCCGCTGCCCGTCGTTACCTTCAGCCCCGAAGTCGAGGTGCTGCTCAACCAGGCGGTGCGCGCCAATCCCGCCGCCGAATGGCCGTTCGAGCATGGCATGGCGATGACGATCATCGAACAGGTCGGCCAAGCGGTCGAACCGCTGCTGCTCCAGACCCGCAGCTTCGCGCTCGTCGCATCGCCGATCTGCCGCTCCGCCCTTTCGCGCCTCGTACGCGCCACCTTCCCCGACGTCGCCGTCATCTCCTACCTCGAGATTCCGGCGACCAAGCAGACCGAAATCGTCGCGACGATCGGCGCCGAAGTGCCCCGCCTCGCGTCCGGGCCCGAGGCCCATATGGAGGACCAATCGCATGAGAATTGAGGCCGCCGAGCAATTTGCCGGAACCGCCGGCCGCGCGCCGCGCGCGCGCGGCTACGGCGAAAGCGTCGAGGCGCTGGTCGAGGAATATTCGCCGCTGGTCCGCAAGATCGCATGGCAGGTGTTTTCGCGCGTGTCGCGGACGAGCGAGCTCGACGACCTGATCCAGACCGGGCTGATCGCGCTGATCGAGGCGAGCCGCAATTATGAAGAGCGCGGTTTCGCTTTTGCCACCTATGCAACGACCCGCATCCGCGGTGCGATGATCGACCAGCTGCGCCGCGAGGCCGATGTCGGCCGCTCGGCGATGGTCGCGGCGAAGCGCATCCACACGATGCGCGCCACGCTCGAACAGCAGTTGATGCGCGCTCCGACGACGGCCGAAATGGCGGTCGCGTTCGACATGTCGGCGGAGGATTATTTTGCGCTCGAACGCAATGCGACGCACGGCCGCTCGACCTCGCTCGACGAATTGACCGACATCGGCGCCTTTCTGGCGGCCGACGACGATGCGGGCGCCGACGAACGGTGCGAACAGGAGGATCTGATGGGCGCGCTGCGCCAGTGCGTCGGCCGCCTGTCGCACCGCGAACAGATGGTGCTCCAGCTCTATTTCTTCGAAGAGCTCAACCTGCACGAAATCGGACTGACGCTCGACGTCAGCGCCGCGCGGATTTGCCAGATCAAGCGCGAGGCGATGATCAAGGTCGACCGCATGATGAAGGAAATGACCGAATAGCGATACCGGGTGCGGCGCGCGCGACCAGTCGGCCCGCACCCGGTCGGGGGGTTGGGGTCAGAACCTCAAGCGGCCAGCGTCTGCCCGTTCTGCCAGGCGGAGTCGATTTTTTCGAAATAGGTGGCCATGCGTTCGACGCCGATATCGGTCAGCCGGACGATCGTCCGGCGCCGGTCGCGCTCGTCGATCGAGCGGTGCAACAGCCCGAGCCGTTCGAGCGCCGCGATCATGCGCAGCCCCGACGACAGCGGAACCCCCGCGCCGGTCGCAAGATCGCTGGCACTGAGCACGCGGCCATGTGCGCCCGCGAGCATCAGATCGAGCATCATGTCCCAGGTCGGGCCCGACATTTCGGCGGTGCCGAAATGGCTGCGGCGGATGCGCCGGACCTGGATGCTGAACGACAGCTGGTCCAGCAATCCGGCGTTTGGCGACGTATTTCCGTGCGCGGTATCGATGGCGCGCACGGGCGCACCCGGCGATTCCTCGCCGCGGCTCGCCAGCAGTTCGTGGATCTGGTCGACCCGCGATTTCAGCTCGGCAATTTCTTGGTTCGAGAATTGCTGCATGTGACGATGCCCCTGGGGAGCCACATATCAGGCCGTAACGTTTTCCCGCCGGCTGGATGACCCCGATGCATAGATGATCAGCAACAGGATCGGGTACGATATATAGACCGAGAGGAGCGAATAGGGTCGCGCCAGTATCTCCGAGAACATGTATTTCTGGATATGGCCGAAAATGGCGATCAGTTGCCACCCGGTAATCCAGTATGGCCAGAAATTCCGCGTGCGCATGGCAATGAACCAGAAGCTCAGCAGAACGAACATGTCTATGATGAAGATATTCAGTTCAATATCGGTCCAGGTCGGAAAAGGCGTCAGGGCACTGGTGAGGACCGAGGCGATCAATGCTGTATAGGCCGCCCAACGTTCCAGCGGCCCGCCGCGTCGGATCGCGACGGCCACCGTGAAGAGCAAAACAACATAATAAACCGCCACGGACCACATTGTGGCTGTCAACCTTTCTTGCGGTTCAACCGGCCTTCGCGAACGTAGCAGCACCGTCGCCCGAGCGATCGTTGCTGCCTTCGTCGACCAGCTTCGCGGCCGCCGGCTTGACGCCCGCGCCGAACATCCGCGTTCCGAGGCCGACTTCCTTCTGCGTCACGGTCAGCGCGAGATGCGCATCGGTCAGAAGCTGGCGGACTTCGCCGGCGGCGGCGAGCGCATGCGCGACCTTCGCCATCGCTTCCTGGCCGACGATCGCCGACATGTTGGTTTCGCGGCGCGCGGTGGGCAGCGTCGCCGCGAGCCGGGCGATGCGGATCATCGCTTCGTCGATGGCGTCTTCGGCCAGATGCAGGTCGGAAGCTATCTTCTTCGCTGCAGAAACTCTTTGATTCAGCATCATCTTTTTCCTTGAAAAAGAATGCTACCGGTTCCCCCCCGCAGCATTCGTTCGAACATCAGGTCAGAACACGACCAAGTCCGACAAGGATCGAATAGAGGGCGGAAAAAGCCAATATTGTCGCAAAAGCGATCAAAATCGGCCAGATTATCCTTTCCATCAACCCATGCCGGTTAGCCGGCTGGGACGCGGTAGGAAATGGCGAACCTATATCGAAAAATCGCCGAAACGAACTGCGCCCCGCATCCGCATCGGGGGGCGGAGATACGTCGCCAAGGTCGATCAATTGATATGTCAAAGGCTGATAAGGGGTAACATGATCGAAGACACCGTTAACAGCAAGGATACGCGCAGCTTCTATCCTGTTAGAAACATTAAGTTTTTTTAACACACGGCGCACACGTTCGTCGACGGTGTGCGGAGAAACGTTCATCAGCCGCGCGATCTGCTTGGAATTTTTGTGCTCGTAAACGTGCCGCAACGTTTCGATCTGCGCGGCAGACAGCAGGCTTATGTAATTGTCGGGGTCGCCTTGCACGGGGGTTGGAATAGAGCATCACGAGTCGAAATCAAGGTCAGCCAACAGCTAATTTCGCGCGTGGCCCCTTATGGGGCACGGTTGGCAGGCAGCATTGCACCAATCATTAGCGCGCAATATCGGGCAGGCGGCTATCGGCTTTCCTTGAGCGTGCGATAGCGCAGGATCGATTTTTCGATATGCCGGCGCGCGGCGCGGCGCGCGGCGACCGGATCGCCTGCCTCGATCGCGACGACGATCGCCTCATGGTCGCGGTTGATCGTATGCGCATAGCGTTGATGCTGGACCGGGTCGTCGCCCTGCAGGTAGAGGCGCCGCGACGGGACAAGACGGACGCCGAGAAACTGGGTGAAGCGCAGGAAATAGGGGTTGCCCGTCGCGCGCGCGATCGCTGCATGAAAGGCAGCATCGGCGGCGACCGAGGCGTCAACGTCGCTGCTTTCCTCCATGGCGTCGAGCGTGCGGCGCAGCGCGGCGAGATCCTTGTCGGTACGGCGCCGCGCGGCCAGATCGGCCATCTCGGCCTCGAATCCCATGCGCATTTCGAGCAGCTTGAGCACATCGTCGATCTCGCCGATTTCCTCGGCGGTGACCTGGAACGCGCGATATTGCGCGCCGTCGGGAACATAGGCGCCCGACCCGCGCCGTGAGACAAGCAGGCCACGCGCGGCGAGGCGCGAATAAGCTTCGCGCACGACGGTGCGGCTGACGCTGAACGTCTCCGTGATCTCTTTTTCAGTCGGGAAACGCGATCCGACGGGCATTTCGCCCGTTTCGATCTGTTCCTCGAAGCGCTGGACCAGATCGTCCGCCAGCGACGCCGCCTTGGTTACCGCCATGGATGCTGCGTTATCATCGCGCCGCGAAACTGGCTAGGGCCGGAAATCGGGGCGCTGCACGTCGACATAGCTATTCCAGTCGCCCTGCGTCGCAAAGTCGCCTCCGTGATCCCCCCCGTGATCCCAAGCCGCGCCGCTGTAATAGACAAAGGGCTGCCCCGGCCGGACGCGGATCAGAATCAGATAATTGTCGGTGTCCTCGGCAAAGCCCGCAAAGGCCGCCGGATCGACGATCACCGCCGCCGCCATCCGTCCCTTGCCGCTATTGCCTTCGCCATCGGCGGGGCCCCACCAGCTCAGCCGCGCAGCGGCGCTGTCCTTGCGAACCTCGCCCAGCTTGTTCCCGTTTATGGGCCGTTTCGAAATGCCGATACCGACGATCAATTCGGCATCGCTGCTCGACGCGATGGTCGAGGTCATCCGGGTGAAATTTGTGCCCGCCGGCAGCGTGAAGCGGCGCGTCTCGCGCACGGTACGCAGCGTATCGACCGGCCAAGGCTCGTAATCGACGGTGAAGTCGGCGACGTCGGGTCCCGATTGCAGGATGCGCGGCCGTACATAGTTGCGCGAGGTCCAGAGCTTGTTGTCGTACCAGATGCCAAGCCCGCCGGTGCCGCGCCCCGTGCCGACATTATAGAAGTCGATCCCGTCGCCATGGTCGGAATGCTGGTCGCCGGTGCGCAGCTGGCGGTCCATGAAGGGCCAGCGCACGCGCTTGCCCCACGCGTCGATCCCCGACGAGGAAGGCGGTTCGGCCGCCTCGAGCGCACGGCCATAGATGCGGTGCGCGATCCGGTCATTTTCCCAGAGGAGGTCGTCGAAGCGATAATCGGCGATCACTACCGCCGCACGCGCCTTCTGTTCGTCCGCCGTCGCGGGCTGGAACGGTTTGTGCTCCTGCGCACCCGTCGGCGCGGCGAGCAAAGCAAATGCAAGAAAGGCCAAACGCATCACCAACTCCACATCGTTCCGTCCTCGAGCCGGTTCACCGGCAGATAGGCACGGGCATAAGGAAAAGTCTCGGCGAGCGCCTCGTCGATATCGACGCCGAGGCCCGGCGCATCGCCCGGATGGAGCATGCCGTCGTCGAAACGCCAGGCATGCGGGAAGACCGCGTCGGTCTCGACAGTGTGGCGCATATATTCCTGGATCCCGAAATTGGGGATCGAAAGCCCAAGGTGCAGCGCCGCCGCCATCGTCACCGGCGACAGGTCGGTCGCGCCGTGGCAGCCGGTGCGAATCTGGTATAGATCGGCGAGCGAAGCAATCTGGCGCATATGGGTGATGCCGCCCGCATGGAGCACGGTCGCGCGGATATAGTCGATCAGCCGGTTCTCGATCAGCGCCTTGCAGTCCCAGATCGAGCTGAAGATTTCGCCGACCGCGAGCGGGGTTGTCGTATGCTGGCGGATCAGGCGGAACGCTTCCTGATCCTCGGCCGGGGTCGCGTCCTCGATCCAGAAGGGCCGATAAGCCTCGAGATCCTTGCCAAGGCGTGCGGCCTCGATCGGGGTCAGCCGGTGGTGGACGTCGTGGAGCAGGTGGACGTCCCAGCCGAGCGCCTCGCGCGCCGCCGCGAAGAGTTCGGGGACAATGCGCATATATTTCGCGGTCGACCAGACATTCTCGGTCGGCAGGTCATTGTCGGCGGGCTCGTAGAAGTAGCGGTCCTTGCTGACGCCATAGGTCGACGCCATTCCCGGCACGCCGCATTGCAGGCGGATCGCCTTGTAACCTTGCCGCTGATAATCGAGCGCCGCCTCGATCGTGTCTTCGATCGTCGTGCCGTTGGCATGGCCATAGACCATGCAGCCCTCGCGCGCCGCGCCGCCGAGCAGCTGATAGACCGGCAGTCCCGCGATCTTGCCCTTGATATCCCACAGCGCTATGTCGACCGCGGCAATCGCCGCCATCGTCACCGGGCCGCGGCGCCAATAGGCGCCCTTGTAGAGATATTGCCAGATATCCTCGATGCGGTGCGCGTCGCGCCCGATCAGGCAGGGGACAACATGCTCGGACAGATAGGCCGCGACCGCAAGTTCGCGGCCATTGAGCGTCGCGTCACCGACGCCGGTCGACCCGTCGTCGCATTCGATCTTCAACGTCGTGAAATTGCGGCCCGGCGCGGTCAATATCACCCGGGCTGACACGATCTTCGGCATTCCATCCCCTCATCGCCACATGAGCTAGTTGTGTGACAACCTTATTGACACTCGATCCAAAAGGAAAGACATATGTCACCGGTGTCAAGGCGAAAAGCCAGACCGGACTACTGCAAAGCCGGTTCACAGGGAGAGGGTAAGTGATGCGAAGCGCCTGGCGCGCCCTGGCCGTGGCAAGCCTGTCCACGACCATGCTGTTTTCAGGGCCTGCATCTTTTGCCGCCGTCACAGCGGGCACGGCACATCCCGATATGCGCGTGTGCACCGTCGACGCGGCGATCGAGACGCGAATCGATGCGCTGATCGCCACAATGTCGCTCGAACAGAAGGCCGACCTCTCGGGCGCGGGGCCTCTTGCTCTGACGCTCGACCTCAGCGTCGATAAGGCGCCGACCGCGCCCGCAATGCTCGAACTGCGCTGCAGCCCCGGTTGCATCGCGCGGCTCGACGATGTCACCGCGCCCTTCGCCCTGTCGTCGAGCGCGCCGATGCGCCTCACCCTCTCGTCGATCGCCCTCACGCCCGTAAAGGAAACCCCATGTCGCTGAGCCTGTTTGCCCTGATGATGACCGCTCCCGCCGCCGCGGTAGCGTCGGCCGGACCCGCGATGCCCCAGCCCGCGGCGATCCTCGCGCAGACGCGCCGCGTCGCCGACTGGCAGCTTGCAAACCGCACCAACTGGGCGACGATGCCGGCCGCGCGCAAAAGCGTGCAGGAGGTGCGCGACTGGCAGCAGGCGACCTTCTGGATCGCGCTCACGGACCTCGCGAATCGCGACAAGGCCTATACCAAGCCGCTGCTCGACCTCGGCCGCGCCGAAAAATGGCAGATGGGCGACCTGCCCTTTCACGCCGACGACCAGTTGATCGGGCAAGCGTGGCTGTGGGCGGCGCAAAATGGCGAGGGCAAGAAGGCGATCGTCCCGATGCGCGCCTATTTCGACCATCTCCTCGCCAATCGGCCGACGATCAGCCTCGAATTCATTCCGGTCGCGCCGGGCAAGGGCACGTCGAAATGCACCGACCGCTGGTGCTGGTGCGACGCCTTGTTCATGGCGCCGCCGACGATGCTCCGCCTCGCCAAGGCGACGGGCGACAAGCGCTACGCCGATTTCGTGCACGAGGAATGGAAGACAACCACCGACTATCTCTTCGATCCGGCGGAGCAGCTCTATTTTCGCGACAGCCGCTTTTTCGGCATGCGCGACACCAAGGGTCGCAAACTGTTCTGGAGCCGCGGCAACGGCTGGGTGATGGGCGGTCTCGTCCGCGTGCTGCAGGTGCTGGACAAGAAGGATCCGCAGCGCCCCTATTACGAGACATTGTTCAAGAACATGGCGGCGAAGCTCGTCACGCTGCAAAAAGCCGACGGCTATTGGCCCGCCTCGCTGCTCGACAACGACCCCGGCACCCCGCCCGAATCGAGCGGAACGGCTTTCTTCACCTATGCCTTTGCGTGGGGGGTCGATAATGGCCTGCTCGACCGCGCGACATATGAGCCTTCGGCGGTGCGCGGATGGGATGCCTTGCAACGCGCGGTGCAACCCGACGGCATGCTCGGCTGGGTCCAGCAGGTCGGCGACCGCCCCGACAGCGTGTCCGCGAAGGAAACGCAATTTTACGGCAGCGGCGCCTATCTGCTTGCCGGAACCGCCATGTACGACCTATCGAAAAGGCACGTAAAGCGTTGATATAGAACGGGCCGGTCCGCCGCAACCGGCCTGTACACGCCTCACGTCGCGCGCCATTGACTTGCCCTCTCAAAGTTGTAATACATTTCTGAAGTTGTATTACATCTAAAATTGACACCGGTATCAACCGGGTTGGAGCCGCCAACAGGGACGGCGCCCAAAAAGGAGAGGGAAATGAAGTCACCATCGGTCTTGCCGACCCGCGCCGCCCTGCTGGCGTCCGCTGCGCTATTTACCGCGATGCCGGCCTGGGCACAGGAGGCCCCCGCCGAAATCGCGAGCGAACAGGCGGCGGTCGATGGCGGCGACGAAATCCTCGTCACCGGCACCCGCGCGACGCAGCGCAGCTCGATCGAATTCAAGCGCGCCGCCGACGTCGTCGTCGACGGTCTCGTCAGCGACGAGATCGGCGCGACCCCCGACAATTCGGTCGGTGACACGCTCGAACGCATCGTCGGCGTCTCGGCCGACCGCTTCAAGGGCAATGCCAACGAACTGTCGGTGCGCGGCCTTGGTCCGACCTTGAGCTTCTCGACCTTCAACGGCCGCGAAGTGTCGACCGCGGGTCCCGACCGTTCGGTCGCCTTCCAGCAATTCCCGTCCGAGCTCGTCAACGGCGTCCTCGTCTACAAGACCCAGCGCGCTGACTTCCTCGAGGGCGGGGTCGGCGGGGTAATCGAGCTCAAGTCGATGAAGCCGCTCGATTACGGCAAGCGCCGCATCCAGTTTGAGGTGCGCGGCGATTTCCAGCCGCAGGACAATGACGTCTATCAGCACGACGGGCTCGGCTATCGCGCGAACTTCTCCTATACCGACCAGTTCGAAACCGGGCTCGGCGATATCGGTGTGTCGATCGGCTACCAGCGGCAGGACACGACCGCGCCCGAGGATTATTTCAACGCCAATTCGACCTTTCAGCTCTGCAATACAGCGGCGACCAACGGCGCGACGAACACCCTGAACTGCACCTTCGCGGCCGCGCCGCGCAACGCGAACGAGACGATCGTCGATCCCTATTTCGCCAATTCCTCGCGCAGCTTCCGCACCCAGAAAACCACCGAGGTCCGCGACGGGTTGATCGGTGCGATCCAGTGGCGCCCGTCGCCCGATTTCGAAATCGCGCTCGACGGCCAATATTCGAAGCGCAACAGCCTCGAAGACCGCAATGTCTTGGGGATCACCGAAGGGCTGCGCGGCGTCCAGCCGCTGATCATCGGTGATGGCAGCAATGGATATTCACCGAATGCGCTGATGAGCTACCGCGGCAATTCGAACCTCGAAAACCAGCTCGAAAGGCGTCAGCGCAACGAGGAATATCTGGGCGGGGGTCTCAGCCTGATCTGGTCGCCCGACCGCTGGAACGTCGCCTTCGACGCCTCCTATTCGAACAGCCACCGCACCGAGACGCAAAAGCAGACGCGCATGCGCTCGACGCGCCGCGTCGGCTATACGCTGACCTATGAGGGCGACGATGTCGTGCCCGTGGTCCAATTCGACAATTTCGACATCACCGATCCGAACCTGTTCCTCGCGACCGCGAACAACGCCGTCTATGCGCGCAACCGCTTCGTCACCGACCGCAAGGACCGTATCTGGGCGGCGCGGCTCGACATCGACCGCGAGCTCGACGGTTTCATTACGAGCGTGAAGTTCGGCGGGCGCGTGTCGGATCACCAGCGCACCAACGACAATGCTCGCAATAACGATCTCAACACAATCCCCGGCAACGCGGCGACGGTCACCGCGCTGATCACGCAGGCGAACCAGCAGTGCCGCGCACCCTTCACCACCACCAGCTATATGAAGGGCATGGGCACGAGCGTCACCAAATGGGCGACCTTCGACAACGACTGCC
>Ga0247823_10003748_pt1 | contig 12241 bp, 12 predicted proteins | sample 13C_PalmiticAcid_2_FD_192426 | JGI IMG/M metagenome (GOLD analysis project Ga0247823, IMG submission 192426) | Soil microbial communities from agricultural site in Penn Yan, New York, United States - 13C_PalmiticAcid_Day30 | ecosystem: Environmental > Terrestrial > Soil > Agricultural land...
GGGCTTGGCGGGGCGCGGGGTCGCCTTGGTGATTACGCGTTGTGCGTAGTGGGGGTTGGGGGCTCGACGAGGGCGAAGCGGTTGCCGTAGAGGTCTTCGAAGATGGTCTCGAGTCCCCAGGGCATGGGCTCGGGGGGGCCGTGGAAGACGACGCCGGCGGCGTCGAGGCGGGCGTGGTCGGCGCGGCAGTCGGTGGTCGAGACGATCATCGTGACGTCGTCGGTCTGATTGCCGACGCGCGCGTGCTGCTGGTCGGTGGTCGCGGGCAGCAGCCAGATCTCCGTGCCCGTTGCTCCCGGCGGCGCGATCGTGACGTAGCGGAAGCCGTTCGGGTTCGCGATGTCGGCGCGCTTCTCGAAGCCGAGCACGTCGACGTAGAACGAGAGCGCGCGGTCGATCTCGTCGACCAGGAGCGTGACGTGCGTGATGGAGCCGATCATGCGACGATGGTGCGGGTGTGCGTGAACATGGCGACAACAGAACGGGCGGGAAGATGCTCTCTTCCCGCCCGTCGACAGACGCGTGCGCGCTCCGTGCTAGTGCACGTCGGCATCCTGGTTGACGACGAACACCTTGAGGGTCGCCGTCACGTTCGTGTGGAGCTTCACCGGAACGTCGAACATGCCGAGGTTCTTGATGGGCTCGTTGAGCTGGATGTTGCGGCGATCGACCTCGTAGCCCTGGCGGGAGAGCTCGTCGGCGAGCATCTGCGAGGTGACCGAACCGAAGAGGCGATCCTCTTCGCCGACGCGCATCTTGATCGTGATCGAGACGCTCTCGAGCTGCTCGGCCTGCGCGCGGGCATCGGTCTCGGCTTTCGCCTGGAGCGCCTGGTAGTGCTCCTTCTCGGCGGCCATCGAGCGCATTGCGCCCGGGGTCGCACGATAGGCGATCGAGCGGGGAATGAGGAAGTTGCGGGCGTAGCCGTCCTTCACTTCCACGACCTCCCCGATCTGACCGAGGTTTTCGTAGTTCTGACGGAGAATGACTTTCATTGGTCCTGACGTATCTCTAATCGTTCAACTGTTGCTCTCTGAATCCGCGACGGGCGCCGCGGAGGCTAACGACCGGCGCCGTCGGCGCGGTGGTCGTTCTGAAAGAAGAATCCATCACCGATCGCTTCCGCATCGTTCGAGCCGACCGCGAAGGACTCGTCCTCACACTCGTAGACTGTGAAGTCGTCATCGTGATCGTCGACCGACTCGGCGAGCTCGTCGCTGCCGCTGGTGCGGCGCTTGTTCAGGAACTGGATGCGACGCGCCTTGATCTCGACGGTCGAGCGGGGCGATCCGTCCTCTCCCTGCCACGTGCGACTCTGCAGCTCGCCCTCGACGAGCACTGCGCTCCCCTTGCGGAGCTTGTCGGCGCAGCTTTCGGCGAGGCGGTTCCAGGCGACGACACCGACGTAGCAGACATCTTCCTGCCACTGGTTGTCGCCGTTGCGGAACTTGCGGTTCGAGGCAATCGAGAAGTTCGCGACCGGAGTGCCGTTGCGGGTCTGACGGATCACCGGATCCTTCGTCAGATTCCCGACGATCAGCACGGAGTTCAGCTCGGGCATCTTCAATTCAGCCATACGCGGTTCTCCTTGAGCACAGTTGGTTCGTTATGCCTTCGTAGCCGTTCAATCGTATCAGCGAACTCCACCGCCACTTCCCATCACCAAGACCTACGGATGCGCTGTACCCTCGACGTGACGTCGGGGGTCGTGTCAGTTGTCGTCGCGCGAGCGCTCACGGCGCTCGCCTCCACCGGCGGCCGCAGCGGCCTCTTCCTCGGCTGCCTCGGCGGCCTCGGCCGCGGCAAGACGCGCACGCATCTCGTCACGGGTGCGAAGATCCTTCTCGGTAAGGCTGAGGATGAGGTGCCGGATGATGTGCTCCTCAAGATGGAAGAAGCGCTCGAGCTGGGGAGCCAGCGCTGCCGGAGCATCGGCTCCGAACTGCACGTAGTAGCCCGTATGCTTCTTGTTGATCGGGTAGGCGAGACGCTTGCGACCCCAATGATCGGCGACCGTGATGGTGCCTTCATTGCGCGTGATGAACTCAGCGGTCCGGTCGACGACCTGCTGGATGGTATCCTCTTCGAGAGCACCGTTGATGATTACGGTGACCTCAAGATATCGATTGTCTGCCACTGTTTGAAGTGCTCCTATGGTTAACGTCTGAATGTCGAGATCGCTAGCTCGCGGCTCGCGTCCGCGAGCAGGAGAGTGACCGCGCAGAGCGCGCCGTCACGAAAAAACGAGAGTCCGCGGGTGCTTCCGGGCGCCATCGGGCGCGCGGTTCCGCGTGACTATTCGGCCTGCCTGGCCGCCTCCGATCCGCCGGTCGTCGTCGCATCGTCGGGTCCCTTCGTCGGTCCCTCCGATGCCTGCGTCGCCGATCGCTCCTGCTTCGCATCGCGCGCTGCCTGCGCGCGGTTGAAGAGACTCATCGCCCGTGCGGTTCCCATCGCTGCCCACGCCAGTGCGAGGTCGCGACCCGACTCGATCATCCGTGCGAGCTCCTCCTGCTCCTCGGGAGCGAAGGGGGAGAGGACGTAGTCGGCCATCCTGCCACGTTCGAAGCTGTTGCCGATGCCGCAGCGGAGACGGGGGAAGGTCTCGGTCCGGAGATGCTCGATCAGCGACTCGAGGCCGTTGTGGCCGCCGGATGAGCCCGACGGCTTGAGCTGCACTCTCCCGGTCGGGAACTGCAGCTCGTCGACGACGACGAGCATGTCGGCCGGTGCGACACCGTACTTGCCGAGCACGGTGCGCGCGGCCGTGCCGCTGTTGTTCATGTAGGTCGTCGGCTTGACCAGGTGAAGCTGCGTCCCGCGCCAGCGACCGACGGCCTCGTAAAAGTCGCCCCTTCCGGGAACGAACGAGGTGCGGAGCTGCTCTGCGATCGCATCGAGCACCATCCACCCGACGTTGTGCCGCGTCGTCGCGTACCGGTCGCCGGGGTTGCCGAGTCCGAGAATGACCTTCATGTCGTCCCCGGCGTCACTACTCGTCCTTCGCCTTCGAGATCAGCTCGGGCTCGCCGGTGACAGCCGCTGCGGCCGTGGCCTCCACCATCTCGACGCGCGGCGGGATGACTGCGACGATCGTCGCGTCCTGGGCGCTGAGGATCGTGTACTTCGACTGGTCGAGATCGCTGACGTGCAGCGACTGGCCAACGGCGAGGCTGGCGATGTCGACGTCGATGTGCTCCGGAAGGTCCTTCGGCAGGCACTCGATCTCGACCTTGTGCAGGTGGAAGTCGAGCACGCCGCCCTCACGCACGCCAATCGACGAGCCGGTCAGCGCGATCGGCACCTCGACGCGCACGCGCTCGTCGGCGGAGACGCCCTGCAGGTCGAAATGCGTCGCGCGATCGGTGATCGGGTCGAACGTGACTTCCTTCAGGATGCACGTCTTCTCCGATCCGTCCTCGAGGCGAAGGCGGATGATGTGCGTTTCGGCGGTGTAGATCAGCGGACGGAGGGCGAGCTCGGTCGCGGCGAGCGCGATCGGGTCCTGGCCGTGGAAGTAGTAGATGCCCGGCACGACGCCCTGGCGGCGAAGTGCACGCGCGGCACTGCGCCCGGGCTCCCGCAGACGGGCTTCGAGAAGTATTTCGCTCATGCTTCGGTTCCTTACGAGTACGTGATTAGTGAACGAATGAGTAGATGACGGCTACGCACGATGCGTACCCGTCACGCAGAGCACCGTCCGCCGCTGGCGCGGCGTCGATGACTCTATGCTACGTCAAAGAGCTTCGAGATCGACTGGTTGCTGTTCGTGCGCACGATCGCCTCGGCGAAGAGCTTGGCGACGGACTTCACGATGATCTTCGACGACGCGACCTTCAGCGGAAGCGTGTCCGAGACGATCAGTTGGTCGATCGGCGCCTCCTCGAGCAACTCGTAGGCGCGACCGCTGAGCACCGGGTGCGTACACGCGCCGTAGATGCGCTCGGCGCCCTTGTCCTTGAGCGCCTTGACGGCGTTGGTGAACGTACCGCCGGTATCGATGAGGTCGTCGAGGATCAGGATGTTGAACCCCTTGACGTCACCGACGACGTTCATCACCTCGGCCACGTTCGGCTTCGGACGACGCTTGTCGATGAACCCGAGACCGGCGCCGAGCCGCTTCGCGTAGGCGCGCGCGAGCTTCAGTCCGCCGACGTCGGGCGAGAAGACCGTCAGCCGGTCGAGCTCCAGCCGCTTGACGTGTCTCGTGAGCACGGGGGCGGCATAGAGATGATCGAACGGTAGATCGAAGAATCCCTGGATCTGCGGCGCGTGCAGGTCCATCGTGATCACGCGGTCGGCGCCGGCGGCGGCGATCATGTTCGCGATGAGCTTCGCGGTGATCGCGACGCGGGGCTGATCCTTGCGATCCTGCCTGGCGTAGCCGAAGTACGGGATGACCGCCGTGATCCGCTTGGCCGAGGCGCGCCGCGCCGCGTCGATGAGGATCAGCAGCTCGAGCAGGTTGTCGCCCGGCGGCGGCGTCGACTGCACGATGAACAGGTCCTCGCCGCGGATGTTCTCGTCGTACTTGACCCACATCTCCCCGTCGGAGAAGTTGCGGATGTCGACGCGGGCGAGCTCGGTTCCGGCCGCCCGGGCGATGCGCGCCGCAAGCTCCGGGTTCGACCGACCGGAAACGATCTTGAACTTCGCCATGAATCGGTTGCTCGTGCAGGCGAGTGCGCTCGCGTGCGGGGAGGTTGCTGAGGCGGTAGGATTCGAACCTACGAATGGCGGCTCCAAAGGCCGCTGCCTTACCACTTGGCGACGCCTCAGTGTCACGGCCGCGCCATTGCGAGCCCCGGTGCCCGGCCGTCGGTGACGGCACGCCTCATCGGCCCCTGCAATTCAGGGGAAACACAAATATACGCTCCCGGGCGTACCGGCAAAAGTTACGAGGAGTGAGGGGGCTAGCGGATGTAGGTGTAGTGCCAGGGCTCGTTCGGGGACAGCAGCGGTCCGTCGAACTTGCTGCTGGCGCTGTAGACGACCTGGCGCAGCCGGTTTCCCCAGCCGCCGCCGACCCACTGGTTGCGGATCGACGCGCCGTCGCTACCGGCGATGATCTTGTCGGCCTGCCAGATGATGAAGTCGTACGCCCGCAACTGGCCGTGGTGCGACAGCCCGGGCACCGCCACGGTCGGGACCGTCCTGACCGACTGCTTCTTCAGCATCGTCTGGAACTTCGTCAGCGACGAGCGAGTCGCCGTGTCGGGGTAGGCCGGGGCCTTCATCGCCTTGAGCGTCTGCTTCATCAGCGCCGCACTCGCGACCTGCACCGACTTCGTCTTGTTCCAGAGCCCGATCTGATCCTCGAGACTGCGCGCGAGCTTGGTCGTGCGAAGCTGGTATCCGGGATACGTGCGCTGGAACAGACCAACCACCTTGTCGACCTCGGCGTTGGCGAGTCGGAAGTCGAGCGAGCGCCGGTAGGCGGCCATCTCCTTGTTCGTCCAGGCCCACACCCCCTTGACGCTCTTGCGGCCGAGGTACGTGCGCAGCGCAAGCAGCCGCCGCGGCGTGCCGTCGATCTTCGTGAGCGCGCTCTGGACCCGCTTGTCGAGGGATTTCGCGGTCAGTTCGATGTAGCTCTCGAGCTTGACGATCTCCGGCGCGACCGAATCCTTCTTCACCTTCGGGCCGACCTCGACCGAGACGGGAGGACGCCGCCGGGCGGTCGTTGCGGCGCCGCCGGTGCCCGCGGTCCCCGGCGCCTCGGCCAGGAGGACCCCGCCGAGCGCAAGAAGACTGACCGTCACGATGGTTGAACGTCGCATGATCGATTGGTTCGGTGGCGCATCCGGTCGATGCGGAGACGGCCTCGTTGTTCGCGGCCCGATGATCGGAGCGCGCGGTCCGCGGCGCGCGGGCCGGTGCCCGCTGAACCGGGCGCCGGGACAAACCTAACGCATCGAAGGTCCCCGTGGCAAGACTTCGGCGCGTACCGACGGGGCATCGCCGGCAATGCCGGCGATGCCCCTGGTTCGTCGAGCCGGTCGCCGGCCCGTCAGATCGCTGTCGTCTCGCCGCCGCCCGGCTTCATCTGCCGGAGAATCTCCGGAAGCGCCACCGAGAAGAGCTCCTTGTCGTTGCCATAGGTCAGCCGCACGTGCACGGTCTCGAGCGGAAGCCACTCGACGGCGATGACTTCGTGAGCGTGGGTCTGATCCCCTTCACCGACGTAGCGCATCAGGTACCAGCGGACGGTCTTGGCGACGCGCTGGCGCTCCCGGTTGACGTAGTAGTAGCGGGTCGGAGGAAGCTCGCCGATGATCTCGGCGCGAATCCCCGACTCCTCCTCGACCTCGCGCACGGCGGTCGCGGGCGGCTCCTCGCCGGGCTCGATCCATCCTTTCGGAAATCCCCAGCCCTTGTGCCCGCTCTGCTGGATGAGCAGCACTTCGATGCCGGTCGCGGCGCCTCTCCGGATCACGATTCCTCCCGCCGAAGACTCCGTCGACCGTTCGCTCATATGATCATCTCCCCTGGATCGCCCCGGCGCTGTTCGCTCCGGAGGCATTCCCCGAATCGCTGCCGGACGTCGCGGTGTTGTCCTCGGGCGCCGCGCTCTGTCCGCGAAGCTGCGCCAGGCGCTGGCGCAGCATCTGGACGTTGGCGAGCAGACCCGGATCGTTCTGACCGCTGTACTCGGCGATGATCTTCTCGATCTCGGCGGCCGCGCCGGCAGTGTCACCGCGGGCGGTGAACTTCTCGACGCGGAGGTTCTCGATCTCGGCGCGCAGGTTCGGGTCGTTGCCGTACTGCGTGAGCAGCTGCTGGTACGTCGCGATCGCCTGATCGTACTGCCCGAGCAGCGTGTGCATCTGCGCCTTGACCTGCGGCGGCGGATAGCTCTGGGCGAAGCGATTGCCGCTCCAGTCCGGACCGATCCGCTCGACGGCCGCGAGGGTCATGTCGGCGTACTTCTTCGCCTTGGCTTCGTTGCCCGCCTGCTTGTAGAGCTGCGCGATCTGCGCGGCGTACGGATAGGCGATCGGGAAGAGCTCCGGCGAGATCGTGCTCTCGAGCGCGTCGAGGGCCTGGATCGCGGCCTGCGGATTCTTCTCGGTCATCAACGCGTGCATCGCGAGGCCGAGGTACATCGGACGGTACTGCAGGTTCGGGATCCGCCGGTGGTCCTCCATGAAGAAGACCGACGGGTTGGTCAGGTTCCTGAACTTGAAGCCGTAGTGCGGCTCTTTGTAGTACTCGTCATCCTTGAGCGGATTGAGCAGGCACTTGCGCATGACGTCGCCGTTGATCGACTCGATCTGGCCGAGGCCGGCCTGGCTGACGGGCATGATCCGGAAGGCCATGCCCTCGCTGCGGAAGTACTGCTCGAGACCCGACCAGGCATCGCCGCCGACGGTCGTCGAGAAGTAGACCGGGCGCTGCCACTTGTTGTTCTCGAGGATGTTGCGGATGAGCTTGTCCTGCACCCGGATCAGCATCTGTCCGTCGCCGCCCATGGGCGATCCGCGGAGCGTCCAGCTCATCCTGCCCGGCGCGGCATTCTTGCCGGCGGTGGCCCAGCTCATGACGTTCGCCGGCACGTCGAGCTCGACGGTCGGCGCCTGGCCGATGTCGTAGCTGAGCGCGCGCGGATCACGCTCGTTGACCTTGAGCATCTCGTCGGGGAAACTGATGGGCACCTTCTTGGCGCCCCACGGCTCCTCGTTCTTGAGCTGCCAGATGTACCACAGGGTATTACCGAGCGAGAGGTTGACGACGCGCACGTCGCGGCGCACGCCGGCGACGTCCTGCAGGTACCACAGCGGGAACGTGTCGTTGTCGCCGTTGGTGAAGAGGATCGCGTCCTTCTCGCAGCTCTGCAGGATGTTGTACGCGTAATCCCATGGCACCCAGTTGCCGGATCGGTCGTGCGCGCGCCATCCGCCGACGGCCATATTGATCGGGACGGCGAGCAGGCAGACCGCGAGCGCGGCCATCGCGAGGCCATAGCCGCTGTCGCTTCCGGCGCCGACTTCGCGGGCGTCGGAGGCCTCGGCCGCCTCGTCCTGGCGGCGGCGGTCGCGCAGGGTCTGGGCGATGCCGGTCGCGCCGATGCCGATCCAGATCGCGAAGATCATGAACGAGCCGACGTAGAAGTAGTCGCGCTCACGCGGCTGCGGCTGCTGCTGGTTCTGTTGCAGCGTCGGGAAAATGCCGAGGAACAGGAACAGCGTCGTGTACACGAACGCCATCTTCCAGTCCCGCTTCCAGTGATAGAACAGACCGATGATGCCGAGCAGGAACGGGAGCGCGAAGAACGTGATCGGGAAGACGTCGTCGTAGCCCGAGTCGGCGATGAACTCCGCCTGTTCCTCCTTCGACGCGCCCGCGAGCGCGACGCCCGCGTTCTGCACGTCGCTGACGCGACCGATGAAGTTCCAGCCGAGGTAGCGGAAGTACATGTGCGACATCTGATACTTCAGCATGAAGTTCAGCTCGCCGGACGTGTTGATCCGATCGTACTTATACGTGCCGTCGTCGTTCTGTCCGACAGGCGCGAACCACTCGCCGTACTTGTCCTGGTACTGGCGGTAGTACTGGTCGGTCTCCTGACGGCGCGGCCACGCGCCGCGATTGCCGTACTGCGTGCGGCCGAGGTAGTCGACGAGCTCGGAGAACGTATCCGGCTCGTTCTCGTTCATCGGCGGATGCGAGTTCGAGCGGATGAGAATCTGCGTGTAGCTGGTGTAGCCGAGGATGATCAGCAGGAACGACATCGTCGCCAGGTAGACAATGTTCTTCTTCTCCTTGACCGACCACCAGACCAGACCGATGAGCCCGAGGAAGATCAGCACGCCGATGACGGCGTTGGTCGCGAGCAGGTGCGGGATGTAGTTCAGCGGCGCCTTGTAGATCAGGAAGAACGCGACGCCGGTGATCGCCATCAGCGCGATGAACGTCGGCGCCTTCGGCTGGAAGCGACGGAAGTAGATGACCATCGCGATCGCGGGCACCGTCAGCAGCGCCAGCAGGTGCACGCCGATCGCCAGGCCGAGCATGTACGCGATCAGCAGCAGCCAGCGCTCGTGACGCGGCGTCTCGGCCTCGTCGTTCCAGCGCATCATGAAGTAGATGATCAGCCCGATCAGCAGGTTGCCCGCGGCGTAGACCTCCGACTCGACGGCGTTGAACCAGTTCGTGTCGCTCCACGTGAACGCGAGCGCAGCGATCAGCGCGCCGCCGAACGTGCCGAGGTAGCTCTTGAGCGGGCGCTCGGGCCGCGGACGGCTCCAGCGCTCGATCAACCGGACGGTGATCAGGTACACGAGCATCACCGTGATCGCCGTGCAGACACCCGAGAAGAAGTTCAAGCGCCAGCCTTCATCGCCGATCGGAAGCAGGTGGAACCACTTGCCGACGATCAGCCACAGGGGTGCACCCGGAGGATGCGGTACCTGCTGCCACACGGCCGCCGCGGAGAACTCGCCGCAGTCCCAGAACGGGACCGACGGCTGCAGCGTCAGCGTGTAGGTGACGAACGCCGCCAGGAACGACACGGCGGCGAGCACTCGGTTGACGAGCTTGTACTCTCTCATGAGCAAGGTGATCCGAACGAGAATGAAAACGCCGGCGACGCACGGCGACGTCGGCAAAGAAGGGGATTGCACGCGTTGCGGGCATGCACGACCGCTCGCGCGAGTCCCCGTCGGGAGCCTCGGCGAAGGTTGCGAGCTGCCAGACATGCATGATACGCAAGGGCGGGCAAAGGCATCAAGCGGGAAATCGCTCGACCGCCGCGAGACTACTCGGCCGATCCCGCCGGCCGCGACGCGTGGCGGTTGTGCTCCTCGATGAGCTGCCCGATCATCTCACGGGCGCCTGGCTCTGTCGTCTGCTCGAGCTCGCCGCTGAGGAACTCGATCGCTCGCCGATGAAGCTCGGCGCGCCGATCGCCCGGGAGCTCGTGGTAGAGCATGTCGCGCACGATCTGCGGATGAAATCGGTAGCGCGCCGACGAGGAGATGAACATCGCCTCCCCACCGTCGCGCTGCACGACGCCGGAGTCGATCGCCCTCGCAATCGAGGCGTCGACATCGGCGACGGAGGCGCCGTCGATGTGCGCGAGCACCTCGGCGGAGAAGGTCGGCCCTTCGACGCTCGCGATCCGCAGCAGCTCGCGCGTGCGTCCGTCGATCGCGTCGAGGCGTCCGCGCATCTCGTCGGTCATCGCCGAAGGATCGGGCATCGCGGCGTAGTTGCCGGTGACCATCCCCTCGCCGTCGAGGTAACCGTACGCGGCAAGCGCGTCGAGGACCTCCGCGATCTTCCCGGCATCGCTCCCGGTGCGATCGAACATCCACGCCTCGAACGCGGGATCCTCGTGATACATCGGATACCGCTCGATGATGGTGCGGTGAACCTCGGCCCTGGCCTGCGTCTCGTCCATGTCGATTGCGCTCTTCGTGATTCGTTGACGGTGGGGGGCCACCAACGGACGCCGGGCGCAAAAAGCGGGCCCTTTTGCGGTCAGTACACGCGAGTGGAGTGGAGGTTCAGTGGGCATCACCCCCGCGCTACCTCACCCCCCCGGCCCCCCTCTCCGAATACGGAGAGGGGGGAGAGGGAGAAGCGTCTGCGATCGACCATGGCGCCGGGGTCAGGTCCCCCCCTCTCCGTATTCGGAGAGGGGGGCTAGGGGGGTGAGGTTCAGGTCGGCAATCCTCGCTGCAGCCACCGCACCATCAGCAGCTCGCGGAACATCTTCAGCGAGTCGCTGACGGGATTGAGCGTCGAGCGGGGATCGTTGTACCACTCGACGGGGATCTCCTTGATCGAGAATCCGAGCCGCCGCGCGATGTAGAGCACTTCGACGTCGAAGCCGAACCCGTCGATCTTCGTGCGCGAAAAGATCGCCTCGGCCGCTTCGGCGCGGAATCCCTTGAAGCCGCATTGCGTGTCGTGGATGCCGGGAACGGCGACCGCCTGCACGAGCAGGTTGAACGCCTTGCCCATCGACTCGCGATACCACGGCTGGTGCTCCTTGATGAAGCTCGCGTCGAGCGCGCGACTGCCAATGACGACGTCGAACCGCTCGAGCTCCGCGAGCACCCGCACGCTCTCGGTGATCGGCGTCGAAAAGTCTGCGTCGGTGAAGATTCGATTGCGCCCTCGTGCCTCGAGCATTCCCCGCCGCACCGCCGCTCCCTTGCCCATGTTCCTTGGCTGCGCGAGCAGTCGCAGACCGTCGCCGACATATCCGCGCACGACGTCGACGGTCGCGTCACGCGATCCGTCGTCGACGACGAGGATCTCGACGTCGAACGGCTGGCCAGCGGCCCAGTCGAGCGATTTCTCGAGCGACGCGCCGATGCGGTCGGATTCGTTGTACGCGGGAATGATCAGCGATAGGTCCATGCGAAAGCACTGTCTCGGGGAATCCGTCCGGTTGGGAGTAATCTGCAAGATCGGGAATCAGGGCGTACCGGCGAGTCGGTCACGCGTTTTCGGGCTGAGGAAGGACCGTTCCCGTTCGCGCGGCTCATCCGATCACGGACGTTCATCGCCGTCCTCGCCGGGCGCGCGGCCACGCAGCTCCTCGCCGAGCTCGCCGAACGCCGCCTTGTTGTTGAGTAGCGCGGGATCGGTCGCGCCGGCATAACCGGCGACGATGCGGTCGATCTCGGCGAGCGCCGCGGCCGTATCACGGCGCGCGAGGTGCCGGCCGATGCGGAGCTCCTCGAGCTGGCCTCGAAGGTGCGGGTCGCTCGGGTACTTCGCCTGCAGGCTCTGGTAGGTCTCGATCGCGCGCTCGTAGTCGTCGAGCAGTGCGAGCATCTGCGCCTTGACCTGGATCGGGTGGTACACGCGCGCGTGAGGATGCCGGCGCCAGTCCTGTCCCAGCGCATCGACTTCGTCGACGGCGCGGCGCGCCGCGGTCTGCGCGCCCTCGCGGTCGCCCGCGCGCCACGCGAGCGAGGCGATGCCGGCATGCATCCAGTACGGCATCGGATGCACGCGAGAAGGAATCTTCCGCTCGAGCTCCGCGAGGATCTCCCTGACCCGCTCGCCGCGATCGTCGCCAGCGGCCTCGGTCTCGGCGAGCAGCAGGAAGAGGTGACGGTAGACCGAGACGATCCGCCGCTCCTCCGGATCGAGATAGCCGCCCGCCTGGTCGAGCCCGCGCAGCCGGAAGCTCCGGTTCACGGTGTCGACGACGCTGCCGTCGGCGATCGCGTCGAAGAGCGCGCGGCGCGTCAGCGCGGTGTCGACCGCCTCGCCGCCACGG
>Ga0247823_10003749_pt1 | contig 12240 bp, 11 predicted proteins | sample 13C_PalmiticAcid_2_FD_192426 | JGI IMG/M metagenome (GOLD analysis project Ga0247823, IMG submission 192426) | Soil microbial communities from agricultural site in Penn Yan, New York, United States - 13C_PalmiticAcid_Day30 | ecosystem: Environmental > Terrestrial > Soil > Agricultural land...
GCAAACGAGAGGTTGCGCTATCGTCAAAAACGAACGTTCAGGTACTCCCTCGTACCCAACTGCAAGTGCCAGATGCGGGGCCGGGGAGCGATGTTGCCGACGCTATATCCAGCGCACGTCCAGCCAGCCGCTCGAGGCGAGATCATGTTCATGTATCCGTGGCGGAGCAACCAGCCGAGGAGTTACCCGGCCAGCCTTCGACAGCAGGCACGGCGGAGGGCAAGGCACGCGATCTGAATCTGGATTTACCGCAAACACTGGAGTCTCAGCTACTCCAAGCGCCGTCGCCTGCTGGCAGAGAGGAGACCACGCAATCTCCTCTCCAATGGGCACGATCCGTTGCGCAATCACGCCCACCGGTGTCGGTGACTCAAAAGGCGATCTACGATGAGGAGCGCAATCCAGCACCGTTTTGCCTGTATTGGTTGGACGATCTTTACCGGCTGAACAGGTTCATTCGGTCTTGCGTGGTTGAATACATGACCATGAATGCGCCCTCCAGGCACGCGGATATTCAGCAATGGCATGAGTGGTTTCATATGGCGGATACGGACGCCTCCTTGTCGGAAGAGACGCGTCGCAAACTGGTCCGGAACTCGTTTGCGCTCATGTATCAGAATGGCTCTTCGCCGGATGTCATCCAGCAAGCCACAGTGTACGTTCGCACCTGTGCGCAGGATCTTGCGGTTCTCTCGTCGCGCCATGGTAACGTCGGATGGTCCTCCTACGACCATCTGGTAAAGTCCATACGCCAATCGGACTCGGACCAGCGTAGCGTGTTCCTGCGGTGTGTCACGCTGCATATGATTCAAAACAGGGAGATGGAATATGCCGTCCGGCCCGATGAAAACGGCAACCCCACGGAGATGATCCGGCCGGCATACAAGCAATCAATTGGTTTTGAGCAATCCCTGGTATTGAGAGACCTGGTGATCAAGGGGCTGAGTGCCGCTGTCGTTCTGTCTCCAGAATATATCCAGGCGCTGCGCGATCTCGGCTCAGCACACCGCCAGCCGGCTTTGCGAGCGCACGAGAAAACTTATCTGGATGGTCTGGAGAGGCTTGCCATCGACGCTGAGACACTCAGCGAAAGGCAGGTCCATAAGATCAGCAACGATTTGACCAGAGCTTTTCTGGCACGCGTTCCCCGGAAGGAGCGCAATGAGGAAAAAGAGTGGTTGCGCGAGAAGGTGGCGTTTGAAACTCTGTATTCCGGCAATCCAGGGAACTGGTTTGACATACGCGTGCTATGCAACGATTTGTATCACACTATCAGAACGTACAACGTTGATCCTGTATTTACGATGGCCATTCTCAAGCGGGAATTGGCAAAAGGGACGATACAGGCGCAAACAGGGGTCTTTTTTACCGCTGATTCGCAGGCATTGACGGTTTGTCTACGGTCTTACAAACATCGGCATGCTGGGGAGTCGGCGTGTACGTTGCTTTGAGATCAGTGATTCCGCCATTGGAGAAACACGCATGAAAACGAGCGAGCTATCCGAGAACCTCTCAGCCTCCCATCTGATCGACATGAAAATCCAGGCGCTGGCAGACTGGCGTGGCGAGATGCTCAGTCGCCTCCGTGCGCTAATCAAGGAAGCCGACCCGGACGTCGTCGAAGAATGGAAATGGCGAGGCGTTCCGGTGTGGTCCCACAGTGGGTTGATCTGTACCGGCGAAACGTACAAGCACGTCGTGAAGATGACCTTTGCGAAAGGTGCGGCGTTACCGGATCTGTCAAAACTGTTCAATGCGAGCCTGGAAGGCAATACGCGGCGCGCGATTGACTTCCATGAACATGACAACATCAACGAAACGGCGCTGAAAGCGCTGATTCAGGCGGCGGTGCATCTGAACACGTCCGGGACGAAAAAGTGAGGACGCGTATGGCACAGGTGTCCGGAAACGGATGGCGTGAGGATCCCCGGGGCTTTTCCTATATTTCGCATAATGTATGTTATGTTAAATTAAAGATCAGGATCAATCGCTCTTGTATGCGATAGCCAAGCATACCTACGGCATAGCCAGCTCTCTACGATCACGTGCTGGCTTTCCAAAGTCACCCGCCACACCTTTGTTCTCTCGTTCGGCGGTGTACAAGCCAACCGAGCAATGCGCAGTGGTGATAATGCGCATTTACATTCAATCCATATAGCACGGCAGTGAATCTAACCTTCAAAGATAAATCCCATATATTGGTATAAATCAATCCACGCCATTGCGATTCGTCGATGGTTTTCAAGCCATGTCGTTCTTGCCATGACATGCGGATATCTCGTGGACGAATTCACTCTTTGACAAAAAGTTGAGCTGATCACCCCGTGGCATAGCGCAATTTGTTATTCTCCTCGTCACACGAGTTCTTGCTGCATCCATACGACGATTCTGCATCCGGTCAGGCCTGCTTGCGCTTGATCAAGTCGATACATGGGTGGAAAGCAAGTTGCAGCGAGAAACATATCGGAGCCTGCGGCGTGTAGGAATACAACTTCATAATTGTTTTGCTCATCTGCAAAACCAATACACGTAGATCAACGGGTACCTGTTATTCATGCCTCGCCCTGCGCCAACTTTTACTCCGCCCACCTGGCGCTTGACGCGCTGGCTGACCGCTGTCGGGGAAGACGTTCCGCAGGAAATCCGGGGGGCGCTGCTGGCTAGCCTGTTTGGCACCATTCCGATTTTCCTCGGCGGCGTGGTTAATACCATTATGATCGCCGGGATCATCGCCTGGCTGAAACCGGAGCCGGTTTATACCTATTGGTTGATCTTCGAGTCGGCACTCGCCCTGCTGCGCGCCTATGTTCTGTGGGCTTCGCTCAGGGCAGCGCGCACCGGGCGCAGGACGCTCACCGATCTGTATATTGTCCTTGCACTCGCTTGGGCAGGGAGTGTCGGATACGGGGTGTTCATTACCTTCATGCATGGCGACTGGCTGCCGGCGACGCTGGCCGGTGTGTCGTGCGGTGCCATGGCGGGTGGTATCTGCTTCCGCAACTACGGCGCGCCCCGGCTGGTTTGCGCGATGATCCTGCTGACGCTTGGCCCGATGTGCCTGGGCGCGCTGTTCTCCCCGGAGCCATCGACGCTGATTGCTTTTATCCAGGTGCCCTTCTATTTCGTAGCAATGGGGCTAGCAGCCGTCAAGCTTAACAAGATCCTGGTCTCCACGATGCTCGCTGAGCGCACCAACGAATTACGCGCCAAGCAGGATCCTTTGACCGGGCTGGCCAACCGGACAGGCATTCTTGATGCCGTCGACGTGCTCTGCAAGGCAAGTGGAGGACAGACGCATGGCGCCGCCCTCCTCTACATGGACCTTGATGGCTTCAAGACCATCAATGATGCGCATGGCCACACCGCGGGGGATCGTCTGTTGACCATCATCGCCCATCGTATTCAGGACAGCTTGCGCCCGGAGGACCTGGCGGCTCGGATCGGCGGTGACGAGTTCGTTGTGCTGGCGCGCGAGATGGACCAGACTTCGGCGCGTGCTCTGGCAGACCGCGTGATCCGGAACGTGACCGCTCCAGTGACATTGCCGGGTGTACCCGACGATATCAGGATCGGACTATCGATCGGCATTGCTATGATCGCTGGAGACAATCCGGATTCCGATGCGTTGTTCGATGCAGCCGACCAAGCGCTCTATCGCGCCAAGCGTGCCGGCGGCGGCCGGACGGAAATGCAGGCAACGGTGTTGCGGCCTGCCTGACGGGCGCGCTCTGCGATCGTTCTGCGGAGAGCCCCTGGTTCAGCGTTGCCACTTGCACTGCGGTACCCCGACATCGGTACGGCAGCCGTGATTCTCCGTGGAATCTGGAATGGCCGGTGTGGGAGCGATCCCCAGAGACCGGCGGATCAGCCGGTTCGGGTTATTCCACCGGCACGATGATCGTCACACGGCGATTTTCCAGACGCCCGACGGCAGTCTGGTTATCGGCCACCGGCTTGGACATGCCCATGCCAGCCGCACGGATATTGGCACGTGGCATACCGGCCTCGATGAATACCTGCGCAACTGCTTCGGCCCGCCGCACGGACAGACGCTGGTTGTAGTCCGCCGAGCCCTGCGCGTCGGTATGACCTTCCAGCCGGACGCTATCGATCCCGGCGTCGAGCAAGGCCCGCGTGATACGAGAAATGGTCGGACGACTTTCGTCGGAGATCTTGTCTTCGTCGTTACCGAACAGAATCTTGCTCGACAAGCCGAAGGCCCAACCTTCGTCCGTCAATTTAAAACCCTGCTCCTTGAGGACAGCCACCTGCGCTTCAGTGAGACCACCCTTGCGCGGTGCGGATGCACAGGCACCCAGGATTGCCACACTCAGGAAGAGTGCTGTCAGTAGACGCATTACGCGCAGCATATGGAATCGATGAGCAGACATCATACAAAAATCCTTAGTTGGTGGCGGCGCGTCCCTGATGCTGAACATCCGCTTCGGCCAGTGCCAGCCTGCGGGTGCCGCGACCCTGCCGCTTGGCATGATACATTGCCGCATCAGCGGCACGCAGCAGATCCTGCGAGGTCTGGCCGTGACCGGGATAAACCGCGATGCCAATGCTAAGCGAGGTCGTGACTTCTCCACCATCCGGCAAACGAATGGGTGTCTGCATACTGTGCAGGATCGCATCGGCAAGCTGCAGCGCCCGTGTGCTATCGGCCAGTTGTGTCAGCATCACGGCAAATTCGTCACCGCCCAGCCGTACGACCACGTCACCCTTGCGCACATGGGCGCGGATGCGTTCGGCAATGGCGATCAGTACGGCATCGCCTGCTGCGTGGCCACGCTCGTCGTTGATCGACTTGAACTGGTCGCCATCGATGAACAGCACTGCCACTTCGCCACCGGTGTCACGCGCCTGCGCCATCGCTTGGCTCAGCCGATCCGTGAAGACCGCGCGGTTCTGCAAACCAGTGAGGCTGTCATGGAACGCCTGGTGGGCAAGCGAAGCCTTTTCGTTTTCGTTGCGCGTATGCCAGGTTTCCAGTTCATCCAGCAAGGCATTGAAGTCGCTGCCCAAGGCGTGCAGTTCATGAATCTGCGAGTCGGGCACACGCCGGCTGAAGACCCGGTCGGTGCGCACTGCATGTGCAACCTCGGCAAACCGATCAAGTGGCAGCACGATGCGGCTGACCAGCCGCCGCGATAAGATGCCGGCAACCGTGATGGTCAGCGCGAGGCAGCCGATGATACCGAGGATACCGACCACGAGGAATTGCAGCAGCGTCTGGTTCAGTCCCTGTACGTGAATTTCTCCAATAGTCCGGTCCTGATACATCAGCGGCTGGCGAACCGGAGGCACGAGCACCCAGTTCGGCACGATGTGCTCTACCTCATCCAGCAGACCGTGCGAAGGTCTCTGCCAGTGCGCAAACTGCTGACCATGGTTGTCGAACACGGTGGCCCGCGTGACATCCTCTGTCATGCCGATATGCTGCAGCACCTCTTCTGCTGCCTGGGCATCCGAGAACACCACGGCCGCCTCCACGGTATAAGCCATGGAGCGTGCAATCAAGTTGAGGTTGTTGCTCGCGTACGCGCGCAGGTTCAGTACGCCAAGCGGAATGATCAGCAGGCCGATCAGGCAGACCGCCAGGGTAGCCACCCAGAGATTGCCGCGGTACAGCATTTGCCGCAGCCCGGTTGATGTGCCTGACAGTGGCTCCGTGTCGGAGCGGGATATCGCGCTCATGGTCGCCCCTGTGTGCGGGCAAGCTTGAGCACGCTTGGATGGACGCGGATACCGCTACGGGCTATAGCGTCCAGATTGATTTCAAAGGTTACGCGTTTGTCGGTGGCCGTGAGACAGAACATCGTAGCGACGCTACAGTTCTCGGTTTGCTCGCTGACGACAAGCAGCGGCTTGCCGACGACATTGCGCACCAGCGCTTCGCGCTCTGCTCCATCGAGCGTGCCGTTATACACGGCGTTACAGGTGCTGGGAAGCTCGCCGGCTGTCTTACGGTGTACGACAATGCGCCGTCCGTGGACGGCTGTACTGTGGGAGCCGAGGTATTCGGCATGCGCTGGCGTGCCGACCACGCACAGCCGAAAAGTATCTGGCTCCAAGGTATCTGCAGGCCAACGCGCATAGCTGAGAATGCCCATCAGGATTTGGCTGACTGCCATATCCTGCGAGGCATCCAGCTTATCTCCCGGTGCGGCGCGTGAAGGAGTGATCGGACCCAGCAGGGCCACGAGCAACAATGGAAGTAATAGCCAGACCCGCCCGGCCAAGCGAGAAATCATGTGCGATATGGCACTCATGTGGTGTTGGGCAATTCAAGCGCATTCTACCGCACAGCGTCACGAAAACATTGGCCTATCAACCCATTTTCAGCCGCGTGCACGGAAGAATGTGGCTTGTTGCCGACGTTTTTTGCGCGAGCCGTGATGATCGGGTCGTCTTAGCCCTGTTATCCCTGTCAGCGCACTATTGACATGCCCCGGCACCTGCCCCTCATGGGCACACGGCCATCACCCCCGCCGCTTCTTGTCGTGGTACGCTGCCAGCTCTCTTCACCCTGCTCCATGTATCCGCCCAGTATGTCTGACCAGCTTCACGACCGTCCCGACAGCCCATGCATTGGCATCTGCTCCACCCTGTTCGACGAAGTCTGTCAGGGATGCGGGCGTACGGCTATGGAAGTGGCGAACTGGGTATTTTTCGATGAAGCAGAGAAGCGCGCCATCTGGGAGCGCATCACACAGGAAGGTACGGCGCAGCGTTTTCAGCCGGCATACCTGGATCGCCCGAAGTAAATCGGATCCGCGCTGCGGCGCCATTGCCACCACCGATCGGCAGGCTGACCGGCAGCGGCATGTGGGCGACGTGATGCGAGGCTGGGCAGCTGGTTAGCCAGCGATACCCTGGCTCTCGAGGTACTCGTCGTACGTGCCGAGGTAATCAGTGACGGTACCATCGCTACGGACCTCCACGATACGGGTGGCCAGCGCGCTGACGATCTCGCGGTCGTGCGATACGAAGATCAGCGTGCCCGTGAACTTCTCCAGCGCGATCTGCAGCGATTCGATGGATTCCATATCCATGTGGTTGGTCGGCTCGTCCAGCGCCAGCACGTTGTGCTTGCCGAGCATCAGCTTGCCCCAGATCATGCGACCCTTCTCACCGCCCGACAGCACCTGCACCGACTTGCGGATGTCGTCTGCATTGAACAGCAACCGGCCGAGCGTGCCGCGAATCACCTGCTCGTCGTCACCTGGCTGGGCCCAGCGGGTCATCCAATCGAACACGATCTCATCGTCGGGAAACTCTTCCATCGTGTCCTGCGGCATGTAGCCGACGGAGGCATTCTCGGCCCAGCGCACCTCGCCATGGTCAGGCACAAGTGCATTAGGGACCGCGCCATGCAACAACGTCCGCAGCAGGGTGGTCTTGCCCGCGCCGTTCTCGCCGATGATGGCGATTTTCTCGCCCGCGCGCACGGAGAAGTCCAGATTGTTGATGATCGGGCGGTCGTATGCTTTCGAGAGGCCGGTCGCTTCCACCGCCAGGTTGTGCAGCTTCTTCTCGAACTCGTAGCGGATGAACGGGTTCTGGCGCGATGATGGCTTGATATCGTCGACCTGGATCTTCTCGATCTGCTTGGCACGGCTGGTCGCCTGGCGGGCCTTGGATTTGTTGGCCGAGAAGCGGCGTACGAAGTCCTGCAGCTCGGCGATGCGCTCCTTGGCCTTGGCGTTGGCGGCCAGCACGCGGGCGCGCGCCTGCATGGAGGCTTCCATGTAGTCGTCATAGTTGCCCGGATAGACCTTTAGCGTGCCGTAGTCCATGTCCGCCATGTGGGTGCAGACCATGTTCAGGAAGTGGCGATCGTGCGAGATGATGATCATCGTGCAGTTACGCTGGTTCAGCACGCCTTCCAGCCAGCGGATAGTGTTGATATCCAGGTTGTTGGTCGGCTCGTCAAGCAGCAGCACATCCGGATCGGAGAACAGCGCCTGAGCCAGCAGCACGCGCAGCTTCCAGCCCGGGGCGACATTGCTCATCAGTCCGTCATGCTGGGCGGTCGGAATCCCCACGCCCAGCAGCAGCTCGCCGGCGCGCGCTTCGGCGGTATAGCCATCGTACTCGGCGTACTTGGCCTCGAGCTCGGCAGCACGCATGTAATCTTCGTCCGTGGCGTCCGGATTGGCGTAGATGGCGTCGCGCTCGCTTGCGGCGGCCCACATCTCGGTATGGCCCATCATAACCACGTCCAGCACGCGCATGTCTTCATAGGCAAACTGGTCCTGGCGCAGCTTGCCCAGGCGCACGCCCGGCTCGATCATGACGTTGCCGGCGCTCGGCTCGAGATCACCACCGAGAATCTTCATGAAGGTCGATTTACCACAGCCGTTGGCCCCGATCAGGCCGTAACGGTTGCCCTCGCCGAACTTGACCGAGATGTTCTCGAACAAGGGCTTGGGCCCGAATTGCATGGTGATATTGGCAGTCGAAAGCACGGGTAGATCCTGAATTTAGCGTGCGTCGCCCGGCGATGGATGCGTGCGGGGCAAGGCAATAAGAAAGCAGGCCCTCCCAGCACACGATACATTCCGCCGGGGCGCGCCAATCCTGCGCGGGCCAAACCTTGTATTGTACCACCCGGGCATGATCGCAGCGAGGCTGCGGCCTGCGCCCTGTACCAGCCTAGGCCGGCAGCACGGGATAGGCGGAAAGCGTGAGCGTATAACCCAGGGGGTGGGGCGCCACGACGGCTCGGCCACCAACAGGCAGCGTCATCTTGCGGGCGCAGTGACCGAACGGCAGGCCCGTATAAATGGGAATCGGCAAGGTGGCACGCAGCCACGCCACCATCTCCCCGAAGTCATAGCCGTTGTCGTAATCCGTGGTGCGGTACGACGAAAAATCGCCCAGCAGTACCGCGCGCTGCCCAGATAGCACGCCGGAGTGCCACAACTGCAGCAGCATGCGCTCGACACGGTATGGATGCTCGTTGACGTCCTCCACGAACAGGATGCCGTCCCGGATGCGTGGCATCCAGGGCGTGCCCACCAGGCTGCACAGCATGGCGAGATTGCCGCCCCACAGCGTCCCTTCCAGCGGCATGTCGTACGGCTGTGGCTCGGCAATGGTCTCGGTCACGGTGGGAGTGGTGGTCACAGCGCGGAAATGCGCGGCCATGAATGGATCGACAGGCTCGGCGCCAAAATCGGCCGACAGCATCGGCCCGGCAAAGCTGACACCGCCAGTCTGTGCCAGATAGGCCAGCTGGAAGGCGGTGAAGTCGCTGTGCCCGACCATCAGCGTGCCGCTGTGCGCCACCTGCCGCGCGATATGCGCATAGTCGATGCGCTCCAGCAGCCGGCTCAGGCCATAGCCGCCACGCACCATCAGGGCAATGCCGGGGGTGTCGCCAGCGCCGATGCTGTGCAGGTCCGCCAAGCGCTCCTCGTCGGTACCGGCAAACCGCTGGTGACAGCGTGCGATGGCCTCCTCCCCTTCCACCCTGTAGCCGAGCTCGCGTAGCACGGCAATACCACGCTCGGCGCGTTCAACGGGGTGCGGGTAACCGGAAGGGGCATGAAGGCGGATCAGCATGGGGGAATCCCCGGCAAGCGGTTGACTCGGTAATGCAGCTGTGGCTCAGCAGGCAGGTGCCCGGCCAGTTGCTGTTCCTCGTATGCGCGTTTCATGCCGCCTTGCTCCATGCGGATCTAGTCTTGGATATCGCGGAGCGCTTTACGCTGCGCACGCCGCTCGGCAAAAAAATCCTTGAGAATCTGGCCACACGCTTCGGCCTCGCACCCTGCGGTAACGGTCGTATGGTGGTTCAGGCGGGCTTCTGCAAACAGATCGAGCACGCTCCCGCAAGCCCCGGTCTTGGGGTCAGGCGCCCCGTACACCACGCGCCGCACGCGGGCATGCAGCATGGCGCCGGCACACATGACACAAGGCTCCAGCGTGACATACACGTCGCACTCGGGCAACCGGTAGTTGCCCAGATACAGTGCAGCGGCCCGCAGCGCTTGCATCTCGGCATGGGCCGACGGGTCGTGTGCGCCGATTGGACGGTTGTGCCCGCTGGCGATGATCGTACCCTGATGGACAACCACCGCGCCGACCGGGACCTCGCCTGCCACCTGCGCCAGCCGTGCCTGCTCAAGCGCAGCGGCCATGAACTGCGCATCCTGCGCTGCGACGGTATCAGACAGTGCCGTCATCAGTCCTGCACCGTGCGCGGCGCTTGCATGGTAACCTCGGCCCAGCAGTTTGGCGTTTCATACAACACCAGACGTGACAGGTAGAGCTGGTGGCCAAAGCAGTCGCGGAACACCGGCGCGAGCGTGGAAAATGCAGCCTGCGCGAGATTTTCCACGGTCGGTATATCGTCCAGCACGACAGTTTTGTGGTTCTCCATGCTGTTCAGGAAATTCAGCAATGTCGTATCGCCGCGATAGATCAGGAAAGCGTGATCCCACTTGGATACCAGGTGCTGCTGGGCGAGCGTTTTGACGTCGCCAAAATCCAGAATCATGCCGTCGTCCGACGCACCTTCGCTGTGCAGCACCTCGCCCGACAGCGTCAATTCAAGCTGATAGCGATGGCCGTGCAAGTTGCGGCACTGGCCGCCGTGGCTCGGTATGCGGTGCCCCGCATCGAATTCGAGGCGACGGGTAATGGAAACCTGTTTGTTCATGACAGCACTATTCAGTACAAGCCGGCATCTCAGCGGATGCCTAGCAGCTTGTGGGTTTGCAGGCTCAGGCGCCAGCGCGGATGGTCTTGGCAGAACTGTACGGCGGCCGCAGTGTTTTCGCGCTGCAGCGGCCCGTCCATGGGTTGAACCAGAAGATGGCGGAAGTCGAGCGCCTCGTAGGCGGCAAAGTCCTGACCGGGCTGGGGAATCACGACCTTCAGTTCATCCCCGCGTGTCACCACGAGTTCAGCACCCATTTTTGGACTGACGCAAATCCAGTCGATACCGTCCGGTACGGGCAGCGTGCCATTGGTCTCGATGGCAATCTCGAAACCCTGGACATGCAAAGCGGTGATCAGCGACGCGTCGAGCTGCAATAACGGCTCCCCGCCGGTGCACACCACCAGCGGCCGACTGTCAGCCAGACGTGGTGACTGCGCGGGCCATTGCGCTGCCACGACCTCGGCCAGCGCTTCCGCCGAGGCGTACTTGCCGCCGAGCGTGCCATCCGTACCGACAAAATCGGTATCGCAAAACTGGCAGACCGCCGTCGCCCGGTCGCGCTCGCGCCCGGTCCACAGGTTACACCCGGCGAAACGACAGAACACGGCGGCCCGGCCGGCGTTGGCCCCTTCGCCTTGCAAGGTGTAGAAAATCTCTTTGACGGTATAGGTCATGAAAAAACGGAAACTGCAGTGGATGGCGGCCATCTGGCCGCATGCCGCATTTTCTCACAGAAGCGGAGCTCGCCCTATTCCAGCCGCTAGCGGAATATCCCCACACAACTGTCAGACGTTGCCTGACGGAGCCTGCGGGCGAATCTTTCTAGACTCATCGGAAAGGCCATGTCATGGGCTGTCCAGCCCGCCTGCCATGCCTGCGACGTGGCGCGCCCGCCGGTGCCACGTCATATCCATCATCAGTCAAGGGAGTGTCCAATGTCCAGAAAATCAGGCAATACCGCACAGATCCATGAACTGCTCTACCAGGCTCTCGAAACCGAGGCAGGCGGCATGCAGATCTACGAGACCGCTATCGGATGCGCACTGAACGAAGACTTGCGCAAGGAATGGCAGGAATATCTGGAGCAGACGACGACGCACCACAGTGTCCTGATGGCAGTCTTCGAAACGCTTGGTCTCGATCCGCAACAAATGACCCCGGGGCGCCAGGTCGTCCGGCACCAGGGCGAATCGCTGGTCAAGGCGATGAAGATGGCCAAGCAGGCCGGTGATCCTGCGGCGGCGCAACTGGTGGCCGGCGAATGCGTCGTGCTGGCCGAAACCAAGGACCACGCCAACTGGGAACTGATCGGCCTGATCGCGGAGAAGGCCAGCGGCGACCTCGCCAAGACACTGAAACAGGCCCATGAAGCTGTCGAGAAGGACGAGGACCATCACCTGTATCACACCAAGGGATGGACCCGCGAACTGTGGATCGAGTCGCTCGGCTTCCCGGCCGTGCTGCCGCCACCCGAAGAAGTCAAACAGGTCGAGACGGCAATCGGCGCCTCGCGTGCCGAACAGGCCCGCGACCAGATGCTGAACGGCCGGCGCGGCCAGTTGGTT
>Ga0247823_10003750_pt1 | contig 12238 bp, 14 predicted proteins | sample 13C_PalmiticAcid_2_FD_192426 | JGI IMG/M metagenome (GOLD analysis project Ga0247823, IMG submission 192426) | Soil microbial communities from agricultural site in Penn Yan, New York, United States - 13C_PalmiticAcid_Day30 | ecosystem: Environmental > Terrestrial > Soil > Agricultural land...
CTTCCCGGCCGCGCGATCAGCAGGATGCCGGCAAAGCCCGTGGCCGCGGCGAGATAGAAGCTGCGGCTCACCCGCTCGCCGAGCAAGGGGCCGGAGGCCAGGATGACCATGATCGGGGCGACGAAGATGATCGACATCGTTTCCGCGACCGGCATGCGCTGGAGCGCGAACCCTGCGGCGAGGGTACCGAGCGCGAGGGTAAAGGCGCGGACCACGACGAGGCCGGTGCGTTGCGTCCGCGCGATCTCCCGCCCGTGGAAGGGCGCGAGCAGCGCGGTCATCAGCACGAGGTTCACGGCATAGCGCACCGCGGCGATCAACGGCACGGGATAGGATTCAGCGAGATATTTGATCGTCGTGTCCATGCACGCGAACAGCACCAGACCCGCCATGAAGAGCGAGAGGCCGCGGAGCGTGTGATTGGTGTGCATGACGAGACTCCCCCGCGAGGACCGATCGGAGCGCCGCGCGGGGAGGGACGGCACGCCGTGGCGCCCTAAAGCAAAACGAGGCTTCGACAAGCCCCGTCCGGACGGTAAGAGGAGCCGATGACAACGGGGGACTCATGGGACTGACGGCGATCGATATCATCGTGCTGATCGCGGTGGGCGGCGCGGCGGTGCTGGGGGTGATGCGCGGCTTCGTCACCGAAGTGCTGTCGCTGATGGCGTGGCTGTTCGTGGTGGTGGCGCTGAAGTTCCTCCATACGCCGGTCGCCGAGATGCTGGCGGGCCCGGTGGGCACGGTGCAGGGCGCGGCGGTGCTCGCCTTCGCGCTGATCGCCGGGATCACCTTCTTCGGCGGGCGGCTGGTGGCGAACGCGATCGGATCGCGCACGCGCAGCGGACTGCTGGGTCCGGTCGACCGCGCGCTGGGTTTCGGCTTCGGTGCGGTGAAGGGGCTGATCCTGGTCAGCCTCGGCTTCCTGCTCGTTACACTCGCGGTGGACACGGTTGGGGGCGGGCCCTCGGAACGGCCCGACTGGATGACGCAATCGCGCACCTATCCGCTGCTTAACGCCACCAGCGCGAGCATCGCCGAGTTCGTCGACAAGCGCCGCCGCGGCGAGCCGGTGTTCGGCGAGGGCAACGACAGCCTTGCGAACGAGGCCGCGCGCGATACATCGGGCGAATGAACGCGCCGCTCTACAACAATCAGATTCTGCGGCTCGCGGCGTCGATTCCCTTTCACGAACGGCTGGCCGAGCCGATGGCGAGCGTCGAGAAACGCTCACCGGTCTGCGGCAGCCGGGTGAGCGTGGATGTCGATCTGGATGACGAAGGCCGCGTCGGCGCGATCGGGATGACCGTCCATGCCTGCGCGCTGGGTCAGGCATCAGCATCGCTGATGGGCGCGCACGCCGTGGGGCGTACGCCGGAAGAGCTGGCAACGGCGCGCGACGAACTGACGGCATGGCTCGCCGGTGAGCGCGACACGCCGCCGGCATGGCCGGGGCTGGAGATCTTCGCGCCCGCGTTGCCGCACAGTGCCCGCCACCCGTCGATCCGGCTGGGGTTCGAGGCGGTGGCCGAGGCCGCGCGGATCGCCGCGAAGGTGCGCGTCTGATGGAACACGAAGCCGCCGCGGCGCACACCTACATCGCCGAATACGCGCCGCTGTTCGGTTTCGCGCTGGTGTTCGTGCTGATCTTCCGCCGCATGGGGCTGGGCGCCACGCTGGGCTATCTCGTCGCGGGTGCGCTGGTCGGCCCGCAACTGCTCAATTTGGTCGGCGAGGCCGAGACCAAGATGGGCATCGCCGAGTTCGGCATCGCGCTGCTGCTGTTCCTCGTCGGGCTCGAGCTGAGCCCGGCGCGGCTGTGGCGGATGAAGCAGGATATCTTCGGCTTCGGGCTGTTGCAGGTGGTGCTGTGCGGCCTTGTCATCAGCGCGGTGGTGGCGGTCGGCGCGGGCTTCTCGCCCGAGGCGGCACTGGCGCTGGGGCTGCCGCTGGCATTGTCTTCGACCGCGCAGGTGCTGCCGATGCTGCAATCGGCGGGACGCATGCGCACTCCGTTCGGCGAGCGTGCCTTCTCGATCCTGCTGTTTCAGGATCTGTCGATCGTTCCGCTGATTACGATCATCGCGGTGATGAGCCGCAACCCGGCCGATGCGGGCGGACCGCCGGGCTGGCTGCTGGGCGTTTACACCGTGGTTGCGATCACGGGCCTCGTCCTTGCCGGGCGCTATGTGTTGCGGCCGCTGTTCCGGCTGATCGGCAATTGGGGCGAGCGCGAGTTGTTCGTGTTTGCCGGGCTGTTCACCGTGGTGGCGAGCGCGGCGCTGATGCAATCGCTGGGCCTGTCCACCGCGCTCGGCGCCTTCGTCGCGGGCGTGATGCTCGCCGACAGTCCGTACCGGCATGAGCTGGAGGCGGATATCGAGCCGTTCCGCTCGATCCTGCTGGGGCTGTTCTTCCTCTCGGTCGGCATGCTGCTCGACCTCTCCGCGATCGCCGAGCGGCCGTTCTTCGTGATCACGATGGCGCTGGCGCTGGTCGGAACCAAGGCGATTGTCATCACCGGGCTGGGCCTGGCCTTCCGCATGGGCTGGCGGCAGGCGCTGGCGCTCGGGCTGCTGCTCAGTCAGGGCGGCGAGTTCGCCTTCGTGCTGTTCGCGCAGGCGCAGGGCGCGCAACTGATCGCGCCCGAAGCGGTGAGCATCTTCAGCGCGGTCGTTACGTTGTCGATGGCGACGACGCCGTTCCTGATGATGTTCACCCGCCGTTTCCGCGCCGAGGAAATCGGCCCGGAGGGCGAGCGTGACGGTCCGGTGGCGGACGGATCGAACGCGATCATCGTCGGCTATGGCCGCTTCGGCCAGACGGTCGGACAGATGCTCAATGCGCAGGGCATCGCCGTCACGCTGATCGACACCGATATCGAGATGATCGACATCGCCGGACAGTTCGGCGCGAAGGTCTATTATGGCGACGGCACACGGCTCGACCTGCTGCGTCAGGCGGGTGCGGGAGACGCCGAGCTGATCCTGTTCTGCCTCGACGGCGATCAGGTCAGCGCCGAGCTGGTCGAGGCGGTCCACGAAGCCTTCCCCGACGCATCGATCTTCGTGCGTGCCTATGACCGGCGCGCGCTGCTGAAGCTCAAGGGCGGTTCGGCGGCGGGCGTGGTGCGCGAGGTGCTGGAATCGGCGATCGTCATGGCCCGCCGCGCGATGGACGCGGTGGGCGTCGACGCGCAGGAGATCGACCGGACCGAGGACCTCTACCGGCGCCGCGACCGCGAACGGCTCCGCATCCAGCATGAGGCGGGCGATATCAGAGCGGCGCGCGAGTCGATCATCGGCAACCCTGAGCTGGACTGGCGGGCAGGGCGGGAGAAACCCGCGCCGCTGGAGCCGAAGCCGTCCAAGGACACCGACTGCGGATGAAGAACCGCCCGTTCACCGAGCGGCTTGGCTTCGCGCTCACCGGATTGCGGACCGGCTGGCGGCGTGAAGCGAGCTTCCGGACGCAGACGGCGATCGCACTGGGCGCATTGATCGGACTGTTGGTACTCCGTCCGGCACCGATCTGGTGGGCGGTGGTGGCGGTGACGGTCGCGCTGGTCCTGGCACTCGAGCTTATCAACTCGGCGCTGGAGGCGGTGATCGACCTGCTGCACCCCGGCATTCATCCCGAGATCAAGGTGGCCAAGGACATGTTGGCGGGGGCGGTGCTGGCGATCAGCATTGCAGCGCTCGTCGTCGGAGGCGCGTTGCTTGTCACTGAAGCCGGTGCCTGGATGGAGACGATCGGATGAACTGGCTGGTGATCCTTGCGGCACTTTCGGGTGCGCTGGCGGTGGGCGCGGGGGCGTTCGGCGCGCATGGCGCGAGCGGTGAAGCTCAGGAATGGCTCAAGACCGGCGGGCAGTATCAGCTGATCCACGCAGTGGCGGCCTTGGTCGCGGCGCAGATGGGGGCGAGGGGGCCGGGCTGGCTGTTCGTCGCGGGCGGCGCGCTGTTCGGGGTGACGCTCTATGCGATGGCGCTGGGCGGGCCGCGCTGGCTGGGCGCGATCACCCCGATCGGCGGAACCGCGTTGATTATCGGGTGGTTGTGGCTCGCATGGAGCGCGACACGCTGACAATTTAGGGGGCAGGATGCAGCGGGGGCTGACCGGGATTGCCATTGTATCGCTCGCGCCGCTGGCCCTGATGTCACTGGCAGCGTGCACCGATCAGGCGTCCAACCCTGCGCCGCCGCGCCTGACCGAGCCGCTGGTGCTCAAGGAGCAGGCTTCCACGATCCGCATCCCGGTGGCGATCCCGCTCAAGGAGCTTGAGGCGGCGATCAATGCCGAGGTGCCGCAGGTGCTGGAGCGGATCGACGAACCGCAAAAGGCCTGCATCAAGACCAGGAGCAAGCTGCTGCCCGACATCAGCTGCCGGCTGGTGGGTAATGTGCGCCGCGGGCATATCCGGCTGACCGGGTCGGGCAATGTCCTGCGTCTGACGATGCCGGTGAGCGCGGTCGTGCGCGCGGAGAATATCGGCAAGATCATCAAACGCGAGACCGCGACGGGCGCGATGAACGTCACCGCGCGGGTGACGCTGAGCCTCAGTCGCGACTGGCGCCCGCATGCGAAGGTGGTTGCGGACTATAACTGGACCAACAAGATCGGGATCGACTTCCTCGGCCGGCGCATCACCTTCGCCTCCAAGGTCGATCCCAAGCTGCGCCAGATCCTGTCGGGGCTTGAGCGCTCGCTGCCGCGCCATCTCGACAAGGTGCACGCGCGGTCGCAGGTCCAGCGCATCTGGGCGAAGGGCTTTACCTCGGTTCGGGTCAAGACCGAACCGCAGATCTGGGCGCGTTTCACGCCCGAACGGGTCGGCTTCTCGGGCTATTCGGTGCAGGGCGGCAATCTGGTCGTCGGGTTTGCCGGCCAGGCGAAGACCGAGACGGTGCTGGGCGAGCGTCCCGCCGATCCGCCGGTGACGCCGCTTCCCAATCTGATGGGCGATCTGCCCGGGCGCGGGATTAACGTCCATGTGCCGGTGCTGGTGCTCTACAATCTGCTCGAGCGCGCGGCGCTGGCAGAGTTGCAGATGCCCGAATTCCGCGCCGTGGAGCTGAAGGGCGGGCTCAAGGCGAGTGCCGATTATCATCGCGTCACCATCTACGGCACGCCGCGGAATCAGGTGGCGGTTGGTGTGGACATGACGCTCAGGACCGGGACGGTCACGACCAAGGGGACCGTCTGGTTCGTCGCAAAGCCGGTGGTCGATATCGAAAAGCGGGTCGTCGGTATCCGCGATCTCGCGGTGGCGGGCGACACCGACAGCAAGGCGTTCAACCTGCTGCTTCAGGTGGTCAACCAGACCAAGCTGCGCGACCGGATGATGGCGGCGATCCGCTATGATTTCACCAAGGACTATGACGACGGCCTCGCCAAGGCCGATGCGTGGCTGGAGGAGCAGCCGTTCGAGGGCTTTGTCTTCAAGGGCGACATGGGTGAGGCGCATATCCGCGATGTCCGCCTCGCGCCCGAAGGGTTTCTGGTCGAAGCGGATGCGACCGCCACCGCCGTGATGACCCATAACCCGCGTCGCGCCGCCGTGCTGGTCGCCGAGCGGCGAGCCAAGCGCGCGGCGCGGGAGAAGGCCAAGGCACTGGAGGCGGCGAAGGCGGCGCGATAGGCTGTTCCTCCCTCGAGGAACGAAGCCATGTCCAGCATCCGCCCGATCGTCCAGCTCGACACGCATGAGGTGCTCAACCAGCCGCCGCCGTTCGAGGAGGTGAACCTGTTCGCCGGCGATCGCGCGCTCGCCGACGCCGTGGCGCGGGCGGGGGGCGGGCAGCATGGCGACCGGTTGTCGGTACTCGGCGCGCGATGCGGCTCGGCGGAGGTGATCGAGTGGGGCGCGGAGGCCAATCGCAACATCCCCGTGCTGGATACCTTCGACCGCTATGGCCAGCGTATCGACGAGGTCCGCTTCCATCCCGCCTATCACCAGCTGATGCGGCTTGGGCTGGAGAGCGGGCTGGCGTCGGCGGCGTGGGACGGGACGCCGGCGGGCCATGTCGCGCACGCCGCGATCCTTTTCCTGACGGGGCAGGCGGATTCGGGGACGAGCTGCCCGATGACGATGACTTATGCCGCGGTGCCTGCTCTGCGCGCCGAAGCCAAGGTCGCCGGGGAATGGGTGTCCCGGATTACTGAAGGCCGCTACGACCCCGCCTCTCGGCCGGCTCATGAAAAGGCCGGCGTGACGATCGGCATGGCGATGACCGAGAAGCAGGGCGGGTCGGACGTGCGCGCCAACACCACCCGCGCCGAACCGGTGGGGGAGGACGGCTGGTACAGTCTGACCGGCCACAAATGGTTTTGCTCCGCGCCGATGTGCGATGCCTTCCTGACGCTCGCTTATGCCGAGGGCGGACTGACCTGCTTCCTCGTGCCGCGCTGGCTGCCAGACGGGTCACGAAACGCGGGGTTCCGGGTGATGCGGCTGAAGGACAAGCTGGGCGATCGCTCCAACGCCTCCTCCGAGATCGAATATCACGGTGCGCTGGCGCAGCGGCTGGGCGACGAGGGGCGCGGCGTCGCGACGATCATTCAGGTGGTTCAGCATACGCGGCTGGATTGTGTGATCGGGTCGGCCCAGCAGATGCGGGGCGCGCTGGCGCAGGCGTTGTGGCATACCGCGCATCGTTCCGCCTTCCAGCGGCGGCTGATCGACCAGCCGGCCATGGCGGCGGTGCTCGCCGATCTCGCGGTGGAAAGCGAGGCCGCCACCGCGCTCGGCCTTCGGCTCGCACAGGCGTTTGACGAGAACGATCCGGTCGCGCGGCTGCTCACACCGATCGCCAAATACTGGGTGTGCAAGCGCGCGCCGGGCCATGTCTATGAGGCGATGGAGTGCCATGGCGGCGCGGGATATATCGAGGCGGGGCCGATGCCGCGGCTGTTCCGCCAGTCGCCGCTCAATGCGATCTGGGAAGGGTCGGGCAACGTCATCGCGCTCGACCTGCTGCGCGCGATCGGCCGTGAGCCCGAGGGCGTGGAAGCGTTGCAGGGCTTCCTCACGGCGCAACGCGGACGTGATGTCGCCTATGACGCGTGGATCGACGCGATCGACCTCAAATCGGCGCATGAGGGCAATGCGCGGCTGCTCGTCGAGCGGCTCGCCCTCGCCGCGCAGGCGGCGGTGCTGCTCAGCTGGGACAGCCCGGTGGCCGAGGCGTTCTGCCGGTTGCGGCTGACCCCACGCGGCAGCGCCTATGGTGCCTTCGATGCGACGGCCGACACGCGCGCCCTGATCGAGCGCGCGATGCCGATGGCCTGATCACTTCCCGTAGAGGATCCGCGTCACCGCGACGACCGTCACCGGGTGGTAGCCCGGCTTCGCCTTGTCGAAGATGCGTTGCGCGATCGGCATTCCCCAGTCGCCCTGCGCCTTGAGGCCGCGGTAGAGCGGCGTCACCAGCAGGTTGCGGCCGACGCGGGTGAGATACGCCTCCAGTGCCGGGACCACGGGATCGTAGCGGTTGGCGATGGCGAGATCGAACCAGGCCGACTGGATATAGGCGTTGGTCGACTTGGTAAGGCCCAGCGCGTCGTCCAGTTCCTTGAGGCGCGCGGCGCTCTGCTGGCGAGGGAGGTTGCCGAGCAGCCGCTGCCATTGCTGGGTCTGCCAGCCCTGAGTCCTGATCGCGGAGGCCGGGCCGCCCGCATTGAACGCGGCGAGCATCGCATCGACCTGTGCCAGCGTATCCGACTTCACATGGACGGCGTTGGAGGGGATGCCCGGTTCGAACACCCAGCGGTCGAGCTGGAGGCTGGCCTCAAGTGCCTTGTTGCCCTTGATGAGGTGCTTGCGCAGATCGGCGAGGAAGCCCGCGCTGGTCTGAGGCTGGAAGGCGTGACGGTCGAAATAGCCCTTGAGATACGCGTCCCATTTCGCCCGGCCGACCGCGTGTTCGATGGTGCGCAGGAAGGTGCTGCCCTTGAGGTAATCGAGCTGGCCGGCGCTGTCGCCGGGATCGCCGTGCAGCCGCGTGCTCTTGGCCGCATCGCCGCCGGCATTCTTCACGTCGCGGACCATGCCGGCATAGTCGAGGTCGGAATAGATCGCGGCGCGCTCCTTCCCGTAGAGCGCCTCCATGATCCGGGTCTCGAAATAGGTGGTGAAGCCCTCATTCAACCAGCTGTCGGCCCAGGTGGCGTTGGTGACGAGGTTGCCCGACCAGCTGTGCGCCAGCTCGTGCGCGACGACATCGGTGTTCGAGCGGTCGCCGGTGAGCAGGGTGGGGGTGAGGAAGGTGAGGTTGGGGTTCTCCATGCCGCCATAGGGGAAGGACGGCGGCAGGACGAGCATGTCGTAGCGGCCCCAGCGATAGGGGCCGTACAGCGCCTGCGCGGCGTCGATCATCTTCTCGACATCGCCGAACTCGGCGACGGCGGCGTCGAGCATCCCCGGCTCCGACCACACGCCCGAGCGCGGGCCGATCGCCTTGAACTTGAGGTCGCCGACCGCGATCGCGATGAGATAGGGCGGGACCGGGTTGTCCATCACGAAACGGAAGGCGCGCTTGCCGCCGGCCACCGGCGTGCCCGCGGGGGTTTCGGCGCGGGCGCTCATCGCCGCGACCAGCCCCTCGGGCACGCGCACCGTCGCACGCCAGGTCTGGCGGATGCCCGGGCTGTCCTGGGTCGGGATCCAGCTGCGATTGTTGATCGCCTGTCCCTGGCTGAACAGGAACGGCTTGGCCTTGCCCAAAGTCTGCTCGGGGGTAAGCCATTGCAGCGCGCTGGCATTGGGACCGGAGCGATAGTCGATGCGGATCTTCTTCGCGCCATTGAGCTGGACGATCAGCGCGCTGCCGTTCGGACCCATCGCATAGGCGAGCTTGCCGCCCTTTTCGTCGGTGATCGACGCGATGTTGAGGCCGACCGCATCGAGCACGATCTCCTTCGCGCCCTTTGCCGCCAGCACGTCGAGGGTTGCGGAGCCGCCAATCGTCTTGCCGTCGAAATCGACGTCGAGATCGAGATCGACATGCGTCACCCGCGCCTCGGCCGGGCGGGCATTGGTCAGGACATCCTTCGCTTCCGGCGTGGTCAGGATCGGCGCGACCTTCTGCGCGCCGGCGAGGACTGGGGCGGGGGAGGCGGCGGTGGCGAGCAGCAGGGCTGCGAGGGCAAGGTTACGCATGGCCCGCGTTGCTAAGGCGAGACGGTATCGACCGCAACCATGCAGGGTGGTGCGGGTGCGATCACGGCGATAGGTTCCGCCCCATGCAGCACGTCATCCAGAGCGCCGCCCAGCAATCCATCCAGCCGGTGGGCGAGCAGCTTCGCCACTGGCGCGCGCGCCGGCGACTGAGCCAGCTCGATCTTGCGATGGAAGCGGGCATCTCGCAGCGGCATCTGAGCTTTGTCGAGAGCGGGCGTTCGCGTCCGGGGCGCGACATGGTGCTGCTGCTCGCCGAAAGCCTCGAGCTGCCGTTGCGCGAACGCAACCGGCTGTTGCTCGGCGCGGGGCACGCGCCGCACTTCGCCGAACATGCGCTGGAGGACGACGCGCTCGCCGATGTACGCGCGGCGATGATGCTGATCCTCAAGGGGCATGAGCCGTTTCCGGCGTTGGTGGTGGATCGCGCATGGAACCTCGTCGCGCATAACGACGCCGTGGCGCCACTGCTCACCGGGGTCGCGCCGTGGCTGCTGGCGCGGCCGAGCAACGTGCTCAAGCTCAGCCTGCATCACGAAGGGCTGGGGCCGCGCATCGCCAATTACGGCGAATGGCGCGCGCACATCCTGTCGCGGCTGCGGCATGAAGCGAAGGCCACGGGAGACGCCGGTATCGAGGCGCTGCTCGCCGAGCTGGAGGCGATGCCCTCGCTCGAGCCGCGCCGCCAGCCGCCGGTGGTGAGCGCCAGCCCCGTCGTGCCGCTCAGGCTGCGGACCGATGCCGGGGAGTTGTCGCTCCTCTCGACCACCACCGTGTTCGGCACGCCGCAGGACGTAACGCTGTCGGAACTGGCGATCGAGGCCTTCTATCCCGCCGACGCCGCGACCCGCGCCGCTCTGGGCCGCTGACAACTTCCACGCCGCTCATGCGTTCTTCTCCGCGAAGGAGAATTGCGATGAACGATACGATCGACAGCCCGCATCCGATGATCGCGTCGGACCGGGTGGAGGGAACCGCGGTGTACAACCGCAATGGCGACCGGCTGGGCACGGTCGAGCGCTTCATGGTCGACAAGGTGTCCGGGCAGGCGGAATATGCGGTGCTGGCGTTCGGTGGCCTGTTCGGGATCGGTCACCGCCACTTTCCGTTGCCGTGGAAGGCATTGACCTATGAGCCGGAAAAGGGCGGCTATGTCGTCGATGTGACCAAGGAGCAGATCGACGGCGCGCCGAGCTACGACGCCGAGGGTGAGGAACCGAAATACGACCGCGACTACAAGGAGCAGGTCTATACCTATTACGGCTTCCCCTACATCTGATCCCGGGGCGGCAAGCGCCAGCGGCCGGTCTCCATCCAGCGCAGCAGCGGCTTGAGCGGCAGGATCCAGACGATGCCGGTGAAGACGTAGAAGACCAGCTGGACGAGTACCGGCCAGTGGCCGACGGTGGCGGAGAGGCTGGCGACCCCGACGCACCAGATGAGGATCAGCGCGATGATCGCGAAGGCGCCGACGGGTTTGCGCCAGGAGGGATTGTAGGGCGTCATGCCGCCACCTCGCCGAAAGCCGCCGCTTCGGTGACGATGCCGTGGAGCGGCACGTCCCAGGGATCGGTCGCGAGCGCTTCGACCTGTTGCACCGACCATGCGACCCCGACGCGCCACGCGCCGGGCAGCCGTTCGAACGCACGGTCATAATGGCCCGCGCCTTGCCCGAGTCTGTTGAGCATGGAGTCGAAGGCGAGCAGCGGGGTCAGCACGATTTCCGGATCCATTTCGGGCGCATCGGTGGAGGGCTGGCGCAGCCCGAGCGGGCCGTCGATGAGGGGCTGCTCCGGCGTCCATTCGAAGAAGCGAACCGGCGATTCGCGACTGGTGACGTGCGGGAGCACGATCGTGCAGCCGCGTTCGCGCGCGGCGAACGCGATCGCGGTCGGATCGGCCTCGCTCCCGACGGGGACATAGCTGGAGACGATGGCGCCCGGCGCGAAGCGGGCGAGCAGGGCGGGCGGCGGCTCGATGACGCCGCCGATGGTCATGGCGAACTCGTCGCGCAGCGCGCGCATCCGGGCGCGAAGGGTCTTTTTATCGTCAGCCATGGTCCGCTTCGCAATTTGCGAAGCGGTTGCGGTGCCAGCCCGCTCCCCCGCCCGGCCACCCAGCGGCAGCATCATATGGGTGGCCGGGCGGGGGAGCGGGCTGGCACCGCTTCAGCATCGCTGACAAAAACTCGTGTGGCGGGACCACCGTGGGCCGTTTGCTGTGATATCCACTGACGCCCAAAACGTCAGGTGGGGACCATGTGCGTCAGGCCTGGACCTGGGCAGGGACAGCCCCCGTGGATGATGAATAGCCTCAGGGATGATCGTAAGCTCGTACCGGGCAGAACCCGCCACGGAAGGATTTAGGGATTTTCGGCGCGATCCTCAAGGGCCGCGGCGACCGATTCGAGCCGGTCGGCAAGATTGTCGAGCAGCACGGGAGAGACACCGCCGGGCGGATTGCGCTCCGCTTCGTCGAGCAAGTCGGCGAGGATCAGTGCGATGAACAGCAGCGTCCGCTCGCTCGAAAGCCCGCCCGATGCGTGCAGCGCGGTCTGCGCATGCTTGTTGAGGATCCCCTCAAGCCGTTCGAGATGAATTTCCTCGCCGTCGCGGCAGGCGATGGTGTGGCTGCGGCCGGCGACGGTGAGTGTGACCTGACCCATTATTCGGCCGCCTGCTTTTCGATCAGCGCGTCGAGCGCCTCGATCGCGTCCTCGACTCGCTCACGCAGCGTGGCGTGACGGCGCTGGAGCGCGTCCGCGTCGAACGCGCGTTTCGCCGCCGCTGCCTCGATCCGCACGAGCGCGCGCTCGATCCTCCCGAGCGCAGGGGATACCGCCTCCACCATGATTGGCGTGGATAGGCAGGCTTTACGCGCCTCGCAACCCCTCGCTGTTGACCTCCGCGCCCGCTCGCCCCATTGGCACGCCACATTCGATTCGCCGGGTCAGGCGGGATGCGGGCCCGGCATCAGGGGACTCGCCGTGACCGTTTCGTTCAGTGATCGCGCTAACGCCATCCGCGCGCTCGCGATGGATGCCATCGAGGCAGCCAATTC
>Ga0247823_10003751_pt1 | contig 12237 bp, 10 predicted proteins | sample 13C_PalmiticAcid_2_FD_192426 | JGI IMG/M metagenome (GOLD analysis project Ga0247823, IMG submission 192426) | Soil microbial communities from agricultural site in Penn Yan, New York, United States - 13C_PalmiticAcid_Day30 | ecosystem: Environmental > Terrestrial > Soil > Agricultural land...
TCGCTAAATAGCCCCTTAGTCGAGTCATCCAGCGGCAAATGAATCGTCACAATGTCGGAGGCGCTCAACAATTCTTTAAGCCCCATCTGCCGCACTGCGTGGCGCTCACAGAACTCTGGAAAATCAAGCAGGTCATTGGCGAGAACCTCGCATCCAAAAGGCCGTAACAATTGCGCCAAGTCCTTGCCGACATGACCAAGCCCGACAATGCCCACGGTCCGCTCGCTTAGTTGCCCTCCGACATGTTGCCGCCATCCGCCCGTCCGCACCTCTCGATTAGCCTCGAACAGGTTGCGCAGCATGCCTATGGCCGAGGCGATCACCAATTCGGATACCGAACGACGATTGACCCCTGGCGTCCAGCCAAGTTTGACGCCGCGTCGGCGCATAGCGCTTAGATCCAGTTTATCCAAGCCGACGCCATACTTGCCTACCGCCTTCAGGTCGGGCAACTGCGCGAGCACTGGTTCGGTCAAGCGTTCGAGAGCCAGGATGGCTTTTTGGTGTCCCTGAAGAAAGTCGATCAGCGCAGCCCCTTCAAGACTTACGCCGGCATCGTTGAAGGTGACGTTCTCGTAACGCGCCAGTAGCTCCCCACGCAGTATGGGATTACGCGAAAATGAACGAGAGGCGACGGCGACCCGAACGCTACGATTCATCACTGCGCTCCCCGCCGTAAATCAGTGAAATAGTCGATGCATATGCCACGAAAGACATCGTCGAAATCCACCAGCACCTTTTCAACCCGAGCGGAAGCGTTCGGCAATATCAAAGCCAAGCGACTTGCGACGTTTTTCTTGTCTTTCCCAATTGCACGGAAGAAAGGTTCGACCGGAATATCGACGCCGACAAACTCACCGGCATTCGCACGTAGCGCAGGCCGCATCCGATCCAGATGTTTACCATCCATCCTGCCCAACCGAACGGATGTGTAGTTTGCGAGATCCATTCCGAGGGTGACGGCGATGCCATGCGGCACGGCGAAGTTCGTGGCGCTTTCAATAGCGTGGCCAAAGCTATGGCCGTAATTCATGACGTTTCGTACGCCCTTATCGAACTCGTCAGCCTCGATAAATCGCTGCTTTATTTCCAGGGAACGCACCAAATACCGCCGCAATACCGCCTGCTCCTGAAGCAGCTTTTTCAAGTCGCGCGATATCGCGTCGAAGCTGTCCGGCCCATCAATGATATGCACCTTGAGCATTTCGCCAATCCCGGAACGCATGTCGTTCTCGGAAAGCGTGCCAAGAACCGCTGTCGAAATCGTAATCTGAACAGGCGGAAGAAAAGTGCCGAGAATATTCTTAACGTCGCCGCAATTGATGGAGCTCTTCGAACCGATGCAGGAATCCGCTTGCGCCAGTAACGTCGTCGGAAAAAATTCCCACTCAACGCCCCGCATCATCGTGGACGCTAGAAAGCAGGTGATGTCTTGTATGACGCCGCCGCCCACGGCGACCAACCGTTGATCGCGACGAAAACCGCCGGCCACCAGCCGCTCGACATAAGCGGGGAAGCACTCAAGACTCTTGTTCTGCTCGTTCGCCTCAATCAGCAACGCGCGTCCGGACTCCGCGATTGGACGTAACACGTTGGGATATAGTTCAACCAAGCGCTTGTCGAGAATGTAAAAGCGGGCCGGCCCGCCCACCGAGCCGGTAAGACCTTCGAACAATTCGTCGCAGAACACCACCGAGTAAGGGCCCCGGTGCGACTGGATCTCCAATTTTTCCAACACAACATCAAGTGACAATATAACCTCCATCAGCGACCACGCTTTGGCCCGTGACATAACCATTGGCGGGACTGGCCAAAAACGCCACCAGCATGGCGATTTCCCGCTCCTTGCCGAAGCGCCCCATTGGCACCGCAGCCGCCAATTGGTCCCGCTCGCCTTCACTTAGAATCGATCGAGTAAGCTCGGTATCGATGAAGCCCGGCGCCACTGCGTTAACCAACACGTTGCGTGTCGCGTAATCAAGCGCGACAGCTCTCGTAATACCCAGCAAACCCGCCTTGCTTGTCGAATACGAGACGCGTTTCGAGCGGGATACATGACCGAAAATCGATGCGATATTCACGATGCGCCCGTAACCGCGTTCCGCCATTTTCGGCGCTAGCGCGCGACAAAGCAGCATGGGTGCGCGCAAATTGACCTGCTGCACACGATCCCAATCCGCCATGTCAACATCCCCCGCCAGGGCGATTTTATTGATGCCTGCGTTATTAACGAGAATGGTGAATCCTCCCTCGCCCATGCGATTGGCGAAAGCCTCGGCCGCGACAGCATCAGAAAAATCACACGCCTCATATTTGACAGCGCTTTTGGCCGCCAGCGCCTTTTCACGACAACGAGAAACCGTTTCCGGATCACGCCCAGTAGCGACGACCTCGGCGCCGGCTTCCGCCAACACCTCGACAATCGCCGCGCCTATGCCTCGCGTACCCCCTGTCACCAAAGCCCGTTGACCGGAGAGATTGATTTGCATTTTTTACGATCCACTCACTGCGGCGACAGCCGGGTTAGTGCGGGAGGCTTGCTGCGTTTCACCGCGCACAACCTGGATAAGATAATTCCCCACGAGATGAAGAAGCACGCCATGAACCGCCTCAACCGGCCCATACTCGCCCTTGGGAGTTGTCACCTGGACATCTATATCGGCCATTTGAGCAAGTCGGCCACCATCAAAACCGGTAAGCGCGATGCCAATGCCCTTGTGAGCCCGAACGAATTCGAACGCCTTAACCAAATTTGGCGAATTGCCGGATGCAGTGATAGCCACCACGACATCGCGCGGCTTCATCAACGCCTCAAGTTGCTTCACAAAGACCTGCTCGTAACCGTCGTCGTTGGCAATCGCGGTCATGATCGCCGCATTATCCGTCAACGCGATTGCGCGAAACGGCTTCCACGGGCACCGCGTGCCAATCGCCACATCATTAGCGAAATGCGAAGCAGTCGATGCGCTTCCGCCATTGCCAATGAAGAAAATCTGACTATCCCGAGCGCGAGCCGAGACGATCTCATCGATCATGCGCGCCACGGCGCCGGTATCGAGGCTCGACAGCAGCTTGTTGCAGTATTCAAGATATCCTGCGGCAAAGGACTCACCAGCGCCGGCTGAAGCAAAAATGCGATCAACGGTATTCACAAATAGTGCCCTCAAAAGGAAATATTGCACGTCCGCGACAGGGATGACGCGCCGCCCGATTTCGGACCCGCGATGTTCAATGGATGATCTTTTCGCGGGTTTGGTCCAAATGGATTAAGGATCGGGTACGGAATAACTTCCCGATCCTTAGTATCTCAGAATAGATTCTCAATTCGATCCGGGACAGATCGCACCGGAATTATATGCGCTACGAGGGCTACTGCGAAACTGCAATCCCGTAGTTTATGGTGAGTTCGAGCTTGCTGCTCACTGGATGGCCTGACTTTTGCCCCGGTGAAAATTGCATTCCTCTCATTGCAGCCACCGCGGAAGCTTCAAAGTAACCCGGCGGCGTCCCCTCCAATACCTTGACGTCATCGACAGCACCATGTCGGCTGATTAGCACCATCAGCACCACTTTACCGTGAACGTTCTCCGCCGACGCATTCGCGGGAAATTCGGCCAGAACTGACGTTAACGCTTTTGGGGGGAAATCGAGTTCGCTTTCACTCCGGTATATCTTAGGTAAGGCTAAATCGGTGTCGAGCACTGAACTCTCTGTAACATCTGCATCCACGCCCGCCTCCGATAATGGTGAAAGCCTGGAGGAGCGCGCCTCTTGCTTCAGATCGGGCAATGTTCGCTCCATCCCCTGAAAAGATGCCTGGGCGACTTGCCCTTGTTCTTCAGCCACAGCTATGGGAATTGGCGGAGTTTCGATTGCCCCTTCCCCTAACCGCTCGAAATCACCATCCCCGAACGTTGTCGCCAAACGCACTTCAAGTGCTTGTGGTGTTGGAACGCCATCCAGCGCCGCCCCCGAGGGCGCACCAATCAAAATAACCACGCCAACATGAAACAGCGCGGAGACCAACAAAATCAGTGTAAATGTTCTAAAAGGCGCCATGAGAACAAGACCGGATTAGACCATCGCCAATCCGGATTTATCTCCGCAGTTACGAATCACGGTGAAAAATAAATGTTACGAACCTTTGCGTAACCATTAAAGCATGTGTCGTGAGTATCCACATTCACACGCTTACCGGACACATGAGCAGACATCGCGATTCCGTATGAATATTTGGACACAGGAATTGACAGATCCCAGGCGACTCGATCTGTTGGAGCAGTATGACAAGCCGGCAGAGCGGTAAAGCTTGTATTGACCCGAATCCAGAACCACCCATTGGCGGAACCATCGTCTTGCGTCGCCACGATTTGAATGGTGGCGTCTGTAACACTGGCCGCGTGAGAAAAACCAACGCCAAAGCAGCAAATTAACGCGAGTAACAATTTCATTTGTTCCGTTCCTTTTTATTTAGTTGATAGTAATTGAAGTAAAAACATCAGCCCCTCGTGAAGCGAAAAGCGTCTCTTAGTGAATAACCTTGCTCCTGAAAATCCGATTGTCGCCTAGCCCCGCTAGTCACCCACTAAAACATGAACAATAATAATACTTGGTAGTCATATAGGCTCTTTGAAAGCTCGTGTAAGTAGACAAGCGCCAGCACCTTCCGACACACTAATAATCTAGGTAAACCCATACGTCGGATTGCGCCTCGCTTATCCGACCTACGAGTTCAACCCAGGCTACGCTTGTTATTTCTCAAGTAAACATTCACAGAGCCAACATCCTCATCAATCAATTTTTCGTAAAAGGCATCATCGTTTGCCCACTCCGTAAACGAAAGTCTTTTTAAAATCATGCTCCCACTAATGAGGACAATGTTGGCAATCCAACCCTCCGGAATGCTCCCATCCATGACCGAAAAAAATTCCGCTGGATATGGCAATGGATAATCATTTACATCAACGGTATGAAGGTAATACCACAAGGATCCGTGTTGTATCTCGATCGCTTGGACTTTATAGTTGCCCCCTACAACAAGGTCTCGATCAGGACCATCAAGATGTATTGACTTACTGAGGCGATCAATTAGTTCAACATTATTTAGCTGCGCAAGGTCGTTAATTAAACACTTTACTAGCATGCAAATTCCTTAAGCCTCTCGGCAATTTATTTACCCGGCGTCTTTTCATAAATGCCGATACGGTCAGTACTATGATGCTTAAACTTAAAGTCCAGTAGCTGTCCTGTCTTGGGATCGCGTACATAATGCACTTCTGAACGCAAGCCATTGACAGAAGTTTCACCATAACTCCATTTATCCATGCCTTTAAATTTTGGATCATTAAGGTCCGATATAATCATACGGCCCTTGCCTTTTTGTGCGGCACCCAAAACATTTTGATCCATAATGCTCTTAGCTTCACGGCTCCATTTGTCTACGTTTTTTGCTCCTTCAGCCACCCGCTCCCCGGCCTTAGCCACTTCTCCAGCCCGCTCGGCCGCCCGCCATCCCTTCATCACTTGCCCAGCGCCAGGAATCGGGCTCATCACGCCAAGCGCGCTCAATCCCACATCCAGAGCTGCTGCGCCCACGCCTTGCCCGGTATAGAACGCAACGCCCAGCGCGCCAAGATCGTAGGCTAAAAAAGCGACATCAATCGGCGAATGCCCATCCGGATCGACGAACTTATATGGATTATTATTCCCATACCCATACCGATTGAAACTATGGATATTTGTTTCAACTACCCCTTGCGGATCGATCCCCATGAACCGCCCAATCGCTGGATCGTAATGCCGCGCTCCGAAGTAGCTAAGCCCAGTCGATGATTCATACGGCTTACCTGTGAACCAATCCGAATTGGTCCCGCCGTCCTCTTTCTTTACTTGCTCGCCATATGGCCGATAGTTTTCCTTCCAAAGAAGATTTCCGCTTTCGTCGGTCGCCGCAAGCGGGTTTCCTGCGAAGTCGTTGTGGTAGTAAGTAATGGTCTCCAACGCCTGCGCTGTCATGCTGCCCAGCAGAGAAACCACCAACAGCACCACCGCCATGACGTTATGAAATGGAACGCGCTTTCTCATTGTTTGGGCTCTCGATATTGGCCGATTATTTGTAGTCTTTTTCATCGCGTCCGCCTCAATCCGTCAGCAAAAGATTGTTGATGATCGTCATGATTACCGACGGATCGTAAACCGTTACCTGGATTGCTCCCGTGCTGGGCGCGTTGCTGCCGTCGCCGCTGTAGGTTGCGGTAATCGAGTGCGTGGCGGTGGACAAGGAGCTGGTGGCGAACGATGCAGCGCCGTTAACCAAGGTCAGCGTTGCGAGCGTTGCGGCGCCGTTTTTCAGTGTTACTGCGCCCGTTGGATTAGTCCCGGCGCCCGATACGTTGATCGAGAACGTTACTGACGTCCCGGGCGTCACGCTGGTCTTCGATGCAGTTAACGCCGTTGTTGTACCCACGCGCGTGACGGATAACGTACCCGACGCCCAGCTAGTCAAATGATTACTGCTGCCGCCATAGTCCGCGGTGATGTTATGCGTGCCGAAACCAAAGTTGCCGACGCTTAACGACGCAACGCCATTATTCAACGCCACTGTCCCGAGCACCACGCCGCCGTCGGCGAAAGTAACCGGCCCCGTTGGCGAGCGGCCAGTTACCGTCGCCGTTAACACGACCGGCAGACCGTCACTGGAGGGATTCGGGGAAATAGCAAGCGCGGTGTTCGTAGCCGCTGGCGTAACGACCTGCGTGATCGCGCCGGATACGCTGGGGTCGTTCTTTGGGTCGCCCGCGTATGAAGCGGAAAGGCTGTGGTTGCCAACGCTCATCGATGGAAGCACCAGAATCGCGCTTCCCGAACTTAGGGCGACCGATGCAAGCGGCGAACCGCTCTCTTTGAATGTAATGGCGCCGGTCGGATTGAAGCCATTGACGCTGGCCGATAGCGCGATGGATTGCCCCGCCTCCGCCGGATTCGGCCCCACCGAGAAATTAATCGTGGTGGGTACTGTTACTCTGACATCGTGCGACACCGTACCGGAAGTGCTCGGGAGATTGACCGCATCGCCGGAATACGTTGCAGTCAAGGAGTGAGCGCCCAATGTCAGCCAAGAGGCGCTCATGCTTGCCACGCCACCCGAGAGAGCGGCTGTTCCCAAGACCGCCGCTCCCTCTTTAAATGTTACCGTGCCCGTTGGATTGCCGCCCCTAACCGTCGCAACGAGGTTCATTGGCTGACCGGTCGCGGACGGATTGGGGGACGTGGTTAGCGTCGTTACCGTGCTTTGATCATACCGTCGGGATGCGACGCGCTTGCCGGCGACATAAATATTTTCGACCAGTAAACCAGTCGCCGGCGTGTACTCCATCAGCAGGTTGCCGTCGTGGGTATAAACCTCGTAGGTCTTGCTTCCATTCTTGAGCGTTGAGACCCGCATGTTCTTGCCGTCGTAGTCGTACTGGATCGGATTAACGCTACAGTTCGCGCATCGAAGATTTGAGGCGTGGTCATAGCTAAAGGCGCTCGAACCGTTCCCAATCGCATTGCCATAAACGTCATAGCTGAAGGTGTAATTCTTGCCGCCGGAGACCGTGCTTAAACGACCTTGCCCGTCATAACCATATGACAAATTCATACCGCCAAGCACTTGGGAAGTAATATTGCCAGCGCCATCGTAGCCGATTGACGTTCCCGCCCCCCAAGGACCATCAGCCCTGATCACGCGATCGATTGCGTCATAACTCAGCCCACGATTGAATGAGGAATCCACCGAGTCGGTAATGGTCGTCGGATTACCGGCATAGTCGTAGCCGTATGCGGTATTCAGATACGTGGATGTTTTTCGCGTATAGATGCTGCTAGGCCACAGACGTGCATTTTGACCGAAGTCGGTTGTCACGCCGTTAGCAAAGGAAATTCGCTGCAATTGCCCCGAGGGCCAATAATTGACGCCAGTCACATACGGCGCAGCCACTGTTGGCCGACCAAGCGCATCTGGCGAATAGGTCACTACTCTGCCGGACCATGGATAAGTAATCGTGTTGAGTTGATCGTTGCCATCATAGCCATAGGTAGGCGAAAACGTGATGCCATCCACGATGAGGCTTTCCATATCGATTTTATCGTTCGCGTCAAAGCTGTATGTACGTTGCGCGAGGCCGTTCGAGACTGCGGTGAGGCGGTTGTTCTTGTTGTATCCCAATGCAACGCTGTGCGTCCCCGAGGGATAAGCAATGTTCGTCATCCGGTTGAGAGCATCGTAACCATAGATTGTTACCGGCGAACCGCCGACTTGCCGCGAAATCAAGTTGCCGACTGGGTCTCGTCCAAATGAGGTCACGCCAGTCTCTGGATGCGTTTCGGATGTAAGGAAAAAGCGCGAATCGTACCCGTAACTTCGGGTTAATCCGGCTTGTGTTATCTGTGTGATCTGATCCAACCCGTTGCGCGCAATTGACATACTCGCGCTCGACACGGGAGCGTTAATCGCCGAAATCGACTTTTTGTCGGGGTCGCCAAATGACCGGTAGGTATACGTCGTCGCATGTGTGCGCTCATTCGTGACAGTCACGGTATTGCCGACTCCATAAGCGAACGATTTTCCCGAGCTGTCAGCGTGGGTAATGGTATGGAGGCGATCCAGCAGATCGTAGACGAACGAGGTTCCGGACGACGAGCCCGGGTAGGATTCGAAGGTTTTCTGACCAAGGGCGTTGTATTGCATCGATCGCGCAATGCCCGCCGTATTGATGGTGGTCGGACGGCCAAAGCCATCGAAATAAGTCGTTTCGATGAAGCCCCCGCGGGTGACCGTTCGCGCGGTCGCCGACCAAGCAATTGCGACGTCGTTGCGTAAGGGGTAATTGATTGACGTGAGTCGGTTCAGGCCGTCATACGTAAAAGTAGTTGTGTGGCCTTCGCCATTCGTTTCCGAAACCACGTTGCCCGCATCGCTCACAATGCGAGAAAGCGAAACGCTTTCCGGATGTTGTTCCGATTGCGGTATGCCTCTCTTGTAGTTTGTTAGCGTCGTTTCGGCGCCGCGAGCGTTGGTGACGGTATGAATGTCTCCCGTTGAATGACGACTGAAGGAAGTAGCTACGCCGAATTTATTTTCCGAAGAGAGGTTGCCATTGCCGTCAAACGTTCGCCCGATGGAGCCCACACCAGAGATGGTCTCGTCTTTGAGTTGATTGACGATCCATTTGTTGGTGTCTACGTGGTAGGTTAGCGATCGACTTTGTGAGGCGTTCCCCGTTTCAGCGATAAGTTGGGGATTGCCATAGGCGTCGAAGCTCGAATAGGTCGTCGAATAATTGGTTCCATCACGGTTGATCGTTCGACCAGTCATGATCGGGGCGACGGAATTGATGTCGGCCTTTGTGTTGAAAGGCGCGACGCGAGCATAGTCCTCATTCGAGAGGACTTGCTTGTCCCAGGTGTACGTTTCCGTCTGCACAGAACCGATTGTCTTTTGAACAAGCAACCCGACTTTCCATACATCACCCGATCCGACCGTGTTGTAGCCGACATGCCAGTAGGTAGTCACTCCATTGGGGGCATTTACAAAAGTCTGGTCGTGAACGCCACCGCTGCCGGGTGCATAAGCGAATGTCCATGTACCGCTGCCCCCGACTTTTGTTGCGACAACCGGCGTTAACGTCCCCGGAGCCTGCGCGTTGAAGTTTACCCAGCCGTATGAATAAGACACCGCGCCGCCTTGCGGATAGGTAACCCGCTGAATTAGATAGCTGCCTGCGGCTGTCCCAAGATTTCCATAGTTGTCATATCGCCAAATCGTTCCATCGGGGCGACTAACCGTTGTAAGAAAATACTTGTTGGCGAAACCGCTAATTTGTTGATATCCGTAGCTCCAGGTCTGGCCAGGGGCGCCAGTAATTGTGGCAATCCGAGCACCGGACGTTCCTGCATTAAAGTATGTAAAGGCTAAGCTTCGCCCGTCGCTGGTTGAAACGCTGCTAATGAACGGAAAGCCGGTCGAGGTAGAGTAAGCAATCGATATGTAGTTACCGTTTCGATCGGTGATTTTGCTCGCGTACCAGGAGTAGCGCGGCTTGGGCTCTCCAGCGCCTTCGATTCCGGCTACCGTCATATCGTAACGAACACCGGCAGGCGAGGTAACCGTCAACCCGCCACCGCCGGGCGCGCAATCAGCCTTCCAACGTTGCGGCGTGAGAAATAGCGGCCCGGAACCATTAACGGTTCTTGCGTTATAAAGAGGCTGACGACTGCCGTCAGGCAACTCTATAACCGGATTATCGGATGCAACGTTTGGATTGAGGTCCGTGCAAATCTGGCTATCGTTTTTTAGGATCCGGCCAAAATGAATGGTCCATCCTAAACCGGAAGGAGCCAAGTCGCTGGCGCCGGGATAAACGGACGAGCTGCTGTAAGAGCGCTGAACACTGAGATCAAGCCCACCATTCCCGGGAAGATGAATACGGTATATTGAAGCTGAAGACTGCCCGAAAATGGGTCGATATGTTCGGCTGCGTGCTGGTTGACGTAATCCCGATTGGGATAAAGACCTGGCTCACTGTAATAGTCTGGAAGAACATCGGCGGTTGCACTGCCACATGCTGCGACCAGCAAAAAGATGCTGGCCATCAATTGACGACTGCTTTTCACAAACCCCTCACTTCTTAAATTATGTTTATTAAACTGCAAGCTGCAAGTTTTATGCTGCTGCGAATACAGGACCAACCAAATCAAAAAACCACAAACACATGATGCTTTCGCTTACCAGCTTCCCATCGCGCTAAGATTTATCGAGCAACTCGAATTTCCGCCGCCAGTCGTCATCGGCGGAATAAATACGGTAAACCAACTCCATCGTTCGCAACGCATCACTGCTGGTTCCATGCACCACTGGCGCCTGGTTCACCACCGCATCAGCGAACTCAAAAATCTCATCGCGCCAGGAGTTGTCTTCGATATAGCTGGTTGTCGTCTCGCGCGGGTTTCCGGAGTCAGATACGCCTCGATAGCAAACGGCCAAGCGCTCCTGTCCATAGGATTTGGAGCCGGAAAGAATTCCCGAAAGCAGCAGCGCTCCGCGAGACAAGGTGATTTCAAGATTGAAAGTATGCCGCCACTGCGTCGCCGTGGAATGCAACATGGCCACCATGCCGCCTTGCGTGCGCAACAACGCATAAGCATTGTCCTCGACATCGTGCTTCCAAAAATCATTGCTCACAAAGCTCTTCACATCGGCGAATTCGCCAGCGAAAAGACGCATCAAGTCCACCATGTGGATACCTTGATCGAGCAAAATTCCACCGCCTGCTTCTCCGCGTCGGGTTCGCCAATCGGATTCAAAACTGATGATGGCGGATTTTCCGTACACGCCGCGCATGTTCACGATTTCGCCCAGCTCGCCCGATTCGATAATGCGCAACGCATCGCGCACCGAATCGTGATAGCGGTGGTTAAATCCAAACTTCAGCTTGAGTTCTGGATGGCGGCGTTCGCAATCGATTATCGCCTGCATGCCGGCGAGATCTTTCGCGGGAGGCTTTTCCCCGAATACGTGAAGACCGCGCTCCAGCCCCGCAATTGTCACCTCGGGCGCGATGTAATTCGGCAGACAGACAAACAATACATCCAGCGATTCTTCAAGCATCTGGGTGTAATTCGGATAAAAGCGAACGCCGCTCTCAAATTCGCCGCGATTGGAGAATTGCTGGTCGCATACGGCCACCACACGTAGGCGCGGGTGTTGATCTATGAAGGCATGTCGGCGTTTGCCCACGACGCCATAACCAGCGATTCCAACCCGCAGACGATTTTCACTTTTATTAGGCATATCGGACTAAGTCTCAAAGATATTGGGATACGAGCGGATCAGCGCGCAACACATCCTCCGCACGCTTTAAGTCTTCCGGAGTGTCCACACCGATCGTTTCAATGGATGTGGTGACCAATTGCACCGGATAGCCATGCTCGATAACTCGCATCATGTCCACGGATTCGACCTTCTCCAATGGAGTCGGGGCCAGCGTTCCATACCGCTTCAAAAATTCCGCGGAAAATCCGATAACGCCGGTCTGTTGGAACATGGGAATGCCGTCTTTCGCTCTAGATCTCGAAGGTATCGGGGCGCGCGACATGTAAAGCGCCCGCCCGGTAAGATCGGCGACGACCTTCACGGTATGTGGACTGTCATGATCTTCCGTCCGATAGAGGGCGCTTACGAGATTAACCACGGGG
>Ga0247823_10003753_pt1 | contig 12236 bp, 11 predicted proteins | sample 13C_PalmiticAcid_2_FD_192426 | JGI IMG/M metagenome (GOLD analysis project Ga0247823, IMG submission 192426) | Soil microbial communities from agricultural site in Penn Yan, New York, United States - 13C_PalmiticAcid_Day30 | ecosystem: Environmental > Terrestrial > Soil > Agricultural land...
CTTCGATTCCGCCGTCGCTGGTCTTGGCAGCGATCCGGCGAAATGGACCTATTATGTGAACGGGACACCCGCCGCGATCACGGCGACGATCACCGATGCGTCGGGCAAGGTCGTGAACACCGTGACGCTCGATCCGCAGACTCAGGGCCGCTTCGAATGGGACGGCACCAAGAGCGACGGCACGCGCGCGCCGGACGGGGCCTATACGCTGGCGCTCAGCGCGACGACGGCGAGCGGCGACAAGCTGGGCGCCACGATCAATTCGGTGGCCAGGGTGACCGACGTGGTCAGCACCGGGGGCGAGATCATGCTTGGCGTCAACGGCATCCGCATGCCGCTTTACGGGCTGGTCGCGGTTTCGGCCTCCAGCTGATCGAACGGGGCTGGTCCGGATCCCGGATCAGCTCCCGCGGAGCGCCGTCACAGGATCGCGTCGCCTTCGGGATCGAGAAACGCGTACATCATGGTGCAGCCCGCGAGCCGGTCGGGAAGGGCCAGCGCCATCAGGCAATCGGCGATCGACGGATCTTCCGGGGGGCCGATCAGATCGGTGATGTCATCGATCGACGGGTCGATGCTGCTGCCGCAACGCCGCGCTGCAGCGTGCCACAGGGCGGTGGGGCATTCGACCCGCAATTTTAGTCTGAACTCGAATTCCTTGCCCTGTGCATCGGCTGTGACGACGGCAGTTTCCGGACCACTGAACATACACGCTCTCGATCATACCGACCCCGCAGGGCGCGGTTCGCAGATAATAGAGACCGTCCCCCGACCCCCGTGTCGATTGCGGTATGTTGTATGACCTTCCAACTAAGGGCTTTCCCTTATTCATGTGCGAAGAACCGCACGTTCGGCGTGCCGCCGCGCGTGCCGGTCTGCTCGCGCATGAAGATAAACGGCGCCGCGCGACGGGAGGGGCCGTTCCCGTCCTATCATAACAGCATGCCGCCTTCGGTCTGAGCCGGCGTGTGTGATCGCAATGAGGACGAGAATGAGTGTCACGGACATTGAGGCGCGGCTCCGTTTTTCCGCGCTGGACGAACGGCAGCGTGACGTGTTGCGGGCATCGCGCCCGATCCTTCAGCGTTGTATCGGGGCCGCCCTCGATCGTTTCTATGTCCGTGCCCGGGCGACCCCGGAAACCGCCCGCTTCTTTCGCGACGACGCGCATGTGGCGTCCGCGCGCTCGGCGCAGATCGGGCATTGGATGCGCCTCGTCGATGGCCGCTTCGACGCGGACTATTATGACAGCGTAAGGCGGATCGGCGCGGTCCATGCCCGGATCGGCCTCGAGCCGCGCTGGTATATCGGCGCGTACAGCCTGGTGCTGGAGGAGATCGTCCGGGCGGTCGATCGCGCGGCTCCGCCATGGAAACGGCTGCTCGGCCTGGGCGCGGGCAGGGGGGAGATGATTGCCGTGCTCACCAAGGCGGCGCTGCTGGACATGGAATTGTCCATCTCCGTCTATTTCGACGAAGCGGCGGCCGAACGAAACCGGGCGATCGCGAAACTGGACGCCGCATTGGCACGACTGGCCGACGGCGATCTTGCCGAGGATATCGCCGACTTGCCTTCGGCCTTCGCCTCGCTCGAACGCTCGTACAACACGACGCTGGCCAATCTTCGCGCGACGATCGGATCGGTGGTTCAGGCATCGGGCGCCATTCAGGGCGGCTCGCACGATATCGCTGCCGCGTCCGAGAATTTGGCGCGCCGGATGGAAAGCAATGCCGCGGCGCTCGAACAGACCGCCGCCGCGCTCGGCCAGATCGAGGCGCGGGTCAAGACGACCGCTTCTGGCGCGCGCGAAACGCTGACCATCGCGGACGAGGCACTGGTCGCGATGGAGCAGGGTAAGGATGGCGCGAGCGATGCCGTCCAGACCATGCACATGGTCCATGAAAGCGCGCGCGGCATCGACACGGTGATCGAGGGGGTGGACAAGATCGCCTTCCAGACCCGCGTACTGGCGATGAATGCCGCGGTCGAGGCCGGTCGCGCGGGTGAAGCAGGCCGCGGTTTCGCCGTGGTCGCGGATCTTGTGCGTGCGCTGGCGATGCGCGCGGAGGAGGAAGCGCGCAAGGCGCGGGAGGGGTTGTCCGCCACCCAGTCCGAGATCGCCGTCGCCGTCGGTGCCGTAAGCCGGGTCGACGGCGCGTTGAACGGCGTCGCGACGAAGTTCGAGCGCGTCCATGCGCTCATCGCCCAGATGTCGGACGACAATGCGGCTCAATCCGGCGCGATTTCGGAGATCAACACCGTCGTCGGCACGATGGATCAGGCGACCCAGCAGAATGCGTCGATGATCGAGCGGGCCAGCGTTTCCGCCCGGTCGCTGCATGACGATGCCTCGCGGCTCGCCGCGCAGGCCGGCCGCTTCCATGTCGGTCGGGGCGAAGCGCGAACGGCGTCGGGAGCGCGCTGACCCGCCGGGCGGGCGCATCAACCGGCAGAACATTTGGGCTAGAACGGACAGCCAGACAGGAGATACTCTTGCGTTATTCGGCGGCGGTACAGGCGTTGCACGGCGACACATCGTCGCTTGCTGACATCGGCACGAACCTGGCGGCGTTGGCGGCCAGCCTCGACGCGCGCTTCGTCAGCGCGGGCACGGCATTGGCGAGCGCCTATGACATCGTCGAACGGCTGGTTTCCTCGCTTGAAGGCGTGACCAACGCTATGAACCGTCAGGCCGCCACGACGGCGATCGAAACGATGCGCCTGACCGCGGACCGCCTGACCGGCCTGCCGAAGGAGCAAAGCCGGCGCCAGCAGGGACTGGATATGATTCAGGCGTCCAGCGCCGAACTGTTCCAGCATCTCAAGCAGATCCGCCGGACGCTGTCCTTCCTTCATATCTGCGGCCACAATATCAAGGTGACGGCGGCCGGGGCGGATGGCTTTGCCAGCTTCGCCGATCATATGTTCGCCAAGCTTGAGCAGGCCGAACGTCAGGTCGACGAGTTCGAGGCCGAAATTTCCCAGCTGGGGCACAGCATCGGCAAGATGGCGGCTGCCGACCGGTTGCTGGTCCATGAATGTTCGGCGGTCATCCCGCGCGTGCCGCAAAAACTCGCCGCGGACGCGCTGGCGTTGCAGCAGCTTCAGGACAGCAGCGCGGCGCTGGCGGAGCAGATCGCGGGTCTGGCGCGCGATATTCGCGGCAAGGTGGCGGCGGCGTTGGGCGCGCTGCAGATCGGCGACATCACGCGCCAGCGGCTGGAGCATATTTCCGAAAGCATCGCGCTGCTCGACGCGCATATCGCGGCGTCGGATGAAGAGCCCGCGACCGGCCGCTATCTGGCTGGCCATGTCACGGCTCTGGTCGCGGCACAGGCCGCCGACAGCGTTGCGGACTTCCTGCGTGAATCCGGCACGCTCAGCGGCAGCTTGCGGGGCATCGCGCCCGATGCGGTCCGGCTTGCCGAGATGCGGCAGGGAGGGGGCAGCGGCGGCGAGATTCAGCAGGTGCTGCAACGGCTGGAACAGGACACGAGCGAGATCGCGAACGTCACGCGGCAGCTTTGCGCGGCGGAGGCCGACAGCGCCAAGCTGGGCCATGCCACGTCGCGCGCCGCGGACAGCCTGCTCGGCAAGCTGAAAGCGGTCAACCGCATCCAGCGGGATGTCGAGCAAATGGCGTGGAACACCGCGTTGCAATGCCGCGGGCTGGGCGCGGACGGTCGCGGCCTTGCCGTGATCTCGCAGGAGATCCAGTCCTTTTCCCGCCGGCTCGCCGGGATCTGGGAGATGGTGTCGCAAAGCTTCGACCGGATCGATTCCGCCGCCCGCACGATGGGCGACGCCGCGCCCGACACCGACGATATGCTGCTGCAGGCGCTGGAGGCGATCCGGAACGGGAGCGCCAGCATGGAGGCGAGCTTGTCCGGTATCGATCAGGATGCCCTTCAGGTCGGCGCGATGCTGCGCGACACGACGGACGATATCGGCTGTGAGGCGGAGATCGGCCCGGCGCTGACGCGAGCGGTCGAGGGACTGACCGATCTGGCCAATACCGTCGAAATCCGGTCAGATGACGAGGTGGCCGAGCCCGCCCGGCAGTCGCTGGCTGCGTTGATGGAGCAGATCGCGGCGCGCTACACCATGGCGCGGGAACGGGAGGTCCATCGGGCTTTTCTGCCGGCCGGTGCGAACGACGACGTGCCCGAGCCGGCGGATGCGTCGGCCGGGGACGATGATCTGTTCGACGACGGACTGTTCTGACGACAAAAAGGGGCCGGAAGGCCCCTTTTTCTTCTCCCTGTCGACCGTCGCCTATCGATCAGCCGCCTGAAGCAGTTCGCGGGCGATGTGCTGAAGCGGCACGACATGGTCGGCCGCGCCGCGCGCGATCGCTTCCTTGGGCATGCCGAAGACGATCGAGCTGGCTTCGTCCTGCGCGAAGGTGCGCGCGCCCGCCTGCCGCATTTCCAGCAGGCCGCGCGCGCCGTCATCGCCCATGCCGGTCATGATGATGCCGACGGCGTTGGACCCGGCGTTGCGTGCAGCCGACCGGAACAGCACATCGACCGAGGGGCGGTGACGCGAGACCAGCGGTCCGTCGCGCACCGAAACATGGTAACGCGCGCCCTGCCGTTCCAGCATGGTATGCCGCCCGCCCGGGGCGATCAGCACATGGCCGCGCAGCACCGGATCGCCATTGGCGGCTTCCTTCACCGCCACCTCGCACAGGCTGTCGAGGCGGCGGGCGAAGGCCTTGGTGAAATTCTCTGGCATATGCTGGACGATGACGATGCCGGGCGAGTTGGCGGGCAGCGCCTCCAGTACCTCGCGCAGCGCCTCCGTCCCGCCCGTTGAAGCGCCCATGCACACGACCATCTCGGTGGTGCGGCTCATTGCGCGACCGCTCGGCGGGGGGAGAACGGCGTCGGCGGTCAGCTTCTTTTCCGGCTCGCGGGCTGCGGAGACGCGCGGCGTCCGTCGTCCGCCGATGCGCGCGGCCGCCGCAGCCTTGACCGTCTCTCGGATCTGGAAATGCTGTTCGATCAGATGGTCCGCCACGCCGATGCGCGGTTTCAGGATGACATCGACGGCGCCGGCCTCGAGCGCCTGAAGCAGGGTTTCCGACCCCTCTTCGGTCAGCGATGAGCACATGACGACGGGCACCGGGCACTGGATCATCAGCTTGCGCAGAAAGGTGATGCCGTCCATCCGCGGCATTTCCACGTCCAGCGTGATGACGTCGGGCACCTCGTCCTGAATATGGCGCGCGGCGCTGAACGGGTCGGATGCCGCGGCGATCACCTCGATCTCGGGATCTTCCTGCAGGATCGCGGTCATCGTCTGGCGCACGCTGGCGCTGTCGTCGATGACCAGCACGCGGATACGCTTCTTGCCGGACATCATTTGCTCCGCTGAAACACGGTATTGGCGACCTGAGTGAGCGGCAGGTCGAAACCCTGAATCGATTCCGAATGCCCGAGGAACAGATAGCCGTTGGGCGTCAGCTTCTCGGCTAGGCGCGCGACCACCGCCCGCTGGGTCGGCTTGTCGAAATAGATGAGGACGTTGCGGCAGAAGATGAGGTGCATCGGGCTGCCTATGGGGTAGCGCGCGTCCATCAGGTTGAGCCGTGCGAAACCGATCGCGCTGCGCAGTCCGGGCGCGATGCGCACGTCGCCGCGCTTCGGATCGAGCGGGCGCAGCACATAGCGGCGCGCCAGCGGCTCGGGCACGGGAGCGAGCTGATCGGCCGGATAGATGCCGCGCCGCGCCGTTTCCAGCACCTCGGTATCAAGGTCCGTGGCCAGGATGCCGTAGGAAAAGGCATCGGTCCGGGTGGCGAAGTCGTCGAGCATCATGGCCAGCGTGTAGGCTTCGGGACCCGTCGAACAGGCCGAACTCCATGCGCGCAGCGTGCGAACTCCGGCATCGCGAAGCGCGGGCAGGGCGACGCGCTCGAGAAAATCGAAATGCGCGGGCTCGCGGAAGAAATCGGTCTTGTTGGTGGTCACCGCGTTGATCAGGTGCAGCGCCTCATCCGCCAGATTCCCCTCGTCGAACAACCAGGCGCAATAGCTTTCCATGCCGGCATTGCCGGTAAGACGCACCCGGCGGCGCAGGCGCCCCTCGAGCATGGTCAGCTTGCCTTCGGGCATCTTGATCCCGGCATAATCATGGATGAACCCCGCCAGCCGCGCGAAATCGCGCTTGCTGAGATGATCGCCCGAAGCGGGTTTGCTGGCGGCGGCAACAGGCATGATGGCTCCGTGAAGGGCGCGGTGGGACCGGAAGGAAAGGGGCCCGGCGGCCGATCAGGCCGCCGGGCTGGGGTGATGTGTCAGGCGGCGGCCGCGACGAGTGCCGGCGCGCTTTCTTCGGTGAAGATCGCCTTCACATCGACGATGACGACAAAGCCGTCCTGCCGGCGCACGACGCCGGCGATATAGCCGGATGGCCAGTCGGCGCCGATGTCGGGCGCGCCGTCGATCTCATCGGAGCGGAAGCTGCTGACCTCGATCACCCGGTCGACCACCAGCCCCAGCAGCAGCACGCGGTCGGCGAGCGGCACTTCGATCACTAGGATGCGGGTCGCGGAGGTGGCGTCGGCACGCGGCAGGCCCAGCCGGAGCCGGAAGTCGATGGTGCTGACTCCCTGCCCCCGCAGGTCCGTGAGGCCCAGCAGATAGTCGGGGCCGCCAGGGATGTGGAAGGTCTCGCGATAGTCGAGGATCTCCTTCACGAACGCCACCGGCACGGCGAAGACCTCCGCCCCGAGGCCGAATGTGACGGCCTGGATTTCCCCGACCTCGCTCATGCCGCCTGTGCTCCGAACTCGGCGTCATCCGCGTCCGGACCGCCATGGCTGAGGTCGAGCGCGAAGCCGGCGACACGGGCCTTCTGATCCACGATCGAATTGGCCTTGGCCCCGGTCTTGACGGCGGCTGCGCGCGCCACCGGAGGGCGTGCGGTCAATGCCGGGCCGGAACGGCGGGCCTTGCCGTGATCGTCGATGCGGAAATAGGCGATGCTGCTCTGCAGTTCCTCGGCTTGCGCGGCGAGCTCTTCCGACGTGGTCGAAATCTGTTCGGACGCGCCGGCATTCTGCTGGGTGACCTTGTCGAGCTGCTGGATCGCCTCATTGATCTGGGACGCGCCGACATCCTGTTCGCGGCAGGCCGCGCTGATCTCCGAAACGAGTTCGGCGGTTCGGCGGATGTCCGGGACCAGCTTGGTCAGCATCTCGCCCGCTTCGGTCGCGGCCTTCACCGTGTCGGTCGATACCGCGCCGATTTCGGCGGCCGCGGTCTGGCTGCGTTCGGCGAGCTTGCGGACTTCGGAGGCGACGACCGCGAAGCCCTTGCCATGCTCACCGGCACGGGCGGCCTCGACCGCGGCGTTGAGGGCGAGCAGGTCGGTCTGGCGCGCGATTTCCTGCACGATGCCGATCTTCTCCGCGATGGTGCGCATGGCGCCCACGGCGCGGTCGACCGCGACACCGCTGGCTTCGGCGTCCTTGGACGACTGGCGAGCGATCTTCTCGGTCTGCGCGGCATTGTCGGCATTCTGTTTGATGTTGGCGGCCATCTGCTCCATCGACGCGGAAGCTTCCTCCGCCGCGGCGGCCTGCTCGGTCGCGCCCTGCGAGACTTGCTCGCTGTTGGCGGACAGTTCCTGGCTGCCGGCGGAGACGTTCTCCGCGGCCGCGCCGGCATCGCCAACGACGCCGCGCAGACGGTCGATCATCCGTACCAGCGCGTGGCCCAGCATATCCTTGTCGGACATCGGCCTGTGCTGGACGGTGAGGTCGCCGTCGGCGATCTTGTCGGCCAGATTGGCGCTGACCCGCAGGTTAGCGGTCATGCCGTTCACCGTATCGACCAGATCCTTGATCTCGTCATTGGTGGTGATCTTCACGTCCTGATCGAGATCGCCGATCGCCACCGCGCTGATCACGGTGCCGATATTGCGGAGGCCGCGTGATACGATCATCGAGATCCACAGCGCACCGCCAATGGCGACCAGCAGCGCGAGGGCCGCCACCGCGAACAACATCGTGCGCGCGTCGGAATAGAGCTTGTTGGTGTCGTCATCGACCTGGTTCATGGCGGCTTCGGACCCCGCGATCAGCTTGGTCGTGCTCTCTTCCATCAGGTTGTTGAGGCGGCTCGAGTCACTGAACGAGATCTTCCGGGCGGCCTCGACGTCGCCCGCCGTGGCCAGCGCGCGAACCTTCTCGTTGATCGGCAGATACGTCGTGTAGTCCTGACGCAACTTGGCCCAGGTCGCCTTGGTCTGCTCGGGGGCGTCGCGTTCAGCCTCCGTGATCAGCTCGTCGACCTTCTTGAGCGCCGTGGCGGTGTCGGTGTTGAATTCGGCGAGCTTCGCTGGATCGGTGTTCATGGTCATGTTCCGCTCCATGCGAAGCAGAATCCCGAGCTGGTTGGTGACCGTCAGCGCAAGCTCCTGCCGCTTCGCCGGACCTTCGATAAGGTCGGTGATCGCGGTGTTCAGCGTCGCCATCTTGGTGATCGCGATCACGCTGACGGCAAGCAGCATCGCTGCGACGACAGCGAATGTCGCCCCCAGCTTCAATTTTATGGTGGCACGCATCCTGATCAATCCTTGATTAGGTGAGGTCGGAAATGACCGTCAGTGAACGAGAGTGAGCTGCGGTTCGGCCGGCTTTGCCGGTGCGTCGAGCGATCGGAAAATGGCGGGAAGGTCGGGAAGGAGGACGACGCTCTCGTCCCGGCGCACCAGCTCGCGCAGATAGTCGCGCCGCCAGCGCATGCCGACCATGGGTGGCCTCTCGCTGGCACCCCGGTGCAGCGTGGTCACCTCATGGACCCGGTCGGTGCGAATGCCGAGCTGGATGCTCTCGCCGCCCAGCTCGGCCTCGATGACGACGATCCGGCTTTCGACAGTGGCCTCGCCCGCGGCCATGCCGAAGGCGAGGCGCAGGTCGGCGACGGGGATGATCCGCCCGCGAAAATTGACGACGCTGCCGACCAGCGGCAGGGCGCCCGGCACCGGGGTCTCGGGCAGAAGATCGACGATCTCCCGCACCAGAAACGCCTCCAGCGCGAAGGTTTCACCCTGAAGGTCGAAGGTCAGCACTTCCAGCTGGCCGTGCTCGTCCCACGGTGTGGGAGTGGCGATGCTATCGGTCATGGTTCAGCCAGCGGCGCGAAGCCGCTCCTCCTGGTTGCGGCCGATATCGACGAGCTGCGCCACATCGAGGATCAGCGCGATCCCGCCGTCACCCAATATGGTCGCGCCGGCGAAGGTCGTGACGTTGTGATGCAGCGCGGACATCGACTTGATGACCGTCTGGTGGCTGCCGATGATCTGATCGACGACCAGCCCGACGCGCTCGGCACCGGTGGCGATGACGACGATCTTCTGGAACGTGTCCGGCCTGGTCCCCCATGCGAACATTTCGCGCAGACGCAGGAACGGGACCAGACTGTCGCGCAGGGTGATGAAGCTGCGACCGCGGGTGCGCAGATCCTCTTCCAGCGGTAGCTCGAGGCATTCCTCTACCGCCGCGAGCGGGATGACATAGCGCCCGGAACCGACCCGGACGAGCAGACCGTCGATGATCGCCAGCGTCAGCGGAATGCGCAGGGTGATCGTCGATCCCTGGCCGGGGGCGCTGGCGACGTCGATGGTACCGCGCAGGCTTTCGATGGTGCGTTTGACGACGTCCATGCCGACTCCGCGCCCCGACAGGTTGGTCACCTGAGCGGCCGTCGAAAAGCCCGGATGGAAGATCATCTGGAGCAGGTCCTGATCCGCCAGCGCCTGTCCGGGCTGGATCAATCCCTGCGCTTCGGCCTTGGCCCGCACCCGCTCGCGATCGATGCCGCGTCCGTCGTCACGGATGGTGATGATGACTTCGCCGCCCGCCTGATGGGCGGAGAGGGTTACGGTGCCGGCGGCGGACTTGCCCGCTCCGGCACGCTCGCCGGGCGTTTCCAGCCCGTGGTCGCAGGCATTGCGGATCAAATGGACCATCGGGTCCGCCAGGCGCTCGATCACCGTCTTGTCGACTTCGGTGCTTTCGCCCTCGGTCACCAGCTCGATCGACTTGCCCGTCTCGCGCGACAGGTCATGGACGAGACGGCGGAAACGGTTGAACAGCGACGCCACCGGCATCATGCGCAGCACCATCATCGTGTCGCGCAATTCGCTCGCCAGCCGTTCGATCTCTTCCGAAACCGACCGCAGCACCATGTCGTGGCCGCTGCCCTGCGCAAGCTGCGACAGGCGGCTTTGGGCGATCACCAGCTCGCCGACCCGGTCCATCAGTTCGTCCAGCCGCTCGGCCGGGACGCGGACGCTTTCATCCGCCTTGGCGGCGGTGACGGCGCGGGCGGGTGGGGCGGCCGCCTCGGCGATGGCCGCCGGTGCCGCCGGGGCGTCGACGATCGCTTCCTGCCCGGTCGCGAGCGGCTCGCAGGCCAGTTCCATGTCGTCCATCACGAAGATGAAGACGTCCTCGATGGCGCTCATCGCCACTTCGCCATGCAGCTCGACTTCCCAGCCGACATGGTTCTCGGTTGGCGCCAGCTCGGCCAGCAGCGGAATCCGGTCGGTCAGCGCACGCACGGTGCACTCGCCCAGGTCGCGCAGCTCGTCGAGCAGCATCAGCGGATTGGTGCCGTTCGCCATCGCATCGGCGGGCAGCCGGAACCGCAGCAGCCAGCCCGCGACGCTTGTCTCGCCGGACGTGGCGGCCACGGTCTCGGGCGCGGGATCGTCGGTCGTGACTCCGCCCGCGGCCTCGATCGCGGCCTGAAGCCGGGCCAATATGGCATCGCCCGTCGCCTGATGATCGCCGGCATCGCCATCGATCAGCATGCGCATATGGTCCTTGGCCGACAGGATGACGGTGACCAGCTCCTGCGTCGCGGGCGCGAGGCCCTTGCGCACCCGGTCGAAGGCGGTTTCGCAATGATGGGTGAAGGTCGCCAGCGCGTCGAAGCCGAACATCGCGCCCGAGCCCTTCAGCGTGTGCAGCCCGCGAAACACCTCGTCGACCAGCGCGCGATCGTCGAGGCGGCCGGTCAGGTCGAGCAGGCCATGCTCGATCTGATCGAGCAGGTCGCCCGCCTCCACGCGGAATGCGGCGATGGGGTCCTGTCCGGTCACCGGCCCAGCACCTTGCGCGCGACGCGGATCAGCTGGTCGGGGACGAAGGGTTTGACGAGCCAGCCGGTGGCGCCTGCGGCCTTGGCCTGTTGCTTCATCGCATCGTCGGATTCGGTGGTCAGAAAGATGATCGGCGTGCCGCAGTAAGCGGGTCGCTTGCGCATCTCGCGGATCATCGTCAGCCCGTCCATATTGGGCATGTTGAGATCGGTGACGATCAGGTCGAACTGGCCTTCATCGGCCCGTTGCAGCCCTTCGACGCCGTCGCCGGCCTCCGTCACGGAATAGCCCGCGCCGCTCAGCGCGATGCGGATGGCCATGCGCAGGCTCGGCGAGTCGTCGACGGTCAGGATCGATGCGGTCATTGCGGCAATTCTCCATGGAACCAGAAGTCGATATCGGCGGGGTTGCTGGTGAAGCCCGCGCGCGCCAGCAGCGAGGCGATCGGAGCGCCGGCGGCGGCAGGGCCAGCCAGCCTGAGGGATCCGCCCGCGCTGTCCATCTGATACCGGGCGGCGTAGACGACCTGGACGAAGCTGAGATCGGCTTCCTTCAGACCGGCGATGTCGAGCAGGATGCTGGAATGGGAGCCACAGGCGTCGCGCAGGTCCGACCTGAATTCCGCGACGGTCCGCACCGTGACGGAAGGCGGCACGCTCACCCGAAATTCGACGGCACCATCATTCATTGTCGCAACCCCCACTCGGAACCGAAGTCTTTCCGACCATTATAGGAGGGGGGCGTCAGGCTCCGGCGCGGCGGCGGGGTTTTTCTCGCATGGGATCGTGGCGGGAGCATCGGCTCCCGCATTCAGCGGCTGGCCATGGCGGGCAGTCGTGGTGGGCTACGCGGCCGACGCGTAAGCTTCGCTCAGCTGATCCGCGACATCCTTCATATTGCCGACCAGTTCGGGCACGGCCGTCACGAAGTGCATTCCGCGGGCGCATGCCGCGAGCGCGCCGTCCCAAATCGATATGAGGCCGGCGCTGGTCTCGACGGTCCACGCCTGCTTCGCGAACGCATGAAACAGGCTCGTCTGCGACGGATGAGTCCATTCGGACAGCGTTTCGTAGGTCAGTTCGAACTGACTCTCGTTGCGCTGGGTGATGTCCATCTCG
>Ga0247823_10003754_pt1 | contig 12235 bp, 7 predicted proteins | sample 13C_PalmiticAcid_2_FD_192426 | JGI IMG/M metagenome (GOLD analysis project Ga0247823, IMG submission 192426) | Soil microbial communities from agricultural site in Penn Yan, New York, United States - 13C_PalmiticAcid_Day30 | ecosystem: Environmental > Terrestrial > Soil > Agricultural land...
GTTGTTGATGGATTATCGCGACGGGGGGTTGCCCGTGCCCAAGGGGGGGTATGACAAGGTGGTGTCGATTGAGATGATCGAGGCGGTCGGGAAGGAGTTTCTGGGGACGTATTTTGGGAGGGTGGATGGGTTGCTGAAGAGGGATGGGGGTATTGCGGTGTTCCAGTGCATCACCATGCCCGAGGGCAGACATGAGGCGTATTCCGGGAGGGAAGAGTAAGTGGAGGTTGGGAGGCGAGAAGACGATATGCTGACAGCCGTATAGCTTCATCAAGCGCTACATCTTCCCCGGCGGCTATCTCCCGTCCACCACCCAGCTGCTCAACCACATCTCGGCTGAGTCCAGGGGCACGCTCATCGTGGAGAACGTCGAGAACATCGGCGGCCACTACGCCCGGGCCTTGCGCCTCTGGCGGGAGCGCTTCCTGGCCGGCTTCGAGGACAAGATCCGCCCGGCACTCATGAAGGAGCATCCTGAGATGAACGAAGAGGAGGTCGAGGTCTTCCGGAGAAAGTGGGAGGTGAGTGCCACTCCTAAGATCGACCCTCGGGCCATGATGCTGAGCGGGCAGTACTACTTTGCGTATTCGGAAGCGGGATTCTTGACCAAGACTCTTGGAGACGTCATCATCACTGTCGGGAGGGAGGGTACCGCGGAGCTGATGGAAGGTATCCCTCTTTGACGCGCATCATCCGCATTGGCGACACAGGAATCTCATTGGGGATTTTGGGGTATCATGCTGAATTTCTGCGAGTTCTTGGCTTGCGACAGGCTGTCCCTGGATAGAAGGCCCATAGAGATAGAAACATCAGCGCTTCTTCGTCTTTTTAGCCTTGCCCGTCTTTTTCGGCCTCGGTTTCGTCTCGTCCGGGTACCGATTCGCGTGCTCCACGTCGAACGCCGGCTTGTGCTTCCTGAAGAGCAGCATCGCGACCCGCGCATCTTCTATGCTCGAGTGCTGCCCGGTCTGGATCTCAACCCCCAATAGCTCCTTTGCCAACACCCGCAGCGCGGGCTTCGGTCCGTGCCCGTACTTCTTGAACGCAGAGAACTTGGCCGTATCCCGGATCATCCTCGCCTGGTGGTCCAGCTCAAGCACCCGCAGATCATGCTTGACGTCGTGCCCCACAACGATCCGACCCTTGAGCATCTCGGCGATCTGCGCCTGCACCTCCTCAAACGTCCTCGCCCGGGCCATGTGCTTCGGCCCGACACCGCTGACGTGGGTCCGCCAGTCGACGACGCGCTCCCGCGGCTTCACGAACGAGTCGTACACCTGCCGGCCATGGAAATCCACCACGCTGACGCGGGCCAGGGCGTCGTCGTGCCCGCCCTCGCCGACGCCCACCATCTCGCAGTCGATGGCCACGTACTTGCCGAGCTCGACATCGGGGGCCAGGCCTTCGTTGGGGCGGGCCGGGTTGTCCGTGGAGAGCAGCGAGTTGGACTGCAGCCCCAGGCCGTAGGCTTCGGCTATGGATTCCGGGGAGATGTCGTTGTCTGCTGCCCAGACGGCGAGGGAGGGCGACACGCCGTGTTTTGGGGGGACGGGGTCGATCTTGGAAGACTGGGTGTTGCCCATGGGTTTTTTGGTCTGAGGAGTTTTTGAAGAGGTGGGTTTTACTGGCCGAACCGATTGCTGTTTTTGGGGTTGCTGTTTCTGCCTCTTCCTTGGGGCGTCCCGGGCGCTGTCATCGACGCTGCTGTCGGGCGCTTTCCGTTTTGGTGCTGCGGGCTGTGAAGGCGACTCGGCCTTGATCTTGGCTTGCAGCTTCTTCCAGTTTGATGAGAGTCCGGCCATGGCTGGCTTGTTACTGGGTTCTGCTTGTGGGGGTTTGCATTATGTACGGCGGAAGATAGAGTCGAGTGAGTGAAAGCGAGTTGAGAGTTGAGACGAGATCAACTGAACCCTGGTCTGGATTGGCTGCAGGAAAAATCACAGATCTGCCATGTGGAAGTGGGGTCCCTGTCAGTGGAAGCGGTTAGCGCCCGCAGAGCCATCAAGGTGCTGAGACCCACCCAGATTTAGCGCATTCTTGTCGATTCCAGTGGACTTTTTGGACTTTGCCCCTCCAAAGCCAAACACCATCCAAGCTTTCGTTGCGACATCGATTCATCACGAACCGCGCGCTCGCCATCGGCATTCATCATGGGTCCGAATGGAGAGGCCGAGGTCGGGTCTGACGGACCACGGCAAAAGGGCAAGGCGACACCCGATACCATCACGTAGGTTGCCGGAGCACACCCGCCCACTCTCCCCTCAAGAGCTAACAACCCCAGGATCGGATGCATCGCCCAGGTCACGAAAGACGGACAGCCACGGCGCGCCGAGATTCTCAGCATCAAAGAAACCAAGAGCGGCAGGCAGTTCTACTGCAACTTCGACAACTTCAACAAGCGCTTAGACGAATGGGTCCCGGTCTCTAGAATCGACTTCGACCAAGATGTCGAGTGGCCGAACCCGGAGAAGGACAAGCAGAAGGACGCCAAGAGCAAGAAGTCGACTACGGTCTCGAAAAAGTCGCAGCCGTCCAAGAAGGCACAGAAGAAGGTCGGGAAGCGCGAGCAGTCGGTTGCGTCGGAAGGGCAGACACCCCACCCCTGGACCGAGTTTGTCGATTCACAAAACAAAGCAGATGGGGAAGACAAGGCGAATGCGAGCTTGGAGGTTGGGGGCACGCCGGGGCTTGGCCCTGACGAGATGGAGCTGGACGAGGACGAGACGCCGGCGAGTGCTGCCAAGAAGGAGCATACGCAGTCGTTCAGCCGGGAGCAGGAGATTGAAAAGCTGCGGACATCGGGCTCTATGACGCAGAACCCAGCCGAGATCTCGCGCATCCGCAACATCTCAAAGGTCGAGTTTGGGAGGTACGTGCTGTTCCCCTGGTACTTTTCGCCGTACCCGGAGGTCTTCAGCCAGGAGGACTGCATCTACATCTGCGAGTTCTGCCTCAGCTACTACGGCGACCTCAAGTCGTTCATGCGGCACCGGATGAAATGCACGCTCCAGCACCCGCCCGGCAACGAGATCTACAGGGACGACTTCGTGTCATTCTACGAGATCGACGGCAGGCGGCAGCGGACGTGGTGCCGGAACCTGTGTCTGCTGTCCAAGATGTTCCTCGACCACAAAACGCTCTACTACGACGTGGATCCGTTCCTCTTCTATGTCATGACGACGAGGGACGACAGGGGTTCGCACCTGATCGGCTACTTCTCCAAGGAGAAAGAGAGCGCGGACGGCTACAACGTGGCCTGCATTCTGACACTGCCGCAGTACCAGAGAAAAGGGTACGGCCGGCTGCTGATCCAGTTTTCGTACGAGCTCTCCAAGATCGAGGGCAAGCTCGGGTCGCCCGAGAAGCCGCTTTCGGATCTGGGTCTCCTGAGTTACCGTCAGTACTGGTCCGAGCTCATCCTCGACCTGCTGCTTGGGTACAGCGAGCGCGAAGAGAAGTGTACTATTGAGACAATCGCGACGCGGCTCTCGATGACGACCCAAGACGTCGAGCACACGCTGCAGGCGCTCAAGATGCAGGTGTACCACAAGGGCGAGCACAAGATTGTGATACCGGACAAGCTCATGCAGCAGCGGGAGAAGTCCCGGGCCAAGCAGAAGCGGGTCATTGACCCGGACCGGATCCAGTGGAAGCCGCCTGTGTTCACAGCGGCCAGCAGGACATGGGGATGGTAGTTTGGACATTGGGGGTGGATATGGCTTTCTTGGTTGGACGTGGTGTTGGTTGGCACCTAAATACATATACCCTTTAACAGCATTCAGCGCTTGGTCTGGTGGTATGAGCATAACGAATCAATTAAACTCGACCCACTTCTTCGCGTTCCTGGCACGCGTCTGTCGTCGGTCCCGCGTTTTCTCGCGTTTTATTGACTGTGGGCCGCTGCTCAGTGCTTGTGTGAGTGTTTGACGCCAAACCACTCCCTGCCCAACTCAACCCGCATCCGACTGTACCCCTCCTCACCACCCGATTCTCGCGCAACGCAGGCTGTGAGAGACACGCTCCTTTACCATGGCAACACCAACAGCGTCCAGCGAAGCTGGGTTCATGACCTCGGATGGCCCCTCGAGGACCCCGCGCGCGGCACGATTCCCGGGGTCTTCGAGTGGCAGACCCGCAGCGCCCCCCTCAGAGAGCCTCGCCGGCGTCAGCGATGGCGAGGGCGAGGGTTTTGCCGATGACCAGGTGCCGGTGCGCGCCCGGCCGACAGACCCCGCCAACATCCCGCGGGTCGAGGACAAGATCGGCCTCATCATCCAGGAGTCGTTTGAGCACTTCATCGAGGGGTGCGTGGGGCTGGCTTCTTTTTTTGTACGTCTTGCATCCGCTGACAGGGGGTGCACACAGATACGTAGACACGCCCGTGGCCTCCGGGCAACCAGCCTCGAGCGCCGTCACCACCGACAAGTACTACGTTGCCCAGATCCACGGCCTGCGGACATACCAGCTGTCGACCTTCTACGTCGACTACAAGCACCTCGAGACCTGGCACAACGGCGCCCTGGCGGCGGGCGTCATGGAGTCGTACTATCGCTTCCTCCCCTTCCTAACCGCCGCCCTGCACAACATGATCGCCAAGTACGAGCCGCAGTACTTCCGCGAGCACCGCCAGCCGACCGCCTCGAGCCAGCACACGTCGGGCGCCAGCAACATGGGCTCCGCCAGCCAGAGCGACCTCAGCAGCAAGACGGCCAACCAGCAGACCGACAAGCTGTTCTCCATCGCCTTCTACCACCTGCCGCTCGTCTCGCGCGTGCGCGCCCTCCGCGCGAGGAACATCGGCCAGCTGCTCTCCATCAGCGGCACCGTGACCCGCACCTCCGAGGTCCGCCCCGAGCTGGCGCTGGCCACCTTCGTGTGCGAGGCCTGCCGCAGCGTGGTCCTGGATGTCGAGCAGACGTTCCGGTACACCGAGCCGACGCAGTGCCCGAACGCGACGTGTCTGAACCGGACGGCCTGGCGGTTGGATATCCGGCAGAGCACCTTTGTGGACTGGCAAAAGGTGAGGGTGCAGGAGAACAGCAGCGAGATCCCCACGGGCAGCATGCCGCGCACGATGGATATCATTTTGCGCGGCGAGATGGTGGACCGGGCCAAAGCCGGCGAGAAGTGCATCTTTACCGGCGCGCTGATCGTCGTGCCGGATGTCAGCCAGCTGGGGCTGCCGGGCCTCCGGAGAGTCGCCGTGCGTGACGACCGCGGAGCCGAGGCTGGCGGCAGCGGTGTCAGCGGCCTCAAGTCTCTCGGTGTGCGCGACCTCACCTACCGCCTGGCCTTCCTCGCCTGCATGGTCAGCTCCGACATGTCGTCGATCGGCGCGTCGGGCGATGCGCAGATCTTTGACGTCGTCGGGGCCATGACAGGTAGCGCCAACCTCGAGACGGCGGAAACGGTCAAGGAGCTGCAGGACGCCTTGGTGTCGTCCTACACGCCGCAAGAGATGGCGGACTTGCGTGCCATGGTGCACAGCGACCACATCTACTCGCGGCTGGTGCAGTCCCTCGCGCCCATGGTGTACGGCCACGAGGTTGTCAAGAAGGGCATTCTGCTCCAGCTGCTCTCGGGCGTGAGCAAGTCCACCCCGGAGGGCATGCAGCTCCGCGGCGACATCAACATCTGCATCGTCGGCGACCCGTCCACCTCCAAGTCCCAGTTCCTCAAGTACGTCTGCAACTTTGCCCCGCGCGCCGTCTACACCTCGGGCAAGGCCTCCTCGGCGGCTGGTCTCACGGCGGCCGTGGTCAAGGACGAAGAGACGGGCGAGTTCACCATCGAGGCCGGCGCGCTGATGCTCGCCGACAACGGCGTATGCTGCATCGACGAGTTCGACAAGATGGACATCGCCGACCAGGTGGCCATCCACGAGGCCATGGAGCAGCAGACCATCTCGATCGCCAAGGCGGGCATCCAGGCGACCCTCAACGCGCGCACCTCCATCCTCGCGGCCGCCAACCCCGTCGGCGGGCGCTACAACCGCAAGACCACCCTCCGCGCCAACATCAACATGTCGGCGCCCATCATGTCCCGCTTCGATTTGTTCTTCGTCATCCTCGACGAGTGCAACGAGCAGGTCGACCGCCACCTGGCCGAGCACATCGTCGGCATCCACCAGAACCGCGACGCCGCCGTCACGCCAGAGTTCTCCACCGAGCAGCTGCAGCGGTACATCCGCTTCGCGCGGACCTTCCGCCCGGAGTTCACCGACGAGGCCAAGGAGGTGCTGGTGCAGCGGTACAAGGACCTGCGCGCCGACGACGCGCAGGGCGGCGTGGGGAGGAACAGCTACCGCATCACGGTGCGCCAGCTCGAGAGCATGATCCGCCTGTCCGAGGCCATCGCCAAGGCCAACTGCGTCGAGGACATCACGGCGGATTTTGTCAACGAGGCGTACAACCTGCTGCGGCAGAGCATCATCTCGGTGGAGCACGACGATGTGGATGTCGACGACGACGAGGTGGAGGATGGGCAAGTGCTGAGGGAGGCGGCGGACGCGGCTGCTGCTGCGGGGGGTGCGCCGGTGGCGGACATGGACGGGGACGAGGTGATGGAGGAGGGCGGGACGGAGCGCGGGGCGTCCACCGCTCCCTCAGCGGCTGCGCAGGCGGGGAAGCAGATGGTGTCGTACGACAAGTACATTGGCATTGTCAACATGATTGCGTCGCACGTCGCCGACGACGAGTCCGAGGGCAGCGGGGAGGGGATCGCGGGGGATGCGCTCGTGCAGTGGTACCTGGAGCAGAAGGAGGACGAGCTGCAGAGCGAGGAGGACTACAACAATGAGCTGGCGCTGGTGCAGAAGGTGTTGAGGAAGATGATCAGGGTATGTTTTTTTGTCCCTCTCTTGGAGATGTGGGAGACGATGCTAACGACGGACAGGACAATATCCTCATGGCGATTCGCGGCCAGGGCATGGCGGATGCGGATGGCGCTGACGAGGGCAGCTCGGCCGATGCGGCGCAGGTTGTCTATGTGCTGCACCCCAACTGTGCAGTGGAGGAGGTTTGAGTCAGGATTAGTCATGGAAGGTCATTGTACAGGTTGGGGGGCAAGTGACGGGCGTCTGGAGTTTGGTTGCGGACGAGAATCATGGGCCGGTTTGGAATGGTAGATATCAGTGGGCTTCGATTACAATGTTGTGGGAGAGAGCAACTATGCAATGTTGGTCAACTGCTCTGTGACACACTTGGCTTGGTCAAACATCAACTCCCTTGGAGAAGTGGTGGGAGCGACCAACACCATCATCTCGTCTGCCGTGACACAACTTTTCATTACTTTTGCATACCAACACTATAACCAACCAGACATTACCCAACCTACGAAACAACCCCCTCAAAGCTTCGGCGCCTTGGGGTCCTCCATGCACTGATCCACGCGCATCAGCGTCTTCCCCGTCGCCTTGGCCAGCCGGATAAACTCGGGCAGCAGCTCGACCGTCGAGTTGTACAGGTAGTGCATCACCAGCAGGTTCCCGCCCTTGGCCACGTCCCGCTTAAACGCCTCGAGCTGCTTCTCGGGCGTGCTCGTCTGCGCCCAGATCCAGTCCTCGACGTCGATGCTCCAGCCCACGAGGTAGGGGTTCGCGTCGCCCAGGTTGGCCGCCAGCCGCTGGCGCATGCGCGCCCCCTCGGTCCCGAAGGGCGGGCGGAAGTAGTTGCTGTGCGAGTTGGCGCCAAACACCTGCCGCACGGCGCCGATGTCGTTGTTGTACTCCCAGTCGATGGAGGCCGTGTCGGGCAGGCCTTCCATCTTGGGGTGGGTGTACGAGTGCAGCGCGATCTGGTGGCCGCGCGAGGCCATGTCCTTGTAGATGTCGGCCAGGCCGTTGGTCTTGTCGAGCAGGGGCAGGCCGACGGTGAAGAAGGTCACGGGGATGCCAGCCTGCTTGATGATGTCCATGACGCGCTTGGCGTACTGCGGGTCGCCGTCGTCGATGGCGAAGGCGAACGAGTTGGGGCGCGTGCACGAGAAGACGAGCTTGCCCGAGGCGAGCTTGGTGGGGAGCTTCCAGCCGGACGGGAGGGCGTCGACGATCTCCATCTTGGAGATGGTGGTCGGGGACGTGCTGTAGAAGCCCTTGAGGCTGAAGCCGATGCTGCGGGTGAGGTTGACGTTGAAGTGGTTGAGGGGCATGTAGATGTCGGTGGCGGTGCCGTAGCGCGCGGCCTCGAGCGAGTCCCAGGTCTCTGGGTAGGGCTTGATCTTGTCGTCGCACTGAGCGTTGTGCTGCTGCAGGGCGACGCTGAACTTGTTGCTGCCCGTGTAGGCGATGTGGAGGTAGCCGCCGGCGTAGCTGCGCAGGTCGGCGCACTTGCTGGTCAGCTGCGTGTTCCACGCGAGGTCCGAGTCGTTGGTGCGGATCGTCAGCTCGTTGTTGCCAAACGTGAGCGTCATGCCGTCCTCATCGCCGCCGTGCCACTCGCCCAGCGCGTTGGTGTCGGTGTTGGCAAAGTTGTCAATCACGAACCCCTTTGCCGGGACGGGGTGGGCCGTTGTCGACCGGGTCACGGGCGGGGACGTGGGGGACCCGGCCGGCGCGATGTACTCGGAAGCGGTCGAGCCGCAGTAGAAAGACATGGGCCCGAAGATGGCGGCCGCGTTGAAGCTGGAGAAGTAGATCATGGTGAGCTTGGTGGTGTCGACGCCGGTAAACACGGAAAAGGGGAACCAGTAGAGCTTCTCGGTGCCGTCAAACGTCCACTTCAGCTGCGCCGTCGTCAACGTGACCGTCTTGGCATTGCTGGCGCCGCAGGTGTCGGTGTAAGCCAGCGTCACGGCAAAGCTGGTACCCCGCGCGGCCCTGATGCGTAGCGAGATGCCCCCGTACTTGTTGGCTGCGTTAACGCAGCCGAATTGGCTGTAAAAGTACGAGTCGGTGTTCTTGGGGCTCAGCATGACCCTGTGGCCGCTGACGGCGATGGAGGACATGGACCCGTCATCGCTCGAGGCCTGCCCCATGGCGTTGTAGCCGAGGAACGTCAGACGCGACTGGGACTCCCAGTCATCGATCAACAGGTTCGAGCAGGTTGCCGGCTGCGATGTGATGACTGGCGGCAGGCTGGTGGACCTGGTCACGGTGGGCGGAATCGTCGACCTCGTGGGCACGGCTGCTCCATGTTAGCTTTTGCTTGCTAATCATGACTAGAAAGGGGTGTCGTACTTGTGGTCTGCGGAGGAGATACAGTGCCGCACAGGAGAGTGATGTTGCCAATCGACCATTGCACGCCGGACTGTGAGAAGGTGGCCCACGCCATGCCAACGATGGCATCGTAGTTTGGCGTGTCGCCATCGAAGCCCTCAAACGGGAGAGTGACGGTTTGACGCTGGCCGGTCATGTCGCTGACGAAATTGTAAGACCTCTTGATGGCTGCGGTGCTGTTGCTGCAACTGTCTGTTGTTTGCAACTCGAACCCAACCGAACCCCCGGCAGGCCCCTGGAGTGTAAACTGGATGCCTCCGTAGCCATTGGTGACGGCCTGTTGGCAGTCAAACGACTCGTAAAAGTACGAGCCGCTGTCCTTGGGGATGAAGACGACCTGGCCAGCAGAGGCAGCGATGGCTGTCATACTCCCGTCGTCTGTGTTAAGTCTGTCAGTCTATGTCGTGGCGATGAAGGGATGAAACTACCAACCTCCATTCTGCCAGTCCAGGTTATTGACACCGCTCGTCCACTTGGTGAAGTTGTCAATCATGAGATTGGATGAGCACGCGGCATTGGCCGTGCCGGCGGTCAAGAGACCAGCCAGGCCGATCACGAGGCGGCGGTCAAACAACATGGCGGGCAACTACCGTCGGTACCTACCAAGACACATGGGGAGGCCCAGAGAGGGCTCTGGAATGCTGGCAACGCAGTATATGTATTCCTGGAGCTAGGGCTATGCGGTCCGGCAGTTCAGTGCTCGGCTGGGTGCATATATGGCATGCATAACCTGGTAGCACTGTTGAGTCCTAGTCGTCCAGATCGCAGGGGGAACCACCTCGGTTGGGCGAAGACAGCACATCGCTTCTTCCAACGCGAGAGACAGCTGGCAACGCTGCCCATCAATCCAAAGTGGGACGTTGAGGTGGATTCGCTATATATGGCTTACGCCATGCACGGCGAGTGCCCTGCAGGACGTAATTAACGGCAGCGGGTGAAAGCGAGGGTAAATCCGCGAGGGCTGAGCATCTCGGCCAAGACTCGGCCGACGGAACTCGACCATCCACGAAGCATCATCCTGGGACCGGGAAGGGGGAGGGCGCTGGCCAAAGACATCGGGAAAGCCGGGTATCTCCCAGAATGACTGGGTCATCGAGTTGGGGTTGAAGTCTTACAAGGCGACTCCGGGCTTGAGAATGAGAGACTGGGAGTGTAACCTGGAATAAGACGCAGTCTTAGTGTTGGCAGCACAAGCTACGGCCAAGATGAGCTTGATTCGACCGCCAAAGACGCGCGTGGGAGCCAAGTTGGCGGGCAGGCTCGTCCCGACGCTGGAACGGGCAGTCCAGGGGCCAACTCAAGAGGCACTGGGACCGGATCGACGACTGATGTGAGGCGACAATGAGCGGGAGAGGGCTGCCAGGGGTCAGTCTCGGCAATCAGAGCCGAGACTTGGCTTGCAGATCCCGTCCTGCCAAGAAGCTGGGGTTTCCTGTGTGGTGTGGACAAAGAACGGCCTCGACCACCTCGTCGCCATGTGCAGGGTTTTTCCATCCTACGGGCACAGATGACGGCAACATTGTTGATTTGTTTGCCTGCTCTAGTTGCGGACGCTGTTTCTCCCGACTCGAGCCCTTCGCTTCGAGGTGTAAGCGAATGATACCTGTCGGCGACGTTCAACACCACACCACATTGCCGCCACCAGGGTTTCATTGCTGCTGGGGAGAAGCTCCAACTGGAAGGTGTCTCGGTTACGACAGCCTTCAAATGCAACGATCGACGCAACTCCTCGCAGCTCAGGGCTGAACTTGCGTCTCTGGATCAACGTTACTTCCAAGCACTGGCCAAGGCGTGGATATTCAGCCGGACTGGCTAATGTTGTGCCCAGATTTTCCTGGCAGACTTCCTCAAACACGGGCGGTCGGCCTTATTCCTGTTGGTCCCGCGAGCGCCTGTTGTGTGCGTGAGAAGAACTGTAAGTGGAGGTAGTGAGGACAGCTTCTCCAGAGCTGCCGTCGCCAAGTACCGCGCTTGCGCGTCCACTCTGTGCCAGGTAATTGTTTCACGGCGGGAGGACAGAGCTCTTTGGGCTGTTGATGAGGTATGTCTTGGAGCCTCAAGATCCAGACATCGGTCTGGAGATGGGGATGCGTGGTTTGAGAGCATCTCTTTGGGTGGAGCCATACAGACACCAATCCCAGAGCCATGAGAGCAGTTGAAGCGATTCAGACACGGCGGGTGTCTAGCCGTTATCGACTTGATCCGTGAAGTCGTTGCCAAGCAAGGCGCCCGACCAAGTGCTCCTCGGTTGCTGCCGACAACCGACATAGCGGGTAGTCCCATTTAAGGCCAGTGCGTAGCCCTACTGCATGTTTTTATGCATCAATGGAGCTTGTGTTTGACATGACGATGCCAACGGACGGTGTGGCGGTTGCACATCGGACCCGGTTTCTGGACGGGATCAATTTTGAAGTTGTAAGTATGGGTTTGCTGAATAGCAACCGAGATAGATCAAAGGTGCGTGTTTTGGAAGATCCGATGGAAGCACTGTGCGATGTCGAATCGCTCCTACAGCTGGGCGCAACACTGAAGTCTTCCCAGTTCGAACTTCGAAGGGTCCCAGCTGGAGGAAAATGCGGAAGCGTGTTCCTTCCCCCAGAACATGCACTGTGGGGCTCTAGCCCCACGTGATGGTCCACTGATTGGCCCAACCCTGGGGGTCCAACCGACCCAACCACATCGAGGCTTCCATGCAAGTTGCAACCCAGCCTCGAGCCAGTTCCGAATCCCGATCACGCATTGCGGCTTGAAGCTTGAAGACACTCAGGCACTTGGACACAGGGGCGTGTTGCAACAACTCTGATTTTTGTTTTGGGTTACGCACCCACCACGGCCAAGCTCCCAGATCCGAACCCTCGAAAAGGCACCCCAAAGACACAAACGGAACCCCCAGCAGCACCAGCTCCGTGACGCCATTCCCGCGAAACAACCACATCTCAGCCTCCACCGCAAGACTCCAACCTTGGACAACAAACATCCCATGCAGCCCCCCGACGATGCCCGCCTCACACAGCCCCAGCC
>Ga0247823_10003755_pt1 | contig 12232 bp, 12 predicted proteins | sample 13C_PalmiticAcid_2_FD_192426 | JGI IMG/M metagenome (GOLD analysis project Ga0247823, IMG submission 192426) | Soil microbial communities from agricultural site in Penn Yan, New York, United States - 13C_PalmiticAcid_Day30 | ecosystem: Environmental > Terrestrial > Soil > Agricultural land...
GCACCTGAGGTGAAGTGGTGGGGGTGGGGGCGGATGCCTGTGTTGCGGGCGCTTGCGGCGTGGCGCGAGCGGCTGGTGCAACTGTCGGGGTGGACAGGGTAGGGGTCGGTGCCGGAGACGGGGTGGCGCCGGGCGTAGGTATCGCGGCGGGAAGGCCCTGCGCGGCGCGATAGGCCTTGTCCTTTGCGGCCATGCGGGCGCGGATATCTCCGCCCCATTCGGTTTCGAACCGGGCGAGCGTGTCCAGGGCTTGCTGCCGGTCGAACAGATAGGTGAGCACGTCCTTCGCCACCGGCGCGGCGGCGCGGGCACCGCCCATGCCATGCTCGATCACTACCGATGCGGCGTAGCGCGGGTTGTCGACCGGGGCGAAGCACACGAACAGACCGTGGTCGCGATATTTCCACTCGCCGCCCTGGCCGCGGTTGCGGTCCATGATCCGGCGTACCTGCGCCGTGCCGGTCTTGCCGCCCATGCGGATACCGTCGAGCCGCAGCCGCGAGGCGCCGGCGGTGCCGTGGCCGTTCACCACCTCGTCCATCCCGGCGCGGACGATCGCCAGATGCTCTTCGGGGAAGGCAAGGTGCGCAGGGGCGCTACGCTTTGCGGCAAGGAGCGAGGGGATCAGCTCGCGGCCCGACGCGATACGGGCTCCAGAGAGGGCCAACTGGAACGGACTGATGAGCACATAGCCCTGGCCGATCGCCGCATTGAGCGTATCCGCCTGGGTCCATTCCTGCTTGTAGCGGCGCATCTTCCACGCGCTGTCAGGAATGGTGCCGTAGCGTTGTGAGGGCAGGGGCAGGTCGAATTCGGCACCGAAGCCGAGTTTGCGCGCCGCCGCGGCGATCGCCTCGATCCCGACCTCGCGGCCCATCGTGTAGAAATAGGTATTGCAGCTGCGGGCGATCGCGGTGTGCATCGTCATCGGGCCATGGCGGCCCAGACAGCCGAAACGGCGATTGCCGAGCTGGTACCCGCCATTGCAATAGACCACTCGCTTGGGATCGACGCCCGCACCAAGGATCGCGAGGGCGGTCGCGGGCTTGAAGGTCGATCCGGGCGGGTAGAGGCCCTGAAGCGTCTTGTTCATCAGCGGAAGATGGTCGTCCTCCGACAGCATCTTCCATTCGGTGCGGCTGATCCCGTCCGAAAAGGCATTGGGATCATAGGCCGGCATCGACACCATTGCGAGAATGTCGCCATTGGTGACGTCGAACACGGTGACCGAGCCGGATTCGTTGCCCAGGCGTCGCGCGGTATATTCCTGAAGCCCTGCGTCGATCGTGAGCCGCACCGTCTTGCCCGGTTCGTCGGGGCGTGTGGCGAGCTCGCGAACCAGTCTGCCGCGCGCCGTGACCTCGACCCGCTTGGCGCCTGCCTTGCCGCGCAGTTCGCCTTCCAGCACCTTTTCAAGGCCGTCCTTGCCCAGCTTGAAGCCGGGCGTGACGAGCAACGGGTCCTTGCTCGCCTTGAACTGCTCGGCGGTCGCCGCGCCGACATAGCCGACCAGATGCGCGACCGCCGCGCCGGCGGGATAGCTGCGCGCAAAGCCGCGGGTAGGGGCTACGCCGGGGAGTTCGGGCAGTCGCACGCTGACCGCAGCGAAGCGTTCCCAGTCGAGATTCTCGGCGACCTGCACAGGCTGGAAGCCGGCGGCGCCCTTCAGATCCTCCTCGATGCGCGCCAGATCCTCGGCGGTGAGTGCCAGAAGGTTTTGCAGCGCCGTGAGCACGCGGCCGCGGCTGTCCTTCTCCAAGCGGTCCGGGATGATATCGACGCGGAAATCGGTCCGGTTGTTGGCGATCGGTACGCCCGCGCGATCGACGATCCAGCCGCGTCGCGGCGGGATCAGCGTCAGATTGACGCGATTGCTTTCGGCAAGCAGCCTGTACTTGTCGTTCTCATAGACCGACAGCCAGGTCATCCGCGCAGCGAGGATCAGCCCGCCTGTCACCTGCGCGGCGCCCAGAAACAATGCGCGGCGCGAGAAGCTGTAGCTTTGCTGCGCCTCGCTGATCAGGCGTACCGGACCGTTCACTGTACGCCCCGCTTGCCATCAAGCCGTGCGACGAGGCGTGAAAGCACCGGGAACAATGCGATCGAGACCAGAACCTGGACCAGCAACACGGTATCGACATGGGCGCCGAGCGGTGCAGCGACAAGGCGGCCACCGATCAGGCACAAGCTGATCGCGCCCGCCGCTAGCAGCCAGTCCTGGAGGAAATCCCGCCACACGATCCGCGTATCTAGCACATCGATCGCGATGAACGACACAGTCCAGAACAGCATCGAACTGCCCATCGGCTGTCCACTGACCAGATCGTCTGCGAATCCCAGCAGCACCGGCGCCCAGGGCTTGAGCAGATCAGGACGGTGAAGTCGCCAGGCGAGCAGCATCATCAGCCCGAGCGGCGGAAGGATCGGAAAGGACGCCTTGAACGGCACGAGCACCGTCAACGATCCGATGATGATCGAAAGCGGAGCAAGCCAGCGGGCGCGGGTCGAGATATCGACCTTGCCCAGGCCGGCATAGGGCGATCCGCTCACCGTGGTGCGGCCTCGGGCGCACGAACCGCGCCGGCTTCAGGGAAATAGGCCTGCTGGACGACCGCATAGTCGAGAGTGTCGGGGCTCGCGAAGATCACGCCCTCGGCGGTGTCACGCGCTCGGGCGCGGACGCGCGCGACCGGGATATTGGGCGGGAAGATGCCGCCGGTGCCGGAGGTGACGAAAGCGTCCCCTTGGTCGAACAGGATCTGCGCCGCACCTGCCGAGCGGATTTCGATGAGCCCGTCGCCACGCCCGGCGGCGATGGCAGGAAGGCCGTCGCGCACTCGGCGGACGGGGACGACACTTTCGGGATCGAGGATCAGCAGCACGCGGGCCGTGTTGGGGCTTACTTCGACCAGGCGGCCGATCAGGCCGTCGGCGCTGCTGACCGGCTGTCCGGCGCGGACACCCTGCCAAGATCCGGCGTTAAGCGTCGCGAAGCGCCGGGTGCTGGAGCCAGTCGAATAGACCAGCCGCGCGGTCACGACCGGCGCGGCGATCCGGTCGCGCAGCTTGAGCAGCGCGCGCAGCCGCTTGTTGTCATAGGCGGCGATGCGCGCTTCCTCGACCAGCTTGCGGTTCGCTTCGACTTCGGCGCGCAACGCGGCATTCTCGCTGCGTACCCCGAAATAGCTGCCGATCCCCGCCGGAATCCCGGAGAGGCCGCGACGCGTCCAGTCGAGCCCCGAAGCCACCGGCGTGACCAGTTCGGAGAAGGTCCCCCGCACCGCAGCAAAGGCGGGCGGGTGAAAGGTGGAGAGCAGCAGAAGGACCACGCCGACCAGCGCGCCGCCGGCAGCGATGACGTAGCTGATGAAGAGGCCGTATTGCGCCCGCCGTGAAAATCCGGGGCGCCGGTTGCGTGGCGGCGCCATCTCCCCTCGTCCTTATCAGACCGCGAGAAGAACGCCGCGGAAGACCGGATCCTCCAGCGCGCGACCGGTACCGAGCGCGACGCAGGTAAGCGGGTCTTCGGCCACAGTGACCGGCAGGCCCGTCTCGTCGCGCAGCACCTCGTCGATCCCTTCCAGCAGCGCACCGCCGCCGGTGAGGACGATGCCCTGATCGACGATGTCCGCCGCCAGTTCGGGCGCGGTATTCTCGAGCGCGATGCGAACGCCTTCGACGATCGTGCCGACCGGTTCGCTCAGTGCTTCGGCGATCTGGCCCTGGTTGATCTGAATTTCCTTGGGCACGCCGTTGACGAGATCGCGGCCCTTGATGTGGATCGTCTTGCCGACGCCATCCGCTGGCGGCTTGGCGACGCCGACTTCCTGCTTGATCCGCTCTGCAGTGCTTTCACCGATCAGCAGATTGTGGTTGCGGCGGACGTAGCTGACGATCGCTTCGTCCATCTTGTCGCCGCCGACGCGGACCGAGGTGGAGTAAGCGAGGCCGCGCAGCGAGAGCACGGCGACCTCAGTGGTGCCGCCGCCGATATCGACGACCATCGATCCGATCGGTTCGGTAACCGGCATGTCGGCACCGATCGCGGCGGCCATGGGTTCCTCGATCAGCCAGACCTGGCTGGCACCGGCGTTCGACGCGGCATCGCGGATCGCGCGGCGCTCGACGCTGGTCGAGCCGGAGGGGACGCAGATCACGATCTGCACGCCGAACGGACGGCGACGACGACCGCCATGCACCTTGCGGATGAAATGTTCGATCATCTTCTCGGCGACGTCGATGTCCGCGATCACGCCATCGCGCAGCGGCCGAATCGCCTCGATCGAGCCGGGGGTCTTGCCCATCATCAGCTTGGCGTCGTCGCCGACGGCCTTCACCTTCTGGATGCCGTTGATCGTTTCAACCGCCACAACCGACGGCTCGTTCAGGACGACCCCGCGCCCGCGCAGGTATACAACCGTATTCGCGGTTCCCAGATCGATCGCCAGATCGTGGGACATGAACTTGAAAAGGCGGGAAAATACCATTTGATCGCACCGTCCTGTTGCGGCTGGGCCCGAGCCGCGAATTCGCACTGAGACTAATCCGGACCGATCCGGGCGGATCGACTCCGGCCCCGATCAGGCGGACTCAAATCTGGCGGATGCGGGTCGCGGAATGGCGCCGCTTGGGCTACACCGGCGTTCATGTCAATACGCCGTCTCCCAGAGCATCTTGTCAACCGAATTGCCGCCGGCGAAGTGGTGGAACGCCCCAGCAGCGCGCTTAAGGAACTTGTGGAAAATGCCATCGATTCCGGGGCCTCCCGGATCGCGGTCCGCCTCGCGGGGGGCGGCATCGACCTGATCGAAGTGACCGACGACGGTTGCGGCATGGACCGCGCCGAAATGGCACTGGCATTGGAGCGTCACGCGACGTCGAAGCTGCCTGACGACGCGATCGAAGCCGTCACGACGTTGGGTTTTCGCGGTGAGGCGTTGCCCTCAATCGCCAGCGTCGCGCGGCTGACGATCGAAAGCCGGGTCCGCGGAGCGGAAGGCTGGGCGCGGACGGTCGATAATGGCGCGCTGACGGGTGAGGGACCGGCTGCGCTGCCGCCGGGCACGCGCGTGCGGGTCGAGGCGTTGTTCGAGAAGGTGCCTGCTCGGCGCAAGTTCCTGCGCTCGACCCGTGCCGAGTATGCTGCCTGTCTCGACGTGGTGAAAAGGCTGGCGATGGCGCGGCCCGATCTGGGCTTTTCGGTCGAGCATGACGGACGCCGGGTGCTGAGCGTGCAGGAGGGGATGACGCGACCCGAACGCGTCGCGGCGCTGACCGACCGCGATCTCGCCGCGAACAGCGTCGGCGTCGATTTCGAGCGCGAGAGCCATGTGCTGGGCGGCGTGGCGAGCATCCCGACCTTCAACCGCGGGATCGCCGACCACCAGTATCTGTTCGTCAACGGGCGCCCGGTGAAGGACCGGCTGCTCAACGGCGCCGTGCGCGGCGCCTATGCCGAGATGCTGGCGCGCGACCGGCATCCGGTGGTGGCGCTGTTCCTCGATGTGCCCGCTGACCAGGTTGATGTGAACGTCCATCCGGCGAAGACCGAAGTGCGCTTCCGCGATCCGCAGCTGGCGCGGGGCCTGATCGTCAGTGGACTCAGGCGTGCGCTGGACGAGGCGGGGCACCGCAGCGTGCAGCGCGCCGATACGGCGGTGATGGGGCTATGGCAGGCCGAGCAACCCGCTCCCGCGCCGGAGCCGCAACAGAATCTCTGGGGCATCGGCCATAGCGGTGCGGAGACGCTGACCCGACACAATGCGGTGTTCGATCGCCGCCCGAGCTTCATCGCGCCGCCCCAGGCGCGCGCCGAACCCGCCGCCGAGCCGGTACCGGGCGTCACCAGCTTTCCGCTGGGCGTGGCGCGCGGTCAGGTGGCGCGGACCTATATCGTCGCCGAGGCCGAGGACGGGCTGGTGCTGGTCGATCAGCATGCGGCGCATGAGCGGCTTGTGCTTGAGCGAATGCGGCGGGCGATGAGCAACGGCGGGGTGGCAGCGCAGGCGCTGTTACTTCCCGAAGTCGTCGAACTGGACGAACCGGCGTGCGACCGGCTGGAGGCGCGGCTCGCCGAACTGGCCGAGTTCGGGCTGGAGCTTGAGCGCTTCGGGCCTCGCGCCATGCTGGTGCGCGCAACTCCTGCGATGCTGGGCGGGGGCGATGTGACCGCGCTGGTCACCGATATCGCCGACGAGCTGGCGGCATTCGATGAAGCGCTGAGTCTCAAGGAGCGGCTCGACCATGTCGCGGCGACGATGGCGTGCCACGGATCGGTACGGGCCGGGCGGGTGCTGTCGGTCGCGGAGATGAATGCGCTGCTGCGCGAGATGGAGATCACGCCTCATTCGGGCCAGTGCAACCATGGCCGCCCGACCTGGGTGAAGCTGGCGCATGGCGATATCGAGAAGCTGTTCGGGCGGAAGTGATCCGGGCAGGACCGGCTGCTAGAGCTGCGACTCCAGCGGGAGCCATCCGACGACGCTTGCGGTGAGCCGGCGCCAGAAGGACGCTTCCGGGTCGCGGTCATAGGTCATGGCCTTTTCGCCATCGCTGGCGCGCCATTGCAGCGCGCCGTCGGCGGTCAGGCTGACCGCGAAGCTGTGGTCCGGTGCGGTATCGTGTTGCCAGACCGCCTCCATCTTCGCGGCGATCGTCGGGCAATCGAAGACCACGCCCATTTCAGTGTTGAGCGAGGCTGAGCGCGGATCGAGGTTCATCGATCCGATAAAGCCCCGTTGCCCGTCGGCGGTGAACGCCTTGGTATGCAGGCTGGCGCCGCTCGATCCGCGCAGGGAGAGTTTCCGGCCCGTGGCTTCCGGGCGAAGCTCCCATAGTTTGACCCCGGCCTTCAGCAGCGGAACCCGATAGGGGGCATAACCGCCATGAACCGCGGCGACGTCGGTCGCGGCGAGCGAGTTGGTGAGGATCGAGACCGCGATCCCCTGTGCGGCAAGCCCGGCGAGCGCGGTGGTGCCTTCCTTCCCCGGGATGAAATAGGGCGAGGTGATCTCGATCCGCTGCTTCGTCGCGGCGAACACCGGCAGCAGCTCGCGCATCAGCCAGTTCTCGCCCTTCTTGCCGAGCGCCTTTTCGGGCGGATCGGCGATGACGCGCGCGGTGGGCGTCCAATCTGGTTGAGTCGCCTCGGGGTCGAACATTGCGAGCCGGCCGGCGATGCGGTCGAGATAGGCCTGTGCGTCGGGGCGGGCGGCCGTGGCGGCGAGTCCGGGGGCGACCTGCGCCAGCAAGGCGTCGGGATCGCGCAACGGGGAGAGCCGGTCGGCGGGCAGCGCGAGGCCGCTGTTCCAGTAATCGTCGAAGATCTGCTCGGTCTGGGCGACGGCGAGGCCCGTCACCAGCACGTCCATGTCACGGAAATTGGTGCTTTCGGCCGCGTCGAAATAGGCATCGCCGATGTTGCGCCCGCCCAGGATTGCGATGCGGCCGTCGGCGATCCACGCCTTGTTATGCATCCGCCGCGTCACGCTGAACGTCCGCAGCGCCATTTCGACCCCGCGCCGCAGGCTGCCCGGTCGTGCGCGGGTGGGATTGAAGATGCGGATCTCGATAAGCGGATGGTGCGCCATCGCGGACATCGCGTCCGAACTGTGCCCGGTGCCGATATCGTCGACGAGAAGGCGGATACGGACGCCGCGTTCCGCAGCTTCGAGGATCTCGGCCATCAGGAGGCGGCCGGTCAGGTCGTCGTTCCAGATATAGTAGAGCAGGTCGAGCGAGCGTTCGGCCAGTCGCGCCGAGATGCCGCGCGCGGCGAAGGCGTCGAGATTCTCGTCGAGCAGCAGCAGGCCGGTCTCGCCCGGATGGGCGGCCGTCGCGGCGCCGATGCGGCGGTCGAGCGCGGTCTGGTCCTTCGCGATCGGCAGGGCATGCGACGGCTCGCCCTGAACGCTGGCGGCGAAATGGCCATAGAGCCAGGTCGCGAGCATCGAGGCGGCGACGAACCCAAGGCCGGCCAGGATGACGATCTTGATCATGCGCTCATTTCACCCCTGATGTTGGTGAGGTCTCGCACGAAAGCGTGGGGTTCGGAAGCTGGACCCGCAACGGAAAAGGGCCGCCCGGTTTCCCGCGCGGCCCTTCTCTTTGACTTGCCGGAACGGCGAGCGCGTCAGCCCTCGGCCTGCTCCTCGGCGGCCGGAGCCTCGTCCGCGGCGAACTCGCCCGGCTCGAGGTTCGGGTCGCGGGCTTCGACGAAGCCGGTCTCGTCCTTTTCGAACATCGCTTCCATCACATCGACGCCCTGTGCCTGCATCTCGGCCTCTTCAGGCGAGCGGGCGACGTTGACCTTGACGGTCACGGCGACTTCGGCGTGGAGCGCGACCTTCACCTCATACACGCCGATCGACTTGATCGGCTTGTCGAGGACGACCTGCGCCTTGGTGACCTTGTGGCCATCGGCGTTCAGCGTCTCGACGATGTCGCGCACTGCGACCGAGCCGTAGAGCTGGCCGGTGTTCGACGCCTGACGGATCAGGGTGACCGAAATGCCCTCGAGGCCCTTCGATTCCTTCTCGGCCTCGGTGCGCTTCGCGGCGTTGTCGGCCACGATGCGTTCACGGTTGGCTTCGAAGACCTTGCGGTTGGCTTCGTTGGCGCGGAGCGCCTTCTTGTTCGGGAGAAGGAAGTTGCGGGCGAACCCGTCCTTCACCTTCACCACGTCGCCGATGTGGCCGAGCTTCTCGACGCGCTCAAGCAGGATGACTTCCATGAGCTGCGCTCCTTACTTCACGATGAAGGGCAGAAGGCCCAGATGACGCGCGCGCTTGATGGCGATGGCCAGCTCACGCTGCTTCTTCGCGCTCACCGAAGTGATGCGCGACGGGACGATCTTGCCACGCTCGGACACGAAGCCCTGCAGCAGACGAACGTCCTTATAGTCGATCCGGGGAGCGTCCTTCGCGGAGAAGGGGCAGCTCTTGCGGCGGCGGAAAAAGGGTCGTGCCATGATACTTTCTCCTTACTCGCCCGCGTTGCTGAAGCCGGTGTTGCCACCTTCTTCACGATCACGACGACCGCGGCCGCGCTCGCGCTCCTGGCCCTTGCGCATCATCACGGTCGGACCCTGCTCCAGCTCGTCCACGCGGACGGTCATGTAGCGGATCACGTCTTCGTTGATCTGCGTCTGGCGCTCGAGCTCGGCGACGACACCCGCAGGGGCGTCGATTTCGAGCATCACATAGTGCGCCTTGCGGTTCTTCGCGATCTTGTAGGCGAGCGAACGAAGACCCCAGGTCTCGGTCTTGACGACCTTACCGTTGTTGTCCTCGACGATCTTGGTGGCGGTTTCCGCCAGTGCGTCCACTTGCGCCTGTGCCAGGTCCTGGCGCGCAAGGAACACATGCTCGTACAGAGCCATGCGTCTTCTCACTGTTGGCCGATCGCTGACGCCGCCCCGTGCGGCGCCCCTCCGGCTGTCGTTCCAAATACGAAAAGCGGTCAGCCGAAGCTGCCGCTCAACGCCGCGCCTCTACGCGCGGTGGGGGCAAAAGGCAAGGGGCGGGGTGCACGGCCGCAGTGCACGTTGACGAAGTTGACAGTTTCGAGCGGTTTTCGCTGCATGTTTCGCATTCGTACTTCCTCTGTAGAGTCTGACTCAAGCATCTGAAATCCAACATTGAAAGTGAAAATCAACGCGTGAGCGAGGGCGGTGGGGTGGTTGACACCCCGCCGTCCGGAGGAAGCCAAGTTGACAGCGACTTAGCGGATCATGTTCGCGAACACCGCGGCGATGATGCCGCTGGTGATGCCGACCAGTACCGCGTCATTGCCCGACTGGACATAACGATAGCCGCGCGGCGGCGCCTTGAGGCCGCGATAGTGGCGATAGTCGATCTGCCGGTAGTTGCGGGCGTAGCGGCTGTCGAAGCGCTGGCCGCGCTTCCAGTTGCGATACTCGACCCGCGACGGGCGGTAGGTCTGCTTCTTCACCACGACCTTGCCGTTGGGCTTGTGCTTGACGACCGTGGTGGTGTGGCGCTGGGGCGCGGCGGCGGCCGGGGTGGCCATCAGCACCGGGCTGGCGATCATCGACGCGGCGACCGCCGCGAGCACGAACTTCTTCATATCCTGTCTCCTCAATCTACTGGCGGTCGCCATCGGCGGCCACAGCTCCAATCTGGAGACGGCGTGTCGCGGAAGTTTCGCCGGCAACCCGGAAAATGGTCACCGATTGTCGCAAGCATGTCGCGTTCGTTCATCTTGCGGGATTTTCGCTGTGGGCATAGGGCGGCGAGCTTGTTTGTTGTCAGCTTGCGCTGACGCGGCACCGGCCCGCTCCCCCACCCGGCCACCCAGCGCCAATATCCTATGGGTGGCCGGGTGGGGGAGCGGGCCGATGCGGGACCGAACGTGATACGAGGAGCCAGAGACATGCGTGCGTTCATTTTTCCCGGGCAGGGAAGCCAGTCGGTGGGCATGGGCCTGGCGCTGGCGCAGGCGAGCGCCGTAGCGCGCGAGGTGTTCCAGGAGGTTGACGAGGCGCTCGGCCAGAACCTGTTCAAGCTGATGACCGAGGGGCCGGAAGGCGACCTGCTGCTGACCGAGAATGCCCAGCCGGCGATCATGGCGCACGCCATCGCGGTGCTGCGCGTGCTGGAGAAGGAAGGCGGCATCTCGCTGGCCGACAAGGCGGACTTCGTCGCGGGGCATTCGCTGGGCGAATATACTGCGCTGTGCGCTGCGGGCGCGCTCGACCTCGGCGTCACCGCGAAGCTGCTCAAGCTGCGTGGGCAGGCGATGCAGGCGGCGGTGCCGGTGGGCGAGGGCGCGATGGCGGCTCTGCTCGGCGCCGACCTCACCAAGGCGCAGGCGATCGCCGATGCGGCGGCCGAGGGGGAAGTGTGCACCGTCGCAAATGACAACGACCCGTCGCAGGTGGTGATCTCGGGTGCCAAGGGCGCGATCGACCGCGCGGTGGCCATCGCCAAGGATCATGGCGCCAAGCGCGCGGTGCTGCTGCCCGTCTCCGCGCCGTTCCACTGCCCGATGATGCAGCCCGCGGCCGACGCGATGGAGAAGGCGCTGGCAGAGGTCGCGATCCGCGCGCCGCTGGTGCCGGTCTATGCCAATGTCACCGCTTCGCCGGTGCATGATCCCGACACGATCCGTACGCTGCTGGTCGAGCAGGTCACCGGCATGGTCCGCTGGCGCGAATCGGTGGCGGCGATGTTCGAGGCCGGGGTGACGGATTATGTGGAGCTGGGTGGCAAGGTGCTGGGCGCGATGGTCAAGCGCATCGCGCCCGACGCGGCAGTGACCAGCGTGGTGACGATGGACGATATCGAAGCGCTCGAAAAGGCGCTCTGAGGAGATGAATATGTTCGACCTTACAGGCATGACCGCGCTGGTGACCGGCGCTTCGGGCGGGTTGGGGACCGCGATCGCCAAGGCGCTTGCGGCGCAGGGGGCTCGGCTTGCCGTGTCCGGGTCCAATGCCGAGAAGTTGGAAGCCTTCCGCGCCGAGCTGGGCGGGGATCATGTCGCGCTGGTGTGCAATCTGTCGGACGGCGCAGACGTGGACGGCCTTGTCCCGCGCGCGGTCGAGGCGCTCGGCAAGCTCGATATCCTGGTCAACAATGCCGGCGTCACCCGCGACAACCTCGCCATGCGGATGAAGGACGAGGAATGGGATCAGGTGATCCGCGTGAACCTCGAGGCCGCGTTCCGCCTGATGCGCGCGGCCGCCAAGCCGATGATGAAGGCGCGTTACGGCCGAATGATCTCGATCACCTCCGTAGTCGGGCAGACCGGCAACCCGGGGCAGGCCAATTATGCCGCATCGAAGGCGGGCCTCGTCGGCATGTCCAAGGCGCTGGCGCAGGAACTGGCCAGCCGCAACATCACCGTGAACTGCGTCGCGCCCGGCTTCATGCGCTCGGCGATGACCGATGTGCTGCCCGAGGCACAGAAGGCCGCGCTGCTGACCAAGATCCCCGCCGGCGACCTTGGCACGGGTGAGGACATCGGTGCGGCTGTGGTGTATCTGGCGAGCAAGGAGGCGGGCTACGTCACCGGTCAGACGTTGCACGTCAACGGCGGCATGGCGATGGTCTGAGGCTTCCGGCTGGTCTCAGCCGCCTCATCCGTCATCCCGGCCTTGTGCCGGGATCCACCGGACGGCGAGCGAAACGGCATGAAGTTCGAGGGCGTCGCCGGTGGTGGCGTGGACCCCGGCACAAGGCCGGGGTGACGACGAAAAAGGTGGAAGGTT
>Ga0247823_10003756_pt1 | contig 12232 bp, 8 predicted proteins | sample 13C_PalmiticAcid_2_FD_192426 | JGI IMG/M metagenome (GOLD analysis project Ga0247823, IMG submission 192426) | Soil microbial communities from agricultural site in Penn Yan, New York, United States - 13C_PalmiticAcid_Day30 | ecosystem: Environmental > Terrestrial > Soil > Agricultural land...
CACCATGGCTGAATGCCGCTACGGATATAGGTTCAGCCATGGTGATCATCTATCTCACCCTTCGTCCCCTGAAAAAAAACCAGGGGCTCACATTATTGTACGCAGTAGCAGGTTTCGGCATCTGTATCATCACTTTCGCACTATCCAATTCCTACCTGCTCAGCTTCGCGGCCTTGCTGGTGAGTGGTGTGCTGGATGGCATCAGCGTAGTGATCCGCGGCACCATCCTTCAATTGAAAACGCCTGATGAAATGCGTGGCCGCGTATCTGCCATCAACAGCATGTTCATCAATTCAGCCAATGAGATCGGAAGTTTTGAAAGCGGGCTTGCCGCCAGGATCATGGGAGTGAAGCCTTCTGTTGTATTTGGTGGCGCTATGAGTGTGCTGGTGGTGATCGGGGCGTGGATCAAAGCGCCCAGCCTGCGGAAATTCAATTACTGATCACTTCTCATTGGCCAGCAGCTTTTCCATCACCACAAACACTGCCGGACAGAACTCGGAGTTCTTCAAAGTCAGCTGCGGGCGTTTGAGGATCACATCCTCATCCGTGTACGGGAAACGATGGCAGTCAGAAGGACGGTCATCATAAATACTGCAGTAATTATCATCCCCTAAAAAAGGACAGGGTGTTGAGCGCACCACATAATCCCCTTCTTCATCCAGTTTCAGATAAGTATCGATGAAAGCGCTCTCCTTCATCCGGAGCAACTTGCTGATGCGCTTGATATCGGGTGTTTTGAAACGGGGAGAATAGTTCTTGCAGCAGGCGGCGCATTGCAGGCAGTCGATCTGGCTGAAGGCTTCTTCATGCAGATCAGGCAACTGCTTCAGTACTTTATTCTTATCCGCCATTTTCAGGAAATGTTTGTACTGCTTGTGGTGCTCGGCGGAACGCTTCTTCCACTGCAGCTTTTCCAGCGCTTCGATTGAATGACCATTTCCAAAAAGGGGTTTCGCCACCTGAGAATAAATTAAAAATTGGTTAATATGAACTGCTGCGCAAAATTACTGACTATTTAGTCATAACATGGTATTTAAATTGAATATCACGTTGTATGAATACGCTGCAACAGCAATTCGTTACGCTGGTATCCACACCATTCTATGTGATCATCATCGGGATCGAGATCCTGCTGAGCAGCCTGCATCATACCGGCACCTACCACTGGAAAGATACAGCACATAATTTTACATTGAGCATTCTCGGCGGGCTCACAGACCTGCTGATGCGCGCCGTGTCGCTGGCCGTGATGAGTTTCTGTTTTGCCCACGCATTCTTTACATTGCCATATACCTGGATCTACTGGACCGTACTGGTGTTTGCCGTCGACTTCCTGCACTACTGGCTGCACCGGCTCAGCCATACCAGCCGCTTTTTCTGGGCCGTGCACGTGAACCATCATAGCAGTGCACATTTCAATTTCACCACCGGTTTCAGGGCCGCAGTGCTGGAACCTTTCTATCGTTTCATTTTCTATCTTCCATTACCACTGATCGGCTTCCAGCCCATCGATGTTTTGCTGATCTATTCCATGCTGGAGATCTGGGCCATCTGCACGCATACGGAAAAGATCAAAAGCCTGGGTATTCTGGAATATATCTTCGTAACGCCCTCGCATCACAGGGTACATCATGGTTCCAACATCAGATATCTTGACAAAAACATGGGTTCGACCTTCATTTTCTGGGATAAATTATTTGGCACTTTCCAGAAAGAATTGCCTGCAAAGGAGTATGAACCTATCCGCTACGGCCTTACCAGTCCCCTGAAAAACGAGAACATCCCATCCCTTGTATTGCACGAGTGGCGCGGCATCTGGGCGGATCTTAAGCGAAAGGACATTACGTGGAAACAAAAAATACAATATGTTTTCCGTGCTCCCGGATGGAGCCACGACGGCAGCCGGCAGACCAGCGATCAATTAAGAGAATGTGAAAGGATTGGCGGAATTGAATAAGCTGATTACTTTTGCTGCAACGTGGAAGCCATTAAAGAACAAATACTGATCCTGATCAGCACGCCGATCTACCTGATCATCATCGGGGCTGAAGTGCTGTTGAGCAATTACCGGCACCGTAAAGCATATACCTGGAAGGATACCGGCGTGAACCTCTACCTCATGCTGATGAACGGTGCGCTCGACCTGCTTTTCCGCGGTGTTTACCTGGTGATCCTCGATTATTTTTACCGCCATCATATCTTCAACTTCGATCACGTTATCGTATACTGGTTCATGTTAGTACTGCTGGAAGATTTTCTCTACTACTGGCTGCACCGTTTTGATCATGAAGTGCGTGTATTCTGGGCAGTGCATGTAACACATCACTCCTCCGACCTCTTCAATTTCACGGTTGGTTTCAGGTCCTCTGTATTCCAGCCGCTCTATCGATTCATCTATTTCATTCCACTGGCGCTGATGGGCTTTTCGCCACTGGATATCATTTTCGTGTATTCAGCCACGCAGATCTGGGGGATCTTCGTGCATACGGAGTTCATTAAAAAGATGGGATTCCTGGAGCATTTCCTGGTGACCCCATCCCACCACCGCGTGCATCATGCCAGCAATCCGAAATATCTCGACAAGAACATGGGTATGTTCCTGATCATCTGGGACAAGATCTTCGGCACCTTTCAGCCGGAGTTGCCTGAAGAAGAATACCAGCCCATCAAATACGGCCTCACTTCTCCTCTGAAAAAAGAAACACCGGTAACGGTGGTTTTCCATGAATGGACCAGTATCTGGAAAGATATCACCCGCACGGATATCAGCTGGCGCGAAAAATGGTACTACCTGTTCGGGCCTCCGGGTTGGAGCCATGATGGCAGCAGGCAAACCAGCGATGAGATGCGCGCCGAAGAAGATGCCCAGACCGGCAACTCCACCCTCTTGCAGGAAGAGCGCGTTACCCTGAAATAATTATTTGATCCTGAACACCCGTAGCAGGAACTGGTAGAAATCCCAGCTCTGATAAATGTACACGGCCATGACCGTCAGGGACAAAACCATCCAGAGAAAGGTAGCTATTATTCCCACCAGGAACACCTTCACCCGGTTCCACATACCCCGCATTTCCAGGAACCCACTCAGCCCCCAGGCAAGGTAGATGGCATGAAAGAGCATGCCGCCCAGAATGATGAGCTGGTTGGTCTTCAGGTCTTTGAAGATCAGCTCCAGCGGAATAATGAACAAGGCGAATACCAGGTTGTTATAAGAGGTGAAGAAGAAGTTTGCCGTCAGGTGCTCGCTGTAATTGTACCCTTTTCTACGGAAACAGAGCCAGGTGATCAGGCTCAGGAAAGGCACCGCTATCATACCTACCACATTGCCGTACTTAGCCATTACATAAGAGGCGTTGCCGACCCTCGTCATGATGGCTATATAATTGGCCTTGCCTTCAGCAGTAGGTATGCTGGCCAATACGGCGGGGTCCGGCCCTATCCTCATCTGCGATTGATGAAGCAGGGTGAACGCGAACACAAAAAGCACCATTACCAGCAAAAAAAACGTAATGGGATTGAAATATTTCTTCCTTTTTCCGCGTACGTATTCCCGGGCAACGGTGCCGGGATGCAGGGTCAGCTCCTTCAAAAGGTGCAGAACGCCCTTGTCGGCATGCGTCAAAGCATGGAAAAAATCGTGAAGCAGATGGGAAAAAGTGATCCGGTGTGTACTGGTCTTCTGGCCGCAGTTGGCACAAAAATGCTGGCTGATAGCCAGCTCTGAACTACAATTCAGGCAGATAGCAGGGTTCATGTGACAGTGTTAAAGGAAACGTAAAATAAACCTTTTTCCCCAATGAATTCACCCCCTCCAACAAACAGCTGTTAGTGTGGTGGAATCGTCCTAACTTTGCCCCTCTTTTTAGCGCAAAAAAGTATACAATAACATACCATGAATCTGTTCGAACAACAAAACGCTGAATTTATCAGCCGTCATATCGGGCCCAATGAAGCAGAGACGAAGCAAATGCTCTCTACTATAGGTGAATCAAGCCTTGAGAGCCTGGTCAGCAAGACCGTCCCCTCTTCCATCCGTATGAACCAGCAGCTCAGTATCCCGCCCTCCATGAGCGAATATGAGTATCTGCAACACATCAAGGAGATATCTTTGAAGAACCAGGTGTTCAGGACCTATATCGGCCAGGGATATTATGATACCATCACCCCCAGTGTGATCCTGCGTAATGTTTTTGAAAACCCGGGTTGGTATACCCAGTATACGCCATACCAGGCTGAGATCAGCCAGGGCCGCCTGGAAAGCCTGCTCAACTTCCAGACCATGGTGAGCGACCTCACCGGACTGCCCATCGCCAATGCCTCCCTCCTGGATGAAGGCACTGCAGCAGCCGAGGCCATGACCATGTTCTTCAACAGCCTCAACAGAGACCACGATCATATCACCCGTCCTAAATTCTTTGTAGACCAGGACACTTTCCCCCAGACCATCGACGTGATCATCACCCGCGCAACGCCTGTAGGCATTGAAGTGGTGATTGGAGATTACAGGACCGCGAACATCGACAATACCTATTTCGGTGCGCTGGTTCAATATCCCAACGACAAAGGTTCTGTGGAAGACTACCGTCAGTTCATCAATCATGTACATGCAGCCGACGCTTATGTTGTAATGGCAACCGATCTGCTGGCACTCACCCTGCTCACGCCTCCCGGAGAGCTCGGCGCTGATGCCGCCTGCGGATCTGCTCAGCGTTTTGGCGTTCCCCTCGGATTCGGCGGACCACACGCTGCTTTCTTTGCAGTGAAGGATGATTTCAAACGTACTATCCCCGGCCGGATCATTGGTGTGAGCATCGATGCACAGGGCAACCGTGCACTCCGTATGGCGCTCCAGACCAGGGAACAGCACATCAAACGTGAAAAAGCCACTTCAAATATCTGTACTGCCCAGGCATTGCTGGCCAATATGGCTGCAATGTATGCCGTATTCCATGGCCCCGAAGGACTGAAGAATATCGCCAAGCGCGTGACCATCCTGGCCAACGCACTCAGCGAAGAACTGGCTGCTGACGGATACGATGTAGTGCATAACAACTTCTTCGATACTGTAGTGATAAAAGTGAAAGATGCTGGAGCTATCCGCGCCAAAGCAGAAGCAGCACAGATCAACTTCCGCTACTACCCCAACAACCTGGTAGGCATTGCAGTGGATGAGACCACCACCCTCAGCGATGTGCTTGACATCCTGTTGCTGCTGGATCAGCCCAATGACCACAGCGTAGCCGGTTTCACCATCAGCGAAGATGCAGGTCTTTATCACCTGCCTTCTTCCCTCACACGTACCAGCAACTACCTCACGCATCCCGTGTTCAACACGCACCACAGCGAAACACAGATGATGCGTTATATCAAGCAACTCGAGAACAAGGACCTTTCTCTCAATACATCCATGATCTCCCTCGGAAGCTGCACCATGAAACTGAATGCAGCCAGTGAGATGATCCCGCTCAGCTGGAGCCACTGGAGCAAGATGCATCCTTTTGCACCCAAAGACCAGGTTCAGGGCTACTACCAGATCGTTACTGAACTGAGCGATTACCTCTGCAAGATCACTGCATTCGACGCCTGCAGCCTGCAACCGAACAGCGGCGCCCAGGGCGAGTATGCCGGTCTTCTGGTGATCCGCGAATGGCACAAATCACGCAACCAGGCAAACCGCAATGTGATGCTGATCCCTATCTCCGCTCACGGTACCAACCCGGCCAGCGCAGTGATGTGCGGTATGAAAGTAGTGGTGGTGAAAGCACTGGAGAACGGTTATATAGATGTGGAAGACCTGAAGGCGAAAGCCAACCAGTACAGCAAAGACCTGGCAGGTATCATGATCACTTACCCCAGCACCTACGGTGTGTATGAGGAAACAGTGAAAGAGATCACCAGCATCATTCACGAACATGGCGGACAGGTGTACATGGACGGCGCCAATATGAACGCCCAGGTGGGCCTTACCGCTCCCGGTCTGATCGGCGCTGATGTTTGTCACCTCAACCTCCACAAGACCTTTGCTATCCCTCACGGTGGCGGCGGTCCCGGCATGGGCCCCATCTGCGTGAAATCGCACCTGGCTCCTTACCTGCCCGGCCACGTAACCATCGAGAATGGAAAAGAAGCGACCCACGCAGTGAGTGCAGCGCCATTCGGCTCAGCGAGTATCCTCCTCATCAGCTATGCTTATATCCGCATGCTGGGCGTTACAGGAGTGAAAGCAGCTACTGAATACGCGATCCTCAATGCCAACTATATGCGCGCCCGTTTGCAGGAACAATTCGAGATCCTGTACCTGGGTAACAACGGCACCTGCGCACACGAATTCATCATCGACCTCCGCCCCTTCAAGAAATCGGCAGAGATCGAAGCAGAAGATGTGGCCAAGCGTTTGATGGATTACGGATTCCACGCTCCTACCCTCAGTTTCCCTGTACCAGGCACCATCATGATCGAGCCTACAGAGAGTGAGGATAAAGCGGAACTGGACCGTTTCTGCGACGCGATGCTCAGCATCCGCGAAGAGATCCGCACCATCGAAGAAGGCAAGACCGATAAGAAAGACAACCCGCTGAAGAATGCACCGCATACACAGCATGTAGTGATCAGCTCCGACTGGAGCCGCAGCTACAGCCGCGAAACAGCTGCATTCCCGCTGCCTTATGTTGGCGAGAACAAGTTCTGGCCAAGTGTGAGCAGGGTGAACAATACGCATGGCGACAGGAACCTGATCTGTACCTGCGAACCTGTTAGCGCTTATGCAGAAGCGGAAGCGAATTAATTTGAATTAATCGCAATAAAAACGGGGCTGATCCTATCAAGGTTCAGCCCCGTTTACTTTATCGGGGACCAGTCGCTCGCCTCCCGGCGAGCGACTGCCAGCTCCCCGAATAAATTTATGATCTGCTCTTATTGTTACCCGCCGGTGCCGTAACCGGTGTCTTAGTTTCCAGTTTCTTCTGTATTCTCTTACGTGTATCTGCAACCGATTTTATTACATCAGGGCTCTTCAACTCTGGCATCAGCGCATCGATCCACCTTAGCGCATAAGGCAATGCTGTTTTATTATCCGAATACCACAGTATCTGCTCTGCCATCATCTTCATATACATCTCGCGCTGTTTGCCTTTCAGGATATTAAATGAGATCGCATTATCGATGGCCTTTGCCATGCTCTCCCATTTGGTGAACTTGTATTCCGCAGGCGTGAGATAGGCCAACCATTCAGAAGCCTTTTCATAATCCGTTTTACGGAGGTAATTCAACATCTTGTAGAAAGATGAATCTTTGGAAGGCGGCTTATGCCCGAAGATGTAGAAGCTGGCCTTCGCGGAGAAATGCCTGTCGATCTTGTTCTGAACGATGGATTTGCCGAAGAGCTTGTAGAACTCTTCTTTGTTATCGAACACATAGAGCATTTCCCTGCTCACCGGATCATCATTGTATTTCACGAAGAGTTCCCAGAATGGTTTCTCTTTCAGCTGTTCCAGTGGACCGGACAGCACGGATTTCACCAGCGCATTCATCTTATCCGTGTAACGTGCAATGCGCAGTGTTTCCAGGTAAGCCAGCAGGAAGGCCGGATCACGTTCGCCTGCGGCATATTTCTTTTCCTGGGTGGCCAGGTTATTGGCCGTATCGATGCCCTGTTTGAATCTCTTCAATAATTCATCGCCTTCGCATTTTCCTACCATGCGGTGCATCAGTTTGCCTTTCTGGTCAAGGATCAGCAGTACGGGCTCACTGTCTACTCCATACACATCACTGAGGCGCTTCTTTTCAGCACCCACATTGTAATCCACGCTCACAAAGCGTTCGTTGATAAAATCCGCCACGCTGTCTACCGTGAAGATGATCTTCTTCAGGTACATGCAGGGTGTACAGGTTAGCGATCCGAAATCAAGGAAGATGAGTTTGTTCTCCTTCTTTGCCATTGCGAGTACATCGTTGAATGGCAGGTTCTCTTTGAGGTCTACTTTACGGTTCTGTGCCATGGCAGGCATGATCATACAGAGGAGCAGGCTTATTTGAAATATCTTTTTCATGGTCGGCAATTATTAATAGATGTTTTCTTTGAATCGGATACCATCGATACAGAAGTAAGAGGGCGTATTGATGATATCATTTGTTTTATCGGTTGACTCGAAATAGAAAGTGAGGCTGGTAACAGGCCCCAGGCTTTCCAGTGATACAGGGAGCCAGTCGTTCACTGTAAAGTTCCTTTTCAGGTTATCATCTGACCAGCGGTCTGCCAGCAGAAAGCCGACTTCACCCGCAGGCTTGGTCCCATTCATTCCTTTGATGATTACCTTCACAAAATCCTTCCTGGCCGTGGTGAGCAGCCGGGTGCCGGCAGCCCAGGTCTTCACCGGCTTGCCGCCCACTGTAGTACCCTGTGCATACATCATGGCCTGATACAAAAAAGTAGTGGGTGCAATGAGGAATTTGTCTACCGTCAATGGTTTATCGAAAGTGATGGTGGCATCGTCTCCATCGGGATGCACCACCAGGAAATTTCCACCTGCATGAGGCGCTGTGCCTGAATACACACTGAACTTAGTGGAGTCAAGTGAGGCTTCCTGCGTTACATAGTTCCGGAAATTCCGGTTCGATAAAGCGAAGCCGCTCCAGGCAGCGCCATTCTTCACGATATTGAAAGTGGCAGGGCCCGTCTTCAGCGGCTGGTCCGGAACCAGGTGGGTGAAGCGTTCCAGTGTCAGGTCCTCGAAGAGCATATCCGTTGGATAGAAGAAAGGACCGGTGTCGGATTTATCATTCCTTTTGCTGCAGGCCGTGAGCAGGAGCAGCAGCGCGTATAGGATCAAAGATTGTTTTCGCATAGATCTGTTTTTGAAGGTTAATACACGAGCGACTCGTAACCCGGGTTCTGGACTGCCTTTCCATTGAATTTCATCTCCGAGGTCGGCAGTGGATAAATGAAACGGTCCTCTTCCAACGCCAGGTTATTCCTGAATGAATAGATGAAAGGCTTCGCCGTATTCACATCTATGAAACGGAGTGAAGCCATCCAGTCCGCTTCGTTCTCGATATGCAGTTCCTTGAAGAGCTCTTTGAAGAGCAGGGGATAGAATTCATTCCTGTCAGTGATGGTGGTATCCAGCAGATTGGACCTTCTCCTGATCACGTTGATCGGTTCGATGGCCTCTGCCAGCGGCTTGCCCGTCTTCTCCAGCAATTCTGCCTGCAGGAAATGCAGTTCCGTCAGCCTTAGGAAATAGGTAGTGTATTTATCGTTATCACCGCCCAACTGCCGCCCCTTCCTGGCCAGTTTTTTGGGCGCCCACTTGAAAGTATTGTTGTTGGTGATGGGAGATTTCACATCGCCCCAGGCTTCAAAGTAGCGGGGATCTCCTTCCAGAAAACTCTTGCCGAGGGTCTCGATGCCCAATGTCGCATAGTTGTAACCGTAAGTATAGTTGTAGGCAGAGATCACATCATCTGTTTTCTCCCTGTACCTGCAGAACAGCAGTTCTTTGGAATCCCAGCTGTTATTGTATAGGCTGGTGAGCGAGGGCTCCAGCTGCAAGCCCAGTCCGGGCGCCTTACTGATCACATCGCTGATGAGGGACAACGCTTCGGGATAATCCGTCTGAACGCCGCGATACAGGAGCAGTTTGGCTTTCAGGGCCTGCGCCAGTTGCTTCGACACACGTACCCCGGTCTTGTACGCGGGCGCATGTTCAATGGCGAAATCCAGGTCTTCCAGGATCTTCGCATAGCTCTCGCCTACTGTCAGTCTTGCCTGGTATACATTGTTCAGGGTAGACAGTACATCTTTGTAGATAATGCCATACTTTGATTCAGCAGGATCCCACCATCTGCCGAAATACAGGAAGGTGTAAAAATGAGCGAATGCCCTGATGGCCCTGGCTTCCGCCAGCATCTCCTGTTTCCTGCCGGGCGTGATGAATACGGATTCAGCAAGCGGCTCGATGGCAGAGATCGCCGCATTGGCGCCATTGGCGGTTTTATAGAAGATCTGCCAGAGGAACTGGTTATCACCGGTGGCAGTCATATTGAAACTGAAAGCGGAACTGCTTGCATTCACCACACCGAGCATGGAGGAGAAGCCACTGGAAAAACGGACGGTCCACTCATCTTTACCGATGGAAGAATAAGCACCGTTGAGCACGGCCTGTGCGGAAGGCTCATCCGTTACTGCGCCTTCCGGCGTCAGCAGGAATTGTGGCTCCTCATTGAGGAATTTCTTGCAGGAGCTGGCCCCGCTTGCCAGCACCAATACAACTATCAGGAATTTACAGATCGTTTTCATGTTGACTGCTTTTAGTTGAAGGAAATTCTGGCGGCGAAATTGAAAGTCTTCACCGATGGGTAGATGCCATAATCGCTGCCGATACCCGCGATGCCTCCGCCTCCATTAGTGAGCCTGAAGTTCCCCTGTGGATCGATGCCGTTGTAGTTGGTCAGCGTGAGCAGGTTGGATGCAGACAGGGAAAGATCGATCGCATTGATGATCTTAACCTTTAGCAAGCGTTGCGGGATCCGGTAGTTCAGCCGCACCAGGTTCAGCCTTATGTAATCCGCACGGCTCAGCCAGAAATCACTGAAGGTGTTGGAAGATCCGGTTCCCAATGCCATCCTCGGCCAGGCTGCATCGCGGTTCTCAGGCGACCAGCTATCCAGCACATAAGAAGGATAGTTCTTCAGGAAAAGACCCACCCCATACCAGTTGGCGGCATTGGTGTACCAGTACCTTTTAGCCCCGTAAGCATAGGAGAACTGGGTGGTCAGTGAAAAATTCTTATACCGGAAGTTGGTATTGAAGCCTCCAAAGAATTTCGGTTGTGCGCTTCCGAGAGGAACACGATCCTTTGAATCCACAATGCCATCTCCATTGATATCATCAAAACGGAGGTCGCCCGGGCGGATGCTGTTCAGTCCGTTCTGGTACCAGATCTTGGCGCCGGTAGCCGGGTTGATGGTGGACAACAGGTTGTATTCTTCCATCGACTGGTAATACCTTCCGCTCCACTGGTAACCGATCCATTGCGAGATGGGTTCTCCTTCCTTGATGCGCATCGCCAGTGCACTGCCGGAGTAGATCTCTATCACGGAGTCAACTCCGTTTATCTTCAGCGCCTTTGCAAGGTTGTGCGCAATATTGAAGCCGATAGTGAAAGTGGTGTTCTTTGTTTTCACCAGGTCATAAGCGATATCGAATTCCACGCCCCTGTTCCTGATACTGGCCACATTCTGCTTCACACTGGTGAAGGCGCTGCTCGAAGGGATGGTGCGTGTGTAAATGATATCCTTCGTTTCCTTGGTGTAAGCACCGAGCGTGCCCCTGATGCGGTCGTTGTTCAGTGCGAAGTCGATCCCCCCGTCAAGAGACACGGTGGTTTCCCACTGAAGCTCGTTGTTACCGAGCTGTGAGGGCGTCATGCCCGGTTGCTCATAATACTGTGCGGAAGAATAAAGGGTACGCCAGTCGTCATTCCCCAGAACCTGCGAACCGGATTTACCGAAGGAGGAACGCAGTTTCAGGTAAGAAAATGCAGGTAGATATTTCTTCATAAAAGGTTCTTCTGAAACCACCCAGGCCAATGCACCTGAAGGGAAGTAGCCCCATCTCCTGTCAGGACCGAACCTGGATGAGCCATCACTCCTGAAAGTGAAAGTAGCGAGGTATTTATTGTTGAGCTTATAGTTCAGCCTGCCGATGGCGGAAGCCAGCGAGCTGGAAGTGTATGTAGAGGTAGGTTTCAGCGGTGTGGTACCACTGGAAAGATTGATCATGATATCCTGGTCGGGGAAATTCTGCACCCCGGTATAGAAATCCTTGTATACGCCTTTCTCCAGGATAAAACCTGCAACGGCAGAAAGCGAATGGATCTTATTGAATACACCATTGTAAGTGGCCGTGTTCTCGAACACCGTAGTGGAGGTTTCGCTGTTGCGGATGGTGGCCTGCCCTTTATGACTGGTATACACCGTTCCTTCCCTGCTGAAACGATCCGCAATGGTATTGTTGTAATTGATGGAGTAGCTGCTGCGCAGTACCAGAGAGCGGATGGGCTTGAACTCCACATATCCTGCGGCGTTCACGCTCTTCCTGTCCGTGAGGTTCTTGTTCCGGAGTGAAGTGAGCGGGTTCTCTTCGTTATAACCAGGATCGAAGATCTTGCCTGATTCATCGTACATGGGAAAGTCAGGACGGAAGTTCCAGATCTTATCGATCATATCA
>Ga0247823_10003758_pt1 | contig 12230 bp, 10 predicted proteins | sample 13C_PalmiticAcid_2_FD_192426 | JGI IMG/M metagenome (GOLD analysis project Ga0247823, IMG submission 192426) | Soil microbial communities from agricultural site in Penn Yan, New York, United States - 13C_PalmiticAcid_Day30 | ecosystem: Environmental > Terrestrial > Soil > Agricultural land...
CAGGTCGATGACGCCCTCGACTGAGGTAGCCTGCGCGCCGTGTTGACACTCCGACTGGCGGCCGTCGCCGCGCTCGCCGCACTCCTGACCGGATGCGGCACCGACGAGCCGACCTCGACATCGACCGCGACCCCGCCGCCGACGAAGGCCGACGTCGTCGGCTCGGCCCCGCAGGACTCGCCGGAGAAGCTGTTCGCCGAGTACGTGACCCGCCTGAGCAAGGCGGACGGCGCGGGCACGTGCGCGCTGTTCACCACGGGCGGCGTCGGCTACTTCGAGGACGAGTGGCAGGTAGAGGGCTGCGAGCTGGTGGTGACGAAGGCCGCTGGCAAGATCGCGGACACCACGGCGTTCGCGGCGAAGACGACGCCCAAGTCGAACGTCAAGGACAGCGACACGGTGGTGGAGCTGAGCGGGTGCGGTGTCGGCGGGATGAAGGTCCTCAAGTCGGACAAGGGCTGGCTCATCGACGCCTACCGCCACCCGGACGCCGTCGCGGGCTGCTGACCCGGATCCGCCGGTGGGCCCGCATCGTCGCGGACCCACCAGCGGTGTTTCAGGAGGTCGTCACCACGACCTCGGCCAGCGACAGGTAGCCGCTCCCGGCGAGTTGGACCATCACGTACCGCCCGGTCTGCCCGACCGGGATCGTGGTCGGCCGACCCGCCTGTGTCGGCTGGTGCGACGACCACACACCTGCCTGAGCCGCCTGCTGGGCCGGGCTCAGCGACGTGTTGAACGGCGTGGCCGACACGAACACCCAGTAGTCCGACAGCCGGTTCGCGCAGCAGTCCGTCCGGTTCCAGATCTGGACGCCGCCCACGCCGGTCGCCGTGCCCAGGTCGACCTGCCACCACGGGGTCGCGGTGGAATCGGTGTGGGTCACCGAGCCGTCCCAGTACGTGCCGTTGGCGTTGCCGTCGACCGCGCGGCCGGGCGCGCCGCCGTAGGCGAGGGATGACTGGGTGGCGGGCCTGCCCGCCGCCAGGCTCGCGGGCATGGTGCGGAAGGCGTCGACCAGGAAGTAGCTCCCGGTCTTCATCACGCCCTTGATTGTGTGTAGGCCCGGCGCGAGGCCACGCAGCGCGTGTACGACCTGTTGGTACTTCCGGGTCGCGCTGTAGTAGTCGAGCGTCGTCAGGACGTTGTCGACGTACAGGTCCGCCTTGCCCTCATCGGCGGCGAGCTGCGAGATGATGTCCAGCCCGGTTCCGTTGAAGGTGAACGAGAACGAGTCGCCGACCGTCTGGGTCGCGTGCAGGTCGTCGAGGTGGGAGCCCGCCCCGCCGCGCGACGCGTTCTTGTAGTCCCAGCCGCTCCCGGTGTAGACGACGCCAGAGGTGTTGTTGAGGAGTTCGGCGGCCGTCGTCTTGGTGAGGGTCAGCGTGAGCGCGGCTTGGTTGCGCCACACCGAGATCTGGGTCGCGCCGCCCGGAGGCAAGGCGTTGTAGAGCCGGAAGAAGCTCGCCTTGTCGGTGACCTGCTGCCCGCCGACCTGTCGGATGACGTCAGCGGCCTGAAGACCCTGCGTCGCGGCGTAAGACCCGCTCGGCGCGGTCAAGAAGTACAGGCCGTTGAAGTCGCCGAGGCCGACCGACGACTTGAGTGCCTCGGAGTAGATCCCGCTGACGGTCGCGCCCATCAGCGGCTCGTTGTCGGCGACGACGACCGAGCCCGCGTCCCACTCGACCGGCGGCGGGGTGGGTGCGCCCGCCTTGCCGAAGCCGGACATCGGGAAGCCGACGAACCCGAGCGCGGGCGCGGGCGAACCGGCCGCGAGTGAGTAGTCGGTCATGGCCGGGTTCAGCCAGGGGGAGCCGCCCGCGAACTTCGGGTCGGCGATCACCGAGTGCGTGTCGAGGCCCTTGCCGGTCCACGTCGAGTCGATGCCGTCGACGGTGTTCCCGTTGTTGTAGAAGAGGTTGTAGTCGTAGATGGTCTTGCTTGTCGCGGGATCGCTCTGGATGAAGTGGTACGGCGTCTTGGCGGCGAAGATGTTGCGCTCGACCCGGTCGCCGCTGTCGGCGGGCGTGACGTGGAAGTGCCCACCGCCGTTGACGAGGATGTTGTTGTAGGCGCTGCGGAAGAAGCCTTCCCGCAGCTTGATTCCCGCGTTCAGCAACAGGTTGTCGTGCATCGTGTAGTTGGACGAGCCGTCATCGAGGTCGATGGCCCACTCGGAGCTGTGCCAGATCCGGTTGTGCGCGATGTCGGTCGTCTCGACCGCGTCCAGCTTCGCGTACTGCTTCTTGGTCGCGTCGGTGGCCGTCAGCGGCCACCACCGGTCCCGGCCCCAGGCGTTGATCGGGCCGTGGTCGGATGTCTCCTTGACGCAGCGGAAGATGTCGTTGTCGACGATCTTGTGCCCGCCCCACGTTCCGTCGTTGATGTTGACGCACGCGCGCGGGCTGTCGTGGACAGTGTTGCCGCGCACGGTGATCCGCGCGCTCATCGAGATGTGGACGCCGGAGGTCTGCTTCTCGAAGCGGCCCATGTCGGCCATCTCGTTGCCGCTGATGGTGATGTCGCGCGGGTAGTCCTCGGTCTTCGGGCCCGGCGTCACGTCGGTGATCGTGCGTCGCATCGACGCCCACGTCGACGGCTCGCGGACCGCGGCGTGCGATCCGACTGCCAGCACGTCGGACGCTCCCGAGCCGCGGAAGACGTTGCCAGTGACCAGATGTCCGGAGTTGTGGCCGTCGAAGAACACGCCGTTGCCGCCGAGCTGGTCGAACGTCGAGTCCTTGATCGTCACGTCGACCGCGTTCTTGACGTAGACCGCGCCCGCCCTGGCCACCGCCCAGTCGCCGAGCTGGAGCTTCTCGTAAGGCCGGGTGAACAGGGTGCGGTGGGTGCCGGTGAACCGGAACCCGGCGAAGGTGAGCTTGCCCGCGCGTGCGGTCGGGCTCGTGCCCTCGACGCGGATCAGCTCCTCAAGATCGGCGGTGTCGATGGCGGTGGTGGCGGGGTCGACGCCCGCGGGCGGCCAGAAGTACAGCTTGCCCGCGGTCTTGTCGTAGAACCACTCGCCGGGCGCGTCCAGTTCCTCGAAGAGGTTCTCCACCAGCTGATACGTGCTGTTGATCCCGCTGCCGCGGTTGTTGTCCCCGACCCAGCTCAGTGTCGGCTTGCCGTCGCCGCCGATCCCGGTGATCTTGAAGGAGTTGCCGCCCCACATGTTGTTGTGCAGCGCGCGCACGTAGCCCGTGGTCGGGTTCGACCACCTGGCCGCGCGGGTCGCCGAGGTGGCGTCGCTCGCGTAGCCGTCGAGGATGGCGGTCGTGGCGGAGAAATTCGGGTAGCGGGCAAGGATCTGCCGTTGGCCCGCCGCGTAGAGCTGGTCGAAGTCGAGGCCCGTGCCGACGGTCGTGACCTTGATCGAACCTTGGTGGGTCGACCACTGCGACGTGATCCGGTGGCCGCCGGTCAGGGTGACGGACTCGCCCGCCGCGGCCGAGTAGCTGACGGGGCTCGTCGCGGTGCCGGAGTCGCTGGGGCCGAAGGCGAGCGTCGATCCCAGTGCGTAGGTGCCGCCGTGCACGATGACCGCGATCGGTCCGGTGCTGGTCGGCAGCTTCAGCCGGACCGCGGCCTTGGCGGCGGTAAGTGTCCGAAGCGGCGCCGTGGGTGTCCCGGCCGCGGCGTCGTTTCCGTTGGTGGCCACATGGATCTCGGTGGTGGTGGCCGCTTGGGCGGCCAAGGTCAGTGTCGCGGCGGCTAACGCCGCTACCAGCGCGGTTGGTAAGAGACGTGCAGGGGATAACGGCACAGTGTCGCTCCACAGATCGGGCCGGGCGGGCGAACCAGGGTTCGCCCGCCCGTGGTCATCTCCGACGGGGTCAGGGCGTGCGTCACGGGCCTGTGAGGTGGCAAGTATGGGTAGGCATCGGATGTTTCCGCCATACCTAATTGTGGTTAATTCTGGTCGACCTACCGCCGCTGAAGGGCCGTCACAGCGGAGTTATCTGTCGATACTGCCTGTTTAACTGCCATGTGCAGGTCGTCGAACGCATCTGTGGCGTCGCCGAGCGCGCGGGTGGCCACCGCTGACCACTGTTCGCCCGCGAGCCGGTAGAGGTCGGATGCTTCGGTGAACCTGGCCTCGCCGACGAGCGGTGCCGCCTCGGCCAGGAAGTCGGCGTAGAGCGGCCGGGTGGCGCCCGGGGCGGTGTACTCGCGCTCCAGGCAGTCGTGCAGCCTGCGCATGACCCAGTCGGTGCTGGTGTCGAACAGCTTGCTCCAGCCCTTGCGGCCGGTGCGGTCGCCGAGCGCCTCGACGAGCCGGTCCATCCCGGACAGGCCGAAGTTCGTGTCGAAGGCGTGCCCGAGGACCGGGCCGGTCAGGTGCCCGACCGTCGTGTCGACCGCCGCCCGGATCGCGGTGGGCAGGTCGGCCGTCGGAGTTCCGGTGACGGTCAGCAGCGCGTGCTTGTGCTTGCCTGCCCAGCCCGCCGCGAAGTCCGCGCGCGGCAGGGAATGGCCGTCGCCGAGGTGGACGGTGTCGTCATCCGCGTCGATCACCGACACCGGCACCGGGTCGCCGAAGGCCGGATCGACCTGGGGAGCCACGGTAGTGCCGATCGGTCCAGGGTGCACACCGCCGGGACGCCGTCGGCGAGCGCGGCGGACAGCCTGCGGTCGGCGACCTTGGCGCTGGTGGTCCTGGTTGTCTCGGTGGCGCAGCCGAGCCGGTCGAGGATCGCGGGGACGAACGGGTCGGGGTGGTGCTGGGCGACGATGGTCATCGTCGGGTGCGGGAACCCCTTGTACTCGAACACCGCGTACATGAACCCGATCCCGCCGCCGAGCCCGGCGAGCATCGCCTCGGTGAACGGCTCGCCGGTGTGCGGCGCGACCACGCCCGCGCGGGCGAGCAGGTCGCGGACCAGGGTGGACGGCGCGTGGGTGCCGGGTTCGGCCTGCCGCTGGGGCGCGTGCGCGGCGACGTGGCCGCGCGCGGTGGTGTAGGTCTCGCCGGTGCGCGCCATGCGGTCGCGGACCAGGGCCTTCATGTTCTTCTGCCGGGTCATCGTGGCTCCTCCAGGGGCACGCCGGCGGACTCCACGCGTCGCGTCCGGGCGCCCCGCGGGGCGGAGTCGATCAAGTCGGCCGGAAGCCGGTCCCGAGGACACCTATCCCCTTCGCCCTCGCGGTGCCGGGAGGCGTGGACTCCCGGTAAGAGGGTCAGGCGCGGAACCTCGCCCGCGAGCATCCTACGTCGCGGGCGTGTGGATCACATCTCACTCCGGTCGCGGATCATGTGCCGTCAACCTCGGTGTGCCCGTCTTGCTCCCCGAGGTCGAGGGGGCGCGCGTTGACACCGCTCGTGGCCGCCGGTGACTTCGGGTTCACCCGGTGAGCAGTGTCGTCGCCAGTGCGACGACGGCGGTCTCCAAGTCCTCAATGGACGATCGCGGGTCGTCGAGCGACCAGTCGTAGACCACGGAGTTGATCGCTCCGATCAGCGCCAGTCCCGCGAACCGGAAGTCCCGGGCGGCGATCTCGCCGCGCGCCACCCCGGCCTCGCCCTCGTGGGTGACCGTGGCGATGATCGCCTCGCGGTAGTCCAGCCGCATTTGCTCGACCGCCCGGCTCGCGCCGACGACCTCGACGAAGCTCACCCTGACCCGGCGGAAATCGGACATGATCGACCGTAGGTAGGCGGTGACCGCGGGGACGACTCTGGCCTGGACCGGTGCGGTCGGGGCCGTGGCCAGCGCCGCCGCGGTGGCTGCGATGGCGTCCTCGGTGATCGCCGCGTGCAGGGCGATCAGCACAGCTTCCTTGTTGGTGAACTCGTGGTAGAAGTGCCGCGTCGAGACCTTGGCCGTCGCGCACAGCCGCTCGATGGCGGTGCTCTGGTAGCCGTCCGTGCCGAACAGGTCGAGCGCGGCGGCGAGGAGGCGTTCCCGTCGCGCGGCGCTGCGTTCGTCGGCGTCACGGCCCGAATAGCGGCGGGCCTCGGTCATCAGTGCACCTCTTGTCATCGTGGTCGTCCCGGCCTACGGTAGCGGTCACACCCAAAGTGAAAAGTCACATTTTCGGATACCGGAGGGTTGGCCCGATGAAGCGCACGGCTCTGCTCCTGGCCATGGTCACGATGTTCGCGGGCGCGGCACCCGCCACTGCCCAAGCCGCGGTGCCGGAACCACACGACGACGCCTTCTACCTGCCCGCGCCGGGCTACGAGTCCGCGGCGCCGGGGGCGGTGCTCAAGAAGCGGTCGGTCATCGCGGCCGGGCTGCCCGCCACGCAGCTGCAGGTGCGCAGCACCGACGCCAAGGACCGGCCGGTGACGGTGGTGAGCACGCTGATCGTGCCGCCGACGCCGTATCCGGGCCCGCGTCCGCTGCTGTCCTACCAGCCCGCCACCGACAGCCTCGGCGACCAGTGCGACCCGTCGTACACGCTGCGAACCGGGCTGGAGAAGGAGATCCCGCTGCTCGGGCTTGGCCTGGCCAAGGGCTGGGCCGTCGTGATCACCGACTACCAGGGTCCGCGTGACGCCTATGGCGCGGGCCGGATGGAGGGGCACGCGGTGCTCGATGGCATCCGCGGCGCGGTGTCACTGCCGGAGGCCGGGCTAGGACAGTCCAAGATCGGGATGTGGGGCTACTCCGGCGGCGGCCTTGCCACGGGCTGGGCGGCGCAGCTGCAGCCCTCCTACGCGCCGGAGTTGAAGATCGCGGGCGTGGCGTCGGGCGGCACACCGGCCGACCTCGGGTTGGCGGCGCGCACGATCGACGGTGGCCCCTTCGCGGGCCTGGGCCTCGGCGCGATCATCGGCCTGATGCGCGAGTACCCCGAACTGGAGTCCCTGCTCAACGACTCCGGCCGGGCGCTGCGTGCCGAGATCGGTGACCTGTGCGTCGGTGAGCTGGCCATTCGGTACCCGTTCCGCCGCATCGCCGGGTACACGGTCTCGCCGGACCCGCTGAACGATCCGGTCGCCAAGCAGGTCCTCGCGCTCAACCGGATGGGCGCGCAGGCGCCGACCGCGCCGGTCTACCTCTACCACTCGAAGTTCGACGAACTGATCCCGTGGTCCGCGGGCGACACGGTCCGCCGCGAGTGGTGCGCGAAGGGCGCTCGGGTCAGCTTCCACACCGACTACCTGAGCGAGCACAACGTCCTCGCCGTCACCGGCGCGCCCGCCGCGGTGGGATTTCTCGCCGCGCGTTTCGCGGGATTTCCGCTGGTCGGGGCCTGCTGACCGTCGAAGGGGGGTGACTACGGCGGCAAAATGGTATATACCAATTTCTACAAGCAGTCGCCCTGTTCATGAGGAGAACCATGGCCACCGTCACCTACGACGCGACCTCGAGGATCTACGCGGGCAATCCGCAGCCCGCGGTCGACCGCCTCGATCTGGCCGTGGAGGACGGCGAGTTCCTGGTCTTGGTCGGCCCGTCCGGCTGTGGCAAGTCCACGACCCTGCGCATGCTCGCGGGCCTGGAGAGCGTCGACGGCGGCTCGATCCGCATCGGTGACCGCGATGTCACGCACCTGCCGCCGAAGGACCGGGACATCGCGATGGTGTTCCAGAACTACGCGCTGTACCCGCACATGACGGTCGCGGACAACATCGGCTTCCACCTGAAGATCTCGAAGATGGGCAAGGAGGAGCGGGTCAAGCGGGTCAAGGAGGCCGCTGAGCTGCTTGACCTGACGCAGTACCTCGACCGCAAGCCCGCGAAGCTCTCCGGTGGTCAGCGCCAGCGGGTGGCGATGGGCCGGGCGATCGTGCGTCGTCCGCAGGTGTTCTGCATGGACGAGCCACTGTCCAACTTGGACGCGAAGCTGCGGGTGCAGACCCGCACGCAGATCGCGTCGCTGCAGCGTCGCCTTGGTGTCACGACGATCTACGTCACGCACGACCAGGTCGAGGCCATGACCATGGGCGACCGGGTCGCGGTGCTGAAGGACGGGATCCTGCAGCAGTGCGACACCCCGATCGGCCTGTTCGCGCGGCCCGCGAACCTGTTCGTCGCCGGCTTCATCGGCTCGCCCGCGATGAACCTGATCCCGACCCGGGTGGTCGGTGAGCAGGCGTCCATCGGCGGCCGTCCGATCCCGCTGACCCCGCACCAGCGCGCGGCCCTGTCGTCGGACAAGCTCGTCGTGGGCATCCGTCCCGAGGGCTGGGCGATCGTGCCGGAGGGCATCTCGGCGACGGTCGACGTGGTGGAGGAACTGGGCAGCGACCAGTACCTGTACTGCACGTCGGCTACCACGCGAATCGACCCGACCGACTCGTCGGCCACGCACTCGATCACCATCCGCACCCCGGGCATGTCCTCGTGGCGTCCCGGCGACCACATCGCCCTGGCCGCCACGCCGGGCGCGGTGCACCTGTTCGACCCGGTGACCGGCTACCGCCTGCCGGACTAGGGGTCCCGGCCGGCAGGCGGTGCCGCTCGCCTGCCGGCCACCCAGGTCCTTCGACGTTCAGCCGCGGTGGCGGGAGCGGAACGCCGCCACGTGCACGCGGTTCGCGCACTTCGCCGAGCAGAACCGCCTGGTCCCGTTGGTGGACCGGTCGAGGAAGAAGTTCCCGCAGTCCGCGCACCGCCCCCACTGCGTGAGTCGATACCGCACCAGGGCCTGTGCCAGCCCCCACGCCGCCGCCGCGGCCACCTCGGTAGCGGGCGCCGCGTCGGCGTCGGCGACGTGGATGTGCCAGGGGTTGCCGGTGTGACCGGACACCCGGGGGCGGGGCGGGTGCGCTTCCAGCAGTGAGTTCACCTCGTCGAGCACGGTGTCGCCGTCGCCGTCCGCCGCCGCGTTGAGAGTCGACCGCAGGGTCGCCGCGACGGGCCGCAGCGCCGCCAGGTCGGCCGCCGTCGCGCGATCCGCCCACCATGGCTCGGCCTTGAGCACCGCGACCAGCGACGGCAGGTCGGCCAGCTCCGCGTTCGCCAAGCGCAGGGCGACGTCGAGGTAATCGGCGTTGTCCAATGTCGGTCCTTACGGCTACCGTCAGGGGCGAACTTCGGATTGACACCTTACGGCAAGGCGGTGCGCCCATGAGTGACCTGCGCCAGGTCGCCCGGCTCGCGCTGCCCGCGCTGCCGGTTCTCGCGGCTGAGCCGCTCTATCTGCTGGTCGACACCGCTGTCGTCGGCCATCTCGGGGCCGTCGAGCTCGGCGCCCTCGGCGTCGGCGCGATCGTTCTCGCGCAGCTCTCCACCCAATTGACCTTCCTCTCCTACGGCACCACCGCCCGCGCGGCGCGACTGCACGGGGCTGGGCGTCGGCAGGACGCGGTCGGCGAGGGCGTCCAAGCCACGTGGTTGGCGCTGGTGGTCGGCCTGCTCATCGTCGGCGTCGGCAATCTGCTCGCGGGGCCCGTGGCCACGGCGCTGGCCGGGCCGGGGGAGTTGGCCGACGCGGCGACCGGCTGGTTGCGGATCGCGCTCTGCGGCGTCCCGATGATCCTGGTGACGCTCGCGGGCAACGGGTGGATGCGCGGCGTGCAGGACACCCGCAGGCCGCTGCGCTACGTGCTCGCGGGCAACGGCGTGTCGGCCGTGCTGTGTCCGGTCCTGGTCCACGGGGTCGGGATGGGGCTCGACGGGTCCGCCGTCGCCAACGTCGTCGGCCAGGTCGTGGCCGGGTCGCTGTTCCTGCGCGCCATCCTCGTCGAACCCGTCGACCGGCGGCCACGGCCCGCGGTGGTGCGGGCGCAGCTCGTCCTCGGCCGTGACCTCATCCTGCGCAGCCTCGCGTTCCAGGCGTGCTTCGTCTCGGCCGCCGCCGTGGCGGCGCGCACATCGGTGGGGGCGGTCGGCGCGCACCAGGTCGTCCTGCAGCTCTGGACGTTCCTGGCCCTCGTGCTCGACTCGCTCGCGATCGCGGCGCAGTCGCTCGTCGGGGCGGCGCTGGGTGCCGACGACGACGCGCGGGCCAAGGCGCTGGCGAAGAAGATCACCGGCTACGGGCTGGCGTTCGGCGTCGCGCTCGCTGTCGTCTTCGCCACACTGGCGACTGTCCTCCCGCGCGCGTTCACGCAGGATCCTGTTGTCCTGCAAGAGATCCCGCACGCGTGGTGGTTCTTCGTCGCGATGCAACCGGTGGCGGGCGTGGTGTTCGCACTGGACGGCGTCCTACTCGGCGCGGGCGACGCGAAGTTCCTCCGGACCGCGACACTGGCCTCGGCGGTCGCGGGATTCCTACCGCTTGTCTGGCTTTCCCATGTGCTCGGCTGGGGGCTGGTCGGCATCTGGACAGGCCTGAGCGTGTTCATGCTGATCCGCCTCGTGACCCTGCTCGGCAGGCTCCGGGACGGGCGGTGGGCGGTGACCGGAACTGTCCACATGGGACTGTGATGGACGACACGCTTAGCTAGGCTAACAATTATTGGGGTGCATCGATGACACTTGTGTAGACCTTCGCGAGAGGAGCCGCCTGTGTCGACCGCCAAGCGCCGAGCGCTGGTGATCTGGGCTACCGCGGTGGCGGTCTACCTGCTGGCGGTGTTCAACCGCACATCCCTTGGCGTGGCGGGCCTTCAGGCCGCCGAGCGGTTCCACGTGGGCCCCGCCGCGCTCGGTGTGTTCACCGTCCTGCAGGTTGGCGTGTACGCCATCATGCAGATCCCCACCGGCCTGCTGGTCGACCGCTTCGGCCCGCGGCGGGTGCTCGTAGTCGCCGCGCTCGCCATGGGAGCGGGCCAGCTGCTGTTCGCCCTTGCCCCCAGCTACTCGATCGCCGTACTCGCCCGCGGCGTCCTCGGCTTCGGTGACGCGATGACCTTCATCAGCGTCCTGCGGCTCGTCGCCGCCCACTTCTCCTCGCGCCGCTACGCGTCCATCGCCTCACTCACCGCGGCGATGGGGTCGATCGGCAACCTCGCGGCCACCGTGCCGCTGACCCTGCTGCTGTCGCACGCGGGCTGGGTCGCGACCTTCGCCGTCACCGGCTCGGTCACGATGCTCTACGCCGTCGTGGTCGGCCTGCGGGTGCGCGACACCCCGGTCGGCATGCCCGCGCACCGCTCCAGCGCGACTACCCTGCGTGCCCTGCTCGCCCAAGTCCGCGAAACGTGGCGCACGCCGGGAACGCGGCTGGGGTTCTGGGTGCACTTCTCGACCATGTTCGCCCCCGCTGTGCTCGGCCTGCTCTGGGGCTTCCCGTACCTGGTCCGCGCGCAGGGCATGTCCGAGTCGGCCGCGGGCGCGGTGCTGAGCCTGCTCGTGATCGTCGCCGGTGTCACCGGGCCGATCATCGGCGAGACGATCACCCGCAAGCCGGAGTGGCGCGTGCCGATGGTCGCGGCGTTCCTCGCCGTGTCGGTCGGCGTGTGGGCGGTGCTGCTGGGCTGGCCCGGCGGGGTGGTGCCGGTGCCGCTGGTGATCGTCGCGTTCTCCTTCGTCGCACTGGGTGGCCCGCTCTCCGGTATCGCATTCGCCATCGCCCGCGACTACAACCCGCTGTCGCGCATGGGCACGGCCACCGGCGTGGTCAACGTCGGCGGATTCGCCGCCATCACCGTCACCACCCTCAGCATCGGCCTGCTTCTAGGCAGCGACGCAGCGGCGGCCGACGCCAACAGCTTCCGCGTCGCCTTCCTCCCCATAGCCGCCATGCTCCTACTCGGCGCCTGGCGCGTCGGCGTCTGGTGGCGGCGCGCGCGGGCCTTCGTTCTGGTCGCCGACGCGCGGGGTGAAGACGTGCCGGTGCAGATCCGGCGGCGGTCATGGGACATCCCGGCGCACGCGGGATCCATCGCGTCATAGGATTCCCGGTCGTGTCCAAAGCCAGTACGCGCCCAATCGTCTCTCCCGGACTCCTCGTCGTGGACAAGGAACCGGGAATGACCTCGCACGACGTCGTCGCCAGGGTCCGCAGGATCATCGGCACCCGCAAGGTCGGCCACGCCGGAACCCTCGACCCGATGGCCACCGGCGTCCTGGTCCTGGGCATCGAGCGCGCGACGAAACTCCTCGGCCACCTGGCCCTGGACCGCAAGGTCTACCTAGCCACCATCCGCCTCGGCGCCTCCACCACCACCGACGACGCCGAGGGCGAGGTTGTCACCTCGACCGACCCGTCCGAGGTGACCGACGAGGCGATCGCGGCGGGGATCGCGGAGCTGACCGGCCCGATCCAGCAGGTCCCCAGCTCGGTGAGCGCGGTGAAGATCGACGGCAAGCGGGCCTACGCGCGGGTCCGGGCAGGGGAGGACGTCCAGATCCCGGCCCGCCCGGTGACGGTGTACCGGTTCGACC
>Ga0247823_10003759_pt1 | contig 12229 bp, 10 predicted proteins | sample 13C_PalmiticAcid_2_FD_192426 | JGI IMG/M metagenome (GOLD analysis project Ga0247823, IMG submission 192426) | Soil microbial communities from agricultural site in Penn Yan, New York, United States - 13C_PalmiticAcid_Day30 | ecosystem: Environmental > Terrestrial > Soil > Agricultural land...
GCGTCGATAGCCATGGAAATCTCCGAAATTCATCCAGCCGGGGCGCAAGGGAGTCGCCCAGACTGACTCCTGTCGTGGGTTAACCGCCCGATGCGGCTTCGACAAGCGTTCCGCATTGCAATATGGGGAAGCCGTGCCCGTATTCGACCTGACCGACCTGCCCGCCGCCTGCCTGCCCGACACCCCGTGGATCGGGCTGGATCTGGGCGAGAACACCATTGGCGTGGCGGTGTCCGACACTAGCCGCATGATCGCCAGCCCGCTGCAGCTGATCCGCAAGACCAAGTTCACCCAGGACGCCGAGCAGCTGATCAAGCTGATGAACGGCCGCAACGTCTCGGCCCTGATCATCGGCCTGCCGCTGAACATGGATGGAACCGAGGGCCCGCGCGCCCAGTCCTGCCGCGCCTTCGCCCGCAATCTGGAGCGGCTGCGCCCCGTCAACGTCGCCTTCCAGGACGAACGCCTGTCGACCACGGCGGTCGAGCGCTTCCTGATCGACGAGCTGGACCTGACGCGCAAGCGCCGCGCCGACGTCGTGGACCGCACCGCCGCCGCCTGGATTCTGCAGGGCGCGCTGGATCGTCTGCGCGCCTGACCTTCCCCTCGCGCAGAGTCGGGCTTATAGCGGCGTCTCGATGACCCATGCCGCTTCCGTCACCGAAACCATCGAGGAACGGCTGTCGCCCTTCCCCCGCGATCACTTCCTCGCCGCCGGCGATCTGAACCCGCCCGCCGCCCTGGCGCTGCTGGATCTCGCCGACGCCTTCGTCGACTTCAATCGACAGTCGGCCAAGGGCGTCGATCTGATGCGCGGTCAGACGGTCGTGAACCTCTTCTTCGAGAACTCGACCCGCACCAGCTCCTCTTTCGAGATCGCCGCCAAGCGTCTGGGCGCAGACGTCGTGACCATGCCGGTTTCGGCCTCCTCGGTCGCCAAGGGCGAAACCCTGATCGACACGGCGGTGACGCTGAACGCCATGAAGCCCGAGATTCTGGTCGTGCGGCACTCGTCGTCGGGCGCCGTTGACCTGCTGTCGCAGAAGGTCGGCTGCGCGGTCGTCAACGCCGGCGACGGCCGCCATGAGCACCCCACACAAGCCCTGCTGGACCTGCTGAGCCTGCGTCGCGCCTTTGGCGACGTGGGCGGCCTGACTATCGCCATCTGCGGCGACATCGCCCACAGCCGCGTGGCCCGCTCCAACGTCGCCCTGTTGTCCATGATGGGCGCCCGCGTCCGTCTGATCGGCCCGCCGACCCTGGTGCCGGGAGACGCCGATCGCTGGGGCTGCGAGGTCTTCCACGACATGAAAGAAGGTCTGGCCGGCTGCGACGTGGTCATGATGCTTCGTCTCCAGCTGGAACGCATGACCGGCGCCCTGATCCCATCGACCCGCGAGTACTTCCGCTTCTGGGGTCTGGACCGCGAGAAACTGGCCTGGGCTGCGCCGAACGCCAGGGTCATGCACCCCGGCCCGATGAACCGGGGCGTCGAGATCGACTCTGACGTGGCTGACGACCTGAGCGTCTCCCTGATCCAGGATCAGGTCGAGATGGGCGTCGCCGCCCGCATGGCCGTTCTGGCCGCCCTTACCCACCGCCGCGCGGGAGCCGCCGCATGACCGCCGCTCCGAACACGCTCGCTATCGTCAACGCGCGCCTGCTGGACCCGGCGACGGACTACGACGGCCCGGGCGCGGTCCTGATCCAGGACGGCCGCATCGTCGAGGTCGTTCACGGTCAGGCGACCCGGCGCCCGGAAGGCGTCACCGTCATCGACGCCCAGGGTCGCTGCCTCGCGCCCGGTCTGATCGACATCCGGGTCAAGACCGGCGAGCCCGGCGCCGAACCCAAGGAAACCCTGAAGTCGGCCAGCCTGTCGGCGGCGGCGGGCGGCATCACCACCATCGTGGTCCAGCCCGACACCGATCCGGCGATCGACGACCCGGCCCTGATCGACCACATCCAGCGGCGCGGCGCGGCGCTCGAACTGGTCAATGTCCGGGCTGCGGGCGCCGCCACGCAAGGCCGCGATGGTCAGCGCATGGCCGAGATCGGCCTGATGCACGAAGCGGGCGCCCTCTATTTCACCGACGGCGACCGGGTCATCGTCAACACGCGCACCCTGCAAAGGGTGATGAGCTACGCCGCCGCCTTCAACGCCCTGATCGCCTGCCGTCCGGCCGAGCCCTGGCTGTCCGAAGGCGCGGTAGCCACCTCGGGGGAACTGGCGACCCGTCTGGGCCTGTCCGGCGCCCCCGCCATCGCCGAGCGCATCCAGCTGGAACGCGATCTGGCCCTCGTCGAACAGACCGGCGCCCGCTTCCTGGTCGATCAGATCTCGACCGAAGGCGCGCTGCAAACCCTGGCCCGCGCTCGCGCTCGCGGCCTTGAGGTTTCCGCCTCGGTCTCGATCAACCATCTCTGCTTCAACGAAATCGACATCGGCGACTATCGGACCTTCTATCGGCTGGACCCGCCGCTGCGCGCCGAAAGCGACCGTCAGGCTCTGGTCGAGGCCGTTCGCGACGGTCTGATCGACGCCATCACCTCGGCCCATGCTCCGGAGCCTGCCGAAAACAAGCGCCGCCCCTTTGCCGAGGCCGCGCCCGGCGCCGTGGGTCTGGAGACCCTTCTGCCCGCCGCCTTGATGCTGCACCACGAACACGGTCTGGACCTGCTGGACGTCCTGCGTCCGCTGACGCAGGGCCCTGCCGGCCTGTTGGGGCTGGAGGCTGGAGCCCTGGCCCAGGGCGCGCCCGCCGACCTGGTCCTGTTCGACGCCGGCGCTCCGGTTGTGGTCGATGCGGCCACGCTTCGCTCCAAATCGAAGAATTCGCCCTTCGACGGCCGTCGTCTGCAAGGGAAGGTCTTGCTCACGGTCGTCGGTGGACGCATCGTCCACGACGCACGCTAAACGGGAGCGAATCACTTTGCAGGATCTGGCGGGGCCGGCGCTCCTTACGCTCGGGCTTGTGGCTATTGGCGGATACCTGCTCGGTTCAATCCCGTTCGGGGTCATTCTGACGCGCGCGGCAGGCGCTGGGGACGTGCGCAACATCGGCTCGGGCAATATCGGCGCGACCAATGTCCTGCGCACCGGCCGCAAGGACCTGGCCATCGCCACCCTGGTGCTGGACGCCGGCAAGGGCGCGGTCGCCCTGCTGATCGCCCGCTACCTGTTTGGTGAAACCGCGGGCGCCATCGCTGGCGGCGCGGCCTTCATGGGCCACCTCTTCCCGGTCTGGCTGGGCTTCAAGGGCGGCAAGGGGGTCGCGACCTTCTTCGGCCTGATCCTGGCCGCATGCTGGCCGCTGGGTCTTCTGGCGGCGGCGACCTGGCTGATCGTGGCCTTCGCCCTGCGCTATTCTTCGCTGGCGGCCCTGGTCGCGGCGGCGCTGACCCCGCTCTACGCCCTGCTACCCCTCCCCACCTTGGGCCTGCCCGCCCCTGCGCCCATCCTGATCCTGGCGATCTTCACCGCCGTGCTGATCTATATCCGCCACCATGAGAACATCGCCCGGCTGCTGAAGGGCGCCGAGCCCAAGATCGGGGCCAAGAAGGCTTGACCCTGCTGTCCGAAGCCGAGCGTTTCGCCCGGCTTCGGCTGGCCCGCACCGACCGCGTCGGTCCCGTGGCCTTTTCACAACTGCTGCAACGTTTCGGTTCCGCCGTCCGCGCGATTGAGGCCCTGCCTGATCTGGTGCGCCGCAGCGGTCGTGACGGCTACGCCCTGCCCGCGGTCGAGCGCGTCGAAGCCGAGCTGGCGGCCGGAGCGCGCGTCGGCGCACGGCTGATCCTGCTGGGCGACGCCGACTATCCCGACATGCTGGCCGCGATTGATCCGCCGCCGCCCCTGCTGTGGACGCGCGGCGACGCCAGCCTGTTGTCGCGCCCCTCTGTCGGCGTCGTCGGCGCCCGCATCGCTTCGGCTGGCGGCCAGCGCATCGCGCGCGGCCTGTCGCAACAACTGGGCGAAGCCGGTCACGTCATTGTCTCCGGCCTGGCGCGCGGCATCGACGCCGCCGCCCACCTGGGAGCCCTGCCGACCGGCACCGTCGCGGTCCTCGGCGGCGGCGTGGACGACATCTATCCCTCCGACAACGCCGACCTCTATCGCCAGATCGTCGAGCAGGGCTGCATCGTCTCGGAAAGCCCCGTCGGCGCTCGCGCCCAGGCCCGCGACTTCCCGCGCCGCAACCGCATCATCTCGGGCCTGTCACGCGGCGTCATCGTGGTCGAGGCGGAAATCCGCTCCGGCTCCCTGATCACCGCCCGCCTCGCCAACGAACAGGGGCGCGACGTCTTCGCCGTGCCCGGCTCGCCGCTGGACCCGCGCTCCAAAGGCCCCAACGAACTCCTGCGTCAGGGCGCCATCCTGTGCGAGGGGCTGGACGACGTCGAGCGCGCCTTCAGCACCCTGCGGACCTTGCGTGAGCCTCCCGGCGCCTCCCCCTTCGACGGCGCGCCCGCCGATGTGGACGAGGCGTTGATCGATCAGATAGCCGCCCTCCTCTCACCAACCCCTACGCCGCGGGACGAATTGGCGCGCGCCCTCGACCTTCCCGTTAGCGTCGTGGCGGCCGCGTTGCTGGAGCTGTGTCTGGTTGGTCGCGCCAGCCTGCTGCCCGGCGGTCTGGTGTCGAGCTAGTCTGACGGAATGAGTGGGCTTTCGCGCCATTTCCGCAGCGGCTTCCAGGGCAGCCGCCAGTTTCTCGTCCCCGTCCCAGCGCGCCATGCCCGCCAGTTCAGCCGCCATGCCCGCGACATACTCTCGCAGGGGATAGTCCCGAGCGGATGACGACGACCGCCTTACGCCCGACGCCGGTGGTTCTCCTGCTTGCGGCACGCCCAGACCCTCCGTTGATAAAGAGACTAAGACACAACTTTTGGTCGCATCGCAAGATGGTAAACATCCTTGGGGTGTAGAGCGCAAACGTCCCGATTGACTTCCCGGGCGACGCCAACCACGTTCGCGCCCCGATTTCCCGAATAGAGCGCCATGAATCTCGTCATCGTCGAGAGCCCCGCCAAGGCCAAGACCATCAATAAATACCTGGGTTCGGACTATGAGGTTCTGGCCTCCTACGGCCATATCCGCGACCTGCCGTCAAAGGACGGCTCCGTCCTGCCCGACGAAGATTTCGCCATGCAGTGGGAGGTCGACGCCAAGGCGACCAAGCGCCTCTCCGAAATCGCCGAGGCCGCCAAGCGCGCTGACCGCGTCATTCTCGCGACCGACCCCGACCGCGAGGGTGAGGCGATCAGCTGGCACGTTCTGGAAGTCCTGAACAAGAAGAAGGCGCTGAAGGACACCGAGGTCCAGCGCGTCACCTTCAACGCCATCACCAAGTCCGCCGTTCTGGAGGCCATGGCCAATCCGCGTCAGCTGGACATGGAATTGGTCGAGGCCTATCTGGCCCGCCGCGCGCTCGACTATCTGGTGGGCTTCAACCTGTCGCCCGTCCTGTGGCGCAAGCTGCCCGGCGCTCGCTCCGCGGGCCGGGTGCAGTCAGTCGCCCTGCGCATCGTCGTCGATCGCGAGATGGAGATCGAGAAGTTCAAGGCCCAGGAATACTGGTCGGTCGAGGCCGATCTGGTCGCCGACAGCCCGCCCTTCACCACCCGTCTGGTCAAGCACGCCGGCAAGCGCATCCAGCGCCTGGACATCCCGACCGAGGAAATGGCCTTCGCCGCGCGCGACGCCATCAAGGCCGGCGACTTCACCATCAAGTCCGTCGAGAAGAAGCCGGCCAGGCGTTCGCCCGCCCCGCCCTTCACCACCTCGACCCTTCAGCAGGAAGCCGCGCGCAAACTGGGCTTCACCGCCCAGCGCACCATGCAGGCGGCGCAGAAACTGTATGAAGGCGTCGACGACACCGGCGGCCTGATCACCTACATGCGTACGGACGGTCTGTTCGTGACGCCGGAAGGCATCGCCCAGGCGCGCGAGGTCATCGGCGACCGTTTCGGCCCCGCCTATGTTCCGGCCGAGCCGCGCTACTACAAGACCAAGGCCAAGAACGCCCAGGAAGCGCACGAAGCCATTCGTCCGACCAATATCGCGCGTCACCCCGAGTCCCTGCGTCTCGAAGGCGACCTGCAACGCCTCTATGAACTGATCTGGAAGCGCATGGTCGCGTCCCAGATGGAGAGCGCGCGTCTGGACCGCACCACGGTCGAGATCGAGACGCCCGACGGCCAGACCGGCCTGCGCGCCACCGGCCAGGTCGTGGTCTTCGACGGCTTCATCGCCGCCTACGAAGAAGGCCGCGACGAGAAGCAGAAGGGGGCCGAGGACGACGAGGATGAAGGCGGCCGCCTGCCGGCGCTGAAGGAAGGCGCCAAGGCCAAGGTCGAGGCCGTCCGCACCGACCAGCACTTCACCGAGCCCCCGCCGCGCTTCTCGGAAGCCACTCTGGTCAAGAAGCTGGAAGAGCTGGGCATCGGCCGCCCCTCGACCTACGCCTCGATCCTGACGACCCTGCGCGACCGCGAATACGTCCGCATGGACAAGAACCGCTTCTATCCGGAAGACAAGGGACGGCTGGTCACCGCCTTCCTGGAACAGTTCTTCACCCGCTGGGTCGAGTACGACTTCACCGCCGCTCTCGAGACCCAGCTGGACGAAGTCTCGGCCGGCGACCTGGACTGGAAGGCGCTGCTGCGCAGCTTCTGGACCGACTTCCACGCCGCGACCCAGGCTGCGGGCGAACTGCGCACCACGGCCATACTGGACCACCTGAACGACGCCCTGGGCGCCCACATCTTCCCGGACAAGGGCGACGGCTCGGACCCGCGCGAATGCCCCCTGTGCCATCAGGGCCAGCTCAGCCTGAAAACCAGCCGCTTCGGCGCCTTCATCGGGTGTTCGCGTTATCCCGACTGCAAGTACACCCGCCCGGTGGCCTCGCCCGACGGCGCCGAAGGCGGCGCGGACGGCGGCGACCGCGAACTGGGCGTCGACCCGACGACCGGCCAGCCCGTCCAGCTGAAGATCGGCCGTTTCGGCCCCTATGTCGAAACCACGCCGCCGGGCGAGGAGAAGCCCAAGCGCTCGTCCCTGCCCAAGGGCTGGAGCCCCGCGTCGCTGACCCTCGACCAGGCCCTGCGCCTGCTGGCCCTGCCGCGCGAAGTCGGCCCTCACCCCGAGGACGGCAAGATGATCACGGCCGGCTTGGGTCGCTATGGTCCGTTCGTCCTGCACGCCGGCACCTATGCCAACGTGTCGGACATCGATGAGGTGTTCGAGGTCGGGATCAACCGCGCCGTCGCCCTGCTGGCGGAAAAGCGCGCCGGTCGCCCCGGCCGCGGCTCGGCCACGGCGCCGCTCAAGGAACTGGGCGCTCACCCTGAGGACGAGGCCCCCGTTCAGGTCATGGCCGGCCGCTTCGGTCCCTATGTCAAATGGGGCAAGGTCAACGCCACCCTGCCCAAGGGCATGACCCCGGAAGACATCACGCTGGAGGCCGCCCTGCCCCTGCTGGCCGCCAAGGCTGGTGCGGCGCCGAAGAAGAAGGCGGCTGCGGCCAAGAAGCCCGCGGCGAAGAAGGCCCCGGCCAAGGCCGCCGCCGAGAAGAAGCCCGCAGCGGCGAAAAAGCCTGCCGTCAAGAAGCCGACGGCGAAGAAGACCGCTGCAAAGAAGACGGCCGACGCCGACTAGATCCCGACGCTTCCCGGTTCGCCCAGCGAATCGGGAAGTCTCTAGCGCCCGGCCACCAGCTCGTTGCGAACCCGGCGCCCCAGCGGATCACGTCCTGGCCAGGTCTGACCGACATTGGCCTCGACCAGCGCCGTACAGAACCGCGACAGCAGCATGCGGGGCCTGATGCCGTTCAGACAGACCCGCTCGCCCTCGATCACCCAACGCGCCGTCAGCCGACGTCCGTCCGAGAAGGCGGCGCGATAGCTGCCGTCCCGATCGAACCAGTGTTTCACCCACGCTCCATCGGGATAGTGGGAGATGACGGTGTTGCCGAAAGCGTTTTCCATCTCCGCCCTCGCAGGCGGTGCAAGCGCACAGCAGGCGGCCAAGGCGAAAGCCAGCGTCTTCAAGCGCATGCGCAACCCTTCCCATCCCGTGATGACATTACAGACCAGTAAGGCTTTGCCAACCGCCCGGTTCCCGAACGGAAATACTTGACTGAGGCGTAGGGCTTTCCATATACCGCCGCAGGCTCGGAATAGGACTGGCGATGCGCGCCGCCCACTCGCCCACGAGGGGCGGTTCCGTAAGCCGAAGACGTCACGACGTTTCCTCCGTCCTCAAGGTTCCATGACAGAATTCACCAAGCTGGGCCTCTCGGCCACGACCCTGCAAGCGGTCGCCGATACGGGCTACACCGAAGCCACTCCCATTCAGGCCTCCGCCATCCCGGTGGCCCTGGCCGGCCGCGACGTCCTGGGCATCGCCCAGACGGGCACTGGCAAGACCGCCGCCTTCACCCTGCCCATGATCGACCGCCTCGGCTCGGGCCGCGCCCGCGCTCGCATGCCGCGCGCCCTGGTCCTGGCCCCGACTCGCGAACTGGCCGATCAGGTCGCCGAGAACTTCGCCAAATACGCCAAGGGCACCAAGCTGAGTTGGGCCCTGCTGATCGGCGGCGTGTCGATGGGCGACCAGGTGGCCCTGCTGAACAAGGGCGTCGACGTCCTGATCGCCACGCCCGGCCGTCTGCTGGACCTGTTCGAACGCGGCAAGATCCTGCTGACCGGCGTCGAGATGATGGTCATCGACGAAGCCGACCGCATGCTCGACATGGGCTTCATCCCCGACATCGAACGTATCTTCAAGCTGACGCCGCCCAAGCGCCAGACCCTGTTCTTCTCGGCCACCATGCCGCCCGAGATTACGCGCCTGACCACGCAGTTCCTCAAGGATCCGACCCGGATCGAGGCCTCGCGTCCGGCCATGACCGCTGACACCATCACCCAGTATCTGGTCCGCATCCCGACCAGCGATCCCAAGGCCAAGCGCACCGCCCTGCGCGCCCTGATCGAACGGTCCGAGGTCAAGAACGGCATCGTCTTCTGCAACCGCAAGTCGGAAGTCGATATCGTGGCCAAGTCGCTCAAGACGCACGGCTTCGACGCCGCGCCGATCCACGGCGATCTGGATCAGTCGCTGCGCATGAAGACCCTCGCGGACTTCCGCTCCGGCGACCTGAAGATTCTGGTGGCCTCGGACGTCGCCGCGCGCGGCCTGGATATCCCGGATGTCAGCCACGTCTTCAACTACGACGTCTCGCACCACGCCGACGACTACGTCCACCGCATCGGCCGCACCGGTCGCGCGGGCCGCAAGGGCGAAGCCTTCATGATCGTCACCCCCTCCGACGACAAGTCGCTGGATAAGGTGCTGAAGCTGATCAAGATGGCGCCGGAAGAGCTGACGCTGGACGGCATCGACTTCGCCGCCATCAAGGACCGCCCGCGCAGCGATGACTCCAGGGGGCGTGGTCGCGGCCGCAGCGATCGCCCTCGTCCCATTCCCAAGAGCGACAACGTCGCCTCCATGGAGCCCATCGCCCGCGCCGCGCCCAAGGCCGAAGACGGCGCCGCCGAGGAGGCTCCGCGCCGTTCGCGCAGCCGTCGCTCGACCAAGCCGGAAACCGCCGTCGAGACCGTCATCGCCGAAACGCCTGAAACCGTCGTTGAAGCCGAGACCGCTCCGGCCAAGCCCGCCGCCCAGCGTCGCGACCGCAATCGCGATCAGGCGCCGCGCGACGCCCGCAAGTCCGAGCCGCAGAAGGATCAGCCCCTGCGTGCGGCCAGCGGCGGTTTCGGCGACGACATTCCGGCCTTCCTGCGCCGTCCTGTCGTCTTCCAGGACTAGAGACAAGGCTTCCCGACCGTCAATTTAACCGGTCATTACGGATCGCTGTTCTAGTGTTCGCTCACTAAGAACTAGGGGCGCGAGAATCAGAATGACGGCGCAGGTCGAAACCGCCCTTCGGGGTCCGGAGGCATATGCGCTCGCGCGCCGCGTGGTGGACGCCATGCAGGAAGCCTCCGTCTGGCCGACCCCTCTGAATTTCGAACTCTGGCTGCACTACGTCAGCGATCCCGAAGGCCCGCTCGGGCGCGAGCTTCATCGCCTGCTGACCGGCGACGTTCCCTTCACCGACGCCACCGCTGAAATGCTGGCGGCGGAATTTCTGCCGCGCGGCCGCCTGTCCGAGGAAATTCGCGACGTCGGCGCCGTGCTGAACCGCGAACTCGCCGCGGTCGCCGAAGCCATCGACAACGCCCGCAAGACCCAGTCGGCCTATGGCGAAACCCTCAGCACCGCCTCGGCCCGGATGCAGGACGCCGAACGGCCGACAGACCTGACGGAAATCGTCAGCACCCTGTCCACGGCCACACGCAAGGTCCAGCGCCATACCTCGGCGCTGGAAAAACGCCTGGAGTCCTCGAACCGCGAAGTCGTTCGGCTGCGTGAGCATCTGGAGCAGGTGCGCCGCGACGCCATGACCGACGCCCTGACCAACCTGGCCAACCGCAAGACCTTCGACGAACAGTTGGCGCGTCTCTGCGAAGAGGCCGAGGTCGAGGGCAAGGGCCTGACCCTGGCCGTCGTCGATATCGACCACTTCAAGCGCTTCAACGACACCTGGGGCCATCAGACCGGCGATCAGGTCCTGCGCTATGTCGCCAGCGTCCTGGGCCGCATATCGCGCGCGCCGCGGGTCGCCGCCCGCTACGGCGGCGAGGAGTTCGCGGTCATCTTCCCCGGCGAAACACCCGGCACGGTCGAAGCCGCCCTGAACGCCATCCGCGAAGAAATCGGCTCGCGCTCGCTGCGTCGTCGCTCCACCAACGACGACCTGGGCGCCGTCACCATCTCGGTCGGCTTCGCGGAGCGTCGTGTCGGCGAAACGGCTCTCAGCGTCCTGGAACGCGCCGACGAAGCCCTCTACGCCTCCAAGCGCAGCGGTCGCAATCGGGTCACCAACGCCGAAGCCCTGGCCCAGGCCGCAGCCTAGACCATTGCCCAACCGCCCCCTCTACGTGCCATAACCACGGCATGAGAAGCTTGGCGTTCAACATCGTCTACTGGATCCTGTCGATCAGCTACGGGCTGACGGCCGCCTTCGCGGCCCTGGCCCCCGGCCGCCGCGCGACGACATGGGTCATTCGCCGCTATGTGCACCGCATGGTGCAGGCCATGGCTGTCTTCGCCGGCATCCGACTGCAGGTGCGCGGCAAGAATCACCTGCCCTCCGGCGCCTTCATCGTCGCTTCCAAGCATCAGAGCTGGGGCGACGGTTTCGCCACCTATGACCAGTTCGACGACCTGGCCTTCGTCACCGGCGACCACCTCGAAAAGTTCCCGTTGCTGGGGACTGTGCTGAGAAAACTCGGGGCCATCGTCGTCAACAGCTGCGGCGGGCATACGGCTCGCGCCGCGCTCAAGGAACGCGCCGCCGACGCCCATCGCGAAGGTCGAAAGATCCTGATCTACCCAGAGGGGCATCTGGCGCGGATCGGCGAGAAGTATCGCTATCGGTCGGGCGTCTGGCACATGTACCGCGACTTCGACATGCCGGTCGTGCCCCTGGCCACCAACCTCGGTCTGTTCTGGCCTCAGGAAGAATCACGCAAGACGCCGGGAACCGCGACGCTCGAATTCCTCGCCCCCATCCCGACGGGTCTGCCCAAGGACGAGTTCCTGGCGCGCCTGGAAGACGCGATCGAAGGCAAGACCGCCGAGCTGATCGCCGAGGCCACTGGACGTCCCGTCACGGCGGCCGTCCAGGTCCCCACGCCTAACGAAGCCGCTCTCGCCGCCACAGCCCCGGCCTGACCCGAGCGCTCCAGCCGTGATCGGCAAGATCGCCCATTTTGTTCTTGATTTGTTCCATCTCCATGCCATTCTCCACGCATGAAGACGGCGATGAAAGGACGCGGCGCACGCTCCAATACCTCGGGCCGGTATGAAGCCGACCGGCGCGAGGAATTCGACGACGGCTGGACGGATCAGGACGAAGCGGCCGCGCCGCTGCGCACCACCCTCTCGCCGGAACACGCGCGCACCATCATCGCCCGCAATACGAGTCCCGACGTCGGCTTCGATCGCTCCATCAACCCTTACAAGGGCTGCGAACATGGCTGCATCTACTGCTACGCCCGTCCGTCCCATGCCTGGATGGGCCTATCCCCGGGTCTGGATTTCGAGAGCCGGATCTTCTTCAAGCCCCACGCGGCGAGTCTGCTGGAACAGGAACTC
>Ga0247823_10003760_pt1 | contig 12229 bp, 12 predicted proteins | sample 13C_PalmiticAcid_2_FD_192426 | JGI IMG/M metagenome (GOLD analysis project Ga0247823, IMG submission 192426) | Soil microbial communities from agricultural site in Penn Yan, New York, United States - 13C_PalmiticAcid_Day30 | ecosystem: Environmental > Terrestrial > Soil > Agricultural land...
TTAATGAGTTCGCCTTTTTCTGAATAGAACTCACGTTTCAGAGGAACGCCGTCGGGCTTACGGACCCACGCAATGACTTTTCCCCAGGTGACTGGAGCTGTCGGCTTCGGATTGCAAATGATTTTATATGCCTGAATTCCGTCGACAGCTTCGACCGTTTCGATAGATGCATTGTAATCGCGCGCAAGGCTGCTGACTTTGACGAGGTCATCATTCGTTAGGTCAGAGCCCATCCAGCTTTGAAGCATCATGCTCGATGGAACTCGAATAAGACGATCAACATTCGGCAGGTATTGCCAAAGATTGAAGTCGACACGCAGGTTACCGGCATTTCGATCTTTGTTTGGTTTGAGAATCTTAATCAGCGCGCGATCGGTGCTGCGTGTGACGAGGTTAATCTCCATGGTACGGGTATCGGAGTTGCGTACGACTTCCATTTTTACGGAAGCTTGAAACGAGTCTCCGCGCATATGATCTTCTGCCTTTTGCAGTAAGGCTTGCGCGTTGGGTTTCGCTGCTGAGGCTTTGGCCGCGTTGGCGAAAGGAGCAAGCACTTGGATGCCGACGATGAACAGGGCGAGACTGAGAGCCTTCGACATATCAAGCCTCTTTCCGATCGACCGTCACATTGTTGCGGGTTCGTTTGAGATACGGAACTTCTTCGAGAAGACTCTTCGTCCGTACTTGGAAAACAAACCGTGACAACACTTCTGAGATTTTCTCTGGAGAAACGGATCCCTCAATGAGGCCGTGTTTAATCAAATCCGCGAGGTCTGCCGTTTGTGTCTCTTGCGTGGCCTTCCATTGCTCCAGCATTCGCGCTGAACCGCTGAGAAGCTGCGCAATGATATCGTCGTGCATGACGCCGATACGGCTTCCCTCGACGGCGTAAGTCGGATGACCGCCAAAAATAGGAGGGAACGATAGGACTGTCGCTCCGCCGAAGCAGCGTCCCAGAGCGAAGCCCATTTTAGGATATGGATACTGAATCAGCTTTCGAGTCGCAGCGATGAACTCGGTCAAAAGATCACGTTCGCGCTCAAGGTTTCTCGGCTCGGCACCTGCTGTGTCGACAAATGAGATCACCGGTACGCGAGCCGCTTTAAAGAGATCGAGGGACGCAGAATACTTTTGAAGAGCTCGAGTATTGATAACGTTGCCGATGTGTCCTGGTGGGTTGATAAGAACACCAATGAGTTGACGCTCGTGAACGGCAAAGAAAGTTCTGACAATCGGCGAGAGCGAGTTAAAGACCTCGAGAGAGCCCCCATCAAATTTCGCAAGAACCGAACGTAGCTTCGTTTCTGAGTCCGAAAGAAGTGTGCTGTCCATATGTTCGCCGTTGGCTTCGGGCGAATGGCGATTGCACGTGCGGTCTTTCGGAATAATGTAAGAGAGAGTCGAGATGATTTCTTTTGTACGTCGAAGCGCTGCTGAAAGATCATCGCTCAGTTCGTGAATGAGACTGTTTTGTTCAAAAACATTCTCGGCAGCCGCAATGGCTTTGAAGTCGAACCCTTTTCCGAAGAAGAGATTGATGACTTCGGGGCCGGTGAGATTGATTTGCGACTTTTCGCGAACGGCAATGCGATAATGGCCCATACCGAAAAGCAAAGCACCAAGCCCGAGTGTTCGTCCGATCGAGATCGTGACTAGCAAATTTTTTTCAGCAAAACGATCGAGATGCGGGATGATCGAGAAAGTTTCTTTAAAAACAGTCCGGCCTTCGAGAAAGCGAACGCCTAAAGTGTTTAAAAGAAAAACAACGGGAATTTCAGCTTCTCGCGCGATATCGAGGAACTTCGCTGTTCTTTGAGAAACCTCACGTCCGAAACTACCGCCATTGACGCGGAAGTCATTCATGATGATTCCGACTTGGCGGTTTCCAATCCATCCAAATGCCGTAATAAAACCGTCGCAATCATTGCGCGAGAACTTGTCGATCCCTTCGGGCATGAGGGCGTCGACTCCCGCTTCGGTGAATAGGTCGCCGAGTGAGCTAAGGACAGCTTGTTCTTGAAGTTGAACTCGTACCAAGTTCGAAATGCCCACGCTGTCTCCTCAGCAATTTTGCCCGCGAGAAGTTCTTTCAAGCTTTGAGCCAAAGCCGAGGTCACTATAACGATTGAATTTGAGTATACGAAGAAGAAAATAGTGAAGATCGACGAAGAGCCAACGACGGGAAGTCAGTATCAAAAAGTTAGACACCCGTAGATGTTGGTTTAGGTGATTTGATGGCTTCTGTGCCAGGCGAAAGTGTCGAAAACAGTTTCAATGCGACAATCGAAAAGGCCGTCGCACGACGGCCCTTCGAACTACAAAGTCATAATCAGATTGTTGCGAATCCCAAGAACAAAGCGCCGCAAAGAAGCGCAACTGTCATCAAAGATCCAGTCCATTCATTCATTGTCGAAATCATAGGAACCTCCGTGTTTACTAGGGCCCCTCATCCATTGAGGAGCCCATCACTAGCTAGCTACTGATCAACCAAGAAGTTTAAGAGCGACTTGGTTCATGTTGTTCGCTTGACCGAGGACCGAAACACCAGCCTGCATGAGGATGGAGTTTTTAGTCATCTCCGACGTTTCCGACGCGATGTCTGCGTCGCGGATTCGGCTGTTCGCTGCCGAGAGGTTCTCGTCTGCGATTGCCAAGTTTGCCGTCGTCGAAGTCAGTCGGTTCTGCATGGCACCGAAGTTAGCGCGGATCGCGTTGACCGAAACGATGGCTTTATCAACCGCATCGATCGACGTTTGCGCTGCTTCTTTCACTGCCACACCTTCAGCCACGATCCCGAGCGATTCAAGGCTCGCGTTCGCCGCAGAGGCGTTGAACGAGATCCGGTCTTTGAAAGAGTCGTTGTGCACTCCGACCTGGATATCGATCAAACCACCGGTACCGTTCAAGAGATCACGACCGTTGAAGCTCGTGACTTCCGAGATACGCTGAATTTCCGACTTCAGCTGTTGGTATTCCACATCGACAAACTTACGCTCGGTATCACCGATCGTGTCTGAAGCTGCTTGGACCGCGAGCTCTCGTAAGCGAATGAGCATGTTCGAAACTTCGTTCAAACCGCCTTCTGCTACCTGTACAAGCGAGATACCGTCATTGGCGTTGCGCGATGCTTGGCGCATACCACGAATCTGACCTTTGAGGTTTTCGCTGATCGCGAGACCCGCAGCATCGTCTGCCGCTTGGTTGATTCGGAAACCTGAACTCAATCGAGCCAAGCTTCTATCCATGTTTCTCTGTGTACCTACGAGGTTTCTCTGCGCATTCAGCGCGGAGACGTTCGTTGAAATACGTAGACCCATCTATCCTCCCTGCATTTCCCAATCCTCCGTGATATTCGCCATCCATTGGCTAACGGGCACATCGTGTGCCGCGGTGTTTTTAAGTTGGAAGCCACATGCTTCCGCATAACTGATCGGAATTTTCTGGTGCTGCTTTGAGTCCAGATTGTGAGTAAATTTATTTTGTTGATGTGAAACGAAAGATAAAAACAGAAACGGGGAGAGCGTGTTGCTCTCGTTGTATTTTTTCCGACGCTGACTTCTCGAAGTTTACGTTTTCAACTTACCGAGTTTCACTGCGCGATCGGATGCTCGAGCCTTTTCTCTGACGGTGCGGGTAGGAACCGGGCTCTTTTTGGGTTCTACCTTTTCAGTTCCGCTGTTTGCGTCACTCTCTTCAGCAACAAGGCGCGGCTTTAGCGGTCGGCGATGGAAGAAGTATTCCACTCCCGATGCGGTCTGGCCCTTGCGAAGTTTGTTACGCTTACTACGCGTGAACATGTCTGCACTCGCTGTCTTTTTTCAGACAGTCCTTCCTCTAATATTTTCGTCCTCTTATGGGAGGCCGAAGTTTTGCCATAGTCGTTCGTTTCTTTTTTAATAGGGGCTAGGCAAGCTAGCCCCTATAAGCAGGAAACGAATTAGTCGTGTAAGCCAAGATGAAAGCGAGCCTTCATCTGGTTGTAGCGAGTGGTGGACCTTCGGCGCTCCGGCCTATGGTTACACCACCCCTACGTGGGTGTTAGTCAGAGTTCATCAACCCTGGAACGAACGGTTCAAGAGACTCAATGCCGTGTTACTAGTCTGGTTCGCTTGTGCGAGGACGGAAGTACCTGCTTGTAGCAAGATATTGTTCTTCGTCATCTCCGCAGTCTCTTCAGCGATATCCACATCTCTGATTCGGCTATTGGCTGCTGACAGGTTTTCTGTCGACACCGCAATGTTCGAGATCGTCGATTGAAGTCGGTTCTGAATCGCACCGAAATCTGCTCGCATTGCCGACACTGACACGATGGCCGAGTCGATTGCTGAGAGAGAGTTCTGTGCAGACGCTTTATCTGCGACCGAAGTCAGGTTGACACCGAGAGCGGCGCTGTTCGCGTCTGCTTTCGAAGCATCAAATGAGAGTCGATCGATATTCGGATCGTTTCGAGTTCCGACTTGGAAGTCGAGAATCGAGCCGGTACCTGATAAGAGCTGTGTTCCGTTGAACTCTGTTCCGTCAGCGATACGATCAACTTCGGATACGAGCTGGTCGTATTCCACGTTGAGGAACTGTCTTTCAACAGGTCCGATCGTGTCAGAAGCGGCTTGGACCGCGAGTTCGCGCAAGCGGATCAGGATCGAAGAGATCTCGTTGAGACCACCTTCTGCAACCTGTACGAGAGACACACCATCTTGTGCGTTTCTCGAAGCCTGCTTTAAGCCTCGGATCTGTGCTCTCAAGTTTTCTGAGATTGCCAGACCTGCGGCGTCGTCTCCCGCGCGGTTGATTCGGTAGCCCGAGCTCAACCTTTCGAGAGATTTATCGAGACCCCACTTAGTTCCCAACAAGTTACGTTGAGCATTCAGTGAGGATACGTTGGTATTGATACGTAAACCCATACCATCCTCCTCCGTGAGTTACGAAGCGTCCATCCTTGGTGCTTCGAGGATTCATAATGAATCCATTGGTTACATATCTCTTCGGCGTCTCACTCTGAGGCTTGAGACACTTGAGACAGTTTTTTCTCATTTTTGGGCAATTCGCGACGCAAGTCTGGCGGTTCGCGTATGAAATGCGAGTCGAAAGGCGGGGTTTTGAGAGGAATTAAAGTCTTAAGTCTGGCTCAGGAAGAGCGAATCAACCTCCAGCGAGTTGCTGGAGGCGGAAGATTTGTCCTTGGCAGATGATGTCGTAACCGATCGGGCGCAATTTTCTTCGAAGATTGAACAGATGAACGTCGAGTGTTTTGCGGTTCACCGCCGTTTTCGTCCAAACGGCGTCGTAGAGGAACTCTCGCGCAGCTGCTCGATCCGGCATATTAAGGAGAACGGTGAGGATCTGATGCTCGCGGAACGTGAGATCATTAACCTGAAGACCATCGATATCATTTCTCAAGATACGACTCGCATTACTATCAATTCGCAAGAACGAGCGTTCGACCTTAGCGACCAGTTCATTCGGTCGAAGAGGCTTCAATATATAGTCACGCGCTCCAACTCTGAGGAAGAAGCGAATCAGTTCTAAATCATCAAGGCGTGAAACGATGATCGTTTCTGGAAGCGACCGTGCTCCGCCGGGAGTACTGAGGCTTTGGAAGAGCTGCGAAAAAGAACCTTTCGCAGTTTCAGGATCTGCAACGAGAAGTTTAGGCTGTCCATGAGGAGCATCATTGAAGGCGGATGCAAACGCCTTGAAGTCATTGAAGACTTGCAGCGGATATCGCAACCCCAGTGTCTGCTGATAGAGCAGCACCGAACCGGGATCAGAATCAAGAACCCAAATTGGATCGTTTTCCAGAGTCATTGGTTCAATATTCCCTTGCTACAAAGAAGCTATTAAACATCGCGAGAATTTCTTCGGGTGCGATATTCAAGTAATTCGTCAAAGTGAACACATCCTCGAGCGGAATTTGTACCTTTCCAGTTTCGTAGTCTTCAAGCACAGACGGATCCGGCAAGTTCAATGCTGCAGAAGCGTTATCAATCGAAATTCCTGCAGCGACTCTTCTCTCGTGAAAGAACTTTCCCATTTGGGCAGATCTCTTTCCATCGAACCGTTGATCGTCTGCAAGTTCGGCATTTTTTCGCACTTTGCCGTCCATGCTCATACTCCTATGGTACATTGTCGTTCGACAAAATAAGCCGAAAGAATCCATACGATTCCTGCCGCCTCTCATTTTGCTACATTGGAAAGACAAAATAGCAATTTAACGGGTAGCTAGGGAAGAGCGGTTAAGAATTCTTAAGCAAACGCCGTCTCGGAGAGCGACGTTTTACTTTGGGAAATAAAACTAATTCAGGGACGACGCTCATAGGTAACGAAGTCGAATGGTACAGGTTTCTCACGGTGACTTCGTTCGGTTTCTGTAAAGTCTCGGTCAGAGAACTCTGGGAACTTCGCATCACCCTCAAAAGTCTGCTGGATTTCCGTGAGATAAATTCGGTCCGTGACAGGAAGCATCTCGCGATAGATCTCACCGCCGCCGACAATGAAAACCTCTTCTGGCCATTGCTGGCCATCGGCTTTGCGGGCAAGGGGATGATTGAGGCTTCCAGTGAGAATCTGCTGACAGATGGTGATGGCCTCGTCGATAGAGCCCACGACGATGGCATCGCTTGGTTTGTATCCGGACTGGCGAGTGATGACGACGTGCAAGCGGCCCGGCAATGCACCTCCGAGAGATTCGAAGGTTTTGCGGCCCATCACCATGATGTGACCCATGGTTTTATCTTTGAAGAATTTAAAATCCTCAGGAATACGCCACGGCAGGACACCGTTTTTTCCGATCACGCGATTTTCCGCCATCGCAGCGATTGCGGAAAGAATCATACAGCGACCTCAGCCTTAATGGCTGGATGGGGGTCGTAGCCGACAAGCTGGAAGTCTTCGAATTTGAAATCGAACAGCGACTTTACTTCGCGATTGATTGTCATAACCGGGAGCGGTTTATCCGTTCGAGTGAGTTGAAGCTTCGCTTGCTCGAGGTGGTTCGAGTAAAGATGCGCATCACCGAGTGTATGAATGAAATCACCCGGAACAAGACCAGTCACTTGCGCCACCATCATGCAGAGAAGCGCATAGCTTGCGATATTGAACGGAACACCCAAAAAAACGTCAGCCGAGCGCTGATACATCTGAAGGCTGAGTTTTCCATCGGCGACGTAGAACTGGAAAAACGCATGACATGGTGGCAGAGCCATCTTGTCGACCTCGCCCGGGTTGTACGCGATCACCATGAGGCGACGCGAGTTCGGATTCGCTTTAATCTGCTCTACAACCTGTGCGATTTGATCGATGGTGCGGCCATCGGTCGTCTCCCACGAGCGCCATTGCTTTCCGTAGACGGGGCCGAGATTTCCATTTTCGTCAGCCCATTCGTCCCAGATCGAAACTTTGTTTTCAGTCAGATACTTGATGTTGGTGTCGCCTTTGAGGAACCAAAGGAGTTCGTGAATGATCGAGCGAACATGAAGTTTCTTCGTCGTGATCAGAGGGAAACCTTTAGAGAGATCGAAGCGCATCTGGTGCCCGAAGACGCTGAGGGTGCCGGTGCCGGTACGGTCACCTTTTTCGGTGCCTGTGTTTAGAATTAGCTCAAGAAGATCATGGTATTGCTTCATGGTGGAGGCTCCTGCTGACTTGTCCGGGATGTCGATGGTGAGTGCGACGCCCACATCAAAGAACACCCCCGTCCCAGCGTCAACGAGCCTTTGAGCCAAAAAACAACACCGAAAAGGTACCGGGTTGTTTTTTGGCCAGCGGCGCACAAAGGGACGACGCGGCGGGTTGCAAAAAACAACCCGGTACCTTATGGTGCCGGCATGGAAATCAAAGATCCGATTCATGGGGCGATCGATGTCAGTGCGGCGGAAGTTGCGGTCATCGATAGTCGGGAATTTCAGCGGCTTCGGGCTATTAAGCAGCTTGGGTTTGCGGAGCATAGCTTTCCGGGTGCGACCCACAATCGGTACATCCATTCTGTCGGCGTCATGCATCTCGCTGGCCGTGCTTTTGACTCTGTCTTTCGTTCGTTTCAGTTTTCGTCACCTGCTGCGCGCCAACGTCTAAGAAACGCAACTCGCTTGGGTGCGCTTCTTCATGACATCGGTCACGGGCCTTTGAGCCACACGACGGAAGAAGTCATGCCGAATGTCGATGAACTTGCGATCGATATTTACAAGACGCGAGCGCCGGCCTCTGGAGTCGCGGCGAATTCAAATCGTCAGGCGACTCATGAAGACTACACGATCAAATTTTTGACCGATTCGCCTTTGAGCAAAACGATCCAATCGCAGTTTCCGGATTTATCGCCTGTTCACGTTGCGTGTCTTGTCGATCGCTCACTCGCAGTGCCGGATGATTTCTTCGTTGATCACGGTTTGGATCTGCGTCCTGTCTTGAGTCAGATCATCAGTTCAGAAATGGACGTTGATCGTATGGACTATCTGGGTCGTGACGCATACTTCTGCGGAACGAACTACGGAAAAGTCGAAATCGATTGGCTCATCGGAAACCTCACCTGCCATGAAGTGAACGGCAAAGTGAATCTCGCGCTCAATCGTCGCGCCCTTTACACGTTCGACGACTTTTTGATCTCGCGCCATCACATGTACTTGATGATCTACTTCCATCACAAGAGCATCATCTACGAAGAAATGCTGATGCGTTATCTGACGTCGCCTGATTGCACGTTCATTTTGCCGGCATCTTTGGATAAGTACGTGAAGAGCAACGACTATGCTTTGTATGAGCACTTGGCGAGTGTCGACAACCGTTGGGCGCGCCGAATTGCTGATAGAAATCCGTTCCGCATGCTCTTCGAACTTCACGCCACCGATGAAACGAAGCGCCCGGTACAAATGAAAGAGGCGCTCGAGGCTGAAGGTATCGAAACGATTCTTGCGTCGTCGAGTGCGCGTCTTTCGAAGTATCATGCGACTCATGCTGAGCAGGCGCACACTATCTTTGTCGTCGATCAGTACGATCTCATGGAAAAACCAATTCCGATCGAGCAATGCACGAGCATTTTTCAACGCTACGAAGAAACTCGTCGCATCGAACGCCTGTACGTCGCGCCTGAAAATTATCAAAAGGCGCGCAAGCTCGTTAGCGATCGCAGGCTTTAGTCTGGCCCTTGAGTCCTAGACTCAATCAATTCCCGAGTTGAGACGAAACGAGAGTCATGCTGAGACAGCTGGCTCTTGTCGCTACATTTTTGATGGCATCTTTCACGACGGTGAAAGTGCGTGCGCACGTTGAGCTCAATACGTTCTACACAAGCGAGTCACTTTCAATGGGTTCGAATTCGACCAACAGTCGAATGTTCATTGAAGGAGCGATCGGATTCTCGATCGACAAGAAGTCGACCTATCTCGTCGGCTGGAACTACTCGATGATGACGACCAGTGATGCGAAAGGCTCTGATACGACTTCGTATTCGAGCACGCAGATGGGGCCTCGTTTTTTGTGGTTCATGACCAAAGACAAAAGCTGGAGTCTTGGACTCGGCTACTACCTCGTTACGACGGCGACGTTTTCAACCAATGGTGGGGAATCAGTAAAGTGGAGAGGCACGGCTCTCAAAGCCGATGTCGGCTATAACTTTCCGGTCAGCGAAAATCTCTATCTCGGGATTCGTTTGAATTACTCATCGGCGACATACAGCGAAAAAATCGAAGGCGAAACTGAACTCGAGAATGTCAGTTATGCAAAGACTGCGATGTATCCCTCGCTCTACGCTGTCTATGTTTTCTAAGAAATCTTAGCCGTGTTTGCGTTCGAGCTTATCGGCGAGATCGTTGAGGCCGTCCATGACATCGTGCCATTCATCTTTTTTACGAAGACTTCCACGTGCCTTGTAATCGCCTGCGCGCAGCTGCTCAATCAAGCGCTTGATTGGAATCATCGGACCAAAGATGCGATGGCTGAGCGCGATGCCGGCTGCAAACATCACGAACGTCAAAGTAACCGAAAACGCGATGAGCGCGATCGATGCAGTGAGAATCGAGCGATTCAAATCCTGCGCAACATCGGGTGAGACTGCGAATGTATTTGCGAGAGAGGCAATCGTCGAACTCAAGTAGTAGAGAAAGAAGATGATGTAGAGACACATCAGGCCAATCGCGCCGCCAAAGAAAACGAACGAGTATTTCAGCTGCTGTCGCGGGTTGACGAAGATATTGCTGAGATCTCGCTGATTCGGTGCGGGATTGAACTTTTCTGCGGCCATCGTCGCCTCCAATCCAAAGGATAAACCAACGAGCTTTGAGTCTCAATCCGCGGCCGACTTAGGTCTTGCTATTGACCGGGCTCGTCGGCGAATTCAGAATTTGAATCGAGGGGAACACATGCAAAAAGTTGAGGTTCTAGTTACGTTGGCCATTTTCTGTTTTGCTGGCATCGCACACGCGTTGACTGAAGAAAATGTGCGTCTATTCAAGGCTGATAAGACTGGGACGCTTCATCTTGTCGGCGCTCCATCAGATACCGGAAAACTCGATGCATCTATCATCGTTGGCGATAAGGCACTTTGCGGTTCACTCCAGAAGAACACGGGGAAAAAGCAGATCGCGGCAGACCAAGGGTGTCGATCTGGCTATTCTGGAACTTACAAGTTCAATCAGAAGCACTTGGTGTCGGATCGGGAACTTCCATTGCTATTGGGTTTCGACAGTTGCTTGGTCAAACCACTCAGCCCTTCCCAACCCAGTAAAGAAACGATCGAGCGTTTCAAAAAAGATCGAGGCCTTTCTGGTTACGTATCGGAGAGAGCAAAGCAGTTCACCGACTCGCGCGGAGCGGAGTATTTGATGTTCATCGGCATGAAAGCCAAGACGAAACCTGGAAGAAATTCGGAGATATCTCCTCTGGACGTCGTCGGAGCAGCCAAGAGAGACTTCTTGCTGGTGGATGTTGCAAGAAAGAAATCGGTCCTCGATCTGCGTGAGCAAACTTGCTGCGATCCAAAAACCGCGAATTTAGTATGCGAATATCTAAGCCAGTCTGAGTCGGCTTGCTTCGAACCGAGCATTGTCGACGAGAAGATTGTTTCGTTCGAAGGGTTACTTGAAGACGACGGAAAGCTTTATTCCTACGCCGTCGGATACGGCGTTGAGGGTGCACACGGCTTTGTTTGGGAGATCGCGAACAATGCACAAAAGGAAGTCTTTCATCGCCCGATTTACGCTTTGGGCGGCTGCAAGCAGTAAGACAACTAGACAGAATCTAGTACCTCCGAAGCAGAAGGGCTCGACGACTAGACGACGCCGAGAAAATCTATGTCCACCTCGTCCGGACAAGGTGATGACGCCGATCAACCCATTCTGGAACGGAAAGTCGCGGTCAGCCCTTGAATGCGGCAAGGCCTGTGATGTGTTCGCCGAGGATGAGACGGTGAATGTCTTCAGTTCCCTCGTACGTATTTACGCTTTCTAGATTCATCATGTGACGACCACATTGATATTCGTGCGTGATGCCTGAGGCGCCGAGGATGTCGCGGGCGACTCGTGCTGTTTTCAAGGCCATTGCGACGTTGTTCATTTTTGCCATCGAGACTTGTTGCACGCTCGCGCGGCCGACGTCTTTCAAGCGACCGAGACGATAAGCGAGCAGCTGACCCTTTGTGATCTCGGTGAACATTTCAACGAGTTTTGCTTGAACGAGTTGGAAGCCGGCGATCGGGCGATCGAATTGGATTCGCGTTTTCGCATATTCGAGAGCTTCGCTGTAACACGCCATCGCTGCACCCAAAACTCCCCACGAAATTCCATAGCGCGCGTTGAACAAGCAACCCACCGGCCCTTTGAGACCTTGCACGTTCAGCATTTGCGATGCTGGAACTCGACAATCTTGAAACGTCAATTCACTGGTGATTGAAGCTCTGAGCGAGAATTTGTTGTGGATGTCGCGGGCTTCGAAACCTTTGGTGCCTTTTTCGACGATGAATCCATGAATTCTGTCGCCTGCATCTGGCACTTTCGCCCACACGATCGCCAGATCAGCGATCGATCCGCTGGTGATCCACATCTTGCTGCCGTTCAAGATGTAGTCGTTTCCATCTTTTTTCGCTCGCGTGATCAGGCCCGCAGGGTTTGATCCGAAATCGGGCTCAGTAAGACCGAAGCATCCGATCAACTCGCCTTTGGCCATCTTCGGAAGATACTTTTGTTTTTGCTCTTCAGTGCCATAAGCGTGGATCGGATACATGCACAGAGAGCTCTGAACACTG
>Ga0247823_10003762_pt1 | contig 12227 bp, 10 predicted proteins | sample 13C_PalmiticAcid_2_FD_192426 | JGI IMG/M metagenome (GOLD analysis project Ga0247823, IMG submission 192426) | Soil microbial communities from agricultural site in Penn Yan, New York, United States - 13C_PalmiticAcid_Day30 | ecosystem: Environmental > Terrestrial > Soil > Agricultural land...
GGCGTGCACATCACCGCCGCCGAGGTCCTCGGCCGTGACGACCTCGCCGGTCGCGGCCTTCACCAGCGGCGGGCCGCCGAGGAAGATGGTCCCCTGGTTCTTCACGATCACGGTCTCGTCGGACATCGCCGGCACGTAGGCGCCACCGGCGGTGCACGAGCCCATCACGGCCGCCAGCTGCGGGATCCCGCGCGCCGACATGTTGGCCTGGTTGAAGAAGATCCGGCCGAAGTGCTCCTTGTCGGGGAACACCTCGTCCTGCATCGGCAGGAAGGCGCCGCCGGAGTCGACGAGGTAGATGCAGGGCAGGTCGTTCTCGGCCGCGATGGCCTGCGCGCGCAGGTGCTTCTTCACCGTGACCGGGTAGTAGGTGCCACCCTTGACGGTCGCGTCGTTGGCGACGACGAGGCAGTTGCGGCCCTGCACGCGACCGATGCCGGCGACGACGCCGGCCGACGGGACGGCGTAGTCGTCCCCGTCCTTGCCGTACATGCCGTACGCCGCCAGGGGCGCCACCTCGAGGAACGGGCTGCCCGGGTCGAGCAGGCCGTCCACCCGGTCGCGCGGCAGCAGCTTGCCGCGGTCGGTGTGCTTGGTGCGGGCGGCCTCGCTGCCGCCCTGGCGGACCCGGGCGAGCCGCTCGCGCAGGTCGGCGCTCAGCTCGCGCAGGCTCGGCTCGGCGACCGGGGTCTCGGTGCTCGTCGTCTCGGACACGAGCGTTAGGTTAACGATCATTAACCTGCCGTGGCAACCCCTTAGGGTGGAGCAGTGCGACCCGCGCGGTATCGCCTCGCGGACCAGCCACGACGCGCCGATCAGTAGGTGGCCAGTGGTCCGCTCGGCAGCAGTCGGTCCAGACGGGTGCGGACCGCTGGGTCAACGACGGTCGTGTCGCTGAGACCGAGGAACTGGCGCATCACGAACGAGTAGTCCACCGCGTGAAACTCGGCCTTCTCGAGGGCGGTCATGTTACGGGGAGACTGGTCGAGCACTCGATCGAGCCGCCCCGGGCTGAGGTAGAACCTTCGGTATGCCTCATTGCGCAGTTCCTCGAGCCGCTCGCCTGAGACATGGCTCGTCGGCGACGTGTTGTGTGCGCTGAAGTAGCCGCTGTTGTTGCCATTGGTCGGGTCGTAGCCCTCGGCCACGGCCATGTCCCACACCTCGGTGCCGACGTGGGGGTTCAGGACGAAGAAGTTGGCCTTGGTCAGTCCTTCCGCCGTCTCGTTGAACTCGATCGTTCGAGCGATGTCAGCCTCAGTCTCGCTGGGGAAGCCCAGGATGTTGAACGCTCCGACAATGATGCCGGCGTCGCCGAGCATCCGAATCACGTCACGCGTGCGGTCGAGGTGCAGGCGCTTCTTGATGACCTTCTGAACCCGCGCATCACCCGACTCGACAGCGACCATGGTGTAGAAGGTGCCGCCATCGACCAGCAACTCGACCAGTTCCTCATCGAGCAGGTCGGCGCGAAGCCCGTTGGGAAATGCGAAGCGGAGCTTGCGACCTCGGTTCTTGATCCGCGTGAAGATCTCATGCACACGGCCACGGTGGATGTTGAAGATGTCGTCGTACACCAGGAAGGTGTCGATGCCTTCGCCGCTCCAGTAGTCGATCTCGTCGAGCACGGAATCGGGCGATCGGTAACGCACCGCCTTGCCCATGATGTCGTGACAGTAGACGCAGCGGTAGGGACACCCGCGCGTCGTCACGATGGGCACATAGTCCACCTTGAGGTTGAGCAATGAGGTGTACCCGCCATAGGCCCACGGATCGACCTGTGCCCGGGTGGGGTACCGGAGCTCGTTGAGATCGGGCATGTAGGACCGCCCGTTGCAGCGGGCCTTGCCTTCGTCATCTCGATAGATGAGGCCAGGCACATCGGCCAGCTCGCCTTGGCCCGTTCGAAGCCAGTTCATCAACGCGGGGAACCCCGGTTCACCCTCGCCCTCGATGGCGTAGTCGATGGCGTCCTCGTCGAGCACGACCTCGCGAACGGCCGTCACGTGCGGCCCCCCGGCGACGACCGGGCACCCGACGACGTCTTTGACCCACTGGGCCACCCAGACCAGCTCGGGAGCGTAGTGAGTGAGCCCGCTGATCGCCACGACATCGGGAGCGAACTCGACCACCATCCGCTGCCAGTCCTCGCCGCGATTGAGGTGGAAGAGGATGTTGATGTGTTGAACCCGATCCTCGGGCCGCCAGGGAGTGTTGGCATCGAGGTAGAGCGTCCCGAGCTCGATGCTGCACTTCTTGTCGTAGAACTCAAGCTCGCGCGACGCCGGGTCGCCCGGCCTCTTCACGTTGACGTTGACGAAGCTGACGCGCATCTTCACCACCACCCGTCTATGGGGACGACATCGTTTCGTGACTCGGTCGGCTCCCCGCTGACCAGGTACAGCGTCCGGCCCGAGATGTCGGGCACACCCAGTTCGGCGTGCTGCCGCCTCGCGAGATCCCGGTCGTAGTAGGCGGCCGCGGGCATGTAGCGGAAGGTGATTCCCGCGCGGCGCCGGGAAGAGGTGTTGGCGGCTGACCCGTGGACCAAGTACACGTCGTGGACGGAGAACTGGCCGGGCTCCAGAGATGCGGTGCGCGCGCTGGCCCGTTGCGCGTCCGTGAGATCGAGGCTGTTACTGAGAGTTCGGCCCGCCGACGGCGCGTGATCGTGCACGTAGAGCTCGCGTGCCCGGTGTGAGCCCGGAACGTAGGTGAGTGCGCCGTTCTCTATGTCCGACCGGTCCAGTGCGAGCCACACCGTGCAGGTGTCCAAAGGAGTGATAGGCCAGTAGTGGCCATCCTGGTGCCAGGGCGTCTCTTTGCCGACCCTTGCGGGCTTGCCGAAGAGGCCGCACGCCCAGAGCAGGACGTCGGACCCGAGGGCCGCGGTCACCGCCGACAGGATGAGGGGATGCGAACCGAACTTCGGCCCGAAGTCGTCCCCCATGAGGTCAGGGACGAAGTCAGGCACGTCGCTCTGGCCGGAACCGAGGTAGCGCCGAAGCTCGACCTTGATCTCTGCCATGACATCGTCCGGAAGTGCGCGATCCGAGATCGCCAGGCCATTCGTCGCGTAGACCGATGCCGAGATCACAGCGTCCTGGCCGATGGCTCCCAGGTCGAGCCGCTGGGACGGCATAGCTAGGCCGCACCCATCGAGCTCTCCGGGCTCGTGAGACCGTAGAGCTCCGCCACGTTGCCGTAGGTCACCTGTTCGGTGGTCTTCTCGCCGAGGCGTTCCGCGATCAGCTCCACCAGCTCGCTCGAATGCGGATAGCTCGACTCCGCATGCGGATAGTCGGACGCCCACAACAATCGGTCGCTCGGCCACTGATCGGCGATCGCCGCCAGCTCGTCCGTCTCGTGCTGGAAGGTCATCCACACCGACTGCCGGATCTGGTCGACGGCTGGCTGTGAGAGGCCGAGCCCGAACGGCGCGCCGTAACGTTCGTCCGCGTGGGCCAACCGCTGCAGGAAGTGGGGCACCCACAGCAGGTCGAACTCACACAGCACCAGTCGAAGGTCTGCGTGCCGCTCCCAGACGCCGCCGAGCACCATGTCGGTGAGGGCGCGCTGAGCCTGGTGGGGGATGGCCATGTACTCGCGCAGTGCACGGCGGACGTCAACCGTGACGTCGCTGCGCACCGCCCCGCGATGGATCGTTATCGGCACGCCGTGCTCCACTGCCAGAGCCCACAATGGGTCGTACTCAGCCGCGCCATAGTCCACGTCCGAGTCGCCACGCACGACGACCGTGCGTAGCCCTGCAGCAAGTGCACGCCGAGCCTCCCGGAGGGCCCAGTCGAGGTCGGCTGTGTCCACCAACGCCGCGCCCAGCAACCGATCCGGATATGGCTCAGTGTGCTCGATGACGAAGTCGTTGTAAGCGCGGAAGCACGCCTGCCGGAGATCCACGTCGCGGACCCCGAAGATCAGGTCGGCGAAGGTTGGATAGAGCACCTCGGCGCTGATGCCGTCCCGGTCCTGCTCCGCGATACGTGCATGCGCGTCCCTGATCGAGTCCGGCGCGGCGGCGAAACCGCGGGCGGCACGCGCCGGGAGATCCTCGGAGGCGACACCCGCGGCCGCCGCAGCGAACACCGACCGGGGCTGGATGTCCTCGCAGGCGAAGAACTCACCCGGTCGTCCGTCCAGCGTGATGACTCGCGGAGCGCGATCCTTCAGGCGGGCAGGCAGACGGTCTCGCCAGATCTCCGGAGGCTCACAGATGTGCGAGTCGGCCGAGATCAACTTCCTGTTCACGGAATCACCTCACGGTTGGGAAGGGAAGGGCAATGGGCTGACGTCGATCCGCAATCTCCGCGCGGGACATCGCGACGTCGAAGACGTCCTTCGCGAGCGTGCCGTCGTCAAGCACTTTCTCCACCCGCCAGCACGACGGGTCGGAAGCGGTCCAACGTTCGTACTCGCCGCGCCCCGCATTGGCCATCGCCTGGTAAGCCGTTCCTCGGCAGCCCGCGAGGCACGAACGGTTGGCAAGCAGCTCGCAGTCCTTGCAGTCGCCCTGCACGGTCGTCGGCAGGTTACGGATGATCTCCAGCGCAGGCGACCTGATGATCTCTGCCAGCGACGACTCGTTCAGATCACCGATGGGTGTCTCGATGCCAGGACAGGGCTTGATCGTGCCGTCCGCGTGGATGTCGACGCGGAACAGGTTCTCGTAACAGGCTCCTGCGAGGTACGGAGGCTTGGCCTCGTACGGCTGGTAGCCCTCGGCGATGTCCTGCTGGCGCACCACCTCGAAGAGACGCGCGACATCCTCGCGGTCGATCGCGAGCTCAGGATTCTGCTGGGCGTATCCCTGGGCCTTCGTCAACTCGACGTGGGCATAGATGTTGCGGGCCCTGAGCTGGCTGATGAGCTCCGGCAGGTAGGGCAGGTTGATCCGCGCGATGACTGACTCAACTCCAAGGCGAGTGGTGCCGTCAGGCCGCAGGTCGGCCATCCCCAGCTCGGCGAGCCGTTCGATGAACGCCACCTGTCCGGCGTAGACCTCTTTCGCGGGCCGGTTGATACCGGCCATGAACCCCTGGATTCTCTCCAGTTCGGGAAGACGAGGGTCGTCCAACTCCACGATCGGCACATTGAGCTTCGTCAGCAGGTTGATGCCGGACCCGGCGATCCACTGGAGGTCAGCTTCATCGAGCAAGCCGCCGTTGGTCACCAGGCTGACGGCAACGCCGCGATCCTGCAGGAACAAGATCACGTCCTTCCAGTCCTTGGCAGCGGTGGGCTCGAAGGTCCCGTTGAGCGTGACTGCCTGGACCCCGAGATCGATTGCTTGAAGCAGCCACCCCTTCATCCGTGCCGTCCAAGTGGGATCTCGGTGGAGAGGAATGCCGTCGTGGTCGCGCACGGTCTCCTGCAGGGGCCGCTTCGCCGCATCCGGGTCGCCGACATAGCAATACGGGCAGCGCCAGTTGCAGGTCGGTGGAGTGTTCATCTTCAAACCCACCCGAAGCAGCCGTCCAGTCTGAGTACTGTCGTACTTCTCCTCGAGGGAGGCGTTGAATCCTCCGAACACAGGGATCCGGCGATAGGCGGTGTCGGACGTCATGCTGGCTTGCATTGGTCTTGACTCCTGTCGGTAGTGGTGGCGTGGTCGCTTGGAACCTGCGCACGGGCGACCCAATCGACGACCTGGTCGTAGAGGAGTCGGAGCCGGGCGTGATCCTCGGCACCGAGCAGCGCGTCGAACGCGATGTCGGACACCGCTGTCGCAGCCCCGTACGCCAATGCCTCGTCTCGGAACGTCGAGCCCAAGACCCCGGCCAGGGCATGGTCGGACGAAGGCCTCGCCAGAGCGGAACGGCCGCGCGGAATCACCACGTCGCCGAACACACCGATATCTCTCGGCATGACGAGTTCGTCCGGGAGTGCAAGCCTCACACCGGCCTGCCCGAGGCAGGCGGCATACTCGGGATCGATCCCGAGCGCGTTGCGCATCAAGAGGAACAGATTCCCTCCACCGGTGCGTGCGGCGATCTCGCAGAACACCAGACCGCTCGGCGTGTCGAAGAACTCGGCATGGAACGGGCGCAGCTCGGGCGCCGGTGGAAGCGCCGCGATCACGTCGGCGGTCACCGCCAATGCTGCGGCGAACAGCGGATCGGCGCGGTCGGCCTGAAGAATCCCGTGGGGCACCAGCGAGCCGAGCGAGGTGAGACATGTCTCGGTGTACCGGCCGACCATCAGGGCGACGGGCCGGCCGGCGACCATCAGCCCGTCGACGGAGATCATCGGCCCGTCGATCCATTCCTCGGCGATCAGCTGCTCCCACCCATCAGCCGGCGCGTAAGACGAACATGCGGCAGGGTCCAGACGCACAACACCGGTGGCGCCCGACCCCCATCGTGGCTTGACGACGACCGGGCCGCCGACGTCATCTGCGAACGTGACCAGGTCACGAGGCGAATTCACAGCGGCGAACCGAGGGCAAGCCACGGCCGAGCGTGTGACGTGCCGCTTCATCACCAGCTTGTCGCGGTAGGCGTGGGCGGACTCGGCGCGCTGCCCGGGAAGGTCGAGTCGTTCACGCAACTCACCGCTGAGCACGATGTCGTCCTCGTGGAGCGCGACAATGGCAGTGAACGGGTGTTCCGCGTGGTCGCGCAGCAACGCGTCGACCAAGGCCTGCTCGTCCAGATCAGGCACCGTCCGGCAGGCTGCGTAGCGGTCGTCCCGGACGCTGTTGAAGAAGGCCTCGTCGCGCGCGGATCCGCCGACGTACAGAACGCAGGTCTGACCTAGCTCATCGAGCCAGAGGTCGTACCTGTGAGCGGCCAGTGACTTCCGCGAGATGAGGGCGACGTGCCCACGCTCGCGCTGATCCGCCGTGGGCGACACCCTGAAGGCAGGGTCCGGCCAACCAACCGACATGTCTTGACCCCCGAGATTGCGTCCGGAACCGAGCGGATAGCAAACGTGGCCCAGATCACAAAATCCCAGGCCGGGGTGAGTATAGGCAGATCAACCCAACTATCGGCGACGCCACGTTCGCCGCATTCCCGACCCCGGTTCGGCCGGTGAGGCGGCGTCCCCGGCGGAGACCGAGAAATGGACCGCCGCCGTCGCTAGCAGGACCAACGCGATCAGTACGAACCAGCCGCTGACGCCCCCGGAATAGAGCCAACCGAGAGCGAAAAGTGGTCCGACGAGCAATTGGATGCTCGTGCCCGCACCGAATGCGGCGAGATACTCGTGTCGTCGATCCTCGGGCGCCATCGCGAGCGAGATCTCCCAGGACGCAACGGCTTCAGTGTTCTCAGCGAAGGTCAGCAGCACAACGGCGGCGACCAGAACTGCGAGGCCCGCACCCGTCCCGCCCAACCAGGAGGTGCTGGCGAAGGCAAGGCACCCGAGCACCATGAGGACGGTGGAGAGGAGAAGCATTCTTCGCGCGGCGGTCAGCGTGCCCGACCGGGCCGCGATCGGTCCCTGAACCAGCACCGTCACCACTGCATTGAGGGTGAGGAGCAAGGAGCCGACCAGCGCACTGAGATCGAGCCGCGACACCACCCAGAGTGGTAGCAGGACAAAGAGGATCGAGTCGTGGAGCAGCAACACCGAGTGCGCCAGGGTGACGACGAGGAAGCGGCGATTGCGGAGCGGTCCCGTCACCACCTCGCGACGAGGCGTCGGGGTTTCGAGCGCGGTCGGCGAAGGCTGTCCCAATCTGAGCTGCACCCACCAACCCGTACCCGCAACGACGAGACCGCTGGCGGCGAACAGTGCAGGAAACGCTCTCGGACCCAGGGCCGGAACCGCTACCCCGGCAAGCAAGAGGCCGACTCCAAGCCCAGCGTTGCTGATTCCCCGAAGGGCGCCCATTGTCGCCGTACGGGTCCGGTTCGACTCGTGCTGCGCGACGAGCCCTTGCAGCAGCGGCGAGCTGGCCCGCACACCGATCGTCGCGGCGACCATCGCAATGACGTACACGGGGAACGTGGTGGCACTCGCAAGCGCAGCAAGGCCGAGTCCGCGGACTGTCGCGACGAGCACGAACAATCGAAGGGGCCCCCATCGATCGGCCAAGCGGCCGACGAATGGACCCGACAGCAGTGCCATCAGGCTCGCCACCGAGAGTGTTGCGCCGACGTGGGCAGGTGCGAATCCGACATCGCGGACGAAGTAGATGGCCGCAACCGCGAGGGTGACGCCTTCAGCCGCCGCCGACACGCCTGCTGCGACGGCAAGCGCGCGGCCCGACCTGCTGGACGGCACGTAGTGCCGCAGTATCCGACGACGGTGCACCGGCTCAGCGCCGATCTCGCCGGCCTGCGCGCCCGAGTCATGCGCTGCCATGCAGCGCAGTCTAGGCACGGAGAACACCAACGACCGAGCTTGACGTTCGGCCCTTGTCGCGATGGCTAGCATCACGACAGCCCACCTCCCGTGGGCCGGCTCGCAGGCGTTGAGCCTGCGCGACCGCGACGAAATCTCGGAAGGAAGTCGCTCCATGCCGCACATCGGAGCCCACAACGATCCGTTCGACCGCGTCGACCTGAGCGGCAATCCCGGCTTCGAGGAACAGATCCTCCTCGAAAGGATCGACGGCCCCTACTACCCAGCCGTGCTGGACTGGTTCTTCGAATCCTTGAAGCTTCGCGCAGGTGACTCATCGGTCCTCGAGGTGGGCTGCGGCACTGGCCAGGTCCTCGATCGCTTGGCACAGGCGACTGATCAGTTCACCGAGGTGGTCGGCGTCGACCGCAGCGACTACCTCGCCCAGCGCGCGGCTGCGCGCTTCCCGAGCTATGACATCCGCACTGCCAACGGCGCCGCAATGCCGTTCGACGACGACAGCTTCGACCTCTCCTTCACCGCTACCGTTCTGGTCCACGCTGAGGATCCCTCTGCGATCCTGCAAGAGATGGCTCGAGTAACCCGCAAGGGTGGCCGGGTCGCTGTTCTCGATCAGGACTTCGGGAGCGCAGTCGTGTTTCCCGGCGATCGCGACCGCACCCGGCGCGTCATGGATGCAGCAACGGACTATTGGCAGGAGGGCTGGATCGGCCGCAAGCTTCCCCAGCTGATGCGCGAGGCCGGGCTCGACGTGACCGGCTACTCCGGGACAGTCCGGGTGGATCGGGTATTCGATCGTCCGTTCTTCGAGCGCATCGGGCAGTGGGTCGTGCAGGGCGGGGTTGACTCTGCAGAGGTCGATGCATGGCTCGCTGAACTAGATGCGGGCTCAGCCACGGGCGACTTCGTCTTCACGCGCAACTTCTACTCGTGCGTCGGGGAAGTGCGTGCCTGACGGCACCCTGCTTGTCTTCAGCCCACTCAACGAGCCACGGCAGGCGGCCGTCCGCCGCCTCCGTTCCCTGCATCCCGATCTACTCGTCATCAACGACGGTGGGCTCCACCCGGCGTGGGCAGCAGCACTGCCGGTCGACGTACGGACCGTCGACCGCAGCCAGCCGCAGCTCGTCGCACAGGACCTGCGCGACGAGTTCGGGCGGCGTGGTACGGCGTGCGCCGGCATCCTCACGTTGTCGGAGACCGGGCTGGTGTTCTGCTCGCTGGTCGCCGAGTTCCTGGGCGTACCTTTCACCGGCGTAGAGATCTTGGCCGCCGCACGAGACAAGCATCGGATGCGCGCCGCGTTTGCTCGTGCAGGCATGCCCACCGTTGACTTCGGCACGGCCGGCTCTACCTCGGAGTGCCTTGAGGTGGCGGACCGGCTGGGCTATCCCGTCGTGCTCAAGCCGTTGATGGCGGGAGGTAGCTTGTACGTGACACGAGTGGACACCCCGGGCCAACTTGCGACGTGCTTCCAGCGCGTGCTCCGCGGGGGCTACGAGTTCGTGGCCAGTGATCCCTTCGTCCAGGCGCACCGGCGAGTTCACGGTGACCGTATCCTGGTCGAGCAGCTCATCGACGGCGTTCGACTGTTCCCCAGTCGATTGGATCTGCCCGTTGGCGAAGTGAGTGTCGAAGGCGTCGTCCAAGCAGGCGTGGTCACGGTACTGGCGCACCACGACAAGCCGTTGCCGGCGAACGGCCCCCACTTCGAGGAGGTGTTGTGGTCGGCCCCGTCACGCCTCCCTGCGTCCTACCTGGAACGTGTGGACCGGCTCACCGCCGAGGCCGTGCTGGCGCTTGGTCTCGACAACGCGGTGTTCCATGCGGAGTTCCGGACGCCGCCTGCCGGACCCGTCGTGCTGGAGGTCGCGGCACGCATGGGCGGCGGGCCGATCTACCGATCCGCCCGCCTCGCGTACGGCACCGATCTCGTTGCAGCGCTGCACGCTGTCGCGACGGGGACTCCGTTTCCGACACCGCCGTTACGGCCGACAGGTGCAGCCGTGCTGACCGTCGGGCTGTTCGCCGATGCCGGGCGGCTCGACGCCATCCGCGGAATCGAGCGCGTCGAGGCCCATCCCCGGGTCGTCGAGGTGTGCGTCTACGAGCCGCCTGGCAGCAGAATCGCCCGGGAAGGCGCAGGGGACCATTGCACCGTGCACGTCATGGTCGAGGCGGGCTCCTTCGACGAGGCGGAGCAAGTCGGCCAGTGGGCTGCAGACCAGATCCAGTTCGACGTCACTCCCCTGGCCAACTGATCCGAAGCGCCGCCGCTCGCCAGCGGCAGGCGAGATCCCGCAGCTAGGGTGGAGCAGGTGAAGCGGACTCTCGCCGTCGCGGCAGCCCTCGTCCTCACCGTGCTCGTCGCCGGGTGCGACGACTCCGGCGATCCGCAGGCAGACCCGTCCGGCTCCCCCGACGCCTCGGGCTCCTCCAGCGGCGGCGCCGGGGAGGTCGAGAACGAGACCTACCCGCGCGGCGCCGACGTCGCGGGCTTCTGCGAGGTGCTCGCCGAGATCGACAGCGCCATCGACGACGCCGGGGACGGCTCGGAGGACTGGGACCGGATCCTGGCCGCGTTCGAGGCCCTCGACGCGCTCGGCGTACCCGACGACCTGCCCGAGAGCGCCGTGTCCGAGCTCGTGCACGTCGAGCTGCTCGTGCAGCAGAGCACCTCGGTGGCGGAGTTCAACGACGCCGTCGAGCAGTCCCCGCCCACCTCGGGCACGGTGGACGCCTACATCGACGACCACTGCTGACCGGTCAGCAGTCGAGGGGTCAGCAGTCGAGCAGGCCGAAGCGGTAGCCCTGCGCCTGCAGCCGCGTGATCACCTGCTCCAGCGCGGCCACGGTCTGGCCGCGGTCACCGCCGCCGTCGTGCATCAGTACGAGCGCGCCGTCGTGGACCTGCGCCAGGACGCGGCGCACGATCCGGTCCGTGCCGGGCTTCGCCCAGTCCTCCGGGTCGACGTCCCACAGCACCGTGCGCTGGCCCCGGGCTCCGATCAGGTCGGCGACGCGCGGGTCGGTGGCGCCGTACGGCGGCCGCACGCAGCGCGTCCGCCCGCCCAGCACCGCGTCGGTCCGGTCCAGCTGGTCGGTGATCGCCTTCTTGCGCAGGTCGGTGAGCTTCGCGTGGCTCCACGTGTGGTTGCCGATCAGGTGGCCCTCGCTGCGGACCTGCGCGACGAGGTCCGGGTGCGCCGCCACGTTCTGGCCGACCTGGAAGAAGACGGCGTGCACGCCGTGCCGGCGCAACACCTCCAGCACCTGCGGCGTCCAGTGCGGGTCAGGGCCGTCGTCGAAGGTCAGGTAGACCGTCGGAGCGGTCGGGTCGGCCGGGTCGGCGGGATCGGTCGGGTCGGTCGGGCCGGAGGGCGGGTCGACCGGCTCCGGCGGGTTCATCGGAGGCGTCGGCCCGGCGCCGCCGGGCTTGCCGGCGGGCGGCTCGACCTCGGCGGACCCGGGAGCGGCCTTCGACGCCGCCGGGTCGCCGACCACGTCCGAGGCGAGGCGCGGGAGCAGGCCGGCCACCAGGGCGGTGAGCACCGCCGTCACCAGTACGACGACCGCCCAGGCCGCCTTCCGCCGTGGTTCCGCTGCCGACATCGTCTGCTCCCTCTCGCTGCTTGCAGGAGGAGAGACGCCCGTCCGTTCTGTTTGGTTGTCGGATCCGGGCATCCGACATGCCCTAGCCTGTCGCAATGGCCGAGTCCCGTCGTGAGCAGATCCTGGCCACGGCAGCGGACCTCTTCGCCGCTCGGGGCTTCCACGGGGTGTCCGTCGCCGAGCTCGGCGCCGCCTGCGGCATCTCCGGACCGGCCCTCTACAAGCACTTCTCGTCCAAGCAGGCGATGCTGGCCGAGATGCTCACGTCGATCAGCGAGGAGCTCCTC
>Ga0247823_10003763_pt1 | contig 12227 bp, 9 predicted proteins | sample 13C_PalmiticAcid_2_FD_192426 | JGI IMG/M metagenome (GOLD analysis project Ga0247823, IMG submission 192426) | Soil microbial communities from agricultural site in Penn Yan, New York, United States - 13C_PalmiticAcid_Day30 | ecosystem: Environmental > Terrestrial > Soil > Agricultural land...
CTGTTGTGGAACGTGACCGAGGTGGTTGCGGCCTGAATCGTGATTGCATCCACATTGATCGCGGCGAAGTTTACGACATCGCCGCGTTGCACCAGCACGGTTCCACCGCCGGTTAATGCGGCGGTGACGGTCAGATCGCCCTGCGTGCCGGCATCAATCGTGAGATTGTTGCCGTTCGTAGCGATCGTCGACTGGAACGTGAGATCCGCGCCGGTCGCTGCCGCTGCCGTCGAGACGAACGCCGTGTTCGAGAACAGCACCACTCCGGTGGCGAACGACTGCGTTCCCGTCGTGCGGATCAATCCGCCGCGGACTTCGACCGGCCCTGTGCCGTTGGTGGTCACACTCGAGAGGGCCGCGCGATTTCCCACGGCACCCACGAAATTGGTCACCCCGGTGGCGGTCACCGTCAGATCGGAAACCGTGCCGCCGACGCCGTCGTCGTTGATGGTCTGTAGGAACTCCGCCCGGCCACCCGCGGTGACCTGCAGCGCGCCGGTCAACACCAGCGCATCGCGGAACGTGACATCCCCGTTGTCCGCGATGATCGCCGATTGCGCACGGATCGCGTTCCGCGCATCGACGACGATGTCGCCACCGGTGGAATGGACGCGACCGTCGATCACAATCGCCGCACTGATCGGGCTGTTCACCGCGGCCTGCAGGGTGATGTCGCCCGCGGCACGGAGTTGATCATTCACGCCATCGGCATCAATCCGAATCCCGTCGCTGGCTCCGGCAGTGGCGAAGAGATCGGAGCCGATGAGAATGATGTTCCGCCCGGAGACAACCTGTCCGGCGGCGGTGACCCGCACGCCACCGGTGCCGTTGTTGTCGGCATCGCCCGTGATCAGCACATCGGCGGTTGTCCCGGTTGTGGTCACAACAGCATTGATGATCACATCGCGCGGCGCGGACAGATTCAGCGTTGTCGCCGACGTTTGGGCGGCGTTGATGATCAGATCCGGGCCGTTCGAGAGGATCGTGATATCGCCGCCGCCCGCGATGAGCGCAGCGTTCAGCACTCCGCCGCGGACGGTGATGACGCCGCCGGTTCCGCCCGTTGTGGTGATCGCGTCATTGACGGTGATGCCCCCGCCGATCTGCAGCACAACATCATGATTCAACCCGGTCGTGATGCCCTGCACACCATTCACGGTGTCGATGACCAGGTCATCCGCTTCCGTGAAGTTCAGGCTGCCGTTGATGTTCGCGGCGAGCACGCCGATTTCGTTCTGCTGCTGCAGTTGGAACGTTCCGGTGCCGGTCAGCAGCAGTTCGGCGGCGGCAATCGTTGACCCGTTGCCCTCCTGCACACCGCCGGTGGCATGGATGGTCACGTTGGCACCGGCGGCGAGGATGTCCGCACCAGCACCACCAAGCGTGAATTGCCCCGCGGTGGTGAAATTGAACGTGCCACCGAGCTGGACATCCATTGCGATCAGCAGCGGCCCGGTCGCCGAGACCATTCCTCCATCAGCACTCAGGGACGTGGCGATCCCATCCACCGCGGTGATGGTCAGTGCTCCATTATTCGTCAGGGCGACAGCACCGTTGCCGCAGAAGAACGCCAGTTGATTCACCGCGAGGTCGATGTCGGCATCGCCTGTTACGGACCCGATCCCGGTGAAGCCGCGCAGGGCAACGGCGGCCGCGGTGATGTTCGCCGTCTCCGCCGCGGTGTTATCGACGATCGCACCACTGAGGGACTGAACCGTCACGCGATCGAGGTTCACGCCGCTGATTTCACCAAGATGAACATCGCCGCCGGCCGACAGTTCCGCGAACGTCGTTGCGGTGTGATTCACCGAGAAGACCGTGCCGTCGGCCATCGTCAACGTGTCGCCGGCATCGATTCCGGCAGTGACAATCAGGGAACCGTTCCCAACGGTGACATCGCCGTCAGCCGTGAAGCTGATGTCATCCGCGCTCGTGATCGACACGGCACCGCGGTCGGATGTAATCGCACCGGTCACCTGCAGTGACGCCGTGTCGAGGGTGGACGCCCCGGCGGAAAGATTGACGCCGAGGCCCGCATGGACGGAGGCCGTGACGAGGTCGTCGCCCGCGGTGAGAAACACGCTCCATGTGTTGGCCGGGTCATCAGCGGTGATCGAACTTCCGGCGTCCATCACAAGATCGCCGTTCGCCGTGATGCTGACATCCCCGCCGGAGCACAGCAGGTCGGCCCCGGTTGCGAAGGTGACGTCCTGCAACGCCTGGATTGAGACGCCCCCTTCGTCGGCAATCACATCCTGCTGAAACGAAACGGTCTCAATGCCACTCGTGATATTCAGCGCCGCGAGATCGATGGAGTTCGACCCGGCGAAGACGACGCTCTGGTTGCCGCCGTCGCCCTGAAACGTGAGGCTGTCGATGTCGGACAGCGCAACGACAATGTCCGCGGTGTTGCCGTCCGTATCACTGATCACCAGATGATTGGCGTTATCGACACTCACCGAGACAGTGTCGTTGCCGGTGATGTCCACCACCACGTTCGGGTTCACGCCCGAAATCAGCGTGGCGGACAACACCCGGCGGTCTTCCAGCCGTTCGACGGAGAGCCGGACAAACTCAGCGAGCGGATCGGCGGGCGCGCTGGTCCGCGGGCGCTGTTCCAGCCAGTTCCAAAGCCATGACGCCGCCAGCATGTCGCCGCCTTGCGTATTTCGAGAAGCCGCCCGCAGGATCAGGTATCGGAGAGTTCAGGCTAGTGCGCACAACGACTTGCGTCCATCACCAATTCTACGGGGATGTTCACTGGTCTCACCGTGCCGGAAGCCGGATCCGCCGCCAATCATACCCCACAATTCGCCGTGAAGTACCGGTTATACCTGTTATTCCGGACATGCGAGGAAGTTCGCCGAGGCTGATTCTCAGGCCCGTGGAACGTCGAAGTCAGAGAAGAATCGCCAGACATTCTTGCGCTGCGGTTCGATCCGGAAGGAGCCGGTCGTGATGCCGTTGGCAACGCTTCGATGCCCCCGACTCGCCTGCCGCGTGGCCCCGTGGCTGCTGGTGCTGATGTCGGTCCCCACGGCCCGAACGATCGCCCAACCGCCGTTGCCGCCGTCTCCGCAACAGCCGACAACCGGCACGATCACGCAAACGCTGCTCGATGACCGGCCCATTTCGTGTCTGAAAGCGTCGCTGGCCGCGCCGACGCCGGTTCGTCCTGATAATGCTGCGAGTGCGCATCTCCGCGCGAAAGCCGCTGAGATTTCTTACTTCGACTGCGGTCGCTCGTGGTGTCTCTCCCCCTACGAATGGGAACCGGCCAACACGAAGAGCTTACCGCTCTACTTCGAAGAGCCGGAACTGGAACGTCTGGGTTACTACTACGGCACCCCGCAGGACGGAACGTGTCGCCGCGTGATGCTCGCGCCGGTGACGTGGTCGATGGACCTGTTGAGCGACGACTGCGAATGCAAGCAGCGCTATTTCCGCAAACAGGCCGAGCTGGACTACAACCAGCCGCAGTTGCAGGTGATGCAGCCGCTGGTGTCCGCCGGTGCGTTCTACGGTCGGGTCGCGATGCTGCCGTATCTCTGGGGCACGCAGCATCCGAAGGAGCCGGTGTACGACCTGGGGGAAGACAATCCCGGCAGCCCGGTCCCCTACCGCAAGCATTATCTGCCGCTCAGCGCGCGGGGTGCGTTCTATGAAGGTGCCGCGGTCACCGGTCTGGGTTTTCTGATTCCCTGAGCGGAATCGTCACAACAATCTCACTCGTATTCCCATTTCGTGACCCACGGGTCCTGGGTCCGCTGCTGCCAGTCCTGCAGCTTCTTCTGCAACCGTTCCAGCGTCGCCTTGTGAGTCGCATCGTCCGCGAGATTCTTCACTTCGTGTGGATCGGCGTCGAGGTCGTACAGCTCGTGTTTCGCGTGATGCAGATACGCCCGGACCGTGCGCTGGCCGTACATCTCGTCGAGGTTCTTCCGCTTCAGCACGCCCTGCCAGGTCGGGCTGGCATACAGATCCGAAGCGAACGGGTACTCCAACCCGTGGGCAATGTTGAAGATGTACTTATATTTTCCTTCCCGGACGACACGCATCGGGTAGTACATCTGCACTTCATGAAACGTGTGGCTGGCGAAGAGTTCGTCCCAGCCGGCCGGGTTCGTCTCGCCGAAAATGCCCGCGAAACTCCGTCCGTGAAACCGATACGGCTGCGGTTTCCCGGCGGTGGCAGGCTTGCCGGTGTTCTCCGCAGGACGCACCGGCGGCGACGACGGAACCGTCACGCCACAATAATCGAGAATCGTGGGCGTGAGATCGGCCCAGTTCACCATCGCGGTGGAAATCACTCCTCGCGTCTTCTGTTTCGGATCGCGCACAATCAGCGGCAAGTTGATTCCCGGTTCGTACGTCGTGGTTTTCGCCCCCGGAAATGGCGGGCCGTTATCGCTCAGAAATAACACCAGCGTGTTCTTGTCACGACCGGTCTCGACGAGCGCCTGCATCAGCGCGCCGATCCCTGCATCGAGTCGCGCGATCGAACGGTAATACTCCGCCCATTCCGCGCGGACTTCCGGCTGATCCGGCAGCCAGGGTGGAATCTGCATTTCCTCGGGCCGGAATTCGACCGGCGTAATCCCCGCGTAATGCTGCGGATTATCCGCATGATTTGCAAAATCTTTCGCTCCGGCGCGATGCGGATCGGTTGGACAGAAGTAGAGAAAGAACGGCTGGTCATCCTTCTCGGCGATCCACTCTTTCGCGTTCTGTGCCATCCGCACGGTGTGCCGGGAGCCCATCGTTCCCTGCTGCCGTTCGGCTTCAAAGTGATAGATGTATTCCGGACTGACGTGATACTTGCCGATGAGACAGGTCCGATAGCCGGCATCGTTGAGCAGATTCGGCAGCGATCGCACGGATTCATACGTGCTGAAATGCCCGGTCCCGTGCGCGTGGCCGTAGTGTCCCGTCGCGTGGTTATAGAGTCCCGACAGGATCACCGATCGGCTGGCGCTGCAGCTCGCCGTGGTGCAATACGCCCGGGTGAACCGCGTTCCCTCGGCGGCGAGCCGGTCCAGGTGCGGAGTTTTGGCAACTTTGTCGCCGTAACAGCCGAGCTGCATCCCTAGATCGTCCGCGACGATCATGATGACATTCGGACGATCCGCCGCCGTGACCGCTTCGTGTCCCAGTGCTAAAACAATCGCGGCAACCGCTTGCTGCAAAAACAGATACAACTTCATCGGCACAATCTCATCCACAGAGGTTGATCACAGACGTAACGCCGTTTTACCGATCGAAATCGGGAAATCCCAGTCTGCTGGAGGACGTTTTGGCGTCAAAGATGGGGGAACTCGCCGTGGAACGGTTGACGCGCCGCGTGGGAGTTGCCATGATTCCGGGCTCGGTTTTGGTTTCGAAATTGTCTGCGGCGCGGAAACCCCGCGCAGGAGTCGGCAGGGCATGGGTCGTTATACCGGTCCGAAAGGACGCGTGAATCGTCGCCTCGGGGCGATGGTGTTCGAGAATGCCGGTGCGGTGAAGGCGCTGGAACGGCGCGAAAATCCCCCGGGGATGGCCGAACGCCGGCGGAAGCTGTCGGTCTACGGCATGGCCCTCGCCGATAAGCAGAAGATCAAGTATTACTACGGCTTGCGTGAAGCGCAGCTCCGCCGTTACTTCGATAACGCCAAGGCCCACAAGGGGAACACCGGCGAATTGTTGATGGTGATGTGCGAGCGCCGCCTCGATAACGTCATCCGCCGGGCCGGGTTCACGATCACCCGCATGCAGTCCCGCCAGGGCGTGGTGCACCGCCACTTCCAGCTCAACGGCAAGACGGTTGATAAGCCGTCCATTTTCGTCAAGCCGGGCGATGTGATCACGCTCCGTCCGCGCCCGAACCTGGCGAAGATGTACCGCGATATCATCGAATCCGGTTCCCGTCAGCCGGTCGACTGGATTCAGTTTGACGCCAAGGGAATGGAAGCCCGCGTGGTCGCGCTGCCGTCGGCGAAGGATGTGAGCCTGCCGATCGATATCGGTCAGGTCGTGGCGTTCATGTCCCGCTAACGACGGCTTGTCGCCACAGGGCGATTTCCTTACGATGCTGTTACACAGGGGCGTGATCGGGATTCCGATCACGTCCTTTTGCATTCTCTGGCAGAGAAGCTTCACAATGTTCGACGGTCGGTATCCCACGGTCTTGCTGTTCGGTGCACCCGGTGTGGGCAAGGGAACACAAGGCGCGATTCTGGGGCGGATTCCCGGGTTCTATCACCTCGCCTGCGGCGATGTCTTCCGGTCGCTCAACATGGGATCCCCCGAAGGCCGCGAGATCTACGAATACAGCTCCAAAGGGCAGCTGGTTCCCGACGAACTGACGATCCGCATCTGGAAGAAGGCCCTGCAGGGCCACATCGCGATTTCGCAGTACAAACCGCCCGATGAGTTCCTGATTCTCGACGGCATCCCGCGGAATCCGCATCAGGTGAAGATGATCGATGACGTTATCAACGTCCAGCACGTGATCCACCTGATCTGCGCCGATGAAAAGGCGATGATCGACCGGATCAAACGCCGGGCGATTCGTGAGAACCGCGTGGATGATGCGAACGAAGACACGATCCGCACGCGGTACAAAGTCTATCAGGCGGATTCCGAACCGGTGATCAATGCGTATCCGTCGGAACTCGTGACCCGGATCGACGCCCTCCGTTCCCCCGCCGAAGTGCTGCAGGCGGTGCTGAACGTGCTCGTCCCACTGCAGAACCAGTGGCTCGCCAGCCTGCCGGACGATCCGCTGTCATAGCCCGCTCCGCGGTTTCGCGCCGCGCGACATTTCATCTGTCGATGTGATTCACCGTGGGACGCGAAACCGCGAAGCGGGAATCAGCGAGACTCGTCACGTACGTCGCTGATGCAATCACTCAAAATATCACCCAGCGATTTCCGCGGTGTCCAGCCGATGAGGTCGCGCACGCGGTCCAGGGCCGGGATGCGGCGCTGCATGTCCTCGAAGCCTTCGCCATACGCCGTGGCATACGGGATCTGACGGATCTCGGACTCGCTCTTTGTCAGCGTGCGGATGCGTTCGGCGAGAGCCCGGATGGTGACTTCTTCCGTCGAGCCGACGTTGACCACCTTGCCGTGGGCCGCCGGACATTCGATCAACTCGGCGAGCGCCTCGACGACATCGGCGACATGGCAAAAGCACCGGCTCTGCTGACCATCGCCGAAGACTGTGATCGGTTCGTTGGCCAGGGCTTTGCGGACGAAGTTTGGGATCACCATGCCGTACTGAGCGGCCTGGCGTGGTCCCACGGTGTTGAAGAGTCGCACGACGACCACCGGCAATCGGGACTGCTTCCAATGCGCGAGGGCCAGAAATTCATCGAGCGCTTTTGCACAGGCATACGCCCAGCGGTGCTTTGAAGTCGGCCCTTCGAGCCGGTCGCCGTCTTCGTGAAACGGGACATTCTCCGACTTGCCGTACACCTCCGAGGTCGAGGTGAGCAGCACGCGTTTGCGGTAGCGGGCCGCGAGTTTCAGGACGACGTCGGTTCCCTGAAAGATCGTGCTGATCGTCTGCACCGGCTGTTCCATGATCAGCTTCACGCCGACGGCGGACGCGAGATGAAACACGGCGTCACAATCGCGGATCAGCGGTTCCGTCAGGCTTTCCTCCAGAACGCTGCCGACGATCAGCTTGAAGCCCGCGTGCTGGTGAAAGCCTTCGATGTTCTCAAACCGACCCGTGGAAAGATCGTCGATGACGGTGACTTCATGCCCGGCGTGCAGCAGCCGCTCACACAGATGCGACCCGATAAACCCGCAACCACCGGTGACCAGATACCGCATCGGAGTCTTTTCGCCTGAGAAGCATACGATCTGACAAGATTGCCAGATAGCGTATCACGCGGCGGGAGGCGTTGTCATTCGTCGAAAAGATCGCCGGGCCACGGTAAGATACGGGCTCGACAACTGCCTTTTCCTCGCGACAGAAACGTAAGGATGGTTCGATGAAGTGGCCGATCATTTTCGCCTTGCTGACCGGGTTGTTCTGGGGAACCTACGGCCCCGCTTTGGGGATCGCCCGCGCGGCGGAAGGGAATAATCCGTTCAAACCGTACCTGATGATCGGCGTCGCCTACCTCATCTGGGCGGTGATCGGCGGTTTCGCCGGGATCAAATACACCGGCGTGGACGCAACGTTCACCAAAGACGGTATCACTTGGGGATTCATCGCCGGGTCGCTCGGGGCCTTTGGTGCGCTCACGTTGACACTGGCGATGTTTTCGTTTCAGGGGATGAAGCCGCGGGCGGATATCGTGATGCCGATCGTCTTCGGGACCGCTGTTTCGGTGTCAGCGATCACCTCCGTATTGATGACCAAAGCGACGCCCAGCCCCGCCCTGATCGGCGGCATCATCGGGATGGCGGTGTGCATCGTGATCGTCGCCTCAAACACGCCACACGCCGCACCTCACAAACCGAAGCCCGTGGGTGACACGCCCGCCGCCGCGAGCGAAGCTCCACCGGCTCACTAACATCTCACCATCACTCGCTCCCAAGCTCTGCTTGGGAGTGTCTCTTTCCGAAGCTCGGCTTCGTCTTCAGGACTGGCACGATGTTGAGGGACTTTGGAAATCTTGCTCTGGCGATCTTCAAGGAGCCCCTTCGACAATACGGTTTCAAGCGTGAGTCCAAGAAGACAGAGAAATACTTCTGCAACGTCGTTTTTGTTAATGGAGAACGTTACGTCAGGATTACAGCTAACGTACACCCACGAGATTATCCGCCGTATTTCAACGTCATTCTTGGAGAAGGACCGAGGGACTTCTTTGAATCGGACTGGAACTCGATCGCGCTATGGCGGCTCAAGAATTTGAAGACATTCACCGATACCGGTCGTCCCTATAGCCATGTGAACAAGGAGAACCTTCCGGAACTGCTTGAGCACGCGCGGGATGAACTGTTGGAATTCGGTGAGGATTTTTTATCGGGAGATGTCGCCCTCTTCCATCGAGCCCGGTCAGAGATGAACACAGGACGAGAGCCGTACAAGATTCTCTCCAACGGCACTTGGACGTTTGAGCCCAAGAGCGTCGAACTGAAGGAGAAGAACTCCTGAGAACGATCCCGTCTACGGCCGTACGATCTTCGCGTTCGCACGCTCGGCGGTGACGATCTCCGTCCATCGCTGGGCGCAAATGCGTTCGAGAATCTGCGGGCGGGCGTCTTCCACGCTGAGCTGCCCCGGTTCGCGGTCGGTGACCTGAATCAGGTGCACGCCGAACGGAGACTTCAGCGGCCCGGCGATTTCGCCCGGTGCGAGTTTCCACACGGCTTCAGTCAGCACATCGGGCAACTGTCCGCGACGACTGATCCATCCGACATCGCCGCCGTTCTGCACCGACGGCGCTTGTGAATACGCCCGCACGGCCCCGTCGAAGCCCATCGCCTTCGATTCCACCTCTTTCCGAACCTTCGTCAGCAGCGCATCGGCATCAACGCGGGCCGTGTCATCAGCCGCTCTGCGAAAAATCTGCCGGACGCGCACGCGCGTGCCGTCGTATTCCGGGCGATGATCGTTGAAGATTTTGCGGATTTCGTCCGGCGGCGTCGACTGTTCAATGTACGCCTTCCACGCGAGCGGCAGACCGATTTCGGCTTTCAACCGCTCGGAGGTCAGGCCGAGCCGCTTGAACAACGCATCCGGCTTCTCGCCGCGGCGAACGACCATCTGCTGAATCACCTGCGTCTGTTGCTCGATGGCGTCGGCATCGGGAGTAATTTTCTTCGCGGCAAGAAAGCCACGCACGAGCTGGCGTTCGATCAGCTGCTCGACCAATCGCGGCCGCTGCAGCTTCTGTTCGTCCGGCGACAAGCCGCGCGAGAAGCCGAAGAACTCGACATCGCCTTCGGTGATGCTCACTCCGTTCACGGTCGCGACGACCGCTGAAGAGTCGGCGGCATCACAAAAACCGCAGAGTCCACCAAGCAGCACACAAGCCCACGCCGTCCCTGCGATTCGCGTCATTTTTCGTTCCTGCCGTTCAGGGTGCACCATTCGATGCGGTAGTATAACGGAAGTGGGATCGGCTTCATCACTCGCATGGAAATGAGACGGCGTTCATGAAACTGGCGATGGCCCAATTGAATCCGACGGTGGGCGATGTCGTGGGCAACTCCAGGATGGTGATCGAAGCCATCGAGCAGGCCCACGCGGCGGGAGCCGAGCTGGTCGTCCTCAGTGAACTCGTCATCAGCGGCTATCCGCCGAAGGATCTGTTGCTGCGGGAAGGGTTCGCCCCGGCGTGCGACCGGGCCGTGGAACGGATCGCGGCCGCCATTCCGCCGACCATCGGCGTCTTAGTCGGGCATCCGTCGGCGCGCGATGTTCCCGAAGGCCGCACCGCGAATGCGTGCAGCCTGCTATGCGGTGGCAAGATCCAGAAGACCATTCACAAGCTGCTATTGCCGAACTATGACGTGTTCGATGAACGACGGTATTTCCGCCCGGCGAGTCAGATTGCACCGATTGAATTCGGCGGCAAACGGCTCGGCGTCCACATCTGTGAAGACGCGTGGTGGGGCGAGCCCGACACGTTTTATCACGCTGATCCGCCGGCGCTCGCTGATCCCGTCGCGACCTTGGCCGAAGCGGGCGTCGACGTGTTCATCAATCTGTCGGCGAGTCCGTTCGAGGCCCGCAAAGCACTGCGACGCGAAGGCTTGATCCGGCGGCACGTCGCGAAATATCAGCGGCCGTTCGTCTTCGTGAACCAGGTCGGCGGCAACGACGATCTTGTCTTCGACGGCAACAGCTTTGTGATGGATGCCAACGGGCAGAAGGTCTTGCAACTCGCGGGATTCGAGACACAACTGTATCTGCTGGAGCTCGACATCCTGCCGCCGCCGTTAGTGCCGACGGAAACGCCCGTCGAAGAGCAGCTGCTCGACGCGCTGATTCTCGGCCTGCGGGATTACATGGGCAAATCGGGCTTCACTGATTGCGTGCTGGGATTGTCCGGCGGGATCGACAGCGCCCTCGCGGCCTACATCGCGGCTCAGGCCGTCGGACCAAAACACGTGCACGGTCTGATGATGCCCAGCCGATTCAGCAGTGATCACAGCATTGCCGACGCTGTCAAGCTCGCGGAGACCATCGGCCTTGACGGGCAGATCATTCCTATCGACCCCGCTCATAAAGCGTATGAAACGCTGGAAGTCGTCGGCCCGGAACTGCTCGGCGCCCCCGGCGGGATTGCGGATCAGAACCTGCAGGCCCGCATTCGGGGAGCGATTGTGATGATCCGCAGCAATCATCACGGCTGGTTACCACTCGCGACGGGTAACAAAAGCGAACTGGCGATGGGCTATTGCACGCTCTACGGCGACATGGCCGGCGGGTTCGCGGTTCTCGCCGACCTGTTGAAGCGCGATGTCTACGCCGTCAGCCGGTACATCAACGCCGTGCGCGAACAGCGCGAGGTGATCCCACAGAATGTCATCGATAAAGCCCCGAGCGCGGAACTCGCGCCGAATCAATTCGACCAGGACACGCTGCCGCCGTATCCGCTCCTGGATGCGATTCTCACCGGTCTTGTGGAAGACGAGGTCTCGGTGGAGACGCTCTGCCGTCAATTCCCCGCGGAGACGGTGAAGTGGGTCGCCCGGCGGTTGGACCGCAACGAATACAAACGCCGCCAGATCCCCCCCGGCATCAAACTCTCCGCCCGCGCCTTCGGCAGCGGCAGACGCATGCCGATGGCCGCGAAGTATGAGTTGGGGTGAGGGATTACGACCCCGCCGGGGTCGTTTTCTCGCTCGCTCGCGGCAAGTGCTTCCCGCGGGTAGACTGACGTATTCGGCGATTCCGATGAACTTCTCCCCCGGGAATCGCCGTGGCGGATCGCACAATCAGGCAGTCAGAGACGAGCGGCAACGATGGCACAGCGGAAGGTGGGCGTGTGGTTGGTCGGGGCGTGGGGCGGCGTGGCGACGACCGTGGTGGTCGGCATCATGGCCCTGCGACGCGGGTTGACGGAGCCGACCGCGCTGGTCTCCGCGCTGCCGCCACTGGCCGGGCTGGACCTCGCCGGGTTTGATGAACTCGTCATCGGCGGGCACGAAATCCGCGAGACAACGTACCGGGCCGAAGCCGACGTGCTGCACAAGAAGTCGCGGGTCTTTTCGCCGGAATGGTGGCCGCACATCGAGGCCGATCTCGCCGCCGCGGACGCCGAGGTGCGACCGGGGAC
>Ga0247823_10003764_pt1 | contig 12227 bp, 9 predicted proteins | sample 13C_PalmiticAcid_2_FD_192426 | JGI IMG/M metagenome (GOLD analysis project Ga0247823, IMG submission 192426) | Soil microbial communities from agricultural site in Penn Yan, New York, United States - 13C_PalmiticAcid_Day30 | ecosystem: Environmental > Terrestrial > Soil > Agricultural land...
AAGATCGTGCCCGGGGCGATTTCCTGCACTTCCGGCTTGATAGCCTTGGTGTCCTTCGTCGCGGCCACGCCGGGCTTGATCGTCCGGTTGATGGTGTGAAGGGCGACGACCTTCTGATTGAACTGGGCCATGATTGCCTCTGCTTCAGAGTTTCGAGGGGAGACGCACTACGGAGAAGAACGGCGACCGGGTGGCCGCCGTTCCCCGGAGTTACGCGACGACGCGGGCGCGGAGCGTCTGGTTCGGGTTCACCGGGACCATCAGCGGAGCCGACTGGTGCATGATGAACGTGACCGACGGGTCCTGCTCGTTCCACATCTTGCCGAACACCGACATGGCCTGAAGGTTGGCCCCGATGTCCTGAATGGCACCGAAGGCCCGGACGCCCCGGACGTTCGGCCCGGAAAGCAGGATGTCCTTCGGGGACATGAAGGGCACCGCAGCGCCGGTCGTGTCCTGATAGTAGTCCGAGTACACGTACACTTCGAGCGTGTTCGACAGCTTGCCGACGTACTCGACCTGCGTGTCCTCGCGCATGCCCATGTTCAGGCTGACGTTGTTGTTCAGCCGGTAGTTCGTGTTGAGGAGTTCCTTGATCTCGTCGGACTCCCGCATCACGTCCCACACGTCGCCGCCGATGGTCAGGCGGTTGGTGACGCCGCCGAACGGAGCATCGCGGACGCGCTTCCGGAAGCCCTCGATCGAGGACATGATGCCCACACCGTTGTCGCCCCAGCGGTTGCCGTTGGTCAGGGTGACCGACAGGTTCGCGGCGCGCTCGAAGTCGACCACCGTGCGCGGGTAGGCCTCGTCTTCGAGGGTGACCGCACCGTACAGGATCGCCTCGGCGGCCATCCATTCCCAGCGGCGTTCGATCGCATTGCGGTGCTGGCGCACCACGTCGGCGACGATCGCATTGTACCGGGCCTGCGGGGAGAGCGGCTGCTGGCGGCCGATGTCGCCGATGCCTGCCGCACGACGGATCATGCGGCTCGCGGACACCGGGTCCTTCGGCTTGATGTAGGCGGGCTTCACGACCATGCGGCGCTCGGCGGCCGTGTAGATCGGCTTGCCCTGCGCGGTGGGGACCACCAGCGGCGCGAGCTTGCGGACATCGGCGTAAATCTTGCCGAAGTCGACCTCCTCGGTATCGAAGGTGATTTCGCTCGGGAAGAACTGCAACCAGTAGTTGCTGGGAGGTTCCATATAGTCGTCGGCCCAGAACACGCCGAGCAGCGTGCGCGAGTCGTAGATGGTGTTTTCGATAGCCATGTTGTCCTCGTGATTCCTGACTCGTCTGGGATCGGCGAACGGGACCGCCGCCTACTGCAAGACTAGTCCCCGGGCATTAGCCCGGGGTGTTCTCGAATACGTCGTTGCCCCACTTCTTCTTCGAGACGAAGTTGTTGGGCGACAGCGAACCCTCGAAGGCGCGCTTCTTCTTCTCGTCGGTGTCGAACGAGGGGTGCCAGACGAGGGCATCCATGTTCCAGTGACCGGTACGGTACACGTCGATGGTGGTCTCCTGCCCGGCACCGGTGATGACCGGGGCCGTCGCAATGCCGTAGGGGCGGAGCGAGGCGTCGTCGTCACCCAGAGTGAGGGTAGCGGCACCCCACGAGGTCGCCGTACCGGACTCGGTGGTGGCGATGGCGTTGCCCTCGTCACCGGCGGCCAGCGCCGTGACCAGCACCTTGGCCGTGGTCGAGCCCTGCGCTGCCGAGACCTGCGTATGCTTGGTGGTTTCCGACCCGTAGGCCGTACCGGCACCAGCAGCGAGGTTGATGGCGGCGATCAGGTTGGCCGCAGTCTCGGCCGCCGTAGCACCGATCTTGACCTCGTTCGCGCCGGTGGTCGGAGCCGCCTTCAGGACGTAGGTCTTGTTGCCGATGACGATCTGGTCGTCGGCAGTGCCGACACCCGAGAAGGTCAGTTCGCCGGTGGCCACACCGGTGGTGTTGCCATACTGGGCGGGGACGAGGACACCGGCGACAAGGGCGACGACGTGCAGGAACTTGATGTCCGAGTTCTGCCCGACCTTTTCGGTCGTGGTCGTGGCCGGGGTGTCGCCAAAACGCCACTCGTCCTGATTGCCGATGCTCTCGGAGGCGAAGCCTGCGATGCCCGGCGCGTTACGCGGGATGATAGTGTCCAAAGCCATTTCTGGTATCTCCGGTGGGTTGACAGGCTACGCCCCCGGTCGCCCGGGGGTGTAGGGGCTTAGTTGTTCTTGGAGCGGGGCTTCAGACCGGCGGCGCTGCCGAACGACGCAAGGATCGCGTTGACGTTCTTGTCGCCATCGTCCTCGTCCTCGTCGCCCTCGGCGCGGGCACCGACATCGGGGGCGTCCTGCCCCATGGCCTGCTCGAAGTGCGAGGCGCTGGTCTTCTTGTTCTTGTCCTTGTCGTCCGCCGCAGGGGCGGGGGCGGCGGCCTCGGCCTTCTCCTCCGGCATCGCCGCGAGGGCGGTGGAGGCGGCCTCAACCGTGAGGTCGGTGTTCATCGCCAGCGACATCGCCGCCTTGGGGCGCTTCTTGCCCTCGTCGGACGCGAGGATCGCATTGATGCGGCCCCGCTCCCCGGTGGCACCTTCCTTCAGGCCCTCGGCCTTGCCCTCGGTCTTACCGGCGGCAGCGCCTTCGGTACGGGCGGCGGCCACGGCCTTGTCGTGGTCTTCCTGCTTCACGTCAGCCATTTGTTCATCCTCTGCTGTGTCATCCCCGTCGCTGAAGATGACCATTTCGTCTTCGAGTGACCCCATACGGTCGGCGAGCTTGGCTTCAATGCCGTCCTCGGCGTCGTAGGTCAGGGCCTCCGTAGCCCGTACTGAGGCTTCCTCCATGCCACGGTTTCGCGCGACTGTCGATGCGAAGACCCCATAAATCTTGTCGATCCGTGCCTGCCAGCGCTTCTGGGTATCCTTGGACAGGGGTTCCGCCCAGTTGCCATCGACCTTGTGCTTCCCGGCGAAGATGAAGGTGACCTTGATCCCCATGTCCTTCAGGGCTTCGCTGTACTCGATATGGGAGGTCACCACACCGATCGAGCCGACACCCCCCGAGGAGGATACCGAGATGCCCTTGGCGGCCGAACCGAGCGCGTAGGAGGCCGAGTACATGCTGTCGGCGGCAAAGGCCCACGAGGGCTTCTCCGACCGGGCCTCATAGACCTTCTCGGCGCACTCGAAGCACCCGGCGACCTCGCCCCCGGGGCTGTCATGCACGTAGGCGATCCGCTCGACGTTCCCGTCCGCGAGGCCCCGGGCCAGCGCCTTCTCGACATACTGGTAGCCGGTCGCCCAGCGCCCCAGCTGGTAGGGGAACCGGTGCAGCAGCACCCCCATGATCGGAATCTGGAGGGTGCCGTCCTTGACGTTGTAGGGGCGGTAGCTCGCCTGCCACGAGGTAGGGTCCCAGAACTCCTCGTCCTCGGTCTGCATGGACACCGAGCCGAACAGCTTGGGGGCGTCCGGGTGGGCCACCATATGCTTGACGGAGGCCTCGAACAGCCGTTCGGCCCCCGCGTCGATGATGAGGGGGGCCCCGGTCAGGTGTTCGAGCAGGGGGATGTCCGCCATTTACTGGGCCTCTTCCTTCTCGCGGGCTTCTCCGGTGGAGGCCTGCATCATCTGGTCCTCGGCGGGGTCGAGCACGAGCCCGGCTTCGATGAGGAGCTTCTGTTCCTTCTCGCGCTGCCGGAGCACCCGACGCCAGTCCTTGCCGAGGCGAGCGGTCTCTTCCTGCATCGTCGACAGGTTGTACTTGATCCGGAGCGCGGCCGCCTGCGTTTCCTTGAGTTCGTCGATCTGGGTGACCCCAGCGCCGATCCACTCCGCCCGGCAGTAGGCTTCCTTGTTCAGGCCCTCGTAGAAGTTGGGGTCCGAGGCCTTCACGGTGGTGAGGCGACCCTTGTTGATGGCCTCCTCCAGCCACAGCGAATAGACGTGATTCGCGAACCCGTCGGCGACGAGCTTCTTCTTCGAGGCCATGAACCGGCCGGTGTCACCCTTGCCAGCCTTGGCCGACGAGTAGTTCGTCTTGCTGTAGTCGTGGGTCAGTTCCTCGTAGGACGTGCCGAGGATCGCGGCGAGATGCCGGTTCAGCGATACCTCGAAGTCCTGCCCCACGCCGCCGGGCGAACCGGCCGGACGCAGCTGGAGCTTGGTGCCGGGGAACAGGTGGGGGATTTTGATCCCGTCGATCGACATATTGCGCGAGCCGCCCGCGTACTGGGCGATGGCACCCAGATAGGCCTCGGCATAGTTGACCACCGCATCGCCGACGCTGCCGCCAGCGCCCAACTGCTGGTACACGGCCTCATCGGGAAGCTCCGATTCGATCGAGGCCGCAAACGAGGCATTGAGCACCGCGTTCTGGAGCGTGATGTCCCGGAACTTCTTGGCGATCTGGGTGGTCTTCAGACCCGCCACGAGTTCGGAGATGCCCCGGGTCTGGTCGATCCGGACCTGCTCATGGATATGGATGACCTGCTGCCGACCCCACGGCTTCCGCCACGCGACCGCCCGGTACTGCATGGGGTCGTAGGACCGCAGGAAGTCGGTCGGATGGTAGGTGCGGATGTAGGCGGTGAGGGGGGCCCCATACCGGTTCATCCGGATACCCCCACGGACAGAGGTATCCCCCGACATCTCGAAGGGGGTGGTGAGGCGATCAGCCTCCACCAGCTGGATCGCGGTCTGGAAGGGGCGCGGCTCATCGCGCAGCCACTCGGCCACGGCCAGCACTTCGCCGCCGTACAGATGCACGCCCACGGCCAGCCGGACCAACGCCGTGAAGGTCAGGGTCCGTGCGGCGTCCACCCAATAGTTCGGGCTTTCGGCCCATGCGGTGAACAGCGATTCGACCTCTTCCTCGAACTCCTCGGCCCACTTCTCATCCTTGCCGAGCAAGGCGAAGTTCGGGCGGGCGTTGAGCATGTAGAGCGCGCCGACGATGCTGTCCTTGCGAATGTTCGCACCGGACTGCACGTAGCCGTCGTTCCGGGTGATGTCCCGGGAGCGAGCGTCGGCCATGGCCTTGGCAGGCAGGATGTCGGCATCCGCCGACTGGAGCCCGGGGGCCCACGTCGCCAGCGCCTTGCTCAGCCGTTCAGCACCCTCGAAGGCCCCACCCATGGCGAGGTCGCGCCCGGTGGTGCCACCCACCAGCGCTTCGATGTCTGCGGAGATCGCGTCGGTTACATCCATACCTGCAACGGGCTCCCTGCCGTACCCACGCCCAGCTGACGGCGGAGGTCTTGGATGTACGAGAACAGCTGGCCACGGGTGGCCGCGTTGTACTCGATCCGCTCGCCGTTCTGGTCGACGAACACCTTGGCTTGCATGCCCATGTTCAGCTGGTGGTAAGCCTCTTCGGCTTCCTTCAGCCAGCGTTCTAGGATCGCTTTATCAGCCATGGGGGCCTCTACGCCAGCAACGAGGATAGTTGGCTGAGACTATTGCCACGCTTCCGATCGTTTTCAAAGGGGTACTTGGCCTGCGTGGGGTTGAAGACCAGATCATTCTCGTCCCAGTCCTTCGCCCAGCCCTGCTCCGGGTAGTCCCAGTTGATATGCTCGACGGCGAGCAGATGCACCGCCCCCAGCAGGTAGACGAGCAAGTCCCACGATTCGTTCCGGTACTGCTTGGGGTTGATCCACCCCTTCTTCGGGTCCTTGATCTCGACGCACAGTTCCGCGAAGAAATTGTAGCTCAACCAGCTGGGGAAGTTGATGCGCCCCCCTAGGGGGTCCGTCCGGTCGAGCCGGGTGTTCAGGTTGTCCTTCAGCATGTCGACGTTGAGCATCACCACGGGCACTTCGCCTCGGGCCCCGGCGTGCCGGTCTTTGCGCTGGCTGTCGGGGTAGGAGATGCGGGCCCGGGGCGCGTTCTCGTTCGGATCGCCCTTGAGCAGGCGGAACCGAGCGGCGAGACCCGGCTTCCAGCCGTAGCTCTCGTCGTCGTCGATCCGGAGGTCGGATTCGTCGCCGTCGCCGCGCCGCAGCCACAGGTAGAACTTGTAGGCGTTGGGGGTCACGCCCGCCCGGCCGCCGGAGTCGCACCACGTTTCCTTGATCGCCATCATGCGACCCGAGCCATCCGCGAGCGGGTAGGTCTTTTCCATGACCTCCTGCACGAGGAGCTTCCAGTCCTCGGGATACGCACCGGGGTTTATCCACAGGCGCTCGCCGTCGGGATCGAGCCGCCGGGACTTCCTGATCTCGAACCGGTCGACGATCCACGAGTCCGTGCCCTCGCCGATCCCATGGACCTGCACCACGAAGCGGTTCTTCTGCACGTCCACCGTGGCGATCAGGAACCGGACCCCGTAGGGAACGACCTTCTCACCGAGATCACGCGCCCGGGCCTTCAGGTCTTCCGGAGCCCGAAGCTCCTCCTGCGACTTGGGCAGGTAGGCCTCGCCCTGATCGACGCCGACCGTGGTCTTCAGCGCCATCTCCGACCCGGTGTCCTTGTATTCCTCCAAGGCCTTCAGGTAGTTGATGACGAGGGTCTTCCAGTCCACCAGTGCTGCGGCCGCGCCCTTCAGCCAGAACGAGGCGATGTCCGAGCGCACGGGGGTCCCTGCAAGGTGCCCTTCCGGCATCCAGACCTGCCCGTCTTTGACCCACCGACCCTTCAGGTTCATCTCGTACCGGCCCGGGCCCTCGTGGTGCCCCGGGTGCTGGCTATACAGCTGGCCGCACTCCGGGCACGCGAGAACGACCTGCTCGGCGCTCTCCATCATGTCCTCGCTGTCCGGGTACTTGAACAGGCCGAAGGCAGGCTCAAAGGCATGGTGGCAGGAGATGCAGCGCCAGTACCAGCGGCGGCGATCCCCACGGTTGTAGAGCGACAGGATACCGCCCGTGGGGGGTGCCTGATGCGCAGACTTCCGCTCCCACTTGGGGTCGGTAATCGAGTAGCCGGGGGAGCTTTCCGCCACGGTCATGCCGTGGGAGCGGAACGAGGTCGCACGCTTGCGGGCTTGGTCGAACGGCGAGCCTTCGTCGTCGATGTCTTCCGGCATGCGGTCGTAGTCGGTGAGCCACAGCCGGGGGATCGGGCGGCCGGACAGTTCGTTGATCGTCGGCCACGACAGGTTCAGCAGCATCCCGAGATACTGCTTGTCGAAGGTGTTGTCCGCGTCCCGGCGCGGGATCAGCTTGGCCCCGACCTCCTCGGACTGCCGGTGCAGGCGGTCCACGCGGCGGATGGAGAAGTCGCGCGCCGTGGCCTGCGCCTTCTCGATCAGCATCATGTCGGCCGGATCACAGGTCGTCGCGTAGGTCAGCCAGTTGAGGAACATGTCGGTCTTGCCGCACTGGGCAGGCCCGACGAAGACCTCGGCGGTGAAATCCCGGCTGGTGAGTTCGTCCATGGGCTCGACGAGATAGGGGGTCATCTCGTTCTGCCACGGGCCCACGTAGGCCCCCTTGTTCTCCAGCTTCCGGTATTTCGCGGCGGCTTGGGAGACGGTCAGCCGATCGGCAGGCTTGAGCCCTTCCGCCCCTCGGGCGATGACGGCTTCGAGCGAATCATACGAGGGCTGCAAGATCGTCCTCCAACTCCGGCGGGTCCTCGTCGTGGCTGATCGCGGACTGCGGCAGGGTACGTCGCTGCTCCGGCAGCTTCACCAGCTTCTCATAGAGGCTGTTCTGGAGCGCGTAGACCCGGGTGTTCAGGAACTCCCGCTGCTCGGGCGTGACGGCGACCGTCCGTTCCAAGTCATCGACCCAGAGTTGCAGTGCCGAGCGGGCAATCGACATCACGTCGGAGAATACCGACAAGACATCATCAGTCGCCCACGTCTCTCCGGCTTCTCGTTCCCAGATTTGCTTGGATCGCATCGCCTGCCAATACTCGGATTGCAGGCGCGTGGGCAGGTCTTTGATCTTGACCTGCTTCAGGTATTCTTCGATGTCCACCTTCGGAGTGACGAGGTATTCCACCGCCACCTTGAACTCGTAGATATAACCGCGCTGATGGGCCTTCAACACCGGGCACTTGGCGAGCCGCTGCTTGACCGTCTTCGGGTCCATCCGGAAGGCCTGCGCCAACCAGCCGACGGTGACGCCCGCGTGCAGGGCGCTCACGTCGTCCATGGTCGCGATGCCCGCGTACTTGCTCTTCTGGCCCCGGGCGACGTGCTCGGCCAGCGCGGCGGCCTTGTCCGGCGGCATGGGCGGGGTGGTGCCGACCAGATCGGCGATGTCCATGTCCATCGTCATGCGGCCAGCCTCATCATCTCGTCCACTCGCCTTACTTCTTCCGCGTGTACTCGGACGACATCCGTGATGCGGTCCTGCGTTGCGGTCTTATCGGATAGCACCCCCACCAAGCGCTCGTCCACCGTGCCCGCCGCCAAGATGCGGTGAAGGATCACGCGATCGGCCTTCTGGCCCGAGCGATGGAGGCGCTTGATGAACTGCCGGTAGAGTTCGAGGCTCCATGTCAGCCCGTACCACACGGCGATGTTACCCCCGTGCTGGAAGTTCAGGCCGTGGCCCGCGCTGGCCGGGTGGGTGAGCATCATTCCGATGCGCCCGGAGTTCCAGTCGCGCACGTCGTTGGTGCCCTCGCCGAAGATGCGGACCTTGGGGAACCGACGCTTGATCGCCTCGATGTCGAACTTGAAGCTGTAGGCCACCAGCACCGGAGCCCCGTTGGCCTCGGACATGATGCTGTCGAGCACGTCGAGCTTGGCGTCATGGATGCGAACCGACGCTCCCGAGGCGTTCTCGTTCGCTGGGTCGTCCGGGCCGAGGTAGAGCGAGCCGTTGGCCAGCTGGAGCAGCTTGTTGGTCAGGACGCCGGTGGTGACCGCCTCGACATCGTGCTCCTCCAGATACATGTCCCGCTCCATCCGGCGGTACTTGTCCATGGCGGCAGGCGGGAGGTAGGCCTTGCGGTCGTCGACCAGCAGCGGCGGCAGCGTCAGGTAGTCCTCCTCGCGCAGGGAGAAGAACACGTCCTTGATCGCGTCCATGATCTCGCCCTCCGAATGATCGAAGGGGGTCGTCTGGTAGGTGTAGCGGTCGAACCGGAACCACCGGCGCTCGAAGGCCGTCTTGCTCTGCCCCAGCCGCTCGCCGAGGTCGATCTGGAAGATTGGCCCCCACAAGTCCATCAGGCCCTCGGGGGCGGGCGTGCCGGACAGCAGCACGACCTTCTTCCACCGGAAATGCATCTTGCGGAGGATGCCGAACTCCGAGAGCAGCTTGGGGCTCTTGGTCCCATCCTTCCGGACGTTGCCCTTGGTGCGCTTCGACCCGCCCGCGAGCCGCCGGGCCTCGTCGTAGACCAGCATGTCGAAGTCGAAGCCGCGCGAGGTCAGGTACTCGTGCAGCCAGACTAGGTTCTCCCGGTTGACGATCGTCACGTCCGCCGGGTACTGGAGCGCGGCGATCCGCTGCTCCTCGGTTCCCGTAACCACCCGGTAACGCAAATGCCGGGCGAAGTCCCACGTCGCGATCTCATCCGGCCATGTGTTCTCGGCGACGTTGAGCGGAGCGATGATCAGCGGTTTGTGGACGACCCCGGCCGCCATCAGGTCCACGATCGCCCGCAGCACCGCGCCGGTCTTCCCCAGCCCCATCTCTGCGCCGAGGTAGACCCCGTAGTTGTCCATCACCAGCTGGGACATCCAGCGCTGGTAGGTGCGGGATTCCTCCCACGTCAACGGCCGGTCAGGCGGGCCCCAGATGAGTTCCCGCGCCTCGGTGTCGAAGAGCAGCTTGGGCGGTTTGCCGTAGACCTCGGGGAGGAACGGCTTGATGTTCAACGCGGCCATCGTAGCCCCAGTATACGGCATCCGTCGGCGAGGTTGTCCACCACATAGGCTTCTTCGACCTCGGCCTCCCGGAAGCGGCGGAACTCGCGCCCCTGTAGCGCGCTGAGTTCGCCGTCGGGGTCCTTGAACTCGATCAGCACGATCCGCTTGCCCTTGGCGAACAGGCGATCCGGCCCGGCACGGCGGCCGATGTATTTCAGCTTCCGGACGATCCAGCCGTCGGCCTCGGCCCAGTTGCAGATCGGCACTTCCACGAGCGATTCGTCGGCCATCTCAGTCCTTCATAAAATACTTGCTGACGAAGCCGTTCGAGCCGAGCGGCAGGTCGACCCACTCAGCGCCTCGACGCCCCCACACCGGAAGCTCCTCCATGCCCGCCTTCAGGTAGGCCAGCGCTTCCTCCGACCGGCCGACCGGCGCTAGGCCAACCAGCTGATCGTGGACGTGCAGGCGCAGGTCGATCTTGTGGCGCTGCCGGGCGATCTTCATGCCGTTGGCGAGCAGATCGCGCGAGGTCGCTTGGTCCGCGTTTTCGGTGAGCTTGCCGCCGTGGGTGTTGATCCGGGTCCACTGGTCGCGATCGTTCAGGCCCTCGTAGGTGAGGGTCATCTTCATCGCACCCCACGGCGTCTCGACTTCCTCCAGCCGGGGCCGGAAGTAGTGGAGGAACCGGCCGCTGGGGAGCCGCATCCGCATGAACGGGCCCTTGCGGTCGAAGGTGTACATCCGGAACTGCACGGGCTGGCCCGTGCGGACGCACTTCTTCGCGGCGCTCTCGATGCCGTACCAGAAGTCGACGACCTCCTCGAACGTCGAGCGGAAGACCTCCACCGAGAGCTTGGACTGCTCGGGGGTGAACTGCCGGATGCCCATGTTCCACGCGTAGCCGAGCAGGCCGGTGGCCTCCTCCTCGCCGGTCTGGTGGTTGACGATGATGTGCCCTGCGCCCAGCTGGTAGCCGCAGCCGAGCACCCCCGGCTTCGAGATCGTGCGCTTGAACGAATCGCCGCCCTTGTATTCGGCCCAGAGCGAGTCGTAGTCGCCGCCGAACAGATAGGTGGCGAAGTCGACATAGGGATCGCGGCCAAGCTCGAACACCCGGAGGATTTTCGGGCAGTTGGAAATCCACCCGAGCACGCGGTTCTCGATCGCGTTCAAGTCGCAGTCGATGAACTCGTAGCCCTCCGGGGCCTGCGCCACCGGCCGCACGCCGGTAGCCAGCGCGTCCATGGGCGACGAGTACACGAGCCGCCCCGTGGGGCTCTTGTGCCGGTCCACCGAGTAAATCTGGTCGAAGGACCACGGGTCGAGCACTTCGAGATGGTGGGCGACCTGCTCGACCACGTTCTCCAGATATTTGGGGGGCTTGGCGAGGTTCTGCGGCTGATAGACGCGACCGGCCCAGCGCCACGTCCGCTGCGCCCCGGCGAACTGGAACGAGTTCCGGATGACCTGATCTTTCCGGTCGGCGGCCGTCTGGAGCGCGGCGTACTTCTTGGGGGCTGACCGGGCCGCTTCCATGCGGAGTTCGAGGACGCGATGCAGCTGAACTTGCTCTTCGCGATCCGGGTCCTCGTCGAGTTCGCCGCTTTCGAGGAGCGCGTCCACCTTGTCGTAGGCGCGCTGGATATGGCCCTTCTTGATGTCCTCGAACGGGTAGCCCCGATCCTGCAACCACGGGAGGATTTGCTGGTTGGAGTTGGGGTTTTCGAGGCCGGTGATCTCGGCCATTTGCTGGAGGCGATCCGCCAGCACGTACTCGTAGATTCGCTGGGCGTTATCCACCATCGCCATGTTGATGGGGATGCCCGCCTCGTTGATCTCTTGGTCGATGAACCAGAGTTCCCATTCTTCCTTGGGCAGGTTGTAGGGGCGCAGCTTCTTGTAGATCGCCCGCTCCGACCGCACGTCGTCCCGGTTATAGGACTTGTAGTGGTTCCACTCCTCGGGCTCGTGCCACCACATGATTCGGCGCTGGGGGCGCTTTTTCGTGGGCTTGTTGGGCATCGAGAACATGCGGATAAGCGCCTTGCCGTGCTTATCCTTTTGGAGGTTTTCCGGGAGCCCGAGTATCTTGCCGACGCGGCCCAGACCACCGGGGAACGAGCACGTCAGGGCGATGACCATGGGGTCGCGCCAGAGCTTGTGCGGGATTTCGATCCCGAGGGTGTTCTTCCAGATCGCGTACTCGAAGGGCTTGTTCCACGCGAACTTGATCGCGTAGGGATCGAACAGCATCTCTTCGAGATCGGAGGGCATCTCCTCGCCCTCGGCTGGCACCCACTGCATCACCGCGTCGTCGTTTGGCGCGTAGGCCAGCATCAGCGGCTCGCAGGACGGGTGCTTCGAGTACACGTCCTGTCCGACATCGACCACGCTCACGTCGCAGTAGGTCTCGAAGTCGTGGTGCAGCCGGTAATACTCCCCGGCCTTCTTG
>Ga0247823_10003765_pt1 | contig 12226 bp, 8 predicted proteins | sample 13C_PalmiticAcid_2_FD_192426 | JGI IMG/M metagenome (GOLD analysis project Ga0247823, IMG submission 192426) | Soil microbial communities from agricultural site in Penn Yan, New York, United States - 13C_PalmiticAcid_Day30 | ecosystem: Environmental > Terrestrial > Soil > Agricultural land...
CTGCCGACCCACGACCCCGCACTCTATCCGGCCTTCTTCCTCGGCTATGCGCTTGCGATCATCGCGTCGCTGATCAGCCATGTGCCCGGCGGGCTCGGCGTGTTCGAGGCGGTAGTGATCGCGACCGTGCCGGGCGACAAGGCGCAGTTGCTGGCGGCGCTGCTGGCCTATCGCGTCATCTACTATCTGCTGCCATTGCTGCTCGCCGCGCTGCTCCTCGCCTGGCACGAGGGCAAGGTCTGGCGCGGCCCCGCGCAGGAACTGGCGCAGGCCGGCCAGTCGCTGCTCCGCGAGCTCGCTCCGCCCTTGCTTGCGGCGCTCGCCTTCGCGGGTGGCCTCATCCTGCTGCTGTCGGGCTCGACCCCGGCCGAGACGACCCGGATGCACACGCTCCGCCACATCGTGCCGCTGCCGTTCGTCGAGGCCTCGCATATTGCCGCAAGCCTGTCCGGCACACTGCTCCTGTTCCTCGCGCCAGGGCTGTTGCGGCGCCTCGACGGGGCGTTCTTCACCGCGCGCGCTTTGCTCTTCGCCGGTGCGCTCTTCTCGCTCGCCAAGGGCGTGGATTATGAGGAGGCGATCATCCTGCTCGCGATCGGCACCGCGCTGCAATGGAGCCGCCCCGCCTTCTACCGCAAGACGTCGTTGCTCGACGCGCCGCTCTCCACGGGCTGGACGATCGCGGCGCTGACCGCGATCCTCACTTCGGCCTTTGCCGGATTCTTCGCGTACAAGCATGTCGCCTACGCCAGCAGCCTGTGGTGGCAGTTCAGCCTGACCGGCGACGCGCCGCGTTTCCTGCGCGGGTTGTTCGGGACGGCAGTGATGGTTGCGGGGATCGCGCTGTGGCGACTGTTCGCGCCGTCGCCGCGTGTCGCGCGGACCGATCCGGTTGCGCAGGACCGGCTGGAACCGGCGCTTGCCCTTGCCCGGCACAGCGATGCCTTCCTCGCCCTGACCGGCGACAAGAGCTTCATCGTGGCCGACGAGGGTGACGCGTTCCTGATGTATCGGGTGCAGGGTCCGAACTGGATCGTCATGGGCGATCCGGTCGGTCGCGAGGCGCGCTGGGCCGATCTGCTGTGGAGGCTGCGCGAGCGCGCCGACGCGGCGCAAGGCCGCATCCTGCTCTATCAGATCAGCGCGGCCTGCCTGCCGCACGCGATCGACCTTGGCCTCGCGATCGTCAAATATGGCGAAGAGGCGCGGGTCGATCTGGCGGCGTTCACCCGGGCCGGGGCGCAAGCGAAATCGCTTCGGCACGCCGAGCGCAAGGCGATGCAGGAAGGGGCCGAATTCGCGGTTCTGACCGCCGCTGAGGCATCGCACCTCATCGGCGAGCTCAGCGCGGTGTCGGACGAATGGCTGGACAGCAAGAAACAGCGAGAAAAGGCCTTCAGCCTCGGCCGGTTCGATCCCGCCTATCTCAAGCATTTCCCCTGCGCGGTTGTCCGTGTCGGCGGGCGGATCGTCGCATTCGCCAATATCCTCGCGACCCCGAACCGCGAGGAGATGTCGGTGGACCTGATGCGCCATCGCCGTGCCATTCCCTATGGCACGATGGACTTCCTGTTCCTGCGCCTGATCGAGCATGCCCGGGCGGAGCGATATCGCTGGTTCACGCTGGGGATCGCGCCGCTGGCGGGGATCGAAGGGGGCAGGCTGGCCTCCGCCTGGGCCCGCGGCGCCGCCTTCCTGTTTCGCCACGGCGAGCCGCTCTACGGTTTTGAAGGCCTGCGCAACTACAAGGCCAAGTTCGCGACCCATTGGGAGCCGCGCTACATTGCCGGGTCGCGCGGGATGGCCTTCGCCAGCAGCATGGCGGCGGTTCATCATCTCGTCTCGCGGCCGGCCGGCGGAAGCCGCTGGCGTGCGGGCGTCGCGGTGCCACAGGCGATCGCGTGAAGCCGCCCGCGCGCCTCTTGCCCTCAACGGGTATGTCACTCCTGCTTCTCGTGGCGGTCATTCTGCTCGCCGCGCACTGGGGGGCGGGATCGCGCCTGCCGCATTCCGGCCTGATCCCCGGCCTGACCTATGAGGTTGAGCGGCCGGCGCGTGGCGCACCCAGGCTAGTCGTCACGAGCGTCGAGGATGAGGGGCCGGCTGCTTCGGCCGGCATTGCCGTGGGCGACATAATCGAGCGGATTGATGATCGGCCGGTGACCGCTTTGGCGGACGTGGTTGCGATGTCGAAGCGGAGCGGCATCCGCGATATCCGGCTGGTTGTTCGTCACCGGGAAACGGATCGCTATATGCAGTTGCCGACTGCCGGGGGTTAGCGAGGGATATCGCATGTCGCAGAAGATACTCGTCGTTGAGGACGATCGCGCCACGGCTGACCATATCGTCAAGAGCCTGGCCGACGAGGGGTTCGTCGTCGATCATGCTGCGGACGGACGCGACGGGCTGTTCCACGCGACCGACGGAAGCTACGACGCGATCGTTCTCGATCGCATGCTGCCCGGTATGGACGGCATGGCGGTTCTCGCCGCGTTGCGCGCGGCGCGCGTCGCGACGCCGGTGATCATCCTCTCGAACCTCGGTGCGGTCGATGCCCGCGTCGAGGGGCTGACCTCGGGCGCCAACGACTATCTCGTCAAGCCCTTCGCCTTTTCCGAGCTGCTGGCACGGCTGAAGCTGCTCATCGCGAAGCCATCGGGGACGACGCAGGTCGAGACCCTGCTCGCATGCGAGGATCTCGAGATGAACCTGCTCAGCCGCCGCGTCATGCGGGCGGGGCGGCGCATCGAGCTGCAGCCGCGCGAGTTCCGCCTGCTCGAATATCTGCTCCGGCACAGGAACCAGGTCGTCACACGCACCATGATGCTGGAGGGCGTGTGGGAATATCATTTCGACCCAGGGACCAATGTCGTCGATGTCCATGTCAGCCGCCTGCGCCGCAAGATCGATGACGGGTTCGGCCGGCCGCTCCTCCACACCATTCGCGGCGCGGGCTATATGCTCGGTTTCTCGGATTAGCCGGGCGATGCGCGCTATTGCCCTTCGGTCGACCACGGTCCGGCTGGCGCTGCTTCTGCTGCTGGCCCAGGTTGCGACGCTCGCTTTGGGCCTGACCGTCATTCATCGGTCCACGGAAGCGATGATCCTCTCCGATGCCCGAACGGCAGCGGAGGTCGCACGCGACGACTTCGTCCAGGCATATCGGCAGGAGGGTGAAGCGGGCCTGGCGCGCGCGATCCGCGGCCGGCTCGCCGTGCGCGACGATCGTGACTTTGTGGTGCTGCTGAAAGGGCCGGACGAGGCGCCGCTCGTCGGCAATCTCAAGCAATGGCCGGCAACCGTCGGCGACGCCGAACGCTGGCGGCGGATCAGCCTGTTCCGCGAGGGCGGCACGGCAGCCGAGGAAATGGGCATCGTAACGACGCGGCTGCCCGGCGGGCATGTGCTGTTGACCGGCGAGGTGCTCGAGGCGCAGGTTCAGCTTGCCCGCGCGAGCCGGGCGGCGTTCCTCTACGCATTCATCGCTGGTATCGTCGCCGCGGGGCTCGTGGCCACATTCGCCGCCTGGATATTGTCGCGCCGGGTCGATGCATTCGCGCGGGCGGCTTCGGCCATCGCTGCGGGTCGTCTCGATGCGCGGGTAGAGCGCGATGAATCGGGCGATGCATTCGATCGGCTCGGCAACTCGATCAATGCAATGCTCGGCCGCATCGAAGCGCTGGTCCGCGAATTGCGCATGGTCACTGACTCGATGGCGCACGATCTGCGCTCGCCGGTTTCGCGGTTGAAGGCAGTACTCGAGCAAGCGCTTCGTCGCAGCCGGGACGCGGACACGACGGCCGCGTTAGCCGGGGCGATCGACGAAGCGGACAGCCTTCACCGCCTGCTCGACACGGCGCTGGATATCAGCCGGACCGAAGCGGGAATCGGGCGCGATCAGTTCACTCGCTTCGGCTTGCGCCCGATGCTTGACGATATCGCGGAAGTCTACGGCCCGCTTGCCGAGGAGCGGGGGTTCATGATCCAGGTCGATGCCCCGGCCGAACTGGATATCGTGGCGCATCGCGAGCTGCTGCAGCGGGCGCTGTCGAACCTCGTCGATAATGCGCTCAAATATGCGGAGGGCGGTTCGGCGATTCATATCGGCGCATCGACTACAGCGGGCGGTGCGATCGATCTGACGGTCTTCGACGACGGGCCTGGCCTGTCGGAATCGGAAAGAGCGAGCGCAACGCAGCGCTTTGTGCGCCTCGATCCGGCGCGCGGCGGCGCGGGTGCGGGCCTTGGCCTCTCGCTCGTGCAGACGATCGCGCACCTGCACGGTGGCGAGTTTCGGCTCGAACCGAACCGCCCGCAAGGGCTGTCAGCGCGTTTGATCCTGCCTGTCGCATTGCAAGGCAACATTCCGAGGGATTTTGGGTAGACCCGAACCAATGGTTCAGAGGGACGGTATCTACCGGACGGCTGTTCGAGATGGCGGCTAGAAGACCAGCCTCGCACCCAGGGAGAAATAGCGGCCGATCACGTCGTAGAAGGGGGAATAGAGCGATCCATTCGGGGCTTGCCGGTCGAGAAGATTGGTCACGTTGCCGTAGATTTCCATCTTCGTTCGCGGACCGGTCGCGACACGCACGCGCGCGAAGACATCGAGATAGGCATAGGCGGGGATATGGTTGTTGAGCAGCTTGATCGTGGAATTATAGTTGCCCGGAGAAATGTAGCGCGCGCGCAGTTGCGCGCCGAAATCCTCGCTATCGTAGCCGATGCTGGCGTTCACCCGCCATTTGGGTACGCCGAGGCTGAACGAATTACCCTGGGAGCGGACATATTCGATCGTCGTGACGCCGTCATTGGTCTTGAGGCTGTTGACCCAGTTGGCCCGCAGCCGGAAGGTGAGCTCGCCGGGCAGGTCGACAAGGCGGCTGAACGGCAGCGTCTGTGAGAGTTCGGCATCGATGCCGTCGGTCCGGTACTCGGACAGGTTGAGATATGAGGTGAGCGTGCGGGTGATGTTGCCGCCGGCATCCCGCTCGACATTCGCGCAGAGCGCCTGATTGCCGTTGAAACAGCGGATGACGAGATCCTGCGCCGATACGGTGGTGATCACGTCATCGATGCGGACCCGGTAATAGTCGGCCCAGAAGCGCAGCCCGGGAATGCCCGGCGGCGCGTAGAGAAATCCCGCGGTAAAGGTCGTCGCGGTTTCGGGCCGCAGATCAGGATTGCCGCCGGTGTGGTTGAGTACATAGACGCTCACATTCTTCAGCGGATCGGTGAGCGTGTTGTAGCCCACGGTGAGCTGCGTGAAGAGCTCCGCGAGGTTGGCCGACCGGATATCGCGCGAGCGTGTGAGCCGGCCGCGAAAGCCGGGAAAGAACTCATTTGTGGCGCCGAGCTTCCAGGACCAGATGGATCCCGTGGTGTCGTAGTCGGACAGGCGCACCGCCGCGTTCAGCTCCAGTTTTCGCAGCAGCGGACGATCGCGCGCCAGCGGGACGAGGACCTCACCGAACACCTCGTTGACGGTGAAGCCGCCATCGATCGGCGCGAAGTTGAACGATCGGAATGCCCGGGCAAGATCGAGATCGCTCACCGTCTGCCGGATCGCCTCACGCCGCGCCTCGATCCCGGCAGCGATCGAGACCGGCCCGGCCGCGAGCGTCACCGGCTCGCCGCGCAGGCTGATACCGCCGACGTCCAATGTGGTCGTGGCGCGCTGGCGTGGCGTGCCGGTGACATAGGCGAGCGCTTCCGGCGAAGGGGCGCCTTCGCCGAACAGGTTGATGGGCAGGCAGGCGCTCGACGGGTCGGTCAGCTTGACGCGGCAGACCGGCTGTCCCGACACCGGATCCCGCACCGCATCCACGGCCTGATTGAAGTTGGCGCCGATCACGAAGCCCGGCGTGTCGATATCGTTGCGATACTCGCCATGGCTGTAATAGCCGCTCAGGCGCCAGTCCGGCCCAAGCGTCGCGTCGAGCGCGATCGTCCCCTGCGTCGTCACCCGTTCGAAATCGATGCGCGGGAACGGGAAATCGGAATTGAACCGGCCCATTGTGAAGCCGGTCTCTCCCGCCGCCAGCAGCCGCGCGCCGATCTCGGGCGAGAGGAAGGCATTGTCCTGCGCGATGGAGATGTTGCCGCGATTGTGGTCGCCGAACCAGATATAGTCGTTCCACATGCGCGAATGACGCAGTTCCGCCGTGATCTTGACGGAGCTGTCGGGCTTGAAGGTGACGCGGCCGAGCGCGCTATAGCGTCGCTGCGGCGTGACGAGCGCGCTGATATCGTCATTCGACGGTCCCTCGCCGCCGATCATGTCGGTGCCCACCACCGTGCCGTACCGGAAGTCGCGAAGCGATCCGTCGGGATTGAAGACCTGGCCGGCCAGGATGCCGCTCAGGATCAATCCGCCGCGCGCGGCATTGGCGAAGCCGACATCCGGCGTGAGCAGGAAGTTGCCATTCCCGGCAGCCACGCTGGACCAGCGTCCGACGCTTGGGCGGGATGCCTTCGGAATGACCCCGTCATTGTCGAGATATTCGACCCCGAGGATCACCTGGCCGCGGCCGTCCGCGAATGCCGAGCCGAACGCGCCCTCGAACCGGCGCTCGGCCGCGTCGCCTCGGGACGAGATTCCCGCCTGAGCACCGAGCCGGATTCCGCGCAGATCGCCGTCGAGGACGATGTTCACCACGCCGGCAACCGCGCCCGAACCCCATGCCGCCGACGCGCCGCCGGTGACGATGTCGACCGACTTGATCAGCACCATGGGGATGGTGTTGAGATCGTTGTCACTCGAGAAGCGGCGACCGTCGAGCAGGACGAGCGTGCGGTTGATCCCGAGACCGCGCAGATCGACGGGCGCCATGCCTGCGCTCGTGTTGGTGCCGCTGGTCTGAGGCGAGATCGTGCCGCGGAACTGCGGCAGGTCGTTGAGCGCCGCGGCGACATTGGCGCGCCCGCCCATTTCGAGGTCGAGACGGGGTACATGGGATGTCGGGGTCGGCGCTTCGAAGCCGAGCAGGTCGATGCGCGAGCCGGTGACGACGACGTCTTGTACCTCCTCCGGCCTTTCCCGGGGAGGAGAGGGCGGCGCAGGAGGGGGAGGGACGATGGTGGGCGCGCGGCGCACGCTTCGTTCGACCGCCCGCCCGCTGACGACATAGGAGCCGCCCGCGGTGACGGTGAAATCGAGTCCCGACCCGCTGAGCAGGCGGCGCAAAGCCTCAGCCGCGGTGTAGGTGCCGTTGAGTGCCGGCGCGACGCGTCCCCTGGCGGCGGCCGGCAGGAAGACGATGTTCGTGCGGGTGATCGTCGCCAAGGCTTCGAGCGACAGGGAAAGGTCCTGACGCGGCAGCGCGAACCTGAATCGGGCGACGGACTGCGCTTCGGCGGCGGGCGCGGCGATGCACACAAGCGCACACATCGTTGCCAGCTTGCCGCCTTGAATCACGTCCCGCCTCTACGCCACTCCACCGGATCGTCCCGGCCGACGGAACGACGATAGGGGATGACGCGCTGTCGGTGGCACGAAGATGTGATCAAGGCGTCAAAAGCACCGCTTCGCCCTCGCGCCGCAACCGCAGGCCATGAAGCTCGGCCACCGCGGCCGCGAACTCTGCCGGATTGTCGGTCGCGAAGACCCCCGAAATGGGAAGCGCGGCAAGGCGCGCATCGTTCACGATCACGCGCTGCCTGCCATACCGGTTCACCTCCGCAATGGCATCGGACAAGGGGGTGTCGCGGAAGCGCAACTCGCCGCGTCGCCAGGCAGTGATCGCATCGAGCTCCGGCCTGTCGAGCACCGGCACCGAGTCCGGCGCCGCCGATACGCGCTCGCCCGGAGCGAGCACGGCAAGCACGCGAGACCGTTCGCCCGCGCGCGCAACCTCGACCTTGCCATTGAGCAGCGTGACGCGGACCCGATCCCCATCCCGTCGTACGACGAAACTGGTGCCGAGCGCCTTGATCCGTTCCTCGCCGGCCTTGACGACGAAGGGACGCGCCGCGTCGTGCGCGACGTCGAACATCGCCTCGCCGCGATCGAGCGAGACCTCGCGCGCGTCGCTGTCGAACTTCACCGTAACGTGACTGTCGGTGTTGAGGGAGATCCGGCTGCCGTCGTCCAATGCCGCGGTGCGCTGCTCCCCGATACGCGTGTCGAAGGTCAACGGCCGATCGAGCAAGACGGTCATCGCGCCGGCGCCGGCAAGCACGGCCAACGATGCAGCGATCGCCAGCGGCACGAACCGGCGCGAGGCTGGACGCTGCGGCGCCTCGTTGAGCTCGGCCGCGCCAGGCAGGAGCTCCCACAGCTCAGTGGCGCGTTCGAATGCTTCCTGATGCGCGGGATCGGCCTTGAGCCAATCCTGCAATGCCCCCCGGGCTTCGTCGCTCCGCGGGCCATGCAGCCGGGCAAGCCACGCCGACGCTTCCGCGTTCAGGCGCGTTCGCTCCTCCCTGGACCGTATCACCATTGCTCCATCCAGTTCATCATCTCCAGGGTCGCTCGGGCGACCTGCTTTTCTACGGCGGGGATCGACATCCCTTCTTCCTTGGCAATCGTCGCGTAATTGGCGCCATCCAGGCGCCGGCGAAGCAGGATGCGCCGCGTGCGCTCGGGCAACCGCTCGAGGCCGGCCGCTGCATGATTCAGGCGCGCCTGGGACTGCAGCACTTGTTCCGGGTCGGGCGCCGCATCGGCGATGCGGAACACATTCCCGGGGGAGAAGGGGGCTCGGCGCTCGCGGCGCTCCTCGTCGATCATGAGGTTGACGGCAGTCCTGACCAGAAGCGCTTCCTGCGAGCGCACCGCGTGGCGCTGCTCATAGCGTTCCACCTTCAGAAAGGCTTCGTGCACCAGGTCTTCGGCATCCTGCTCGGCCACACCGCGCCGCCGCAAGACGGATCGGACGTGCCGCAACATGTCATTCAGCTGCCTCATCGCGCTCCCTGATGCTCCCCTATATGATTCAGCCGCCGGAATTCGAGGCAATTCTGAACCTGCACCCATTCAGCGCCGTCCGATGTTCAAGGGCCGACATTGCGTGCGATCGCCTCCCATTCGGCGCGCGTCAGCGGAAGGGTCGCCATCTCCGAATAATAGGCGCGCAGATCGCGCGCGAACGGCCAGTCCGACGCTGGCAGAAAATGGTTGAGCCCGATCCTGCGCATGAGCTGCACGAGCACTGCCTTGTCCTGCTCCGACGCTGCGCCGGGCCTGATCGCGGCAAGATCGAAATAGAGATTGGCGCAACGCTTCGGCTGCTGCTCGCAGGCGTCGGCGAAGACGCCGAGTGCATCGAGGGTCGCGGAATCGATACCACCCCAGCCGGCGGCATGCGCGACCTGCACCGTCGTGCCGCGAGCAGCCGGCAGCACTTCGTTCAGGAAGATGCGCGCCTCCTCCGCGCCATAGCCGTCGGCCCGGTTGCGCATATGGATCATGATCCGGAACCGCGCGGACGCTGCGGCGCGCACGGTTGCCGTCAGCATCTTCACACCGTCCGGCTGGTGATAGTCGAACCGCGAATTCGCGAGGTGGATCTTGACGCCGGCAACGTGGTGATCGTCGCGCCAGCGATCGATCTCCGGCACCGCTGTCGCGGTCAGCGGATTGACACCGATATAGGCCTGGAGCCGATCGGGGTGATCGCGCGCCAGGGCAACGGTGAAGTCATTGGCCTGACGCACGATCTTGGCATGGTCCGGGGCTGGCGGCACCATCATCGGGCTTTCGGCGAGATAGGCGGTCGACATCAGCCGCGCGCGGCGGATGCCCGCCTTGTCCATCGCCCGCAGCAGATCGGTCACGCTTAGCGGGTTCAGGAACTCGGGGTCGCATTTGCTGGTCCTGCCCGGGCTCGCGCAATAGCCGGGCAGGAAGGCGAGGATCGCGGGCGAATGGACATGGACGTGATGATCGACGGCCACCGCCGGCGGCTTCCTCTCCGCCGCGCGCATGGGCGCGGCGGACAGGAGCACCGCCGCGGCGATCGTGAGCACCAGCACCAGGATCACCGCTGGCCGTCGCCGAGCAGCGTCTGTTTCCAGAACACCACGCTCGACCAGAAATAATAGTCCTCATTCTCCTTCTTGCGGAAGACGTGACCGTCATTCTCCGCAAGCAGGTGCCATACCGTACCGCCCTTGCCGCGCACCGCCTTGATGATCTGGTCGGCCTCGCTCGCCGGCACGCGCGGATCGTTGCCCCCGGTCGCGATCAGCAACGGCAGGTCGATCTTGTCGACGCTGGTGAGCGGCGAGATCTCGATCAGCTTGGCGCGCTGCTTCGGATCGCGCTCGTCACCATATTCGACGCGGCGCAGGTCGCGGCGATAGGACTGGGTGTTCTCGAGGAAGGTGACGAAGTTGGAGATCGCGACGTAGCAGTTCGCACCCTTCAGCCGTGCTGAATAATGGGTGGCGGTAGCGTAGCACATGTAGCCGCCATAGGAGACCCCGGTCACGGCGAAGCGGGCGGAATCGAGCGTGGCGTCCGTCGCCAGCGCATCGAGCATGGCACCGATATCCTTGACCGAATCCTCGCGCTTGAACGGCCCGTTGTCGAGGTTGACGAAGCGCTTGCCGAAGCCGCTCGAGCCGCGGACATTGGGGAAGAACAGCGCGATGCCGAGCTCGTTGAGATAATAATTGTCGGCCCCGAGGAAGTCGGGCCGGGTCTGGCCCTCCGGACCGCCATGGATGTTGATGACCAGCGGACGCTTGCCCGGGAAGCGCGTCGGATCGGGGCGATAGAGGAAGCCGGTGACCGTCTCGCCGTCGAAGCTCTTCACCTCGACAAGCTGCGGCTCGACATTCTTCGCGGGATCGAGCCCGCCGGTCTCGCTCGCGGTCCAGCGCGTCACCGCCAGCGTCTTCGGATCGACGGCAAAGGCATCGCCCGCAACCCGCGCCGACGACATGCTGAGGCCGATCGTTCCCCAGGGCGCGATCTCGATCGACGATCCGATCGAATAGGGGATCACGCCGGCCGGAAGCCCGGTGACGTCGCGCTTCGCGCCGGTCGCGGCATCGAGTACATGCAGCCGGCTGACGCCGGCCTCATTGGTCGCATAGGCAAGGAAGCTGCCGTCGGGGGCGAGCGCATAGTCGGTCACGTCCCATTTGGGATTGTTCGAGACCGCGGTGAACTTGCCGGTGCGCGGATCGAGCCGGCCCAGCCGCACGAAATCGGAATCGACGTCCGACAGCACCCAGATGCCGCCATCGGGCGCATAGCGCGGCGCGATGTACGACACCTCGCGCTTGAGATTGTTGATCGCGCGCATCTTGCCGGTCTTGAGGTCGAGCTCATAGACGTCGGCGCGGTTGATCGACATGCGATTGACCACCAGCGCCGTCGCGCCGTCGGCGGAGAAGTCGGCGATGTTCCAGCCGCCGCCCTTGACCGTGGCGACCAGCCGGTCGGACTTGGGATCGCGCGGATCGATCACATAGAGGTCGGCATCGGCGCCGTTGCGCCGCGTCGAGGAATAGCCGAGCAGCTTGCCGTCGGGGCTCCACCCGCCGAACCAGTTGCGGCTCTTGCCGTCGGTGAGCAGCTGAAGCCGCCCGTCGGCCATGCGGTAGAGCTGATAGAATTCGCCGCCGCCGACATCCTTCTGCGCCACGGTCACATCGCCGGCACCGGGCGAGACCGAGGCCATCAGGATCGGCTCGTCCTCGAAGCTCAATTGCGTGCGATCGGCGTTCGGCGCGCGCACCTTGTGCACCTGATCGGTGTTCGCGAACCGCGTCTTGACCAGCATCGACCGGTCGGCCGGGTTCCAGCCGAGGAAGTTAGCCTTGCGCGCCTGGAGATAGGGCTGGGTATCGGCGGCAAGCTGTTCGGGAATGGCCGGGATGCCGTCGGCCACGATTGCGGCGGGCTTCGCGACCTGTGCGAGCGCGGTGGCAGGGAGCAGCGCGAGCGCCGCGGCGAAGGCAGGACGAAGGAACATCAGGCTCTCTCCAAAGCGAAAACCCGCCCGGCGGATACCGGGCGGGCTTGCCGTTACAGCGATCAGAAGCGGACGCGGGCGCCGAGGGTGAAATAGCGGCCCAGAACGTCGTAATAGGGCGAATAGAGCGATCCCGGGGGCGGCGCCTTGTTGAACAGGTTGGAGACGTTGGCGTAGATCTCCATCTGCCGCCCGTCCGACACCGGCACCTTCATCTGCGCCTGCAGGTCGAAATAGGTGTAGGCGCCGATGTGGTTGTTGGTGAGCGGCACCTGGTTGTTGTACTCGCCCGGCGAAAT
>Ga0247823_10003766_pt1 | contig 12226 bp, 10 predicted proteins | sample 13C_PalmiticAcid_2_FD_192426 | JGI IMG/M metagenome (GOLD analysis project Ga0247823, IMG submission 192426) | Soil microbial communities from agricultural site in Penn Yan, New York, United States - 13C_PalmiticAcid_Day30 | ecosystem: Environmental > Terrestrial > Soil > Agricultural land...
TTTTTACTGATATCTCAGCTATTCGCTTATGATTTCCGTTTAATGGAGCAACCAATCGATTTGGTGCTGCTTACCGCAATGGCTTTGCCTTTTACCTGGGCATCGATGGCATTTTTCAGGAATTGCTCGGTTACTTTGGTAGCATCCTGGGGGTTGTTGTCGATGGTGCCTTTATAAGCCAGTTTCTCGTTTTTATCGAACAGGAAAAACTCCGGTGTGCGGCTGGCGCCAAAGGCATCAGCTACTTCGGTGCCATTGTCTACCGCATACGCTACTTTGCTGTTGTTGTAGTTTTTGGAAGCAAATGCTTTCATGGCTTCGTACGAATCGGCATCGTCGCGCTGTGCTTCGTTGGAGTTGATCACTACTACGCCGATATTGTTTTTGCGGGCATACTCAATCACCGACTTGGTGCGGTCGAGCATTTTGATCACATACGGGCAGGTATTGCAGGAAAAGACAACGAGCAGGCCGTTTCTGCCTTTTTCGCCCTGCAGGGTCACGTTTTTGGGCATGTTGGCGGTGCGCAGTTCGGCAGTGCCTTTGGGAATAGCGGTGCCTATGGCAATGCTTTCGTGCACCTCATCCTGGGCATAGATAAGCGTAGGTGCAAAAGTGCCGGCCCCGATGGTGAACAGGGTGGCGATCAGCAGTTTTTTCATGGTGCTATTTTTTTGTTTCAAGACTAATGTTTTCATCGCCCGGCTGGTAGGGCAGGTATGTAATGATGAACTGGAACATTTCGTCGGTGGTACGCATACTGCCTTCCCTCTCGGCTACCACGCGGGGCGGATTAAAGGGGTTGTAAGGATTGTTGCGGGTATTATCGAACAGCCCTTCGGCTACAATGGTACTTCCCTTGGGAACGTGCAGCATTTTCTTAAAGGTATAGAAATATTGCCAGTTAAAATCCCACTTGGGTATGGAAATCAAACGTATGGTATCGCCATTGGGTTGCAGGGCATAGGCTTTAAAAGTCTGGCCCAGCAGGTGCATGTGTGGGTTAACGGTGAGGATCGAAATATCCTCCGGTACGGTATAGCGGGTGACGAAAGTCTTCACTTCGTTGGGCTGTATCACCAGAGCCGGCTCAATAGGCGATACACCGAGCGTACCCAGCTGGAATTCCTTCACAGGGCGCTTAGGTGGTGCCGGACTGAAAAAGATGTTGATGTAAGAGCTGTCCCACACATCTTTTTCATACCCGCCGTAGTGGATATCGTTGAAGAGAAAAGCCCCTTTCCGTTTGATGTGGTAACCGCCAATGCCTTCGGGATACACCTGGGCTATCACACCGGGCAGGTAGTTGACCACCGAGCGGGTGAGGGTAGGGTAAGTACCATCATCGTTGGGGAGCTTCATTTTTTCGTAGACCTTTAATACAGTCGGATCGTTGATGAGGTCGGCCACGTGTTCGCCTTCGTTCACATCTTTTTTCATGCCCTCGTTGTACTGGATCATATCACCGTTCACATGGTGTACCACTTTGGTGTTGCCGGGTACAAACTCAATGGCGTGGATAAAGGTATCCCGGGCAATATCCCAGGGCACTTTCACCATCAGGAAACGGTCTTTGCCATCGCCTTTCAGGAAAATGGGCTGTACTTTCAATTGCAGATCGGGCACACCCAGCATAGAGCCTTTGGCAAATACAGGTGGGGCAGGCGCTTTGGCGGCATCACCTTCGGGGCAGCCGTCTTTTACCCATTGTTCGAGCATGGCGATTTGTTCATTGCTCAGCACTTTTTGTCCGGCAAATTCTACGTAATGCGGATCGGCAGGCCAGGGCGGCATTTTACGGCTCTTGGTCACGAACAAAATACTCTGCGCTTTTTCCTTCACCTGGCGATAGGTCATGAGGTCGATATGGCCTACCTGGTCGGTATGGTGGCAGGGCGAGCAGTTGGCAAAAATAATAGGAGCGATATCTTCATTAAACGTCAGGTGCTCCTTGATGCCTGTCGTTGCCGTTTCCTTGTTGTCTCCACCACCGCAGGCTGCCAGCAGGGCCATCGCTATGCCGGCGCCAAATAAACTAACCGTTGTCCTCGTCTTCATCCGTTTCTTTTTTGCGCAGCGCATTATTGACCAGGATGCTCGTATTGAGCTCGAATCCCAGCAGCAGGATGCGCGCATTTAAGTGTATGCAAACCATCAGCACCATTACTGTACCGATGGAACCGTAAATCTTGTTGTAATGAATAAAGTTGTTGGCCATGTAAAAGAAACCGGTCGTGACCACAATCACACTGAACGTGGCCATGATGGTGCCCGGACTGCTGAATCGCAATCGCCTGGTAGTAGCAGGTCCGTAGTGGTACGTCATACCAATGGTGACGTACAGCATGCTGATGATGATGAGCCAACCTACGAGGTTAACGATGAGCTTGCCGGTTTGTTTGGACATGCCGATGTAATCGCTCACGGCTCCCACCACGATGCGGGGAAATACGAAAATACCGATGGCGAGGATAATCACAAGGATCATCATGAGCGTAAGCTTGATGGCGGTTTTGCGCCGCTGCCAGCCGTTCCGTTTGATGAAAACCGGGTTGATTTTATCGAAAGCCCGCATGAGCCCCATCATGCCGTTGGAGGCATAAAACAGGGAGAACAGCAGACCCAGTGATAACAGGCCGGTGCGTTCGGTATGCAGAAAATCGTAGACAATGTTTTTGACAAGCATGTAGGTATTGTAGTTGGGCGCCACAATCCGGATGATGCTGTAAATAGTAGGCTCGGCGTTTTTCAGCGGCAGGTAGGGTACCAGCGTGAAGAGAAACAGGAGCACCGGCGGTATGGCCAGTAAAAAGCTGAACGCGATGGCGGCCGTCCGCTCGTTGAGGTTACTGCTGTAAATCTCTTTGAAAAAATAGCGGAGCGAATCGTACAACGGCACCCCTTCAAACCCTGGCAGGGTAGTCTTCTTGGACCACCTGATGAAGTGTTTCAGCGGGGTGCGGTTAAAAATGATATGTTGAAGTCTGGTCAAGGGTAGAATGGCTTACTTAATGTTTCTGTCGTTGAGTGCCTTTTGAAAAGCCCTGGCGTTCACCAGGTGATCGGCATAGGTGGTGGCAAATACATGCGACCCGCTGAAATCGGCATTGGCACAGAAATACAAATAGGTGGTGCTGGGTGCATCCAGCACGGCATCGATGCTGTTGGTGCTGGGAATGCAGATGGGGCCGGGGGGCAGACCGGTCACCAGGTAAGTATTGTAAGGCGATACAGTTTGGGTATGGCCTTGCAGGATACGCCTCAGTTCAAAATTGCCCACGGCAAACTTCACGGTAGGGTCGGCCTGGAGGCGCATGCCGGTGTGCAGGCGGTTGAGGTACACGCTGGCAATATTGGGGCGTTCCTTTTTATAGTTCGATTCTTCTTCGACGATACTGGCCAGGGTGTAGGCCTGTGCCGGAGTCAGTTTTTGCTGGCTGGCTTTGCCTACCCGGGCATCGGTCCAGAATTTCTGCTGCTCGCTGTAGAGGCGTTTCAGCACTTTGTCGGGCGCGGTGTTCCAGTATATTTCGTAGGTATTGGGAATGAAGAGGGTAAGAGCCGTATTGGTATCGGCACCGAAATTGTTGAGGAAACTGCTGCTGCTGAGCAAGGAATCCCAACTGGCGGCGCCTGCTTCGAATTTGGAACCGAGGAACAGGCTCACTTCGGTTTTGGTGCGCATTTTATTGATCACCAGTTTGACAGCTGCCTGCCGGCCCGAGCGCAGGGAACGGATGAGCTGCAGGTTGTTCATGCCCGGTTTGATGGCATAGCGGCCGGGCTTGACCATACCGGAGTAACCCAACAGTTTCGACGCCAGGTTAAAAGTCCAGGCGCTGGTGAGTTTGCCCTGCACCGAATCCTTGACCTGTGCATACCCGGCATGGGTAGGAATGAGCAGGTACTTGGTGGTGTTTGAATTATTGGGCAGCAAAAATATCCAGGCCACGAGCAGGCCGGGTATAATGATGAGCAGTATGATTAAACGGAGCAGGCGTTTCATGATAGAACTAAATGTGGCTAAAGTTACTGCTTAAGTTGGCGCAACAAAAAGAAACCCTTCCGTTTCGGGAAGGGTTTACGATATTTTTTAAGAACCTGGACTATTGGGCAGGAGCCTGTTGGGGCTGCGGCTGTGGTGCAGGTTGTTGTTGACCTTGCTGGGGTTGTGCCTGGCCGGGTTGCTGCTGAGCGGGTGCTGCGGCAGGAGCGGCTGTAGGAGCTTTTACGCCTTTGAATGCTTTGTCGGCAGCAGATTCTACAGTACCACCTTTAGGCATGAAGAATGCTGACATCAGGGTTAAACCTGCAATAACGGCCATGAGTACCCATGTGCCTTTTTCCATTACATCACCTGAACGCTGTACCCCCATTACCTGGTTGCCCACACTACCAAAAGAACCGGACAGACCGACACCTTTGGTGTTTTGAACCAGTACAAAGAAACCCAGGATAACACAGGCCAGTAAAATCACTACAGTAATTGTAATCAGTAACATGCGCTTTTATTTAGATTGCAGATTTTTAATTTGTTGGGCAAAATAATCACTTTTTCCGGGATTAAGCAACTTTAATTTTTCATACATTTCAATTGCTTTATCTTTCTTTCCCTGGATGGCTAATACCTTGGCCAGGGGCTCGCTCACGAGGTCATCGGTGTTGGCAATAGAGTCTACCGCCATCTGGAATACCTGGTCCGGAATTTCATCGGCTTCCTCGTCCATCGCAGCAGACAGTTTTTCGCGCTGCCACATGAACTTCAGGTTGCGTTTTTCCTCTTCTTCCTCCCGGGCTTCATCGTTTTTACTCTTATAATAAAGCAACCAGTCGTTGAAACTGCGCATGGGGGTGAGGAGTTTGTCCTTCTCTACCGGATCATCGCTTTGGAACAGGATGGCCCTGCTGTCTTCCAGCGCCGATTCCAGGTCATCAGATACCTTAATACCCTGGTGCAGGAAGTAATCTTCCGAAAACGCCGGCTGAAACAGTTCTTCCTCGAGTTTGCCTTTGGCTGTCAGCCAGAAATCGGGCTGGGTCCATTGCTGTACCACTTCGCGGGCCGGAACATAGCGTTCGGTCACCGAGCGGGTAGCGGCAGCATCGGGATGCTGATCCAGGGTTTGCTTACGCAGCAGCATGAGGCGGGCCGGGGCAAACCAGGGATACTTCTGTACCAGGGCCTGCATATCGGCTTCGTTCATGGTTTCGGGCAACTGCTTACCCTGCAGTAATGCACTAAAATCCTCCGCAGTAATCATGGTGCTAATATATTACCAATTTGCAAAAGCCCGGTTAAAAATGTCCTCTACCAGGGCGTCCGATATTTTAGGGATGAGTTGTGTCTCAGCTGTTTGCACCGATTGCTCGGCCGGGAAATCCTCGAAGCGGGTGAAGCTCTGGGTAAAGTTGTCTTTCTCGTTTTTGCGGCTGGTGTACACAATATTAACGGTGATGCTGAGGCGGTTACGGGTAGCCGTCTGGGTGTTTTGCACCGCAGTTACCGACACATCGTAATTGGTGATCTGACCGTTCATGTCCAGGTCGGCCTCCTCACTGTTGGTAAGGGTAAGGCCGGTTTGCCCGGTGATCCGGTCTTTCAGCTTCTGCGTAAAAATGGGGCTGAGGGTAGGGGCCACAATCGGCGCCCGGTTTTCTACGTACCGTACATTAATGGTTTTCACGTTGGGATCGATGCTGATGCCCGAAAACGTGTAACAACCGCCCAGCAAAAAAAACAGGGGCGCCAAAGCCCATGCAAACAACGGCCTATTCATCAATATCGTATTCTTTAATCTTACGGTACAGGGTTCTTTCAGAAATACCGAGGTCCAGGGCCGCATCGCGGCGTTTGCCTTTGTGCTTGCGCAGGGCCTTTACAATCAGTTCTTTCTCTTTGTCCATCAGCGAAAGTGATTCTTCCACATCCTCGTGGTGGTCTATCACCGGCTCGTTGTGCTGGATAATGATAGGCCCCGAAGCGGGCTGCGGTGTGGCAATCGCCGGGTTGATGGGAGCCGCGGGCACTTCATGGGTGATGTAGCCGGGCATGATATTGTCCTGCTGAAACATGGCCGGGTTCACATTGGTAGCCATGGCCGGGTTTTGCAGCACTTCGAAAAACATCTTTTTGAGATCGGTTACATCCTTCTTCATGTCGAAGAAGAGTTTGTACAGGATATCCCTTTCTGATGAAAATTCGCTGTTGGCATTGTGGTTGCCGGCGCTGGAAACAGCGGGGAGGCGGTTATCGGCGGCTGGCAGGTACCTGCGCAGGTCGTCGGCAGTAATCGTTTTGTCTTCTTCGAGCACCGAAATCTGTTCGGCTATATTTTTCAGCTCGCGCACGTTACCGGGCCAGGCATAGTTGACCAGTGTATGGCGGGCTTCTTCGGTCAGTTCAAGGGGTTTTACCTTGTATTTATCGGCAAAATCGATGCAGAACTTGCGGAACATCACGTAAATATCCTCTTTACGCTCGCGCAACGGCGATACCCGGATGGGCACGGTGCTGAGGCGGTAATAAAGATCCTCGCGGAACTTGCCTTTTTCGATGAACTCAAGCAGGTCGCGGTTGGTGGCGGCAATCACCCTCACATTGGTTTTCTGCACCTTGGAGCTACCCACACGGATAAACTCGCCGGTTTCGAGCACACGGAGCAGGCGGGCCTGGGTACCGAGCGGCATTTCACCGATTTCGTCCAGGAAAATGGTACCGCCGTTCACGGTTTCGAAATAACCTTTGCGGGCATCTACGGCACTGGTGAACGAGCCTTTTTCGTGGCCAAACAGCTCAGAGTCGATGGTGCCTTCGGGAATAGCGCCACAGTTGATGGCAATAAACGGGTTGTGTTTGCGGGGGCTCAGCTGGTGAATGATCTGGGAAAAGGCTTCCTTACCCACCCCGCTTTCACCGGTAATGAGCACCGAAAGATCGGTATTGGCCACCTGGGCAGCTACATTCAGCGCATGGTTCAGGGTAGGAGAGTTACCTATAATACCGAACCGGTTTTTTAAACTTTGCAGATCCATGAAGGTTATTTAGGGGTTAGGCCTTACCAACAGCAACGCCAATCAATGTACCGGCAGTACAGCTTTCGATCTTCACCATCACATACTCGCCTTTGCTGTAGTCTTCTCTTGGGAACACCACTACTTTATTCTGGTCGGTCCGTCCAAACAGGTCGTTTTCGCTGCGTTTAGACGTTCCTTCAATCAATACTTTGCGGATATTACCCACTTCTTTCTCCATGCCTTCTTTGGAATGGAGGCGGTGAATGGCTACGATTTCGGCGAGGCGGCGTTTTTTCACTTCCTCGGGCACATCATCTGCAAAGCGGCGGGCGGCCAGGGTACCGGGGCGCTCGCTGTAGGCAAACATGTAAGCCAGTTCGTATTTGCAATACTCCATCATGCTCATGGTATCCTGGTGGTCTTCTTCCGTTTCGGTACAGAAACCGGTGATCACATCAGTACTCAGCGCACAATCGGGCATGATTTCGCGGATGCGGTCTACCTTTTTAATATACCATTCGCGGGTATAGGTGCGGTTCATCAGCTGCAGGATACGGGTATTGCCGCTTTGAACGGGCAGGTGAATGTATTTGCAGATGTTTTCGTATTTGGCCATGGTGTGCAACACATCATCGGTGATATCCTTGGGGTGCGAAGTGCTGAAACGCACGCGCAGCAAGGGACTGATAAGGGCTACCCGCTCCATGAGCTGGCCAAAGGTTACGGTTTCTTCCACGCCATCGGCACCGTTGCCGGTCCAGTGGTAAGAGTCCACGTTCTGACCCAGCAGTGTTACCTCGCGGTAGCCACGGTCAAACAGGTCCTGGGCTTCGGCTACAACGCTGTAAGCATCGCGGCTGCGCTCACGGCCACGGGTGAAGGGCACCACGCAGAAAGCACACATATTATTACAACCCCGCATGATGGACACAAAAGCGGTAACGCCATTGCTGTCGAGGCGCACGGGATTGATATCGGCATAGGTTTCTTCCCGGCTCAGCAGCACGTTGATGGAACGCTGTCCGCCGGAAGCTTCTTCTACCAGTCCGGGCAGACTGCGATAGGCATCCGGGCCTACCACCATATCCACCAGTTTTTCTTCTTCCAGGAATTTGGCCTTGAGGCGCTCGGCCATGCAGCCCAGCACACCTACCAGCATACCCGGATTGGCTTTTTTCAGCTTCCGGAACTCGGTGAGGCGGGTACGCACGGTTTGCTCCGCTTTTTCGCGGATAGAGCAGGTATTGAGCAGGATCAGATCGGCTTCTTCAAAGTTGCGGGTAGCACCAAAGCCGCTTTCATGCAGGATGGAGGCTACGATTTCACTATCGTTGAAATTCATCTGGCAACCATAGCTTTCGATATAAAAGCGTTTGGCATATCGGTTGGGATCTTCCGCGAAAGGCTGGAAAGCCTCACCCTGGCGGGTCTCATCTATCACTTTGTGTTGCGTTTCAAACATCTTGAACCACTGGTTTTAAGAACGGCAAATATACAAGGAATTTGGATAAAAATGACAGAATGGCAGGGGGATTTGAGATTTAAGAAGTATCGATTTAAGATTTTCGTTGAATCGCTGATGTATGATTTTGTGATGTCTGATTTGGGATGGGAGGCTGGCATCTGCGGCCAGCAGCAAACACGCCCACCATCCGCTCTCCCGACTAACGACTCCCTACTCTCTACTCTCCAACAACTAAACAATCTCCCATTTATTGTTTGAAACAAAATGCAATATGCAGAAAGTCTTTGCCGTTTCATGTCCGGATTAAAAATCAAATATGAAATTAACGAAGGCCTTGATTGTACCGGTATTGGTGGCGGCTCCTGTATTGCTGAATGCGCAGCAGGTGACCATCAGCGGGTATGTGTCGGAGAAGAAAAGTGGGGAGAAGCTCATAGGAGCAGCTGTTTTTTTGCCGGGTAAAAACATTGGGACTACCACCAATGCGTTCGGCTTTTATTCGCTGACCATTCCGGCGGGCAAAATCGGTTTGCGGGCTTCGTATATCGGGTTTGCACAGTTTGCGGATTCGTTGCAGGCCGATAAAAACCTGAGCCTGAACATTGCGCTGGAGCAGTCGAAAGACATCAAGGAAGTGGTGGTGACTTCGCAAAAGGATGCAATACAGAACCGTACACAGATGAGTTCGATAGACCTGCCCATTGCAACGATTAAATCATTGCCGGCTTTTTTGGGGGAAGTGGATGTGCTCAAGGTGATACAACTGTTGCCGGGTGTGCAGGCTGGTGGTGAGGGTACATCGGGATTGTATGTGCGGGGTGGTGGTCCCGATCAGAACCTGATCCTGCTGGATGGGGTGCCGGTGTACAATGCCAGTCACCTGTTCGGATTTTTCAGTGTGTTCAATGCCGATGCTATTCGCAATGTGGAGGTGATGAAGGGCGGTTTTCCGGCGCGGTATGGCGGACGTATTTCTTCGGTGATCGATATCAACATGAAAGAAGGCGACCAGCAGCAGATCCATGGCGAAGGCGGTATAGGGCTTATCGCTTCACGATTGACGCTGGAAGGGCCAATACAGAAAGGCAAATCTTCGTTCATGATCTCGGGCCGCCGGACGTATATCGATGTGCTTACCAAGCCGTTCATGAAAGACGAGTTCAAGGCAGGTTACTACTTCTATGACCTGAACGGAAAGGTGAATTTTAAGCTGGGCAAAAAAGACCATATCTATTTCAGCGGGTATTTTGGCAACGATAAGTTTGACAGCCGTTCCAAATCGACAGGCATGAACAGCACCGCGGTTGATGATGCCGGGCTGCGCTGGGGCAATGCTACAGCGGTGGGCCGTTGGAACCACGAGTTTTCGCCCAAGCTGTTTGGTAACCTGACGGCGTATTACAGCCAGTATCAATTTAACATCAGTGCACAAAGCCAGTCTACATTTTCCGGCGGGCAGGATGCTTATTTGATGCGGTATGCATCAGGCATCAATGATAAAACCCTGAAGTATGATTTTGATTATCTGCCCAATCCGAATCACTACATCAAAACGGGTGTGAGTTACATCGATCATACTTATAATACCGGTGTACAATCCACCAAGGTCACATCTTCTTCCTCGCCCAATCTCGATACCACCATTGGTACCCAACCTTTGCAGGCTGCTGAAATTGATGCGTATATCGAAGACGATATTAAAATCAGTTCCAAACTCAAAGCAAATGTAGGCATACATTGGACGGGCTTTTCGGTGCGGGATAAATTTTACCATTCCCTGCAGCCCAGGGTTTCTGCCCGCTATCTGGTCAACGATCAGCTGAGTGTAAAAGCTTCGTATGTGCAGATGAGCCAGTTCATTCACCTGCTCACCAACTCGTCTATTGGCTTGCCCACCGATCTCTGGGTGCCGGTTACCGACAGGGTGCCGCAGCAACGTTCGCACCAGGCCGCTGCGGGTGTGGCCTATACCCATGAATCGGGCATAGAGCTGAGCCTCGAAGGGTATTACAAAACCATGGATAATGTGATTGAGTATAAAGAAGGCGCCAGTTTTTTCAACAGCAGCAATTCCTGGGAGGATAAAGTGGAGATTGGCAAAGGCAAAAGTTATGGAGCCGAAGTGTTTTTACAGAAAAAGAAAGGCAGGCTGACTGGCATGGCGGGCTACACGCTCTCCTGGACCAACCGCCAGTTTGATAACCTGAATGAAGGCAAAGTATTTCCTTACCGGTACGATCGCCGCCACGATATCAAAATTGCAGGGGTGTACAAAGTGGCGAAAAATATTGAGGTGAGTGCCGAGTGGGTATTTGGCACCGGCAATGCCATCACCATGCCGGTGGGGATGTACCAGGGGCCCGATGGGATGAATGTGCAGGTATACGGCAGTCGCAATGGTTACCGCATGCAGCCCTATCACCGGGCAGATGCAGGTATCAAATTTTTGAAAGAGCACAAGCGCAACTGGGAAAGCGCCTGGGTGATAGGGGTTTACAATTTGTATGGCCGCAAGAATCCGTTCTATATTTACAGTACTACCGACGGCAGCGGCGCTACTACGTTCAAACAGATCAGCCTGTTTTCTATCATTCCATCCATTACCTATCAATTCAAATTTTAAAACCAGCAGATATGCGTTCATACCTTTTCATCATAGCCGCATTACCGGTGTTGGCCTCCTGCGAAAAAGAAGTGCAGGTCGATTTGCCGAAGCACCAGTCTGCGCTGGTTTTAAACAGCTATACCGAAACTGATGGGTTGATACAACTCCAGGTGGGTAAAAGTCTTAGCATCAAAGAGTACAATTACCGGTCCGATCTGACCGTCACCAATGCAACCGTTCAGTTATATAAAGATGGGCAACTGGCCGAAACCATGCAGTACGATGCAGGTGAGCAGCAATACCTGTCGGCTCAAAAAGCAATTGACGGAAGTACTTACGAGGTAAAAGTATCTGCTCCGGGTTTTACAAGGGTAGAGGCTACTTCGATTGTGCCTTCAAAAGTGCCGATCGAAGGTGAAGTATTGCGCACCCAGTATGCCAAAACCGATGCTTATGGCACCCGGCTGGATGAACTGCGCATTCGGTTCACCGACCCGCCGGGTGCGGGTGATCATTACATCCTGAAGTTTTACGATGCCAGGAGCCAGGATACCACGGCGGGTTTTTACTATTATGCCGATATCTGCCTCACCAGTCCCGATGCCAGTGTAGAGACTGCTTACAACGATGATATCGACCAGAATACCTGCCTCTCGTCCAACGGTATTTTTATGAAGGATGAATTGTTCAACGGCACCACGAAAGACCTGCGTCTATACCTGGCCCACGATGCGCTGGATACGGTAATGCTTAACGGATTGGTGTTGCGGCCCTATATCGAACTGTATCATGTGCCGGAGGCTTATTACCGGTACATCAAAACTTACCAGTATGCGCAGAACAACAATGGTAACCCTTTTTCGGAGCCCATCAATGTGTTCAGTAGCGTAAAAAATGGCTACGGTATTTTCAGCATCACCAGCCTCGATAGTAAGCAGATAAAATAGGCAGACGTACCTGTATTAAAAATGGCCGGTTATGTGTAACCGGCCATTTCTGTTTATGGGTTAGGCGTTTGCCCTTCGTTGCGGGGTTTGTTTTTACCAATGTGTTCGTTCAGTTGCTCCTGCAGGTCGTTCAGGGTTTTCATTTGCAGGTCCTGGGTTTCCATCAGGTTGGAGAATTGTTTAATGATGATATGG
>Ga0247823_10003769_pt1 | contig 12225 bp, 12 predicted proteins | sample 13C_PalmiticAcid_2_FD_192426 | JGI IMG/M metagenome (GOLD analysis project Ga0247823, IMG submission 192426) | Soil microbial communities from agricultural site in Penn Yan, New York, United States - 13C_PalmiticAcid_Day30 | ecosystem: Environmental > Terrestrial > Soil > Agricultural land...
CCTGCGACCGCGCGCGCCAGGGCGCGTGTCACCTCGCGGTCGGCCTTGCTCGCGTGGTTGTCGCCCGAGGGATGATTATGCGCGAGGATAAGCCCGGCGGCGCCGTTGATCAGCGCGCGCTGGACGATCGCGCGGATCCCGACATGGACGCTGTCGATGTCGCCGGTTTCGGTCATCTCGTCGACCAGCCGGTTGCTGCTGTCCATGAACAGGATGTGCAACGTTTCGACCGGGCCATGCCCGATCTCGTGCGCGAGATAGTCGACGACCTGCGCCAGATCGCCGACCATGGGGCGCTCGATCAGCGGCGCGCGCAGCGCATGGCGCATCAGGGCACGCATCAGGCCGATCTGCCCGACAATGACCTGATCGAGCCCCATTGCTTCGAGGCCTTGCGGTTCGCTTGCCAAGATCCGCGACACCGTGCGGTACCTGCCGAGCAGCCGGTCCGCGACGGCCTCGCTGTCCGGCGTCAGCCGCGCGAGAAACTCGACCAGGAGGGCACGGCCCCTTGGGTCCGCGTCCGCCGCCAGTGCAGCCAGGTGCCGATCGCGAGTATCGACAGCTGCAGATAGGGCCAGAAGACTGACATGATCGCATAGGCCGATCCCAGCAGGCGCGGGTCGAGCATCTTGGCCACATGGCCAAGCACGATGATCAACTGCAGCGCGGCCGCAGGCATCGGCCAGATCCGGTTGGCTTTGACCGCGAGCCAGGTGAGCGCCAGCAACAGCATGAAGTCGATCAGGAGGTAGCCGATCTCGATATTCTGCCACCGCGTCGCCCCGATCGGGTTCGCGAAGATAGTGACCAGCCACGCCGTCCAGTAAAAGGCGGCGGCGAGCCTTTCGGGCGCGCCGCCTTTCCACAGCGCGAAGGCTGTGGAACCGGCAAGCAGCGCGACGAAGATGATGAAGAAGATCATATCTGCACCGGAACATTGCCGCGCCGCCTCGTCAATGCCCGTTCACATTACCGGAGCGGCAACGACCGGCGCGCCGCGATCGATGTCGAACTGGCCGGTGGGCTTGTTGAGTTCCCATGGGCAGTCGGGCGCGGGGCAGCCCCAGCCAAGATCGGCGAGCGGCGTGCGTTCGACCGCCTTCATGAAGCTCGCATGTGCGAGCTCGAACGCGAATTTGGCATTGACCGAATGCTGCGTGCCTTCAGCGAGCGCGCGGCCGGTGGTGGCGAGGCGGCCCCTGAACACCGGATTATCGCTGAGCTCGAGCAGGCGGGCGAGCGCCCGGGTCGCGTCGAGCGCCGCGAAATTCTGGGCGTTCTCGGCAGGCAGGAAGGTTTCGGCGACGACCGTTGCCGTATCATACGCCATCTTGATGTCGCTATCCTTGAAAGTGAGCATGCGTTCCCCCTTTCCGCCGAGCGCATCGGCGGGTCTTGTAAGGCAGATTGTCGAACGGATCAGTTGGTGAAGCCGAACCTGGCGAGCGTCGTGTGCAGCGATTGCGCCGCGGCGAAGGCGAGAAAGGTCGTCAGGATGATCCAGCCGGCCGTTCGCACGATCCACTTCAAGCGCTGGCTTTGACTTAGCTCATTGTCGCGTCCCCACCCCCTGATGGCACCAGGCGGATCGGTGTTGCTCTGCGGGAGCGCGAAATCGAATGTTGCCCGATCCTCGCGGAGCACGTTCCGGTTGCCTGCCTCCACCCAGCCGGTGGAGACGTCATCGAACTTGCCCGATTGCGCCGCGGGCTCAAGGTGCCGCGGCTTAAGCTTAAATCTCTTAAGGTCGATGCCGGCGTCGTGCTGACGGATCAGCTCGGCGGCCTCGTAGCGCGAGCCTGCACCGAGCGCGCGTTTCACCTCCGAGATATAGACATTGACCGTATTGAAGGAGAGGCCGAGCTGGCGCGCGATCGTCTTGGAATCCGCGCCGGTTCCCGCGCGCCGGACGCATTCGAGCTGGCTCTGCGTCAAGATCGGCAGATAATCTCCCGAATCATCTGATGCGTCGCCGCTCATGCGTGCAGGATAGGACTATCGTTAATGCGCGATAACCCCATTTTGGGTGGCGACCGTGCAATCCGCGCTCACTCCCTCCATAGCGGACCTGCCCGGTACGGTGCGGCGAATGGAAACGTGGTAATTTGATCCGGATCGGAGCCAATCGTCAGTGGCGGCGCGGGCCGATGTGGCAAGAAGCGCCAAATCGGATGGATCGGAGCTGCGAGTCGCCCATGAACCCCCGCCATTATGATGCGAGCAACCGCGCAAGCCGCAGCGCGTTTCTGTTCGGCGACGATTGTGCCGGGACCGGTGAAGCGCTGGCGGTGATCGAGGACGCCGGTCTCACCTGCCGGATCGTCGATCGGGTGGAGAGCGCGCATCTCGCGCTTCAGGGCGAGACGGCGGACCTTCTCGTGCTCGAGACCGTAGCGGTCAGCGAGGACAATCTCACCGATCTGCTCGCGCGGATCGCGCCCTATGTCCGCGAGACCGGCATTCCCCTGATCGTAACCGCGTCGATCGATCAGCTCGACCTTGTCTGGGGGCTTCTTGCCGCCACCGACACCCAGATCCTGTGTGAGCCCTCGGCAGACGACCGGCGCGCCGCGATCGAGGTGGCGACTTCCCGGCCGGTCTCACAGACCCTTCAGGACAGCTCAGCCGCGCGTCAACGCGAGCTTGCGGATTTGCGCGACGACCTCGAGCGGATCGCGCGGTCGGCGCGCTCGCTGGCCGCCGAGGAGGCGCCTGCCGAAGCACCGGAAGACATCGCGCGGGTCAACGCAGCCGATGTGCGTCAGCTGATCCGCGCGCGCCGCCTGCGCGACCGGTTCTTCGATGGCCGGCTCTTTGCCGATCCCGCCTGGGACATACTGCTTGATCTCTATGCGGCGCATCTTGAGCATCGGGAGGTGTCGGTTTCGAGCCTCTGTATCGCAGCGGCGACGCCGCCGACCACCGCGTTGCGCTGGATCGCGTCGATGACCGACGCGGATGTCCTTATGCGCCGGCCCGACAAGCGGGACAAAAGACGCTATCTGATCGAGCTGTCCAGCTCGGCACTGCTCGCGATCGAGCGTTATTTCGTCGCGCTCCGCTCGATGCGTCCGGTCTGATCGCGATGGAGCGGATGATCTTTGATCCCGAGCAGATCAGCGCCGCGACGCAGCGGCATGTCTTCCTGACCGTCATCCAGGCGCTTGCCAGGATGAAACCGCCGGAGGATCCTTCGCAGATGCCGGGGCATCATGGGCTCGGCGCCACGCTCGACGGCTTGCTCGATGTCATCGCCTGCCTGTTGGTCGAAGCGCGTGTGCTGCCCGACGCGGCGGCCGAACGCGAGATCTGCGACGATTTGCGCGATGCGCTCCTCGCGCATATCCAGGCCAACCGGGCCGAGGTCGAGCTCGCCGGCAATCCGGCTCGACACTAGGCGCGCTCGATCCGCTCGACATCGAGCCGGTTGAATTCCGAGCGGACGCCCTCGATCGTGACGCGTTGCCCGAGCCAAGCCGCGGCGCTGCGCGTTGCGTCGAGCAGCCAATAGCCGCCACCGTCCATCTCGAGAATGAGACCGGACCGCCCCTCGACCAGGCGTCCGGTCAGCCGATAGCGATCCCCTTTCGCCATGGCGTTAGTGCACCGCGCCATCAGGGGGCAGGCTTTCGAGCGCCTCGATCCGTCGCAGAATGCGCATGAACGTCCGGTGATCCTCGATCTCGCCTTGCGCGAGCAGCGCGTCGGCGCGCTGCGACGCGTGAAACCAGGCATCCGCGCCATGCTCACGCATCAGCTGGCGGGCACATGCCCAGATTTCAGGCTCGTCGATCATCGCGGCACGAGCCTAGCGGGCGCATGCGGCCGCCCGCAACATTCATTCCCGCGTGAAAAAATTGCGGGAGCTGCGGGGGAACGTCCGCGCGCTGTCGTCAAACCCTTGCGACGACCCGCCATCAGGGCGGGCGCCGGGGAGAGAGACATTGAGACATCGCGTTCGGGATCATTTGGCGGCCGGAGCATCCATTCTTGCGGTTTGCGTGGAGCTTCCCGCCAGCGCGCAATCGGCGGGCGAAACCTATGCCCTGCCGGCGCAGGAGCTGAGCAGCGCGGTCCGCATCGTCGCTGAGCGGTCGGGGCGCACCATCGTCGCGCCCGGCGAGCAGCTCGCCGGGCGCCGCTCGCCCCCGCTTGCTGGGCGCTACGCACCGCGTGAGGCGATTGCGCAGCTGCTTGCCGGCAGCGGCCTTCATGTCCGCCTTGTGGGCGATGCGCTGGTGATCGAGGCGCGGGTGCCGCAAGCGGACGTCGGCGACGCCGATGCCGCTGGGGAGGGTGATGTCATCGTGACCGGCACGCGCATCCGCGGTGCCGGGCCGGTCGGGGCGAATGTGATACTGCTCGACCGCAAGGCGATTGAGGAGAGTGGCCATGCCTCGGTTCAGCAGCTGCTGCGCACCTTGCCGCAGAGCTTCGGCGGCGGACCGGGCGAGACCACCTCGGGCGTCGGGCGCGGCGGCGCCGACGCCAACGCGACCTTCGGGTCGAGCGTCAATCTGCGCGGGCTCGGTGCCGGCTCGACGCTGGTATTGCTGAACGGCGAGCGCCCGCCGATGGCGGGCCTGGCGGGGGTGTTCACCGATCTCTCGATGATCCCGTTGAGCGCCATCGAGCGCGTCGAGATCTTGGCCGACGGCGCTTCGGCGCTTTACGGCTCGGACGCCGTCGCCGGGGTGGTCAACATCGTGCCGCGCGACCGCTTCGAGGGTTTCGAGACAGCGGCACGCTATGGCCGCGCCGACGGCATGAACGAGGTTCAGCTGAGCGCGATCGGCGGCGCGCGCTGGGCGACCGGATCGATGGTCCTGTCGTACGAATATTATGACCGCGACCGCCTCGCGGCGTCCGACCGGCCCTATTATAGCGAGGATCTGCGCCGCTTTGGCCTGGGCGACTATCGCAGCGGACCCGGCGTGCCGGGCACGATCGCCGCGGGCGGACGGGTCTTCGCTATTCCCGCCGGGCAGGACGGCACCGCGCTTGATCCCGCGCAGCTGATCGCCGGCCAGAGCAATAGCGGCAACCGCTATCGCTTCGCCGATGTCCTGCCGCAGCAGCGCCGGCACGCGGGCTTTGTGTCGATCCGCCAGTCGCTCACCAAGGATCTCCAAGTCTGGGGGCAGGCGCTGCTCGGCATCCGTCATTTCGACGGCCGCACCTACAGCTCGTTCAACGCGCTGCCGGTCACCGTGCCGGTCACCAATCCCTTCTATGTCGACCCGCTCGGCACCCGCCTGCCGGTGCAGTTGCGCTATGATTTCTCGAAGGAGCTGGGCGCAGAGACCACGCGCGGGCGGAGCGAGGCGTTTGGCGTATCGGGCGGTGCGCGGCTGTCGCTCGGGCCGTGGCAGGCCAGCCTTGGCCTCACCCATGGGCTGCAGACCGAGCGGACGCAGGTGGTCAACATGCTCAACAGCGCGCGCGCGGCGCGAGCGCTTGCCGATCCCGATCGCGCCACCGCGCTCAACCTGTTTGGCGACGGCACCGCCAACAACCCTGCGACCCTGGCGCGGGTGCGCGGCTCGGTGGTGACCGGAAGCCGTTATACGCTCTGGTCGGCGCAGCTTCGCGCCGACGGCCCATTGCTCGATCTGCCTGGCGGTACGCTGCGTCTCGCGATCGGCGCCGAACGGCGCAACGAGCGTTTCGCCAGCGATCCAGCGGTCCTCGACTATGCGACGCTCGCTCCGGTGACCCCGGTCGTGCCGTTGGTCGGCAAGCGGCGGGTGACCGCCGGCTATGCCGAGCTGCTTGTGCCGGTGACCGCCACGGGCAGTCCGGTGGGGCGGATCGATCTCTCGGCGGCGGTGCGCGGCGAAGATTATAGCGATGTCGGCACCAGCGTGAATCCGAAGTTCAGCGCGGCATGGGAACCGGTCGAAGGCGTGCGGCTGCGCGGCAGCTGGGGCACCTCGTTTCGCGCGCCGAGCTTCAATGATTTGCGCCAGGATGGCGCGACCACCAGCTATTTCGCGCGGTCGCTTCCGGACCCCGCTTCACCGACGGGCTTCACCAATGCGCTGCTGATCCGCGGCAACGATCCGGATCTGCGCCCCGAACGCGCCACCAGCTGGACGCTCGGCGTCGATTATCGCGCCGGTGCGAAACAGGGCCTCCACGCGCAATTGAGCTGGTTCGATATCGATTATCGCGACCGCATCGCCAGCCTCGCCTCGGCGATCCAGATCTTCTTCGTCAACCGTGCGGTCTATGCGCCGGTGATCGACGACACGCCCGATCCAGCGCAGGTCGCGGCCTATTATGCCAGCCCCTATTTCCAGCCCTCGGGGGGCATCCCGGCAAGCGCGATCCAGGCGGTGATCGACGCGCGCACCCAGAATCTCGCTGCGCAGCGCATGCGCGGGATCGATTTCGACCTTGGTTACCGCTTGCCGCTGGCCGGCGGCGTCGCCGAGCTCGGCGCGAGCGGCAGCTATATCGTCACCTTCCGTCAGCGCCTGACCGCCACCGCTCCCGATCTCTCGGTGGTCGATACGATCGGAAATCCGCCCGATCTGCGCGTGCGCGGCCGGGCGAGCTGGAGCGCCGGGCCGGTCGCTGTTGCGGCGTTCGTCAACTATACCGATGGCTATCGCAACAATACGACGACGCCGGTCTCGCGCGTCTCGAGCTGGACCACGCTCGACCTGCAGTTGCGCTATCGCATCACTGGCGAAGGCGCTCTTGGCGGGCTTACGCTGACGCTCGGCGCGACCAATTTGCTCGACGCCGATCCGCCGCGCACGCCCTTTGTGCTCGGCACGCGCACCGTCGGTTATGACGGGGAGAATGCGAACCCCGTCGGCCGGCTCCTCTCGCTCCAGGTGACCAAGACATGGTAATGCGTTCGCTGCTCGCGAGCACCGCGCTGCTCGCCGCTACTCCGGCTGTCGCGCAGGATTGCGCGGCACGTCTCACGCCTCCGGTGCCGGTGACCGGTGCCGCGCGCGACATCATGCCGCGCGACCTGGTCGAGCTGCGCGACTTCGGCATCGCCAATGATATCCCCTGGAGCGAGCCGGAATTTTCGATCGCGCCCGACGGCAAGGACATCGCCGTGCTGCTTCGCCGCGCCGACCCTGCGGCGAACCATTATTGCCATGGGCTTGCGATCGTCCCGGCGGACGGCGGTGAGATACGAATCCTCACAACCGGGGGCGAGACGGCCCTGGCCACGGCCGATACGCGTGGGTTCGCCGACCATGGCGGCGGTCTGATGGTCACGGAGGCCCCTTCATGGTCGCCCGATGGGCAATGGATCGCGTGGCTGCGCCGCGACGCCGGTGTGACGCGGTTATGGCGGATCCGGCGCGATGGCAGTGGCGGCGAAGCGGTAACAAAAGAGGCGCTCGATGTGCGCCGCTTCACCTGGGGCGCGGACGGCGCGCTGATCTACGAAGTGCGTCCGGCACTCATGGAGGCGCTGCGCGAGATCGAGCTGGAGGGGCATTCGGGCTATCTCTACGACCGCCGCTTCTGGCCGCTGTCCGAGAACAAGCCCTATGCGCCAGCGGCGACGCCCTATGAAATCCGCGCGATGGCGCCGGGCCAGCCCTGGCGTCTCGCGTCGCCTGCGGAGCGCGAACGGCTTGGTCCGGGGCTGATTTCGCGGCTGACCTCCGCGTCGAACAAGTCGGCACGAGGCGAGAATGGCGCGATCGCGCGGCTCCGCCCCGTCGACCCCAAGCGCTACCTCGGCTCCGAACTGCTCGAGGCCGAGATTGGCGGCAAGCACTACACCTGCGCAGTCGAGGCATGCGCGCAAGGCGTGCTCGGCCTGTGGTGGACCCGGCGCGGCGAGTTCATCTTCCTGCGCGACTGGAAAACCGACCGGCAGGGCACGATCGAGCTGTTCAGTTGGCGTCCGGGTTCGGCACCGGCGTCGCGCTTCACCACAACCGCTTCGCTCCTGGGCTGCACGATGCACCGCGATGAACTGGTGTGCGCAAGGGAAACGGCGACGCAACCGCGCCAGATCGTGGCGATCACCCCGGCGACGGGGGCTGTGCGAGTGTTGTTCGACCCCAACCCCGAGATCGCCAATCTGCGATTTGGCAAGGTCGAGCGGTTAACAGCCCGGGCACATGATGGGGCGCCGGTGTTCGGCGATCTCGTCCTGCCTCCTGGCCATCGCCCAGGCGAGCGCCATCCGTTGGTCGTTGTCCAATATAGTTCTCGCGGCTTCCTGCGTGGCGGCACGGGCGATGAGTATCCAGTTCATGCGCTCGCCGCGCGCGGCTATGCGGTCCTCACCTATCAGCGTCCGCGGCCGGCAGGATATGGTGCGGATGCTCAGACGCGCTACGCCATCCACCGGAACAATGTAAAAGGCTGGGCCGATCGGCGGCGCGTCCTGTCGGGGCTGGAAGCGCTGGTCGATCGTGCGATCACCGGCGGCGCGGTTGATCCGGCTGCGCTTGGCATCACGGGCCTGAGCGACGGGGCAGCGACAGTGTATTGGGCGCTGATCAACGCGCGTCGCTACAAGGCTGCGGTGGTCAGCGGCTGTTGCGAGGATCCATCGACCGCCAATTTCTCGCTTGGTCTGGCATTCCGGCACGACGCCCGGCAATGGGGCTATCCGCCGCCGGGACCCGACGATGAAGCCTTCTGGTCACCGGCGTCGATCACGCGCAACGCGACGCGGATCGAGGCGCCGCTCCTGATCCAGACGGCCGACCGCCAATATCGCATGGCGCTCGACTCGGTCACGGCGTTGATGGACGCGGGAAAACCGGTCGAGATGTACGTCTTTCCCGACGAATATCATGTGAAGTGGCAGCCTGCGCACCGCCTGGCGATCTACAACCGGGTAATCGACTGGTTCGACTTCTGGCTTCGCGGTCGCGAGGATCCGGACCCGGCCAAGGCCGCGCAATATGCACGCTGGCGCGCGATGCGCACCGCTGCGCCGGCGTCATCCGCGCCGGGCGGTCCAGCTCCGCAGCCAGGCCTCCACCGAAACAAGCCTCAATAGGCGGCTCGAGTCTGCGTTACCGATGGGAACGGTGCGCGTCAGGACCTGGTCGATCTCGCTCCGGTCGAGCAGGTCCTGTTTTGCGAGAATACCGTCGAGCAGCAGCGCACGCGCGTGGCCTCGCTCTGCGTTGAGCAGCCGGGTGACGAAACCATCGGCCCCGCCCTTGGTGCGGCGAGCGAGAATCTCGGCGGGCAGCAGGTCGACGAAGGCGGCGCGCGCCAATGCGCGATCGCGCCCGCCCGCGCACCACAGCCAGCTCGGAATGGCGAGACATTGTTCGACCACCGGCTGCGCGAGCAACGGCGGGATCGCCGGACCGAAGCTGAGCCGCGCACCATGCTCATAATGGTCCTGCATCTGGATCAGCGATCGCACATAGGCTCTGACGCCGGGCAACGTGCCTTCAGGAACCGGCAGCCAGGGATGCCAGCCGGGCGCAGCCAGCGCCTGCACTTGCGGCGGAAGGAAACGCAGCGTGTGGAACCAGGGCTGCGGCCGGCGCTGCGCGAGCTTCTCGAGCGCGATACGCAGCGCGCGCGTCCGGCTGTCGCCGGTCATGCGCGCGAGGTCGCCGAGCGTCTGCCAGAAGCCGATCCATCCGCCGCAATGCAGCCGGTCGAGCGCCGCGGCGACGGTTGGAAAATACCACAGTACCGTGTCGCCGCCGCCACCCGAAAAGAAGGCGTCGGCGCCGATGCGGTGCGCGAGCGCGACCTGCAGCGCGTCGTCGGCCTGAGCGAACAGTCGTGCGGTCGGCCGTGGCAGATGGGAGGCTGCGTCATGCGCCAGCGACACGGCGTCAGCGTCGAGCGCAGCAATTTCGTGCGGTGAGCCGCTGCGGGCGACGACTGCCTTTGCATAGCGGGTCTCGTCGAGATCAGCGCCCCGGCCGCGGAAGGTGAGGCAAGTCGGATGCGCGCCGCACGCTGCAAGCGCAGCAGTGACAAGCGAGGAATCGAGGCCGCCCGAGAGCTTGACGATCGGGCGCCGATAATCCCGCGCCAGCGCAGCAACGGTGTCGAGGATCGTCCGGCGTACCAGCGGCCGCGCATCCTCGAATCGCGCTCGGCGATCCCAGTCGGCAGCGAGCGGGTAGGGCGACCAGATGCCGCGCCGGGTGACCTTGCCATGCTCCATCTGCAGCGCCGTACCTGGAGGAAGCTCGGTGATACCGGCGAGCGCGGTGCGCTCGGTGCGCAGATTGCGATATTGGAGCTGTGCGAGGACTTCATCCCAGTCGAACTGGGGGATGCGCCCGAGAGCCGCGGTGAGCAGCGCAGCGTCCGAAGCACAGATGAAGCCGCCGTCGCGCGAGTGATAGTAGCAGCCGATCGCGCCCGATGGCTCGCGCGCGATCTCGACAGTCTGCGATGTCACGCTAACCACCAGATAGCGGCCCCAGCAAGCACGCGTCAGCGCCTCAGGCGAGATCGGCGGCGCGAGCTGCGGCGTCTCCGCGCCGAGCGGCTTGCCGGTCGGACCGAACATGCGGCCCCAGACGATTCCGCTTCGGTTTGGCAAGAGCAGATAGGGCCGATCGGCGGCACCGAAAAAGGTGGAATGGGGAGCCTCGAACAGCGGTACGAGATCCGTCGCGCGAGCGGTATCCGCGATGCGCGTCCAATCGACCGCGTCGCCTGAGCCAAGCGCGAGGAGGTAGCGTTCTCTGCTCATAGGGTGAGGATCGGGTGGTAAGACGCGACCGCATCGGCTTCGTCGTTGAGCACGCAGTTTTCGTGCTGCACCCAGCTGTGCGCGCGGAATGGATCGAGCGTGACCCCGAACACGAGTGTCGCCGTACTGTGCTGCCGATGGAGCGAGCGCATCATCACCAGCGACTGCACCAGACAATCTCCCGTGATGGCGCGGTGGCCTCGCGCCGCACGCAGCGGCCGCGCGAACCGACCCGGATCGTGAGGGTCGGTGATCGAGAGCTTCTCGGCCCGCACCCGCTCGAGCATTGCTGCGAGCCCCGATCTTCCGAGGTCACTGCGCACCTGCGCGGCCGTGCGTTTCCACTGCCATGTGTCAAGCAGGCGTGAGAGCGACAGTTGGCTACCGTCGCGCTCTAGCGTCCGCGTTGCGGCGGGAACCGGCGCGGCGCGAAGCGGGCGCGCGAGGCCGGTGGTCGTGCGGTGGTTAGCGAGCAGCGGTTCGAGAAAGTCCGGGGTCGGCGCGGCGTCATCTGCGAGCCAGGCGTCGAACGCGCGCTGCCGCGGGTCGGGCACCAGCAGGTAGCGGTCGCCCGCGACGTCGAACAGCACTGTCCGCCCATTGACCGGGCAGTGATACAGGTTGGAAAGTTCCCGCGGTTCCATCGGATGTCGCCGTGGACGCCGGCGCCGAAGCACCGGCGTCCCGGTCGTCAGTCGTCGCGCGACAGGCCGCCGAAGGGAAGGCCATCGCCTTCGATGTCGGTGAGGACGGGCGGGCCGCCCTGCGTCTCGATGCTGGCGGCGCCGAGGTCGATGAGATGTTTGGTCATGATCGTCTCCTTGGGTCAGCCACGAATGAGTCGTGGCAGTCCGACGATCGGACGGGGCGGGCGCTATCCGAACTTTATACGGCGGATATTTGGAGATTGTTTGAAGCGCTGCGGCGCAGCGTCAGCGTGCCATGCGATAATGTGCGCGGACGATCTGCGGCACGGCGGCAATGCGCCGTCGATGATAGCGTCCGATCAGCGTTCGCAAGGTGCGCAGGTCGGCGCCGATCAGATCGGCGAGCTCGCCGCCGATCTGGGAGAGGATCGCGAGCTCGGCGCGCCGCACCGCGTGCAACCGGTCGTTGAGCGTGTCGATCGCGATCGCTTGCTCGCGATTGCCGGATGCGTGCCCGATGGTGCGGAACGCGGTCTCGGCGACCTCGGCGCTGTGCAGATCGGGGCGGGGCGGGCCGAGGCCGGCGAGCGGGCTGCGGAGCGCGCCGCGCAGCGCGAGCAGCAGGAGCTGCTGGTTCCAGGCATAAAGGTCGCGCAGATCCGGCTCGGTCAGCGCCGGCACCTGGAATCCATCGTGCCGCGCGAGGACCAGCCGCTCGCCGGCGAGGCGGTGCAGCGCATCGCGCACCGGGGTGACGCTGGCGGCGAGCTGGTCGGCGAGCACCGCGGGGTCGAGCCGGGCGCCGGGCGCGAGCGCGCCTTCGCGCAGGCGCTGCTTGAGCGCGGCATAGACTCGCTCGAACACCGGCGCCGCATTCATCGCCGTCTCAATCTGCTTTGA